>Ga0209344_10000029_pt1 | contig 337991 bp, 319 predicted proteins | sample Cruoilmetagenom6_FD_187293 | JGI IMG/M metagenome (GOLD analysis project Ga0209344, IMG submission 187293) | Oil polluted marine microbial communities from Coal Oil Point, Santa Barbara, California, USA - Santa Barbara Oil Seep Sample 6 (SPAdes)... | ecosystem: Environmental > Aquatic >... | reverse complement strand
ATTCTCGGGATTCTCACTTAGTTTAGTTTTCTTTGTCGACCACCCACCCTTTCGGGCGGTGGCCTACGCTGTCAATTTCAATATCTCAATGAACTTTTGTCTCTTTCTCGCTCGCCGACAGATCGTGGTCTGTAGTCACTCACTGTCTAAGCGGGTGCAAATGTACAACTCTTTTTTAATCCCGCAATACCTTTTTAAAAAATATTTCAAAAAAAAATTTAAAGAGCTTTTTTTGACCTGCCGAACCCTCTATCTGTTCTGCTAAGCGGGTGCAAATATAGAACCCTTTTGCATTCCCGCAAACTTATTTGAAAGGTTTTTTGAGTAAATTTTTAATAACAAATAATAACGTTTTGAAAACTAACTTTTTAGTATTCAAAAAAAAAATCTTCTAGAAAAAACACCTCTTGAACTAAGGCCCAAAAAAACTTTTAAGCCAAGTAGTTGATATAATGGTCGCTGTCAAAAAACAAAAGAGCGAACTACAAACATAACATGTTTTAAAGTTCTACACAACTATCTGAGTATCTTAGTTATTAACAGTTTTTTTGTTCCAATGAGCCTTGAGGTCTAAATAGTCGATAGGGAAAGCGGGCTCTTGACGTTCAAGTTTGTTTTCTTGAAAGGATCTTTCTAAAATATCTTCAATTAAATAATCTTCCTTTACTTCAAAAGGTCTGTACTCTTCCTTAAGTGAGATTTCAAAAAGGTTGGCTGTTGTATTATACCAAAAGGCGCGCCAGCCAGTGCGAAGCTCTTTTACAAGTTCAAAAGCGGTACGGCCGGTCTGTCTGTGAATTAACTTTACTAAAATTTGCCCTTCGGTATGGGTCAATTTCTTTAGCTTTTCAGAAAATTCACCCTCTACATATTTTTGGATACGCTTGGTATATCGTTTTTTGTCCCTGCTCTTTTCTATGGTTTTGAGTCTTTCGGTCATTGTTGTCAGCCGCTCAGAGGCTAATTTTGCGTAGGGATAGACCTTACGTGTTTTTCTACGCAGTATAAGATAGCGTCTCCTGTCTTGTTCAGATTTAAATTTCAGCTTATCCAGCAGAATCACTTCGTCAAGATCTATTATTTCGCGGGCTATAGTGTCTCCTTCAATTATATAATACATGATTTCCGTAGAATCTTCCTGTTTTTTCAAGAATTCACTATCAGTCTGCCCATTGACGGCATTTAGACCGAGTAGTAAAAAAGGTATATATATAGGTGTGCAAATCTTCATTAAACTTGGTTTTATAAAAAACTAGGTGTTATCTAAAAACGTTCCAAAAATAAGCAAATTGCATTGTTCCCCTTAATTAGAATTTACTAATTTTACCCAACTCACATTTTTTCAGAAAAACCAATTTATGACTACTTCAATATTAAATGACAAATCGCTTGAATTTTTAGAGAAATATTTAAACAATGCAGCCCCTACTGGGTATGAATGGGAAGGACAAAAAATATGGATGAACTATCTGAAACCCTACGTTGATGAATTTTTTACGGATACGTATGGAACGGCCGTGGGAGTTATAAACCCCAAGGCTAAATTTAAAGTAGTTATTGAAGGCCACGCGGATGAAATTTCGTGGTACGTTAACTATATATGTGACAATGGGCTTCTGTATGTAATTAGAAATGGTGGAAGTGACCACCAAATTGCACCTTCAAAAATTGTGAATATCCACACCAAAAACGGTATAAGAAAAGGGGTTTTTGGCTGGCCAGCAATCCATACCCGTGATAAAGCTAAAGAGGAAACTCCCAAACCTGAAAATATTTTTATAGACGTGGGCGCGAAGGATAAAGATGAAGTGGAAAAAATGGGAATCCACGTGGGCTGTGTTATTACTTACCCCGACCAGTTTCATATTTTGAATGAAGATAAATTTGTATGCCGCGCTTTGGACAACCGCATGGGTGGTTTTATGATTGCCGAGGTTGCAAAGCTTCTTCACAAAAATAAAGTGAAACTTCCTTTTGGTCTTTATATAACGAATTCTGTACAGGAAGAAATTGGGCTTCGCGGTGCTGAAATGATTGCCGAACGCATAAAACCAAATATTGCAATAGTGACAGATGTTACACACGACACTACCACACCCATGATTGACAAAAAGAAACAGGGGCTGGCCGAAATTGGTTGCGGCCCAGTTATTGCCTATGCTCCAGCCGTACAACAAAAACTTCGCGATTTGATTGTAGAAACCGCCGAAAAGAAAATGATTCCCTTTCAACGTGCAGCCCTTTCCCGAGCCACTGGCACAGATACAGATGCTTTTGCGTATAGCAATGGCGGGGTGGCAAGTGCCTTGATTTCATTACCGCTTCGATATATGCACACCACTGTGGAAATGGTCCACAGGAATGATGTGGAAAATGTAATAAAACTTATCTATGAAACTTTATTGAATATTAAAGATGGTGATACATTTAGTTATTTTGAATAATTAAAATGAAAATTCAGTAGGTTAATCCCTTTCGTGAATCAAAAGAAAGGCCGCTAGAATCTAAAATTTGTAGCGGTCTCTTTTTTGTTATATTTACCCCAAAATCCAGCAAACTTTGTTATTCAGCTCCTTTTCATTTGGATTGTTTCTGCCTGTTACCCTCTTGCTTTATTGGGCAGTTGGCTTTAAAAGAATAAAAGGGCAAAACTTGATTCTGCTGGCTGCCAGCTATTTTTTTTATGGGCTGTGGGATTGGCGGTTTCTTTTTTTGATAGTTGCGAGCTCTTTAGTAGATTATTTTGCAGCCCTGGCCATTAAGGGAACTGAAAATAATAATAATAAACAAAAGCTTTTTCTTTATAGCAGTATTGCTTGGAATTTAGGAGTTCTTTTTCTATTTAAGTATTACAATTTTTTTATAGATGAATTTGCGCTGCTATTCAATATGCAGCAGGACGAATATGCCTTTAGTACGCTGAATCTGATTCTTCCCGTGGGCCTCAGTTTTTATACTTTTCAAACGATGAGCTATACGATTGATGTTTATAAAAACAGAATTGCTCCCACCAAAAATCTACTAAATTTTTTGTGCTTTGTCAGTTTCTTTCCGCAGTTGGTAGCAGGCCCCATTGAAAAAGCCTCAGATTTGTTGCCGCAGTTCAGCAAAAAAAGATCGTTTGATACCGTTCAAGTTAAAGAAGGCCTACGCCAAATACTTTGGGGGCTTTTTAAGAAAATGGTAATTGCTGATAATGCCGCCTATGTTGTAAATATGGTGTATGCAAGTCCGGAAGACTACGGTAGTTTATCATTGCTGTATGCTTCAGTACTTTTCTTTTTTCAGATTTATGGCGATTTTTCGGGTTATTCAGATATTGCCATAGGTACCGCAAAACTTTTTGGCTTCAACTTGAGTAAAAATTTCAACATTCCGTATTTGGCAAAAAGCATGACGGAGTTTTGGCAACGCTGGCACATCACGCTCACACGGTGGTTTACGGATTATGTGTATTTCCCTATTATTCAGAAAAACCTGCGTAGCAGCCGCCGCCGTAATATCGCTATCTTTTTAACTATGGGCTTAATCGGTTTATGGCATGGGGCGGATTGGACTTTTGTGATTTTTGGGGCTTTTCAAGGCTTTTTGATTGTTCTGGAAAGAACTCCTTTAACGAAGAAGAGGAAATCGAGTCTTTTTCATAATTCAGAGAGAAGCAATTATCTATTACCTCTATTTTTTATTCTCGTACTTATCTTTTCAGCTGTGCTATTTAGAAGTCTAAATATAAACGAGGCTTGGATCATACTTCATAGAATTTTTAGTTTCATTCCTAGTGGAGAAATTGGTCTAATCGTAAACAGCTCTTTTTTAACATTTACAATTTTAATGCTTACGCTGGAAATATTTACTCGCAATAAGGATTTTCCATTCAGTCAACTGGATAAAAATATAAAACGCCCTCTTCGATGGATTATATATTATATATTTATTTTTATAATTTTTCAATATGCCGGATTTAAAGAAGATTTTATCTATTTCCAATTTTAGTAAATCACAACAAGATTTTTTAAAATACTGCGTATTTTTTTTCACTCCTGTCATATTAATTTATTGCCTCTTGGAGGCTTTAGCCCTGCAACTTCCAATTACCTATAAGTATGTAGGGGAATATCTAGAATCAAACGCTTCCAAAATTGAACTAGTTGCTTTAGGTTCTTCACAAGTAAAATGCAGTTTTAATCCTGCCCTTTCACATATACCTGCAATTAATATGGCCTCGTCTTCCCAACATCACAAAGAAGATTTTTTAATTCTACAAGGTATTATTGATAGGCTTCCAAAACTAAAATATGTATTATTCGAGGTTTCATATATGCACTTGGAGTTACCATATCACTCACAGAATTATTGGAAAAATAATATTTACTTGAATTATTATGGAATCAATACTTTTGAGAGACAAACATATTTTAATGATAAACTCATCTATCTTTCCAACCCTCGATATTTTTCCTCTAAATTAAAAGACTACTATTTTTATAAAGGGAGCGAGAACCAAGAACAGTTAAACGAATTTGGTTTCAACATCAATAATTATTATGGTTCATTTCATAAATTAAAATATGACACTTCTGAAATAAATAATAAATATTTCAAAATTTATACTCACGAAAATCTAGATATTTTTAAAACGAACACTACTTTTCTATTCCAAATGTTAGATTATATGAAAGCGAAGGACTTGAAAGTTATAATTTCTACAATACCCCTATATAAAACTTATCTAAAAAAAAGAAACCCACAAATTGTGCACCGCCGTGATAGCATTCTTTCAGTAATTGTAAAAAAATACAACAACGTAGTACTTTTGGACAAGGAAACCGATACGGTCCAATTTAGTGTAAGAGATTTTTTAAACGAAAACCATTTAAATCCTGATGGCGCGAAGAAGTTCACAGCCTTGGTGAACCGAAAATTGGATAGTTTGCATTAATACTCTTTCAATTTTTTAAAATAAATTTTCGCTTCATTTATAACTTTTGGCGCTAGAATAATTGTCGCTGTCATCGTGGGAATTGCCATTAAGGCAAAGAAAGTATCAATCAAATTAATCATCATGTTAAGCGAAGTTGTTGCGCCCACCAGGATACTCAAAATGTAGAAATAGTTATATATCCCCTTATTTTTGGCGCCAAATAAAAAAGACATACACTTGCTGCCGTAATAGGAATAGGAAAAAAGTGATGAGATGCTGAAAATAGCAATACAGGCCAACAAACCGTATTTTCCAAAAACAGGAATACTTTCCTCAAAAGCTGAAGATGTTAAGCTCACCCCATTGGCATTACTGCTTTGCCATACGCCCGTAACCAAAATCGCCAAAGCTGTAAGTGTGCAAATAATCAATGTATCAATTGCAGGGCCCAACATTGCCACTAAACCTTCACGAATTGGCTCGTTGGTTTTTGCAGCGCCGTGGGCCATAGGCGCGGTTCCTATCCCCGCTTCATTTGAGAAAGCACCACGACGGATCCCCAAAAGAATAATTCCGCCAATAACTCCACCCAAAAAAGCATCTCCTTTATAAAAACTTGCGGAAAATGCATCGGTAAAAATTAATCCTAAATAATTTGGAACAACATCTATATGCACGCCTAGAATAATCAGTACCAATGCAAAATAGAGCACGACCATTGCCGGAACCATTTTAGAAGCAGTTTTGCTAATTCGCGACAACCCGCCTAAAATAACAATGGCAGTTATTGCAGCCAAAACTAACCCAATAATTAAATCTGTTTTAAAACCACTGTAAAGACCAGCGGGTTTTAAAAGAATGTCATTGATGGCTTGTGTAAGCTGGTTTACATTAAAAACTGGCAAAGCGCCTACCAATCCAGCCACGCTAAACATAACAGCCATCGGCATCCACTTTTGCCCCAATCCTTCAGTAATAAAATACATGGGCCCACCTTGAATTTTTCCGTCACTATCCTTTCCTCGATAAAGAATGGCAAGTGTGGCAGTAAAAAATTTTGTAGACATTCCAATAACGGCGCTTACCCACATCCAAAAAACAGCTCCGGGCCCACCAATGGCAATTGCTACGGCAACTCCTGCAATATTGCCCATTCCCACAGTAGCGGAAAGCGCGGTGGTCAATGCTTGAAAATGTGTGATTTCACCAGCGTCGCCTTCATTGTCATATTTCCCTCTAAGTACTGCAACTGCGTGCCCCAAATACCGAAATGGTAGAAATTTAATTCTAATTAAAAGGTACAAACCACCGCCAATCAAAATAATTAATAGTGGTAAGCCCCAGGCATAAGAGGCCATTTCGGCAATAAAACTATCTATACTTTTCAATGGAAATGATTAAAATTTACAACGAATGTAAGTTTTAAATTTTTAAAATTAACGAGGAAATTGTTACTTGCAGCACCAAATGAAAAAACAACTAACCATTTTCCTTCTTTGTGTAACTTTTTTCTCTTTCGCTCAAACTGAGATGGATTGGAAAAAAGTGCTTTTACATTTACTCCAGAATTTCTTTTAGGCTTAACGATGGAAGCAAATGATGGTTTTCCAGACACTAAGTTGCAAAAACAGTTTATACTAAATTTTGGCCGTGATCATAGTAATAATCCACAACAATGGGCACAGCGACTAAAAGCACCCAAAACAGGCTTATCGATTGGGATAACAGATTTTGGAAATTTGGATAGTTTGGGAATTGCTTTAACCGCAATGCCGTTTTTAGAATTTAAAGCTTTTGGAAGTGATAAATGGAGTGTGCTGACTGGAATGGGGGCTTCGTATTTCACAAAAAAATTTGATGCAGAAACCAACCCTCAAAACCAAGCGGTGACTACCGAGATTACGTGGGCCTTCCGAATGTATCTTTATTATAAATTTCTTTCATTACGGAATTCAGATTGGCGAGTGGGATTGGGATACTCACATCATTCCAATGGACATACGCGTCTGCTAAACCAAGGATATAATTCATTTTTGGTGAGCCTTTCGGCAGCTATAAAGAACCCTTTAAAACACCCTGAAATTGTTTCTGAAGGAAATCTTCCAGTGTATAAAAATTCTGTATATAATTATGTAGCAGTGCGTGCGGGATTAGGTCAAAACGTTTTTGCTTTGGCTTTTAACGATAAAAGAAATGTATATACAATTGCTGGTGAATATGGTCGCGTATATAATAATACCTTTAAAATAGGTCTTGGTTTTTACTATCGTTTTTATCAGCATTATTATGATTATATCGAAGGAAATGAATCATTGGTGCAGCCGGGCAGAGAGTTTGATTATTTTAGAAGTGATCCGTGGTACTATGCAACAAACTTGGGGATTAGCCTTCACGGGGAAATATTCCTAAACCACGTGGGTATTGACCTACAACTGGGTTACAATCTACATAAACCTGCCTATAAACTGGAATGGCGCATAAACGAAGGTTGGGATAATACGCCAAGGGAAATTCCAAAAACTTGGGTTTTGGGCGAGCTGGATGGCAGCTACAAAAAAAAGCATCGCATATCTTCGCGTTTGGGGCTTAAATATTATTTAATAGGAATGGAAAAGGCACCGAAAAATAATTTTTATTTGGGCGCGCACCTGAATGCCAATTTGGGACAAGCAGACTTTACAGAACTCAGCTTTGGTTATGTGTATAGCTTCAACCATCGGGAGCGAAATTAAAAAACCCTTTCCTGTTAAGGAAAGGGCTTTTCAAAATAATTAAATTCAAACAAACAATTATTTTGATAAAATCAACCTATGGGTAGAAGTTGAAGTCTCAGAAATAACTTTTATTATATAAACTCCATTCGCATAACTACTGAAATCTAAATCGGTTTCACCGACAGTACCTCTGAGTTCACGAACTATTTTTCCAGAACCTAATTCAATAATTACAATTTGTAAATTGTTTCCAAACGTTGCTGGAATTTTAGCTGTTGCAAAACCTCTGGATGGATTTGGATAGATTACAATTCCACTTCCTCCTTCGGTAATATCTTCCACAGACAGTAAAATGGTTTGGGCTTCAAAGGCTCCAATATCACGGATTCCTCCAAATACAGCTTGCTCAATTTGATCATTGAATAAATCTGCAGGATCACCGGCATTATACGCCAACGAGCCTTCCAACAATTCGTGCGTTTCAGTCAATCCGCCATTGTTTTGAAGTGGGCCAACCATTGGGTCAGTTTCTTCAATGTCATTCGGTTGTTCAGGGAAAGCGTTAGCATCATCAGTTCCGATCAAATTGTAATCGTTGGAAACAAAGCTTCCATTAACATCTGTTCCAGAAGTTGCAGTATTCAGCGCAACTAACGTATTTTTCAATGAAGTATTGGTGTCACTTTGAATTCCACCTCCGTCAGACAGTGCATTGTTTAATGCAACTGTTACCGCATTCAAATCGAAACTTGCGCCGTTATTGTAAATTCCGGCCCCAGCGCCGTTTGCAGTGTTTGTCGAAATTGTACTTCTCATTATTGTTACATCTCCACCGGAAGCATTGTGAATACCACCTCCAGCACTTGTTGCTCCACTCGCTGAATTATTTGAAATTGTTGAAGTAGATATTTCCAACATTCCTCCATTGTTGAAGATTCCAGCGCCACCGTCATCTGCAGCAGTTCCAAAAGAACTGTTGCCATCAATGGTTGAAGTTTCAACAGCCATTAAAGTACCGCTTTGATTCCAAAGTCCGCCACCTTCACGGGCAGCTTCGTTTCCTGAAATTATACTTCCCAAAATTGTAATTAAACCACTGTTTCCTGTTACATGAAGTCCACCACCATTCCCTGGGGCTGCAGTTCCAGCAGTTCCGTTAACATCATTTGCGGTCATATCAGAATTTGTAAACGTGAGCGTGCCATCAATCAATTCAATAGCGCCACCTGCTCTATTTGCAGCATTTCCAGACAATGATGAATCAGAAATTGTAACATCACTAGCAGTACTCAACAATCCACCACCCGAACCAACTGCTCCGGTAGCAAGGTTGTTTGTAATTAAAGTTCCATTGATAATATTTAATGTACCTCCGTTATTGAAAACACCTCCACCACCGTTATCAGCATCGGCTCCTTCAGCTATGTTGGCGTCGATTGTCATTCCGTCGATGGTCATTAATCCAGTGCCATTCCAAAGAGCACCACCTTCAGCGGCAGCCATATTTCCAGTAGCAGAGCCTCCAAAAATATTTGAGTCGCCCGCACCAGTAATGTGAAGTCCTCCTCCATTTCCTGGGGAAGCAGCTGTTGTATTTGATGTGAATATCACATTCGTAAGATTTAATTCACTTCCAGCCACTGAGTTTTCCTCAATTGCACCACCAGCTCTCATAGAAGTATTTGCTGTGAATTCAGAATCAGAAACGGTCAAAGTACCAAGGTTGTTCAAAATACCACCACCAGAACCAGCTGCTCCATCAGCAATATTATTTGAAATAGTAGCATTCATAACAACCAATGTTCCCATTTCATTAAAGACACCTCCTCCACCTTGATCGGCATCAGCTCCACTTGCAGTATTTCCATCAATAGTTGTTCCATCTATGGTCATTGTACCACCACCATTCCAGTACGCACCCCCTTCAGCGGAAGCTGTATTTCCTGAGGCCATTCCGCCATTGATGTTTGAATCACCGGGTCCAGTTATATGCAAACCACCGCCATTTCCGGGAGCGGAAGCCGTACTATTGTTCATAAAACTCACATTTGTCAGAGTCAATAAATTTCCAGCCAAGGATTTATCTTCTATTGCACCACCGGCACGCATTGAAGTATTAGCGGTAAATTCAGAATCTGAAACAGTAAGCGTTCCTTCATTGTTTAAAATTCCACCTCCGGAACCTGCAGCACCATCAGCTACATTATTTGAAAGTGTTGCATTCAGCACATTAAGTGTACCACCATTGTTGAAAATTCCGGCACCCCCATCATCTGCTGCGGGACCACTGGCAATGTTTGCATCTATTATAGTTCCGTCTACAGTCATAGTACCGTTACCATTCCATAGTCCACCACCTTCTTGTGAAGCAGTATTTCCGCTTACATTTCCACCAGTAATATTTGAATCTCCAGCACCTGTAATGTGCAATCCACCACCGTTTCCTGGGGCAGAAGCAGTACTATTATTCATTAAATCTGAATTTGTTATTATCAATAAACTACTTGAAGATGAATTTTCCTCAATTGCACCACCGGCACGCATTGATAAATTTCCAGTTAATTCAGAGTCTGAAATAGATAAAGCACCCAAATTATTCAAAATACCCCCACCAGAACCAGAAGTTCCATTAGCAATATTATTACTGATAGTTGTTCCGTTTTGGACTATCAAAATACCGCCTTCATTGAAAATACCTCCACCACCTTGGTCTGGATCATTTCCACTTGCAGTGTTTCCATCAATAGAAACATTATCTACAGTCATTGTACCGCTACCGTTCCACAATCCACCACCTTCGGCAGTTGCAGTGTTTCCATTAACGGTACCGTTTGTCAAACTAGCCGTTCCTGGACCAGTAATATGAAGACCACCTCCATTTCCTGGTGCGCTCCCAATGCTGTTGTTGTCAAGATTTGTATCCACAAGTGTTATAATTCCTGGAGTAACAGAAGAGTTATCCTCAATGCCTCCACCTGCTCTATTTGCAGTATTATTAGCTATTACAGAATTATTTACGGTTACTAAACCGCCATCCACATTTTGAATTCCACCTCCAGAACCAGCAGTTCCAGTTGCAGTATTGTTTGTAATGGTTGAAGAATTTTGGACCATTAAAATACCGCCATTATTAAAAATACCTCCACCACCATTTGTGGCATCATTTCCACGGGCAGTGTTGCTATCCAACAATGAACCATCTACAGTCATTGTACTTCCGGCTTGGTTCCATAAACCGCCACCTTCGCTTGCGGCATCATTATTTGTTATTGTGCTTGCTGAAATATTTACGGTTGCAATTCCTGTTACGTGCATTCCTCCACCATTTCCGGGGTTTGGTGTTCCTGCTGCGATATCAACTTTATTTCCTATTAAGGAAGTGTTTGTCATATCCAGTGTTCCAGCAACAATCTCAATACCTCCACCGGCGCGGTTTGCGGCATTGGCATCAATCATTCCGCCAGTGATAACTACACCACCATCGGTTGTCAAAATTCCACCGCCAGAACCTGAAACTCCGGTTGCAAGATTGCTCTGAATTGTACCGTCTGTTAGATTTAAATCACCACCATTGTTATAAATACCACCACCGCCAGAGCCACTTACTGCCTTATTCAAATCAACCATCGTGTTTATAACATTCATAGTGCTACCTGCTTGGTTCCAAAGACCACCGCCTTGATTAAAAGCAATATTCGCAGAAATTGAAGCGTCATTAATAGTTGTATTTGTAACACCAGAAATATGGACTCCACCACCGTTTCCTGGATTTGGTGTTCCAGCGGTTCCATTTACATCATTTAATGCTATGAGGGTTCCGTTCAAATCAAGTGTTCCGTCAATTACTTCTATACCACCACCAGCTCTATTGGCAAAGTTTTGTGTTATTTGAATATTTGCAATAGTAACGGCTCCGGCTGTTGAGAAAATTCCTCCTCCCGAGCCAGATGCTCCATCGGCAATATTATTATTTATAGTAGTTCCGGCAAGAATATCGAGAGTTCCTCCATTGTTGAAGATTCCTCCACCCCCATTATCCGCATCGGCTCCACTTGCAATATTATTGGTTACTGGCACTCCATCAACTGTCATTGTTCCTGCGCCGTTCCATAAACCACCACCTTCAGAAGCAGCTATGTTTGCATCAACCGTTCCTCCTGTAATAGTAGCGTTTCCAGTTCCACCTACGTGAAGACCACCACCGTTCCCAGGGGAAGCTACAGCTGGAGCAACTCCAGCATTATTTGTATTTAATGTAGTTCCGGACATGGTCAATGTTCCCGCAGCGATTTCAATTCCGCCACCGGCACGATTTGCAATGTTATTTGTAATAATTGCATCAGTTCCGGTTACATCACCATTTGTACTATGGATACCTCCACCGGAACCTGCAGTTCCATCGGCAATATTGTTGGTGATTTCCGTTCCAGCCAAAACATTCATTGTTCCGCCATTATTGAATATTCCTCCACCGCCATCATCAGCTGCGTTACCTGAGGCAATATTTCCGGAAATGGTTGATCCCATAACCATCATTATACCCGTGTTATTCCAAAGCCCGCCACCTTCTTGTGCAGCTTGGTTATTTTGAATAGTACTATTAGTAATGGTTGCTGAAGTGGAACCAGACAAATGTAAGGCACCGCCATTTCCAGGATTAGCCATACTTCCCAAACCAATATCGGCACCTGCGGAATTTCCTTCTAATGTAATTCCTGTCAACAGCAAAATTCCATCTGATGCGTCTTCAATTGCACCACCAGCACGACTTGCATAGTTTCCATTTATATTTAGACCTGGAGCAAGTGTAAGTGTACCGCCAGTATTGTTGAAAATTGCGCCTCCTCGACCCCCTGGAGTTGCACCCATTGCGATGTTTTGTGATAGATTGGTTGTTGCGCTTACTGATAATGTTCCGCCATTATTAAATAAAGCACCTCCACCTGTATTTGGGCCTAATGCAAAATTATTTGTAAAAGTAACTCCGTCAATTGTCATCATTCCTGCTCCATTCCAAAAGGCGCCACCTTCAATGGCTATATTGCCCGTTGCCAATCCTCCTGAAAATGAAGAATTACCAGACCCTGTAATATGAAAGGCACCTCCATTTCCGGGAGCTGTTCCGCCAATGGCTTCGTTATTAATAAAATTAGAATCTATGAAAGAAATCATTTCTGGAGAGTCAGTTTCTATTGCTCCCCCTGCCCTAATTGCTGAATTCCCACTAAATGTAGTTGCAGTTACAGTTAAAACTCCTGAGGATTTTACGAATATCGCTCCCCCGCTTCCGGCTGTTGCCGTTGCAGAGTTCGAAGTAAATTCACTATCTGTTACGGTGGAATTTACAATATCGTTTAAATACAATGCGCCACCACCATTGGCACCTTGAGCTTCATTATTAATAAAGACACAATTGGAAACGTCAAAATTATTAGCTCCGATTGCATTTACACTACCTCCATTAGCATTACTTGTAAAATTTTGAAGGGTTAATTGGTCCAAACTTCCTGAAACATTCACAAATCGAAAAGCACGATTGTTGGCATTGGTTCCATCTATTATTGTAGAACCATCTGCATTTCCTGTAATTTGAAGTTCATCGGTAACCTGCATTTGTGTTCCAGTTATAAGGACAGTTATTGCTGGGTCGAATGTTATAAAGGAAGGTGAAAAAGCGTCTGTGTTTGCTTGATTTACAGCATCCCGAAGTGATCCTGGGCCATTGTTGGCTCCGTTAGTTACAGTATAGGTCTGCCCAAACGCAATCCCCGTTACCATAAAAATTGAAACCAATAAGATAAGGTTTCGCGTAATTTTAATTTTCATAAGCTTGATTTTTAAGTTAATTAATTATCAATACTTACGTTAATTTTTAAAGGTACGGTTTCCCAAGGGACTGTTAAAATTTTTGAAATACAATACATTACACCGATAATAAATACTAAAAACGGAAATTTTTGTAAGGTTATAGAAATAAAAAAACACCTCAGCAAGGTGTTTTTTAGTAAAAATTTAAAGGCTATTTTACTTTAAATATTCCAATACATTTTTTTCTATCCGTGCGTGAATATTGGAAACATCTGCTTTTATGAACTTTTCGCCAGTGATATTTTCATAAAGCTCAATATATCTTTCGGAAACGGTTTCAATATATTCATCGCTCATAAAAGGAACTTTCTGTCCTTCCAATCCCTGAAATCCATTCTGTATAAGCCATTGGCGAACAAATTCTTTGGAAAGTTGCTTTTGGGGCTCGTTATTTTTTTGGCGTTCCTCATAACCTTCCGCATAAAAATAGCGTGAAGAATCAGGCGTGTGGATTTCATCAATTAGAACAATTTTCCCATCCTTTGTTTTTCCGAATTCATATTTGGTATCCACCAAAATCAATCCCCGCTTTGCGGCAATCTCACTTCCGCGTTGAAAAAGTTTGCGGGTGTAATCTTCCAATTGAGCGTAATCCGCTTCGGAAACAATTCCTCTTTTCAAAATATCTTCCCGAGAAATATCCTCGTCATGGTCGCCCATTTCCGCTTTCGTGGCAGGTGTTATAATAGGTGCTGGAAATTTGTCGTTTTCCTTCATTCCTTCTGGCATTGCAACACCACAAAGCACTCTTTTTCCTGCTTTATGCTCACGGGCCGCATGGCCGCTCATATAACCCCGAATAACCATTTCAACCTTAAAAGATTCGCAGGCTTCACCAATGGCAACGTTTGGATCTGGTGTAGCAATTAACCAATTCGGCACTAAATCTTCGGTATCGCGCATCATTTTGGTCGCAATTTGGTTCAGGATTTGTCCTTTATAGGGGATTCCCTTTGGCATCACTACATCAAAAGCGCTAAGCCTGTCTGTTGCTACCATTAAAAGTATATTGTTTGCTAAAGTATAAACCTCCCGCACTTTTCCGTGATACACACTTTTTTGACCGGGAAAGTTAAAGTTGGTTGAAATTATAGTATTACTCATTTTGATTTTCGATTTGCGATTAAAAATAATAAACTGCAACTGTAAACTGAGACTGCAAACTTGTTAATCTACGTTTTCAATATTTTTATATGCCGCAATCACTTCTTTTACCAAACGGTGGCGGATTACATCCTTATCATCCAAGTAAATCATCCCAACACCCTTTACATCCTTTAAAACCAGCAAAGCTTCCTTTAAACCTGAAATTACACGACGCGGAAGGTCAATCTGCCCGGGATCTCCCGTTATCATAAACTTGGCATTTTTTCCCATACGGGTCAAAAACATTTTCATTTGTGCGTGGGTAGTGTTTTGTGCTTCGTCCAAAATTACAAAAGCATTGTCCAGGGTACGTCCACGCATAAAGGCCAAAGGTGCTATTTGAATAACCCCAGTTTCAATGTGCGATGCAAGTTTTTCCGCTGGTATCATATCACGAAGAGCATCGTACAACGGCTGCATATATGGATCGAGTTTTTCCTTTAAATCTCCCGGAAGAAAACCTAAATTTTCGCCAGCCTCTACCGCAGGTCTTGTTAAGATAATTCGCTTTACCTCTTTATCTTTCAATGCCTTAACTGCAAGTGCAACACCGGTATATGTCTTTCCTGTTCCTGCGGGACCTACCGCAAAAACCATATCATTTTTTGCCATTAGTGCTACCAATTTTCGTTGATTGGCAGTTTGTGCTTTTACAGGTTTGCCGCTCACCCCGTGCACAATAACCTCACCGCTACCCACGGGTGTTTCATATTCTTCTTTATTTCTGCTCAGTAAAACACGCTCAATCACGTTTTCATCTATTCTATTATATTTTACGTACTGCTCCAACAGCATTGTAATGCGTCGGTCAAATTCCTCCAGCACATCTTCATCACCATAGGCCTTGATTTTATTGCCGCGAGCAACAATTTTCAGTTTTGGAAAATATTTTTTAAGAAGGTCAATATTAGCGTTTTCAAGTCCGAAGAATTCCCTTGGGCTAATCTCTGTAAGTTCGATGATAAGTTCGTTCAAAAGGCGTGCTTTTTTATTATTTGGAATATGCAAAAAATAGTTTTGCTACTAACAAAAGTAACCTATTTTTGTGGTAATTCTTTTAAGAAAATATCAACAATCCATTTATGGCCATAATCACACTTACTACTGACTTTGGAGAGAAAGATCACTTTGTTGGCGCGGTAAAGGGAGCTATTTATACTGAAATGGAAGACGCTAAAATTGTTGATATCTCCCATTCCATTTCACCATTTCACCTACACGAAGCCGCATACATTATTCAGAATGCCTATAAAAGTTTCCCTCCGGGAAGTATACACGTAATTGGCGTCGATTCTGAATTAAATCCTGAAAATAAGCACATTGCGGTATTGATGGACGGCCATTATTTTGTGTGTGCTGACAATGGGATTATCTCCATGCTCACTTCGGAAATTCGCCCTGAGAAAATTGTTGAAATTAATATTCACGATCGGGTAATCAGCAATTTTCCCGTTTTGGATGTATTTGTGAAAGTTGCCGGCCACATTGCACGGGGCGGAACGCTAGAAGTAATTGGTAAAACGATTACTGAAATCAAGGAATTGACGGGCATCCGTCCCGTAGTTAACAACAAAGAGAGCCAAATAATTGGCAACGTAATTTATATTGACAACTACGGAAACGTAATCAGCAATATTTCAAAAAAGTTATTTGAGACCGTCGGAAAAGGAAGGGAATTTATAATCAATGCCCGCTCTGAGAAATTTAGCAGGATACACACCCATTACAGCGATGCCATCAACTTTGAGCAACCTCCCGAAAAACGTGAGGAGGACGGAAAGCGGTTGGCGCTATGGAATTCATCTCAATTTTTGGAACTGGCCATATACAAAAGCAATCCTACTTCCGTGGGCGGCGCCTCAAGCCTTTTTGGACTGGAGTTTAGAGACACAATTACGGTTAACTTTAATTCATAAATTAAAAGAAAAATGTTTACAAGAATTGTAAAAATGCAGTTTGAAAAAGAACACATTCCTGCTTTTCTGGCTAATTTTAAAACCGTGAAAGAAAAAATACGCGCTTATCCCGGTTGCGAATTTTTGGAACTTTACAACGATAAAAATAACGAAACAATCTTTTTCACTTACAGCCGTTGGAATGATGAAAGTGATTTGGAAAATTATAGAAATAGTGAGCTTTTCAAAGAAGTGTGGAGTATTACAAAACCTATGTTTAAACAAAAAGCTGAGGCTTGGAGCGTAGATACGCTTCACTCATTAAAATAATAAAATGGTAACCATTATAAAACGCGAAATAAACGCCTTCTTTTCAAGTACCATTGGATATTTGGTGATTGCTGTTTTTTTACTGATCAATGGGTTGTTTTTGTGGGTTTTTAATGGAAATTTCAACATTTTAGATTCTGGCTTTGCAGACCTTTCCCCCTATTTTGAACTCGCGCCGTGGGTTTTGCTTTTTTTGATTCCCGCCGTCTGTATGCGGGCTTTTAGCGACGAAATGAAAATGGGCACCTTGGAGCTTCTGCTCACAAAACCCATTTCACTAAAGCAGATAGTTTTGGGAAAATATTTCGGAGCAGTCATTCTAATTGTAATCGCACTAATCCCAACCATATTATACATTTTCACCATAGCAGCCTTGGGCAATCCGCCCGGTAATTGGGATGTGGGCAGTACCCTTGGTTCCTACATCGGACTGCTATTTTTGGTGTTTGCATATACTTCCATCGGGATCTTTGCTTCCACACTTTCGCAAAACCAAATCGTGGCTTTTATAATTGCCGTTTTCCTTTGTTTTGCGCTCTATTATGGGTTTGAGGGCTTTACCTCTTCCTCTTTCGATATTTCCAATTTGGGAATGAAGGCGCATTTTGACAGCGTGGCGCGTGGGGTATTGGACACCCGGGATTTGATTTATTTTTTAAGTGTATCTGCATTTTTCATCGCTTTGACCATTTTTAAATTGAAGAAACAATAATGAAGACTTCAATTAAAAAAAATATCGTTTCAATTGCCGTTTTGGTGGGAGGATTAATTCTTTTGAATATCCTTGGAAACTATTTCTACAAACGCTTTGACCTCACACAGGATAAACGTTTTACCCTTTCAGAAGAAGCAAAACAAATTGTTGATCAAGTAGACTCCCCATTGATAGTAGATGTATTTCTGAAAGGAAATTTTCCGCCGGAATTCCGAAGACTTCAAAGTGAAACTGAACAACTTTTAGACGAATTTTCGGCCTATAACGACAATATAAAATTTGAATTTATAGACCCCACGGAAAAAGGCAACGAAGCATTCCGATCACAATTTGAAAAATTTGGATTGACCCCAGCCCAAGTTTCCGTAACCGAAAGTGGTAAGCAGAGCACCGAACTTGTTTATCCGTGGGCATTGGCGCATCACAATGGCAAATCGGTCAAAATTCCGTTGCTGAAAAACCAACTAGGTGCCACTTCCGAAGAACGCGTAAACAGTTCGCTGCAAAATTTACAATATGCGTTTGCAGACGGTTTTAAGAAATTGGCAACGGAAAAGTCAAAAAAAATAGCCGTTTTAAAAGGCAATGGGGAATATGACGACCGTTACATTGCCGACTTTTTTGCAACGCTTCGCGACTATTATTTTATTGCACCCTTTACGTTGGATTCGGTTGCGTCAAACCCCGAAATGACCTTTAAAACGTTGGAGGGTTTCGATTTAATAGTTGCCGCTCAGCCCACCGAAGCTTTTAGTGATGCCGAAAAATATGTATTGGACCAATATATTATGAACGGCGGTAAATCACTGTGGGTGATGGATGCCACCCAAATGCAGCTGGACACCGTAAGCGGAAATATGTTTGCCTTTGGAAAGGATTTAAACTTGAATGATTTCTTCTTTAAATACGGCATCCGCGTCAACCCAAATTTGGTCAAAGACGTGTACTCCGCTCCTATCGTTCTGGCTAGTGGTGACGAACGCGAAGCCCAATACAATCGCTATCCCTGGTTTTTTAGTCCGTTGAGCAGTAGTGCAAACAACCACCCCATAGTTTCAAATATTGAAGCTGTAAAATTTGATTATGCCAGCGCGATTGATACACTTCCGAACCATCTTACAAAAACGGTTTTACTTTCTACCTCCCCAATTTCAAAAATTGTGGGACTGCCCTTCCCTATAGATTTTGATGTTGAAATTCCGAAGAATTTACAGGTAGTCAATGAAGGCCCTAATCCCAACGAATACAATGCTGGTGAAATTCCGCTCGCGGTTTTACTGGAAGGAAAATTTACTTCAGTTTATAAAAATCGGGTAAAGCCTATCTCCCTAAATGGGGTGAAAAATATAGATGACGGCAAACCATCAAAAATGGTTGTTATTAGCGATGGTGACATCATAAAAAACCAATTGCAGGGCAGCCGTCCACTCGAACTTGGTTTCGACAAAATGACCAATCAATTCTACGGAAACAAGGAATTTCTGCTGAATACCGTTAATTATCTACTGGACGACAGCGGACTTATAAACATTCGCACGCGGCAAATTGCGGTGCCGTTTCTCGATCCACAAAAAACCGTGGAACAACGTACCAAGTGGCAAGTACTTAACCTCCTGTTACCGTTGGGTTTATTAGCCCTTTTCGGAATCGGTTTTTTGCTTTACCGCAAACGCAGCTACACCCGCTAAATGTTGATAAGTTTGTTTTAACAAACACTTCAATTGAAATATATTTGTAGGTATGCTAAAACCAAGGCATTTATCATTATTCTGATCAAAAAAATAAATATTCAATGAAATTCATCGTATCGAGTTCGTATTTATTAAAACAACTGCAAGTTTTGGGCGGTATTATCAATAACAATAATACGCTTCCTATTTTAGATAATTTTCTTTTTAATTTGGATGGAAAATCCCTTACTGTTTCGGCTTCTGATTTGGAAACAACCATTTCTTCCAAGCTGGAAGTAGAAAGCACCGAAAAAGGAATGGTCTGTATTCCTGCAAGGCTTTTGCTTGAAACTTTAAAAACCTTTCCAGAACAGCCATTAACGTTTACTGTTGAAGACAACAATACTATTGAAATAAGCAGTAATCACGGTAAATATGCGCTTGCATATGCCAGTGGCGAAGAATTTCCCAATGCCGTGGAATTGAAAGATCCGTCATCCACCGTGGTGCAGGGTGATGTGCTTGCTACTGCCATCAGCAAAACCATTTTTGCGTCTGGAAACGACGATTTACGCCCTGTGATGAGCGGTGTGTTTTTTCAATTTTCAACAGATAATTTGGTTTTTGTAGCAACCGATGCGCACAAATTGGTTAAATATACCCGTGACGACATCAGTGCTTCGCAAACCGCGGAATTTATTATGCCGAAAAAACCTTTGACGCTTTTGAAAAGTATTCTTGCCGGCAGCGAGGAAGATGTTACCATTGAGTATAACGACAGCAACGCCAAATTCATTTTTGAGAACACTGAAATGGTTTGCCGCTTAATCGATGGAAAATACCCTAATTACGAAGCGGTTATTCCGAAGGAAAACCCTAACAAATTGGTTATCGATAGAAATCAATTTTTGAATTCCGTTCGACGTGTTTCTATCTTTTCCAGCAAAACTACCCACCAAATCCGTTTAAAGATTGCAGGTGCCGAACTGAATATTTCAGCTGAAGACATAGATTACAGCAACAAAGCCGAAGAGCGCCTCACTTGCGATTACCAAGGCGATGATATGCAAATAGGGTTCAACAGCCGTTTCCTTACCGAAATGCTGAACAATCTAACTAGCGATGAGGTTTCTTTGGAAATGAGCTTGCCTAATCGCGCAGGAATATTAACGCCAGTGGATGGTCTGGATGAAGGTGAAACCGTTACCATGCTTGTAATGCCGGTGATGTTGAACAATTAAATTGTTAGAGTCTTATATAATCAGAATAGCAGAATTAAAAACCCGCCCAAGTGGCGGTTTTTTTTACATATTGATGACATAATTTAATGGGGCCGATGTGTTGTTAATTTAACTCTATAATTAATAATAACGAAAACGAAACACATGAAAACCCTAAAAACATTTAGCATTCTTTTACTCTCAGTAGTAATTATTTCCTGTTCTAAAAAGGATGATGGAGGTGGCGGAAGTGCTCCAGAAGCGGAATTTAGCGCAACCATAAACGGTGGAGGCTTTGGCAGTAATTATTCATCTCGTTTGGGGTTTTACTCAAGCGATTACAGTGACAATGGATTAACCCTTGCAGTAACTGACGAAAACACCAATATTATCCGTATTTTTTTAAATAATACTGGAGGCTTTGGAAGCGGAATCACTAAAATTATTAATGACGTTGCTACCAATGGTTTTGTAACCAGCGTTGTAATTCGGGATCAAACCAATCAAGTAACCTATAATGCGTCTGAAGGAGAGATCAAAATTTTAGAAAATCAAGAAAATCCTGAAAATGAGGACGGACGTTTAATCTCCGGAAATTTTACCATCACCGCAACATCAGGGTCGGGCCCAGCTATCACTATGAGTGGAAATTTTAAAAATTTTGCATATTAATTAAGCAAAGGAACGTTGTACCAAAAAGGGTTGCATTTGTGCACCCTTTTTTTATGTGTTAATTTCAACTTCCATTAAATTTAAAACTTTTCCAAAGTTAACCGTACCTTTACAGCCAATGACACACACAGACACCATAGTGGCAATGGCAACACCGGCAGGCGCAGGAGCAATTGCTGTTTTAAGGCTTTCGGGCCCCGATGCCATTGCAATTGCTTCTTCAATATTTAGTTCCGTATCAAGAAAAGAACTCGTAAAACAAAAAACCCATACCGTTCATTTGGGTCATATAAAAGATGGTGAACGAATTATTGACGAAGTGCTCGTCACCATTTTTAAAAACCCAAACAGTTACACAGGTGAAGATGTGGTTGAAATTTCCTGTCACGGTAGTAATTACATTCAGCAGGAAATAATTCAGCTATGCCTGCGTAAAGGTTGCAGAATGGCACAAGCGGGTGAGTTTACACTTCGTGCATTCCTGAATGGAAAGATGGATTTGAGCCAAGCAGAAGCAGTTGCAGATCTTATTGCAAGCGATAGTGCCGCCAGCCATCAATTGGCTATGCAACAAATGCGCGGGGGCTTTTCCTCGGAAATAAAAAAGCTTCGGGAAGAACTTTTGAATTTTGCTTCACTTATAGAATTAGAACTGGATTTTGCTGAAGAAGACGTGGAATTTGCTAACCGTGAAGAATTTCAAAAACTTATATCAAAAATAACCCACGTTTTAAAGCGCTTGATAGATTCATTCGCCACAGGAAATGTTTTAAAAAATGGAATACCTGTAGCCATTGTGGGCGAACCAAATGTGGGGAAATCTACGCTATTAAATGCATTGTTGAACGAGGAACGTGCCATTGTGAGTGATATTGCTGGAACGACACGAGATACTATTGAAGATGAAATAATCATTGGCGGTATCGGGTTTCGTTTTATTGACACAGCTGGAATACGTGAAACGGTGGACGTTATTGAAGGTTTGGGAATTCAAAAAACATTTCAGAAAATAGAACAGGCACAGGTAGTAATTTATCTTTTTGATGCTGAAAAGTTCAAAGTTGAAAGTTCAAAGTTCAAAGTGGAAATTGAAACCATTAAAAATAAATACCCTTTAAAAAACCTTTTGATTGTTGCCAATAAGGTTGATAAACTTTCGAAAGAAGAAATAGAAAATCTACAGCTTGCAATGGGCAATCTTCAATTATTATCCGCAAAAACTGGGCAAGGCGTTGAGAAAATTCAAAATAAATTGCTCGAGTTTGTAAACACTGGCGCGCTTCGTAACAACGAAACCATCGTTACCAACAGCCGTCATTATGACGCTATGCTAAAAGCTTTGGAAGAAATCATCAAAGTACAACAGGGCTTGGACAGTAATTTAAGTGGTGATTTACTGGCCATAGACATTCGGCAGGCACTGCATTATTTTGGTGAAATAACCGGTGAAATTTCTAATGACGAACTGCTTGGTAATATTTTTGCCAATTTCTGTATCGGGAAGTAACCCACCCACCCTTCCTTAGCGATTCCTTGTTAATCAACACATTAAGAGCAACTTCGTTGCTCTTTTTTGTTGTCTTATTGCCCTTTTTGAACTATATTTGTTGTGTATTTGTTGCCTAACATAGGAATTTGTTGCCCAATTCCTCACAATAGGAAACAAAGCGAAAGGATGCCCCATATTGCCCCACAAGGCTCCACGTCGCTCCATAATGCACCATCTTATGAGTACAAATCTTCACATACCAAAAAACTGCCAGTACTGTGGTAATCTCTTCACTGCAAGAACTACAACAACCCGTTACTGCTCCCATAAATGTAATAGCAGACATTACAAGCAGGTTAAGCGAGAAGAAAAGGTAAAAGATGCCCTCCAGGAGACCACCAACCAACAAGCCAATCCGAAACCCGAATTCTCCCCCACCGATACATTATCGAATAAAGACTTCCTAAGCATCACAGATGCTTCCAAACTTATTGGAGTAAGTAGATGGACCATCCAGAGAATGATCAAAAGAGGCCAGCTTAAAGCTGTCCCATTTGGTAGAAAGCACATTCTTGCACGCCATCAAATAGAAAACCTTTTTAATCAATAGCATTATGAAAGTAACTTTAAGAGAACGCAAGAAAAACGGCAAAATAAGTTTCTATTTAGATTATTACACAAAAGGAAAGCGTAAAACTGAATCTCTCGGTTTACAACTTATTCTCGATCCCAAGACAAAGGCAGAAAGAAACCTCAACAAGAAAACTCGGGAACTAGCTCAATCTATTTGGGCAAAGCGTCAATTGGAAATCCAACAAAACCATTACGGATTTAGTGACATAGAAAAACTGAAAGGGAGTTTCACAAATTATGTCACCGCCTTAGCCGAAAGGAAAAACACAAGCTCAGGAAATTATGGAAATTGGAATAGTATGCTCAAGCACCTTAACAACTACCGCCCTACCGATATAAGTTTCCAGGATATCGACAAGAATTTTGTAGAAGGCTTTAAAGATTACCTGGACACAAAAGCTATCGGACAAGCATCAAAACAATTATCCCAAAACTCCAAATACTCTTATTTCGGAAAATTCACAGCAGCTTTAAAACAAGCATTTGCAGATGGTATTTTAAGATCCAATCCTGCCAACGGAGTACCGCATTTCAAACAAGGCGAACCTCAGCGCGAGTTCCTATCCCTAGAAGAACTTCATGCCGCCGTCAAAGAAGAATGTGAAATCCCGCAACTCAAAACCGCCTTTATCTTTTCCTGTCTTACTGGATTAAGATGGTCCGACATCGATAAACTTCTCTGGTCAGAAGTTCAACATTCTAATGATATGGGTTATTATATCCGATTCAGACAAAAGAAAACAAAGGGAGCCGAAACACTGCCAATATCAGATCAAGCCTTCGGCTTGCTTGGGGAGCGTCAGGATAACGACGAAAGAGTATTCAAGGGATTAAAATATTCAACCTGGCATAATCTTAAACTGCAACAATGGATGATGAAAGCCGGTATTTCAAAAACCATTACCTTTCATTGCGCTAGGCATACCTATGCAACTTTGCAGCTCACAGCCGGAACAGATATTTACACTGTATCAAAACTCCTTGGCCATAGAGAACTGAAAACCACTCAGATTTATGCCAAGGTTATAGATGCAAAGAAAAAGGAAGCCGCTAATAAAATACAATTGGACCTAGAATGAGAAAGAATATATTTTCAAGTGTAATTTCCATTACCAATGGCCTACATCGCGACAATAGAACCGAGAGGGAATTTCAAGCTTTGGTATTGAAATTGAAATTAGCTCCAACAGCCTCCAATGCAGTTTTTAAGGTGAATTACAAAAAACCTTTAAACAGTAAAAAAGAATATTACCAAAAACTTATTTTCAATGAATCTGAGAGTATTTTAGCCGATTTCCCCAGCCACTTTCCCAAGAATGCCACAACCCCCGAAAACAAGTTCTGTTACGCTACCCTACACAATAGACTTGATAAACACGCAAAGGATATATCTCAGTACATTGCCCAAAAAGAAATACCGGAAGATTTAAATGAAAACACCTATTATATCATTAATTATCTAAAAGTATCCATCATCCGATTATACGCCGAATTGCAAGAGCAGTACGGCCAGTTTTCCAATTTAACCTATTATACAATTCCTGAAATAGCCGAAAAATATTTCAATGACTCCAATTTCAATCCCGACATAATCCAAAAAGCTGATACCCCAAGTGAAGTACCCATTAAAGCCATTTCAAAACCGCTACGCAAACAAAAAACCTCATTTGGTTTTAGAGGAAAAGATGAATCTGATCTTTTTAAAATACTGGAAAAGCTTCAACTAAAAATAGATCTATTAGAAAACAGGACCTCTACTAAGCAATTATTACAAATTCTAACAACTGATGATTTTACAGCCCTAGATTTCAATATTTATTTTGATGCGAATACAACAGCTATTAGATACCTCTTCGATAAACTTAAACCTCAATTTGCAAACTTAAAATTATCAGAAATTGAAAGGTCAAATAAATTTTATACGAAAAATGATTTCCAATTAACTGCCCAAAATTTATCTTCAAGCAAGCAGTATATGTTTAAAGAAAAGGAAACCATTGATAATATTTTCAAGCAAATGCAATAAAAAACATTGAGAACACTGAGAAATCTCAATGTTGTCTTTATCCCATCTAAAAATCTCCACTTTTTAAAATCCAACATTTTAAACCTTTGTCCTGTTCTTGAAACCCAAGAATGACATTTGGCCAAATGTCCATTTCTATATCTTAAAATTAAATAGTTATGGACGAAATATTAGAACGTCTCAAAATCATCGAAAAGCACGTATTAGACAGGAACATTATCCTAAAGAATGTGCTAAACCTAAATGAAGCTTGTACATATCTGGAACTATCCCAATCCCACTTGTATAAACTCACAAGTGCCGGATCAATTCCACACTACAAGCCCAACGGAAAAAAGCTCTATTTCAATCGAGAGGAGCTAGACCAGTGGTTAATGCGAAATCGCAATGCCACCCAGGAAGAGATCGAACAGCAAGCTGCCGATTACCTAATCAAAAAAGGAAGGGTAAAGCTATGACAGATCTAATCCCAATGCTCCTTGCGCTCTCACAAGAAATCAAGGAGATAAAGATGATGGTCCAACTCCTAAGACAATCCAGAGCAGTTGTCTTAAATGATTCCTGGTTGGACAATCAAGAAGTGTTGCAGCTACTTCACATTAGTCTGCGAACTCTGCAAACACTCAGATCCAACGGAACCTTGCCTTACAGTAAGATTAGAGGAAAATTTTATTACAAGGTTTCCGATATCGAGCAATTGCTTCAAGAAAACTACTACAACCATAATTTCAAACAAGATGGAAATAAGTAGGCAAGCAATACTAGATAAAACACATTACGGTCTAAGGATTTACGCCTATGTGTTAAGACAGTATTATCCTGAAACAGTCCTTTCCGTAAAAGGAAGGGACTGCGGGATAACACGGAACCCCTTCAATGGAGGCAAAGAAACCTTGCGCATCCATATTGATGGCGTAACGGCCACTCACAAAGACGTTGAATTGGAAATCTTTCAAGGGGACGCATTCAATTTTGCCCAATATCATTTCAGAATAACCGATGAAGCCGATTTATTACAGAAAATAAACCAAGCCCTACATCTAAATTTAGAAAGAAAAGAAACCGATGATTTGGATTGGCTGAATGACCCCGATGATACTTGGTACGCGCACTGTAGCTTTTTCAAAGCCCCAGTTCGCAATGTATTTCCCTCGGAAACTTTGCGATTGCATCAAATATATGATTTAATCACAAGTGATAAATATAAAAGGATAACTGAAGAGTTAAGAACCATTTCCGATGCAAAAGAAGCAAGTAAATTCAAGGCGAATCGTTTTGATTACGTCACCTTCTCCGGTGTTTTTGAAAAACGGAACGACAATGATTTAAAAGAACATTCCAATCTTTTAACAATCGATTTCGACCATTTAGAAAACTTGCAAGACCTAAAAGAACAGCTTTTGAATGATGAATATTTCGAAACCGAAATGTTGTTCATCTCTCCATCCGGCAACGGCATAAAATGGATTATCAGAATTGATATTTCAGAAATATCGCATAGCGAGTATTTCACAGCAGTAGCCAATTACATAAAGAAAACGTACAATATTGAAGTGGACCAATCGGGGAAAGACAAATCCAGAGCCTGTTTCCTACCCTACGATCCCCAGGCCTTTCTTCATAAAAGACACAGACCATTATGACAAAACATTTTAATCCCAAGGATTGGTTAAAAGCTCCAAAGGAGCAGCCAAAACCGAAAGTCAGCAATGCAACCACCAATGTGGTTGCAGTTGCTAATAATGAAATAGAATCGTTTATCACAGCAATCGAACAAACAGGTATGGACATCACCGGCAATTACGCCTCGTGGCGCGATATAGGCTTCGCCTTATCGTACGAATTCGGGGAATCAGGTAGAAATTATTTCCACCGAATAAGCAAAAACTATGCAGGCTATAACTCCAAAGAATGCGACGAACAATTTGACAAATGCCTCAACGCCAAAGGCCACGGAATTACAATCGCCACCTTCTATCATCACGCCCATCAAGCCGGTGTAAAACCTAAAAAGTTGGAAATAAGAAATCGCGAAAATTCCATTCCACAAGAGCCGGAAACAATGCCCACTTTCCCCCAAAGTGTTTACAACACCTTGCCAGAGTTTTTACAACAAGTTGTAAAACCTTCAACAAGCTCCGAGGAAAAAGACATTTTACTATTGGGAGCCCTAACCGCTTTCAGCGCTTGTTTCCCTAATTTATTTGGGGGATACGACCAACGAAAAGTTTACAGCAACCTTTATCTTTTTGTAACAGCTCCTGCTTCCGCAGGCAAAGGACGATTAAATCAAATAAAAGCGATCGTCAACCCTGTTCATAAAGTAATGCGCGAACAAGCCAAAGTTTTAAAACAACAATTTCAAGTAGAAACGGCCGCCTACAATATGAATAAAGGAAAAGATGAAAGTCTTGAAAAACCAAGCCGCCCACCAGAAAGAATGCTATTCATCCCTGCCAACAATAGCGTTACAGGAGTTTATCAATTGATATCCGATAATGATGGCAGAGGCTTGATTTTCGAAACCGAAGGCGACACTCTGGCCCAAGCTTTTAAAAGTGATTATGGGAACTACAGCGATGGTTTCCGAAAAGCCTTCCATCACGAAACAATAAGCTATTACCGAAGAACAGACAGGGAATATGTAGATATCGAAAGACCCTGTTTATCCACCGTCCTATCCGGCACTCCCAAGCAAGTGGCAACCTTAATACCGAATGCCGAAAACGGCCTGTTCAGTCGCTTTATGTTCTATTATATGAACATTAAACCCGAATGGAAAAATGTATTCCTATCCAACCAAAATACCGGCCTTGATGAATATTATGCCCACCTCGGAACCGAATTTCTTGACTTCTATAAAACCTTAAAAAACAATGCAAATATTGAAATTCAACTAACAGAATCCCAACAGCAGCAGTTCAACCGTTTCTTCGAATCCCTCCAAACCAAATATATTAGCTTACAACCAGAAGAATACATCGCAACCATTAGACGCCTAGGCTTAATCGCTTTCCGCTTGATGATGCTCTTCACCGCCTTTCGTATAATGGAAGATGGCGACGTAAACAGCGTAAAATTATGTGAGGACGAAGATTTCAAAAATGCAATAACCATTGTTTCTATACTGGTAAAACATAGCAGTAAAGTATTCAACGATCTACCAATAGAACATTCGGCCCCAAAACGCTTAAACCGAAAAGAACGTTTCCTCGAAAGCTTACCCAAACAATTCTCGAGACAAGATTATTTAGACATCGCCGACACCTGCAACATCCCCCACAAAACCGGCGAAGGCTATATAACAAAGTTTGTAGAAGCCAATTTAATCCACAGAGAAGCCCACAACACCTACTCAAATCCCACAAAACCCTAATTAAGGATTTAAGGATTTGAGGATTTCATCACATTTCGTCAGGTTATAACCTTACTTAGCTCTCATATTTATCAGGTCATCCCCTGACAAACAACGACTAACACTTCCAAGGTTTAATCTCTCCACACCCTCCATAGCTTAAGCTAAGAAGAAACCTCTTCCACTCCTGATTTGCATATCGCGAATTGCGAATCACAAATTGAAAACAATAAATTGATATAGCGAAAACCACAAGAAATAATTTCTGAATATTGCCCTCTCCCCACCAATTTCGATTTCGTTTTCGATTTCCCTCCCCATTTCATCAAAATCCCCAATATCCTCTAAATCCTCACCACTAAAATATACAATAACCCGGTGCCTGAGCCCGTCCGCCGAAGGAGGATGTTTTGAAAGCAGAGAAAAATGTTCAATAAAAGCCCTGATTCTTCTTGCTTTCAAAATGTACCCAAGGCCCTCAAAATCCCCAATATCCTCAAAACCTCAAATCGTAAATCGTAAATCGTAAATCAAAAATTTCCCCTTTTTACGGTTTCCCGCAAGTATGTTAATAAAAGTTAAAATACCTTTATAACTTTTCATTGCTTTTGCTTGGTTCTTTACTTCCATTCCTTAAATTAGACAAAAATTGACAAGTCAAAATACAAAAGGTCGTGAAATTAGGCAATCGCATTAAAGAGCTTAGAGAAAGTCAAGGATTACTCCAAAGACAACTCTCAGCACAATTAGAAATTGACACCCCTATGTTTAGCAAGATTGAACGTGGAGAGCGTAGAGCGAAACGTGAACAAGTGCTAAAGATAGCAAAACTATTAAAGACGGATGAAAAGGAACTATTGGCTTTGTGGTTGGGTGACCAAATTATGGAGATAGTTACAGATGAAGAACAAGCTTTGCAAGCTTTAAGAATGGCAACAAACGATATTAAAGAAAACAATAAAAATAAAGATTCAGAATGAACCAAACACAACATAACGCTATCGTAAATTTTATCTGGAACATTGCAGATGACGTATTACGTGATGTATATACCAGAGGTAAGTACAGGGATATTATTTTGCCATTTACCGTTTTAAGAAGATTGGATGCTATTCTTGAACCTACAAAAGACAAGGTGTTAGAAATGCATCAAAAGTTAAACGAAATGAAGATTGACAACCAAGGGCCTCAACTTCGTAAAACAAGCGGTTATGTATTTTACAATACTTCTAACTATACTTTTAAAAGGTTATTAAATGAACCTGGTAATATCCGTCAGAATTTAGAAACCTATTTAGATGGGTTTAGCAGTAATGTGCAGGACATTATTAGCAAGTTTAAACTACGCAATCAATTAGAAACTTTAGACGAAGGAAATATTACGTTTCCTTTAATAGAAAAATTTTGTTCCAGTACCATAAATGTAAGTCCAAACCCTGTTATTGATAAAGACGGTAATGTGGTAATGGACGGCCTAACCAATTTGGGAATGGGCTATGTTTTCGAGGAACTGATACGCAAGTTCAACGAAGAAAACAACGAAGAAGCAGGGGAACATTTTACCCCAAGGGAAATTATCCGTTTGATGACCCATTTGATTTTTGAACCTTTAAAAGGAAAAATCAAAGACGGCACCTATTTGATATACGACCCGGCTTGCGGTAGTGGCGGGATGCTAACCGAAGCGGAACATTTTGCCAAAAAGCTAAATCCCAAGGCCACTTTTCACTTGTACGGCCAAGAGGTAAACCCTGAAACCTACGCCATTTGCAAAGCAGATATGCTCATCAAAGATGAAGACCCTGAAAAAATTGCCTTTGGCTCAACACTCAGTAAAGACGGTTTCCCAAACCTGCAATTCGATTTTATGATAAGCAACCCACCCTATGGGAAAACTTGGAAAGTCGATAAAGATGCCATCCTCGATAAAAAGGACATTATCGACCCACGTTTTACCATAGGTGTACCAAGAATAAATGATGGCCAATTGCTCTTTGTAATGAACATTGTTTCCAAATTAAAAAACAACAGTGTTTTAGGTAGCAGGGCAGCCACCATCCACAACGGTTCGGCTTTATTCACGGGCGATGCCGGGCAAGGGGAAACCGAAATACGCAAATACCTTTTGGAAAATGATTTGTTAGAAGCCATTATTGCCCTACCCAATGATTTATTCTACAACACGGGCATACCCACCTATATTTTTATCCTCAACAATAAAAAAGAAGAAAGACGTAAAGGAAAATTACAACTCATAAGCGTAACCACCGAGCAATTTTATAGCAAAATGCGCAAGCCTTTGGGCAAAAAAAGGGTGGAATTCAAAACGGAACACATCAGGGCTATTACCGATTTGTTTTTAAACTTCGAAAACAACGAACATAGCATTGTTTTGGACAATAAAGACTTTGGCTACAGCCAAATAACGGTTCACCGTCCCCAACGTGATGAAAAAGGAGATATCATTACCGATAGCAAGAAAAAACCCAAAAGCGACACTGCCCTAAAAGACAAAGAAAATATCCCTTTAAAAGAAGATATAGATGCCTTTTTTGAGACAGAAGTATTGCCATTTGCAGCTGATGCTTGGTACAACCCCAAAGAAACCAGAATAGGCTACGAAATTAATTTTGCCAAATACTTCTACAAACACAAAGCTCCAAGAGCTTTGGAAGAAATAGCCGCAGAGATTTTTAAGATTGAAGAAGAAACAGAGCATTTATTAAAAGAAATTGTAGAAGCATAAATGATGGTACAAGAAACATATAAAACTACTTGGTTGGCCAACGCTCCAGAGCATTGGGACACCTTGCGTATCAAAAATATTTTTGCCGAAATAGACGAAAGAAGCGAAACGGGAGAAGAAGAATTACTCTCTGTTTCACACTATACAGGTATTACCAAAAAAAGGGATAGTCTTGAAAATGAAACAGATTTTATAAGCAATGCAAAAACATTGGTTGGCTATAAAAAGGTTGCTAAAAGCGATTTGGTAAGCAATATTATGTTGGCTTGGAACGGCAGTTTGGGCATTTCCAAATTTGATGGCATTACAAGCCCCGCCTATTGTGTATATCGCATTAAAGGAGACAACAACCCCGACTATTATGGTTATTTGTTTTCTACAGCATTTATGAAAGCGGAGTTCAGGAAAAAGTCCTTTGGTATTATCGATAGCAGATTGCGCTTGTATTCCGATAAGTTTTTTAGCATTCCTGTTCCCGTACCGCCCAAAACAGAGCAAGACCATATTGTAGGCTACATAAAAGCCCAATCCAAAAAAATAAAACACTTCATCAAAAAGAAGCAGGCTTTTATGGCCTTGCTCAAAGAGCAAAAAACTTCATTAGTTTATAAGTACATTACAAAGGGGACTAATGTTAGTGTCAAATTGAAACAAACAGGCAATCAATTTGCAAGTGAGATAGGAGAAGGTTTTGCAATTGAAAAGTTTAACAACTTTGTATTTATACGGCACGGTTTTCAATTTAGAGATTACGACTTCAAACCAGAAGGTATTAAAATCGTTAAAATAAGTCAGTTGAGCCCAAAAGGATATTTAGACTTATCAAGTGCAGATACAATAGATGCTTACCGTAAAGACGATTTTAAAAATATTGTTATACAAGATGGAGATATTTTAATGGCTTTAACAGGAGGGACTATTGGTAAAATTATTGTTGCTGATACAAAAGGTGAACTACTATTACAAAACTATCGGGTTGGTAAATTTTCACTTTTAAGGGAGGGTTCTATGACTTATGAGTATTTATATCATCAATTAAGTTCAGATTTTATTCAAAGTCAAATAAACTTTTTTGTAAGAGAAACCGGTCAACCAAATATTGGGAAAAGTGATTTTAGAAATATGTCAATTATCATTCCTCCCAAGATTGAGCAAGATAAAATAGTTACAAAAATCAAAACCGAAACTGCCAAAATAGACCAGGCCATCGCCAAAGCCCAAAAGGAAATAGAACTCATAAAAGAGTATAAAGAAGCTATGATAGCAGAAGCCGTTTTGGGGAAGTTTAATCATAATATTGTAAAATCATAGATATGGATAACAATAACCACAACATTAATAAAGATGAGTTTATAATGGAGCCTTTAGAAGCTGGAGATGGTACAGAACGAGAATTAGAAGATGTTTCATTGGGTTTAATGGAAAAACCATTTGATCCAACATTAATTAAAATTGAAACGAAGCAACCATCTTTAGATTTATTGATAAAACGAATCAAAAGAAATAGTATTCAAATGGATACTTCAAATTATTTTCAAAGACAGGATGATTTATGGGATAAAACTCATCAAAGTAGATTAATTGAGTCTATTCTTATCCGTTTTCCTTTACCTGCATTTTTCTTTGATGCAAGTGATGATGACAATTGGCTCATTGTTGATGGTTTACAGCGCTTAAGTAGTGTCCGAAACTTTGTGTTAGGAAATCAGCCTTTATCTAACTTAGAATTCCTTACTCACTTAAATGGGACAAAATGGAATGAACTACCAGATAATTTACAGAGGCAAATTGAAGAAACTCAGGTAGTTATTTACAAGATTATGCCTGGTACACCGGCAGATGTTAAATTTAATATTTTTAAAAGAATTAATACTGGTGGTTTGGTTTTAGAATCTCAAGAAATTCGTCACGCCTTATTCCAAGGAAAACCCTCCAAGTTTATTTCTGAATTAGCAAATTTAGAAGAGTTTAAAAAAGCCACTGACTATAAAATAAAAACGCATAGAATGTTAGATAGAGATTTTGCGAATAGATTCTTAGCATTTTATGAATTAGGTGTTGATAATTATGGCTCAAAAGAATATGGTCAAGATTTAGATACTTTTATGAGTAAAGCAATGGCTAGTGTTTATGATAAAACCGATGACGAACTTAATATAATCAAGTTAAAATTTGCTGGTGCTATGAAATTGGCCAAAACAATTTTTGGCAAAGAAACTTTTCGAAAGGTGTATAGAGATTACAAAAGAGTACCACCAATTAATAAAGCTTTGTTTGATGCAATATCAACTCAGTTTGCCCTATTGAAAAATGATGAGGTCATTAGTCTTAAAGAGAATAAAACATTATTAAAAAAACTATTGAAAACTGAATTAAGAAATGATGAAACCTTTTTTAAATCAGTAACCAGTTCTACGGGTAACAAAAGTAACACTCAATATAGACATCAAAAGGTAAGCGAGTTAATTCAAAATGCTATAAATCAATAATTATGATAAAATCTATAGAAATAAAAAACTTTAAATCCATTAAGGAAAAGTATTTTAAGTTAGCAAACTTAAATGTCCTATTAGGTTTAAATGGCCAAGGTAAATCTTCTTTCATTCAGTCTTTATTATTATTGCGTCAAAGCAATATAGAAAGAGATAGGTCAAAAGGATGGCTAAATCTAAAAGGAAAATATGTAGATATGGGAAATACTAAAGATGCCTTTTATCAATATGCAAAAAAAGAAAGTTTAATCTTCGATTTAAATATTGAAAAAGATATAAATATACCTTTTCATTATGCTTATGAAATGGAGAAAGATGTACTACCACCTATTTCAGAAGTTGATTTCTATGGAGATACAGAAATTAATTTTGAAACACTTATTGAAAAAGCTAAGGAAAACACAGGATTATTTTCCAATCACTTTCAATATCTAAATGCCTATCGCATTGATCCCAAATCAACATATCCTAAAAGCAATAATGACGTAGTACAAAATAGAAATATTGGTATGAATGGGCAATATACTGCACATTTTATAGAAACCTATTATGATGAAGAAGTAGCATTTGATAATTTGTTACACCCGAAATCTTTTATTGAAGACCTTATACTAAAAAAGACCATTGCTAATAAGACCTTGATTAATCAAATAAACCTTTGGTTAGGGGAAATTTCACCAGGTATAAATGTTCGCACCACTTCAATAAATCAAGATGAGGTGCTGTTGGAGTATGTATTTGAACAACCTGTTTATGGTAACACAAATAGGTTTAAACCGATTAATGTTGGTTTTGGGATTACGTATTCCTTACCTGTAATTGTAACTTTGTTATCAGCTAAACCAGGAGCATTACTAATTATTGAAAACCCAGAAAGTCATATTCATCCAAGAGGTCAAGCACAATTGGGTAAATTAATAGCTTTAGTATCACAAAATAATGTACAAATTATAATAGAGACACATTCTGACCATATTTTAAATGGAATTCGGGTAGGAGTTAATCAAGGAAGTTTGGATAAAGATAAAGTTATATTGTTTTATTTTAAAAAGTTAATTGATGAACAAGAGCAATATACTAAAGTAATAAATATTGAATTAGATAAAAAAGGCGAGTTAAGTGAGTACCCAGATGGGCTTCTTGATGAATGGGGCAATCAACTTATTAACCTGATGTAAAAATGAATTTATCTTTCAATGAAATATCTTTTCAGCCTTTCGCTGATTCAGAAGCAGAGCTCTTTGATATAGTTGATGCGAGTTTGAAAAATTATGACCTTCTATTTAATAAATACAATTTCAATCACATAATTGCACCCGAAGAAGTCTCTGCAATAAAAGTTTTAGAAAATACTACTTTTATTGATTGGTTTAAATCTCTTGATACTTCTAAACGTAATCGTGTGCAATTACTTTTTCTAAGAAAACCTTTTTCGGAGGAGGCTTTAGGAGATGAAACCTCGGAGTTAGATAGATATTTTATTGAGTATGAAGATCCTAAAATTCCGCAACAATATTGTAAAGGTCTCGCTACTGCTTATTTACTAGGAATCCCTACTCTCAGCATAAGTACGCATAAAATATGGGACACGGAGATAATTAAATTTTCTGAGTATAGTGATGACTTAAATGATGTTAATGAAGTTGAGTGCTTAAATATTTCTGCTAAAACAGTTGATGAGGGCTCTCAAATTATAACTTTTTACGAAGAAAATAAGGAGATTGAATTAGTAGATTCAATTATAAATGTTGATGAAAAAAAAATTAGTTTAAGAGATGACCACGGTAAGGATATTCTAAAAGCTTTTGGAAAGAAGTTGATTAACCACAAATACGTAAATAATATAATCAATAGTTTACCATTCAATCCTAAAACCAATCGATTTATAAAGCGAATTAGAAAAGATGGACTTGTAGAAATTGTATTGTACTGGGAGGATGCAGGATACGGAATTGTTGTTGAGACAACTGGAAGAAATCTAGGCGAAACTGAACAAATAGCCAAATTATTGAGAACTGAATTTGATAAATAATTATGCAAACATCCGACACATCCGAAAAAGGTCTGGAAACCATCATCGAAAAACATTTGATAGAGCGGAATGGCTACCGTCAAAGTTACAGTGCAGATTACGACAGAGACCTTTGCATTAATAAAAAATTGCTCTTTGAGTTCATTAAAGAAACACAACCTCTGGCTTACGATACCATTCTAAAAAGAGGAGAAGAAAAGTTTGTTAAAAGACTGACAGACCAAATACGTCAAAAAGGAATTATTGAGATTTTGCGTAATGGCATTAAAGATTTAGACCTTCGGGTTCAGCTCTACTATAAAAAACCTACTTCGCATTTAAACCAAACAGCACAAAAGCAGTACAACGCAAATATTTTTTCGGTTGCCCGCCAATTGTATTACAGTTTGGCCAACAGCAATTCATTGGATATGGTAATCTTCATCAATGGATTACCCGTAAGCACCTTTGAACTAAAAAATCAATGGACAGGGCAAAACGTAAAAAACGCCATCCATCAATACCAGTCAGACCGGGACCCAAAAGAAGCCTTGTTTGCATTTGGCAGGTGTATGGTGCATTTTGCCGTGGATGCCGATTTGGTGTATATGACCACCCATTTAAACAGTTCAAAAACGTTCTTTCTACCTTTCAACAAAGGAAACAACGATGGTGCGGGAAACCCAGTAAATCCCAATGGCTTAAAAACAGATTACCTGTGGAAGGATATTTTGACCAAGGAAAGTTTCAGCAACATATTGGAAAACTATGCCCAAATAGTAGAGGAAAAAGATGAGGATACAGGTAAAATAAAACGCAAACTCATCTTTCCACGATACCACCAACTTAGGGCGGTAAAAAAGTTATTGGAACACGCCAAAGAAATTGGCGTAGGTCAAAAATACCTCATTCAACATTCAGCGGGTTCCGGCAAATCCAATTCCATTACCTGGTTGGCTCACCAGTTGGTAAGCCTGCACGATACCGACAACACCGAATCGGTTTTTGATAGTGTTATTGTAGTTACGGACAGACGGGTATTGGATAAACAAATCCGGGACAACATCAAGCAATTTGCACAGGTCAGCAGCGTGGTTGAAGCTATAGACAAAGGCAGCCGACAACTCAAACAAGCCTTGGAAGATGGCAAAAAGATAATCGTTACTACAGTTCAAAAGTTCCCTTTCATCATAGATGAGATAGGGACACTTCAGGCTAAAAAGTTTGCCATATTAATTGATGAAGCACACAGTAGCCAAAGCGGGGAAACTGCCAGTAAAATGAATTGGGTATTGTCTGATAAGGAAACACCTTACGGAGATGAACAAGAACCACCAACATCTGAAGATGTCATCAATGAGTTGATTGAAAACCGGAAGATGCTTAAAAATGGTAGCTATTTCGCATTTACTGCAACCCCAAAGAACAAAACCTTGGAAACCTTTGGAACAAAAACATCAGAAGAAAAATTTGAAGCCTTCGATACCTATACAATGAAACAGGCTATTGAAGAAGAGTTTATCCTCGATGTGCTAAAGAATTATACAACGTATCAATCTTACTATAAATTAGATAAAGCGGTAGAGGATAATCCGGAGTTTGAAACCCGCCAGGCAAATAAGAAATTACGGGCTTATGTGGAGAGCCATCCCTTTTCCATTATGGAAAAATCCAAAATAATGTTGGACCATTTCCATTCCGATATTAGAAAACAAATAAATGGTCAAGCCAAAGCAATGGTGGTATGCAAAAGCATCAATAATGCCATTAAATACTACTTGGCTTTCAAAGAGTATCTTAAAGAAATCAACTCACCATACAAGGCTATTGTTGCATTTTCAGGAACAAAAGAGTTGGATGGTGATGATGTGGACGAAGCTAAATTAAACGGTTTCCCGAGCAATGATATTCCTGATGAATTCAAGAAAAAGGAATATCGTTTTTTAATCGTGGCCAACAAATTCCAAACAGGTTTCGACCAGCCCCTATTGCACACAATGTACGTAGATAAGAAATTGGCGGATGTTCAGGCGGTACAAACATTGTCAAGGCTGAACCGGGCATATAAACCCTACAAAGAAGACACCTTTGTAATGGACTTTTTCAATACCACGGAGGAAATTAAAAAGGCCTTTGAACCCTTTTACACAACTACAATTTTAAGTGAGGAAACAGATGCCAACAAGCTCAACGATTTACAAGATGCTTTGGATAATGCACAGGTCTATTCCCAAGACGATGTGGTCAACTTTACCGATTTATATTTCAAAGAAGCAGACCGCCAAGAACTCGACCCTATCATTGATAAATGCGTGGCAGTATTTAAAAATGAATTAAATGAAGATGCACAAATTGATTTCTATGTAAAAGCGAAATCCTTTTTCAGGACGTATGCATTTCTATCAAAAATATTGTCATTCAATAATGCCTATTGGGAAAGGCTGTATTGGTTTTTGAAATTCCTCATTCCTAAAATCAAGCCAGAGGAAATTGAAGATTTAGCCAAAGGTATTTTAGAAGCTATTGACTTGGACAGCTACCGATTGACCCGCACAACTCAAGAAGATATTAAACTAAAAGGAGATGAAGAGTTGTACCCTACCCCTCCGGTTATGAAAGGAAAAAAAGGAGAACTCGGGTTTGAAGAATTAGAAGCTATTATCAATGACTTCAATACAAAATTTGGCATTGACAATTGGACAGATGATGATAAGGTGAAAAACTTTTTGTTCGAGCAGTTGCCCGCAGACTTTGCCCGTGATGAAGCTACCGTAAATGCCGTCAAAAACAGCGATAAACAAAACGCCAAAATCACATCTGATAAAAAGGTGGAAGACTTAATGCAAGATGTGATTTTCCAATACACCGATTTGTATAAAAAATTTACTGACGACCCGGACTTCAAGCGGCAATACTTAGATTTTGTATTTGATAAGATATGGAGTCAACCAAACAATCAACAAACTAATCTTTAGGCATAAATGATATAAACAGTAACCCAAACCTCCCAAAACCCTCCCCAGATATGTAAAACAACCAAACATCTCCTCAATGATAAAGGAACATCCAAAAACCAACGTCCTAAAATTTCATTACCCGGAACTGAAATATATCACTCAAAATTTCAATCCATTAAACTTAACCCAAAAGTGAAATTAACTTGTTTATTAACTTATAAGTGAATACCTTTGCACACATAAAACCACTGTTTAAACTCAAGAAAGTAGCCTATTACTCTGTTGTAATAGAAGGCGAAACCCATAGTTTATATGAACAGTTTGTAAAAAAGCACACTGTCGAAAACAGGAAAAAGCTGAACCACATACAAACTTGGTTAAAAATAGTGGGCAATAAATATGGTGCGCAAAAACATTTATTTAGAAACGAAGCCAAAGGAGCAGACACCTCTGCCCTTCCTCCCACCGGCAAACATAGAAAACCTACCTATGTCGAACACGGGAAAAACAAGGGCAACAATTTGAGGCTATACACTTTAAGGGCCAATGAAAATGTAGTATTCCTCTTTAACGGCAACATTAAAACAACCGACAAAGCCCAGGACTGCCCCAATGTAAAAACGCACTTTATTTTGGCAAACCAACTAACAAAAGCAATAGACCAAGCTTTCAGAAACAAAGACATCAAATGGAGTGAAGATTTTACCACCATTCGTTATGATAAAAATTTTAAACTGGACATCAATTGGAATAGGAAACTCAAGTAAAATTGAGCGTTATTAGCCCCCTTCCCTCGGGGAAGGGCCGGGGATGGGACCTAAACCAGAAGATAATTTATCACACTTAATTAGAGTCTATTAAAATTAAAAAACACACTATGGAATTTCCAAAAGAAAATATGCTCGATAATTGGTTAAATGAATATGGCGATCCAGCAATAGATAGATTCGTAGAAAAAAACCTCGCAATTGTAGATAAAATCGCTACAATTCTTAAAGAGCGTAAAATCAAAAAAAAGGAATTTGCGAAAATGCTGGATAAAAAACCATCCGAAATCTCAAAATGGATGACCGGACAACACAACCTTACCCTAAAGTCAATTACCAAAATGGAACAAGCATTAGGCATTGACTTAATTAATATAGAGCCAGCAGTAGAATACAAATATGTCTATCTAGGCTCTATTCCAGGCAAGCCCATCACCCAAGCCATTAATGATTATGAAGAATCAATGGTTGAATCAATTGCTATGTAAATGAGCGATACTCCTAAAATAATTCCAGAAGAAATCAATTTGTTCCATATAGATATATTGGAGCACCAAATTGCGCAGCCCAAAGTAAAATTATATATAGATGTTGCTCATACCGTAATGCACAACCTTAAAGAAGAAAAGGTAAAGCTCAACCTAAAAATCAATCTGGAAACCTGTAAAGGCGATAACAAAAAATGCCCCTTTGCACATTTCAACATAGACTTTCATTACCAAATCAAAAATCTAGAAAATTTTTATACCCTTAACGACAACCAGCAACCCACATTTAATGCCTTGCTCATAGTAACCCTGCTAGGCATTAGCTTTTCAACGGCAAGAGGTATTATATATGAAAAGCTAACAGCAAATAGTATTAAAAATATAATTCTCCCCGTAGTTTCTCCCCAAAAACTACTAATAAAAACAAACAACCAAAATCGATAATGTCCATTCAATCACAAAACCGTGCCCTGCTACCTCCCATCATCAAACAAGGTGATGCACGTTTACAGTTTCTTGTTTTAGACAAGACTGCTAGCATCGGTGAGAATGGAAAATTGTTAATTAGTTTGAATATTGAAACAAGTAGTAGTACATTTGCACCAATAGTACCTGCCAAGCCTCTTTACAATGCTCAAATAGGCAGGTCTTCGTTTTTTATAGGTCTATGTTTCCCACTTCAGTTAAAACATAGCTTATGAAATATAATAAACCACCCGTTTCAATTTCCGACCAGGTAGCCAAACTCAAACAAAGGGGCTTACAAATTAATGACGATGCTTTAGCCAGTCGATATTTATCTAATATTAGCTATTATAGGCTTCGTGCATACACCTATCCATATCAAGATAATAATGATCCTACCCATCCTTTCCTCGGCCAAGTTTCATTCGAGGATATTATGGAATTATACACCTTCGATCGCAAACTCCGATTATTAATTTTTGATGCGGTTGAAAAGATTGAAGTAGCATTAAGAACACAAATAATACATCAATGGTCCCTACAGTATGGCAGCCATTGGCATTTAGACCAAAATCTTTATAAGGATCGTACAAAGTTTATTAGGCATTTAGCTTCCTTACACAAGGAAATTAATCGTAGCAACGAAACCTTTATAGACCACTATAAAAATAAATACACTAATCCATCCGAACCTCCTTGTTGGATGAGTCTCGAGGTAACAAGCATTGGCCTACTATCACTTATTTTTCAAAACTTAAAGAGTTGTCCTGAAAAGAAGGCCGTGACCCACCATTTTGGAGTCTTGAGCAATAATGTCCTTGAAAACTGGATGCACAATTTTTGCAACATTCGAAACATTTGTGCTCATCACGGTAGACTTTGGAATAGAAGAATTGCCATCCCTATAACAATTCCTAATAAAACAAAGTCAGATTTTATTGTCAATAGACACGTGTATCCATATAAACTATATGCCAGTTTATCAGCAATGGTCTATGTCAATGGTATTATCGCACCAGAAAGTGAATTTAAAAACAATCTTTTAGAATTATTAAATACCTGCCCCAATGGACAATTAAAAGAAATGGGGTTTCCTAAAAACTGGAAACAAGAGCCATTTTGGCAATAAAAAATAAAAATTAACCAACTCCTCCCCAAAACAAATCCCAGATATGTAGAACCTCTAAACTCCTCAGTAATTATGAAAGAACATCTAAAAGCCAACGTTCTCAACTTCAAATGGCCAAACACCGCACCCACCTTCTATCTCTCGCTAGAAGACGTTGAAGGGAGTCACCCCATTCACAAATCGAAGTTCTCGAAACAAATTATTGAGGCATTTCCCGAAACCGATCTAACAAAAACAGATCACATTTTCACCACCTATACCCTACCCTTAGAAAATGCGCCAACCTTCAAAATAAATCTAGTCGATGGAAGAGAATTGCGTATTTACAAGCAATTCCTCCAAAACCAACTAAAAGACTATTTTTTAAACAAAGGGTATATTGTAGTAAAAAATAAGGTTAGGAATATTCAAGTCTGGTTACCCTCCACAAAAGGCAATACAGAACACTATAGCCTGTATTACAAATTCTCCTTCAAAATACAGTTTGCAAAACTTACAGATTCGCCCGAGCTCATTATATCCTATGACGGCAAATCAAAAGTTTTGAACAAATCCGTTAAGGATATTGACGAAACAGAATTTATCCGGCGCTGTGTTTACGGACAGAAAACCTTCAATTATCAAATGAAAATCGATTCAGAGGAAAAAGAGGCGTTTTATAATAGCATTGAATTTGACAAAACCTTCCCTCTTTTCAACTTAAATCTCGCCAGAGCCTTAAATATCCCTATTCAAACTCCAGAAAGAGAACTCAACAAATATCAAACGTACGTAGGGCTCATCAATGTTTTTGCAAACAAATATCTATTTACCGAAGATTTCAAAGCAATTTTCTCTTTCACAAAAGATGAATTTATCGATGTTCCTGGCAATCGCATCAACCACATCAATCCAGATGTAGGCTTATTGGAATTTGGTAAGGATCAGAACGGCAATAAGAACACCCACCTAGTGCCTAAATTGGCGATGAATAAGTTTAAGCCATACAGACGCCCCAAAAACCAAAACATTAAATTCATTTTTATATATCACACAACCCATAAAGAAGCCATCAGAAGCTTTTATGACAATTTAAAATATGGTGTTACGGCAGAAAAGAAATATTTTAAGGGAATAGAAGATTATGTAAACATAACCGCCGCAACCGCCCCAGAACATTTTATCGAATTTACCGATGAAAGCAATCCCTTGCCACAAATCATCCAAGAGCTGGAAAAACTAAGTTTTGATCACGAAAATGTCAAATATGCCGCTTTTTATTTAAGCCCTTTCGACAGACATACCCCAAATCCCGAAGACCGCGAAGTTTACATTCAAATCAAGGAGCTTTTCCTAAACGAAGGCATCGTTACCCAAGTAGTGGACTATAATAAAATGGTCGCCAACATTGAAAACCAATACAACTTTCAGTTTTCGCTTCAAAATATGGCACTCGCCATTCACGCCAAGCTAGGTGGTGCCCCGTGGAAATTGGCCGTAACCGATAAAAAGGAATTGGTAATTGGTGTAGGCGCCTATACCAACCAAGGAGAAAACCGTCGATATGTAGCAAGCGCCTTTAGTTTTCAAAACAACGGCCTCTTCAGAAACTTCGAATATTTCGCCCAAAACCAAACAGAAGAATTAGCGGGAAGCATCTGTAATGCAATTAGAGCTTTCACCTCCGTAGCTCAAGCCGATAAAGTCGTCATTCACTTTTATAAAGAAATGCGATATGAGGAATTAAAACCGTTACTGGATGGAATGCACAAAATGGAATTAAAAGTTCCCTTATACATTCTTAACATCAATAAAACCGAAACCAGAGACCTTATAGCATACGACCTCAACTGGAATAAAAAGCTAATGCCATTAAGCGGCACCTACATTCGGGTTGACCATAATGAATTTTTACTGTTCAATAATGCCCGATATCCAAATTCGAATAAATACTCAGACACCGAGGGCTACCCCTTCCCCATCAAAATCAAAATAAGCAGTCCCAACAAAGATGCCTTTGATGATGCCAACGTAGTGCTAGAGCTATTAACCCAAGTATATCAATTCAGCCGACTATACTGGAAATCCCTCAGACAACAAAACGTCCCCATCACCATCAAATACCCCGAAATGGTAGCCCAAATCGCCCCCCGCTTCAAATCCACCATTCCCGATCACGCGAAGGATAAGTTGTGGTTTTTATAAATTAATAACACCTATGCAATTCACGAACAACGAATTTATACAAGCCCTAAACCTAATAGAGAATACAAATCAATCATTTTTTCTAACGGGGAAAGCAGGCACAGGAAAATCTTCCTTTCTAAAACACATTGTAAAAACGTGTGGAAAAGAATTCGTAGTAGTGGCACCTACAGGTATTGCAGCTATAAATGCAAATGGGGTGACGATTAATTCATTATTTGGTTTTCCCTTTAGACCGCTCCTTCCTGCCGATGAAGACATAACTATCTATCCGACAGATTCTTCAAAACGTGAATTACTGAATAAAATGGACACACTCATCATCGATGAAGTATCAATGGTCCGAGCTGATGTAATAGATGCCATAGATTATTCCTTACGAAAAAACACCAACAATCTTTCTCTTCCATTTGGCGGAAAACAAGTGATATTCATAGGAGATCTATTTCAACTAGAACCTGTCGTTGCTGGTAATAGAGATAAGGAAATAATAACAGAACTGTATGATTCCCCCTATTTCTTCAGTGCTCACATATTTAAGGAAATGGAATTGCCAATGTTGGAGCTAAAAGAAGTATTCCGGCAGGAGGATAATTATTTTTTAGACTTCCTGCAAAAGGTCCGGAATGCCTCCATAACAACTGAAGAAATAAATACTTTCAATAGCAAAATTGAGAACAACAAGCAACTTCTAAAAGAAGAGCTAGTAATGACTCTTACAACAAAAAATAATGCAGCAAATCAGCTAAATAATATAAAGCTAAGCGAACTGAATAACCAAAGCTATTTTTATGAAGCCAGTATTACTGGAACTTTTGAGAGCAGCAAATTCCCCACAGATTTAGAGCTAGAACTAAAAGTAGGCGCACAAGTGGTGTGTGTAAAAAACGACCCCGCAAATAGATGGTACAATGGCAGTATTGCCAAAATACACAGTTTGAGCGAAAACGGAATAGAGATAGAACTGGAGGATAATAGGATTGAAAAAGTTACTCCAGTAAGTTGGGAAAATCAAACTTATACTTACAATCGAGAGAAAAAGAGAATAACGCAAGACGTTGAAGGTACTTTCACGCAATACCCCTTAAAACTAGCCTGGGCAATAACCATCCATAAAAGTCAAGGACTGACTTTCGAAAAATTAATCATTGATTTCCATACTGGCACCTTCGCCAGTGGTCAGGCTTATGTGGCCCTTAGTCGTGTAAAAAACCTAGATAGACTTTATTTAAAACGACCTTTGGTACTTTGGGATGTATTGGTTAGCGAGAAGGTTTTGGATTATAACTTTAATATTCAACGACGTCAGAAATCAAAAGAATTTCAACTGCAACAATTTTTCCTTGCCCATCCTCATATTTTCTATGCTGTTGTTTCTATCAATTTTAAGATAACAAAAGAAGATTTAATCAGCATTTTAAAGGATGAGGGGACGAATAATAAACTAGTGGAATTAAGCAGTGTAATTGAAAATAATCTTATAAAAAACGAAATTTTAACTTACGATGGATTATATAGAATAAATGAATTAGCTAATAAGGATATTGGGGTAATTTCAAAATTTCCAGTTAATAAAATAGATTGGAAATCACTAAGTAGAGACAGAGATCTAGATTGGTCAGAAGAAATAATCCAAAAGTATGAAGATTATTGGGATTGGATTGAGCTTAGTAAAAATCCTAGTCTTAAATGGTCTAATGAGTTAATTGAAAAATTTCAAGATCGATGGAATTGGAATCTTTTAAGTGGCGGTGAAATACAAAATTTAAAACTCTGTCTTCCAAAAAATAAAATGGAAATAACCGAAGAAATGATTTCATTATTCGAAAATAAATGGAACTGGATATTTTTAAGCGGTAATCCCAACATTAGTTGGTCGGCTGAATTAATTTCAAAATACGAAAATCGTTGGAATTGGCCAACATTGAAAAGAAACAATAAGATTCCCTGGTCTAGTTCTTTAATAGAAAAATATAAATTGAAATTATTCGAAAATTGGGGAGGTCAGCCAACCCTTTGGACTTTAGCTAATAATATTGCAATAGATTGGTCTATTGAATTGATCGAGAAATATAGAAAATGTTGGAGTTGGTTTTATTTAACAATAAATCCATCTCTAAAATTGTCAAATGAAATGATTTATAAATTCAGAGATGAGTGGGATTGGGAATGGTTGTCAAGTAATGGTGATATTGAATGGTCATTAAATTTACTAGATGATTTTAAAGATCAAATTAATTGGAAAAAACTATGTCAAAATTCGAATGTAACCTGGAGTATAGATATCTTAAAGTTATTCAAAGAAAAATTAGATTGGTCTGCTATAAGTGATAAAACAACTATTGAATATAATTATGAAATACTAAATGATTACAAAAACTATTGGGATTGGAAAGTTATAAGTAAAAATCCAAACATAACGTGGTCTTCTAAGATGCTCAACCATTTTAAAGATGAAATTTATTGGCCGAATTTAGCTCATAATGACAATGTTTACTGGACGCCTGAACTGGTCCAAAAATATGAAGACTACATTGATTTTTCACAACCCAAATGGTGTCAAAAAATTCATTTTTCAAATTCTTTATTCAAAAAATATGAAAATAAAATTTCATTCAGTGGCCTAAGTTTAAATCCATATTTTAATTGGAATGAAGAGAATATTGAGTTATATCAAGAAAAAATCTTATTTAGAAACTTGACAAAAAACCCCAATTTTAAATGGAGTTTTGCTTTTGTGGAATTATACCATCATAAATTAGATTGGAATGATTTAGAAATTAATGAATACTATACCCTAAACCCAGATTTGAACTTCTTTTTGAGATATGCATTTTATATGTTCAAAACAGATGAGAATAAATTTGGTATATGGCGATTACCAAAAACCTTGTGTAATCTAATATTACCTAATTTAAGCCCCAAGCTGATAGCCAAAACCCAATTTAAGATTGAAAAACAAGATCATAAAGGATATTGCAACCCGGAAATATTAGCTAAAATTATCGAAAAGACGAAATTTCTAAATAATGACAGTATTGTCCTAAAAAACTATGACGTTACTTTTGAAACTTCGATTGTTGATATTGATTTTATTAACTATACTTATTTTGAAGATTCGGAAGGTTATCATATTTACCAAGCTCAAATTACTTTAGCCTGCACAAGTGAGGAACAAAATATAATAGATGCAAAAGATTTCTTTTCAAGAGGCGACTACGAAAGTTCCTTGAAGAAATTAAAACTCATTGAAATGGAATATCCGATTGATAAAGCTAAAGAGTTATATATCAATCAACCTATTCTTCCCAAAAAAACTGTTAATTGGACTAGTGAAAAATATTATTTATTGAAAAGAGATTATGTTATTACACCAATAATATAAACCTTGAATCTTCTTAAACTAATCTTAAAAAAAAATAAATTAGAACATCTAAAAACTTTGGATGGTCCAACTAAGGTAATAGCCGAAGAATACATCAGAAAGGCACCCATTCAAATTGCAACAAACTTTCGAAAAGAAATAGAAAAAGAATTTAAATGGTATCCCATAGAATTATGAAAAAAACGATATCTAATATAAATAAAAGTCAACAGTTTCCCATTGAAGAAATCAAACAGGCACTTATAAAATCCTGTATCCATAACCAACCCATACAATTCATTCCATATCTACTTTCAAAAAATGTCACAGTAGAATCTCCAAACAAGATACGTTTTTACAGATATTTTAAATATTTGCTAAACTGTGCCCAATGCAGCTCAGAAGGTGCATTAACACTAAAAATGGAAAAATATGCCTGGGAAGAAGATAAAGAAATAAGCTATTACAACTTCTATGATGAGGTGCATAAATACAGTCGCCTGTCAATTAAATATAAAGAGGTGAACAACCATATTTTTCTCGACACAATGCCCTTTTAAAGAAATCGAAAAATATGAACCCAACCCCCGAACAATCAACAATCATCAACTCCACAGGAAACCTGTGCATAAACGCCATAGCCGGTTCGGGCAAAACAACCACAATATTGCAATATGCAGCCTGTCGGCCAAAGGAATCAAGAATACTCTATATCGCCTACAATAAATCGGTAAAAACCGAAGCACAGCAAAAATGCAGGCAACTAAATTTAAAAAATGTTCGCGTAGAAACCGCCCACTCCCTAGCATATAAACATATCATAAGGTATGGAAACTACACCGTCAGCAAAAATGGCTATAAAATATTCGACCTCACCAAAATCCTAAACCTTCGTGCAGCCGGCGACTCCTATATAAACTTCTTATTGGCAAACCATATCTCCAAATTTGCCAATTACTTCTGCAATAGTACCGCATTAAAAATCCAGGATCTCGACTACTCCGCCACCGTCACCGATAAAAAAGCAAAGACCTTCGTAAAAAATCACTACCAGCTTATCGAAACGGGAACAAGAGAGTTTTTGGCAAAAATGGAAAACAGGGAAATAGAATGCACACACGATTTTTATCTCAAAAAATTCCAGTTATCCGATCCCATTCTAAATTATGATTACATCCTGTTCGATGAAGGTCAGGATGCATCCCCGGCAATGCTGGATATTTTTTTAAACCAAAGAACAACAAAAATAATAGTGGGTGACACCCACCAACAAATATACGCCTGGCGCTTTGCCATAAACTCATTGGAACAGGTTTCCTTCCCACAGCACAACCTTACCGCCAGTTTCCGCTTCCCTCCCGCCATTGCCAATTTGGCAAACCAAATCCTCTCCTGGAAGAAACACTATGATGATAAAATTGCCCCCCTATTCATCAAAGGCTTGGCAAAGCCTACTACCAATAAATCAAAGACTAAAGCAATAATAGCCAGAACCAACCTAGGATTGCTATTAAAAGCAATTGAATACATTGTAGAAAGTAAAAAAGCAGATAAGATATATTTCGAGGGAAATATAAATTCCTATACCTATGCTGAAGACGGCACCTCCCTTTATGATGTCCTAAACCTCTATTTAGGGAAACACAATATGATAAAGGACGCACTTATCAAGACGATGAACAACATAGAGCAATTGGAGGATTACATTGAAAATACGGAGGACGTCCAATTGGCAATGATGGTAAAGATTGTCCAGGAATACGGAAAGGAAATTCCCAACATAATTAAAGAGATAAAGGAAAAGCATATTTCTACCGATGACAAAGAAAACGCTGAGGTTATTTTTTCTACCGTACATCGAAGTAAAGGGATGGAATATGATGCCGTTTATCTCGTAAATGATTTTATTTCAGAAGAAAAAATCAAAAAACTAAGCAAAGAATTTTTAAAGGAACATAGTGCCAAAATCAATGAAGAAATCAATCTGCTGTACGTGGCCATCACCCGTACAAAAAAGCATCTCTTTATCCCTGAAACCCTGCTTCCGGAAAACACAAAAAAATCTCCTTACATCCATCCCCTTAAAGTAGAGGTCCCGGCCAAAGAAAATGGTGAAATTACAATAGAAGAGGTTATTGATATAATGACAAAAAGCTCAAATCCCCCCAATACCAACAAAAAAACAAAAGCCTATTCGGTGGAGGAAAAGCGAAAAAGCCATAAAGATGCTTACAAGCCTTGGACCCCTGTATTAGATGATGAATTGACAGTATTATATTGTGAAGGCAATTCAGTAAAAAGTATGGCCGTACATTTCGGCCGTACAGAAGGTGCCATTAATTCCCGTATTAAAAAATTGGAATTAAAGGAATTATATGGATGAATTCATATTTCACTATACTACAAGGTATTGCCCAAGACCATCTGGTAGTTATTAATAAAACCCACTAATTATGCTCAACACTACATTCACAAGACAAGAGTTATACGATCTAGTGTGGAGCAAACCCGCAACCCATATCGCCAAGGAATACGGCTTTTCAGATAACGGTATCCGTAAGATTTGTAAAAAGTATAATATCCCATTACCCAAGACCGGCTATTGGTCAAAATTGAAATTCAACAAAAAAGTAATAAAAACTAAACTTCCAAAGCAAGATGATAATCCGCAAATATCATTGGAGAAATCAAACCCACAACTTTACACAGGAGACAATCCCCTATCCAAATTGGCATTGAGAAAAAACGAAATTCTACAGGCCAAAGGATTAAATCTCACAGTCCCCGATAAATTATCCAAGCCTCATCATCTCATTACATCAACGAAAGAGTATTACAAGCAGGTAGAAATTGCAAGAAAAAAGGGAGGATGGGGCCATCAAGTGGATAATTCAAAGGCGCTAAGTATAAGTGTTGCCGATAATTTATACCCCAGAGCATTTCGCTTGATGGATAGCTTATTAAAACTATTAGAAAAAAGAGGCCATAAAATATTAACTGATCGCCATACCGAAGTTGTTATTAAAGGTCAAAGCTATTCAATAAGATTAAATGAAAAGAACAAAAAAGTAAAGCGTGAATCAAACTATTCTTGGGAAACCTCTGATCTAGTTCCCACTGGAAATTTATGTCTGAAAGTCGATCATATCTACCCTATCAAAGAATGGTCAGATGGTAAGACTAAAAAATTGGAAGACCGTCTAGCAGATATTCTAGCCTGGTTAGAAATCAAAGGAGAAGAAGACGAACAGCAAGCTATAGCCAGTGCAATTTGGCATAAAAAATATGAAGAAGAAAAACAGCGAGAGAAAGAACTCCAAATACTAAAGGACGAAGAATTAGCCAAGTTCGATGGACTTTTCCAAGCTGCAACACGTTTTCAAAAAGCACAACACCTCAGAAATTTCATTCAAGAGTTTGAAGATTACGCCATCAAATCCAACACCCTAAATCCTGAAAAACAAGAATGGATCAACTGGGCAAAAGAAAAAGCAGATTGGTACGATCCGTTTATTGAAAAAGAAGTCCCCCTCCTAAGTGATATTGATAGAGACACCTTAAAACCGAAGAAACGAAACTATTGGTAAATAATCAAACTCCCCACCTCCGGCACTTACTCATTCTCTCGTTCCGCAAGCTACACTCCTTCAATCGCAAGAGCCTACGGTTCCCCTCAGCATAAGCAATAATTTAATTAGCATTAGAACCTTCCACTAAAGTAGCATCAAATTATTGCCTATGCTTTTTGCCATTGCCCTCACTCCAGAACATATCACAACACCTTAGTTAAACCATTAACCTCACGGAAGGCAGGTAAAGCGGTGGTCGTCAGTCGTTCCGTTTCGTTCCGCAAAACATCCCGACAAGGGTATACAAGCAGCTATGCGTTAATATTTTTATAGGAATAGCTGCCCTTGTCGGGACCATAAATAGCACCGCTGCGGCGACACGTCCTCGCTGGCACTATTTATTTGTTTTGCTTCACACACTGCTCTCCTTCCTCACCCGTGGCTACTCCATCCCCCCAAACCCCAATAAGGTGTTCGCTGCCGCTCACCACTTAATTATTGGGGGTCTGCCGCCACTTGTTAATTGTGCGAGCCTGCGGGTCGCTGCGGGCTGGTCGGGCTGTCACGATTTTTGCATCCACCCCATTTGCCTACAGTCGCTTCGTTTCCCTCATTCGTGCCTCATTCCCTCAACTCAGCCACTTTCGGCAACCCGCGCAAGAGTAGCTCCTTCCCTCCACTACACCAGCCTACGTACCTTCATTTCGCAATGCCACCTGAAAAATTTCAATTTCTATCCGCTACACCTGAAAAATAGTATATAACATAATAATCCATCTTCCTCGGGCATTGCTCCATTCCGGCTCCGGCTCGTTTCGTTACATTCAGTCGCTACCCTTGCCTTTTCCGACGCCGAAGCAAAAATTCGCGCCAGCCCTGCCGTAAACGGTAGGCGTCTGCCGCCCTCCTTCCTCGGGCTACTGCATCCGCCACCCTTGCTCCGCTCGCAGGCGGCTCGCGCCTTTTGATTTACCTGCCTAAACCTTTATATAAAAACAAATAGCCCTCAATTAAGAAGGCTTAAGATCATTTTTGGATTCTAAATTAAATTTAATCTATAGTGGCATTGGGTGCATTAGTTTTCACCGAAGCAATTCCGTTCTCCATTCCAGAAGAAGATTCATACATTTCACTCGTTCCAATCACCTGCCCGTTACTAGCTTTCAAATTGAAATAATGTTTTCCATTGCTGGATTTTTTTCTTTCAAACCTACTGTCATCTTGAGAATTTTTCCGAACAGATTCAATACCGTTAAGACATCCTGCTTTAGCAGAATATCCTTCGCTTGCTAAAATGGATTGCCCATTACTTGCTTTTAATCTAAATCGATACTCCCTTTTAGCATCCTGATATACTTCAAATTTTGCCATAACTTCTGATTTTAAATTTTCTTAAATATAAAAAAAAATAAGATAAAGTTAAAACGCCACCATAATCTAGGCCCTCATCCTATAAATTGTAAGTCCTACGATTTTTGCAAGTTATATTTTCCAGCGTTGAAGTAATATTTTTCAAAAAAAAACGTGCTGGGATGTCTACACCATTAATAAATCTGCTTTCCTTTTCACCTTTTCCCCTTTCTTTAAAAAAGAACAGTATCGTTTTTTGTCTTTAACCGGAAAGATGGTAAAACAACTTGCATCCGATTCTAAAGGATAAAAAACTCCAACATAAAGCAAAGGTACAGGCGTGCGGATGCGAGAGCTGCAAGGGTTCGCTGCGCCTGTTTTAAAAAAAAATCTCCACCCTGGCTTTGGTTTGAATCATAGTTTCCACTGTTATTCAAACTAGGGTCTGCGCCAGTCACCTTCGTTGTTAAATGCCGGGTAGTATTTTTTTTAACAGCCCTTGCATCAGTCGCACCGATCCTGTGGCATAAGGCATTATGTTCAAGTTTTTATTTAGAGTCCGTTTAGGTAGCCGGTGGTTACTGGCGGGCATACGCACCTCGGGCAGTCCGTTCTTCTGTGGTGTGCATCACGTAGGCTTCAAAGAGTATACGTTGCGCATCCTTTGGCTAGAGTGCTGCCTCACAGAGCTCCCTTTTTAGGGGGCTCTTTTTTTAGTCGTTCCCGAAAAATTAATAAAAGAGGTCAGCAAAGTTAGGCGGGTTGCTCCCACCGCTCCAGCCACCACGGGTTTTCAAGGTCCGGCCCTTCGGGTTTTGATGAAAATCTCCACCCTCTGGGTAGTATTTTCATTCAAAAACCTTGACAACCCTGGCAAACCCGCCTAAACGAAAGCTTTCTCTTTTCTTTTTTTTCGCTTCTGATTTTCTCTTCCGAAAAAATTAATGCGAAGTAAAAAGAAGCCAATTCTAAAAAGCTTTTATATGAAAACGTTTCGAATTAAAACGCACAGAGCATCCCTCACCTATTCCGAACCTCATTTCTTTATCCTGAATAGGGCTGAGCGTAAAGAAATAGTCCAGTGGACTATTTTAGCGAGGAGCCAGATGGCGCGTGGGCAAAAGTGGAAAACCATTAAAGGAACCTTGTCCGAATTGCTTTGTCTGCACTACAACCGACGAAATCCACAGGGATTTTATGTACTGGTTATGTTTCGGATTATGGAAAACAAAATCATTCCATTACTATTTGAAAGGATCCGTGATTCTCTTTATAACCATTGGAGAACTAAAAACCCATCTTCAGAAAAGCGAATCATTTGCCTCCACTAATTTTGAAAGATTCAACCAGTCCATCCAAGCCCTCAAATCTTTAGAGCTCAATGAACAAAAACTAAAGCTGACTCTAAAACTGATTGATACCGCGAAAAAAGCAATCTTTCAACAACTGATGAATAAATCAAATCCAGAATAAACCTTAAAACCATAACAAAACCTATTTCTGAAAAGCAAAATAAAGCAATTAAAAGCAACACCCCCATTGACAGACATTTCAAGTGTTAATTCAATTAATTTAGACGTATAAGGACAACGCCGTATTAAGTCCGTGCCAAGTCCGAATATTTGTTTAACCCATTAATACTTATAAATTATGGCAATTATCAATCAAGGTATTCTCGGTGGTGTATCTGGAAAAATCGGGAATGTAATCGGTGGGACCTGGAAGGGCATCGATTACCTAAGAATCAAACCTTCCAGTGTTGCGAACCCCAAAACCGAAGGACAATTAGACCAGCGATCTAAGTTTGCCAAAGTGCTTTATTTCCTTCAGCCGATGACAGATTTCCTGCGAGTTGGATTTAAGTTGTATGCAATCAAAATGACCGAATTCAATGCTGCGATGTCTTACAACCTATTTAATGCTGTACTCGGAGCGTATCCTAACTACACAATAGATTATCCCAACGCATTGGTAAGCCGCGGAAATCTAAAAGGTGTAGCAAATGGAACAGCAACCTCCCCAAGCGCTGCCGAGGTAGACATTACCTGGGACGATAACTCCAGCAGCGGAAATGCACTGGCCACAGACAAGTCTTTAATCTTAATCTTGAATCCAGACAAGAAAGAGAGTATTTACACTACCAGTGGCCCTCCAAGATCAGCAGGAACCGAAACTCTAAACCTACCTCCCGAGTATTCCGGGGATGTAGTTGAGGTTTACCTAGGCTTTGTCTCTGAAGATGGTGCCAAGGTTTCTAACAGCTCCCATTTAGGCTCTGTAACAGTTGCTTAATAGCGATTGACGTTTTCTTTGAAAACTGTCCTTTTTCAAGGGCGGTTTTTTTATATTTACACTTTTTACTACTTCTTTTACTTAGCTTATAATTAATCAAATAACAATCTTATTTGTTGCCTATTTGTACCCCAAACCTCTGAAGCACCTATAAATCAAAAGTAGTTAGATATTGCATCGGAAAGTAATTACCCTCATTAAAATGCAGGGTTTAAATTTGAAAAGAGCTGAATAAATTATTATCTTTTAATAATACCATTCAGACTCACTCTAATAGTGTTGTCCAAAAGGTCTTGCAAGCTATATTCCATAAGCGCGGTTTTATGGCTTATTACTTGATCCAGATTTATCAGATGAAATTCACAAAACAACTGGGTATTGATTGTGGGGTCTATTTCACCACTCCTTTGCCCCTTTTTCAATAAGGTTTTAATTATACCAAAAACTATTTTACCGCGTTGAAGGGCATAAAACTGATAGGTTTCCGGATAACCTCTTTTTAAATCAAAATAAAAATTAGGCGTAACTTTTATTAAATGTTTTACGGCGTATTCATAAATCTTTTTTATTTTCTCTATCGGTGTTCCCCTTTCATCTTGAATCCTTTTGATATTTGAAAAATGTAAATCAAAAAGATAGTGAATACATTTTTGAACCAATTCCTTTTTACTGCCATAATGAAGATAAATGGTCTTCTTTGATAAACCCATTTCTTTGGCTATATCATCCATTCTAACGGTCTTGATTCCATGGGTTTGAAAAAGCACAAGTGACCTAACCAATATGGTTTTTGACAGGGACATAGCTGTAAATATTAACAATATCTATTCTTCTAATTGATAGTTTTTCAAAATAGCATCAAAAGAATATTTACCGCTGCCAAGTATTAACAAAACTACATAGGCCAACAAGTAAAACAGTCCTAATTCTTTCATAGCATAAGGATCGCTACCGTGAATCATTAATACGGCTACCAACATGGTTATAATCAATGGAATGGCCGCTATTCTGGTAAAAAGTCCAATTAGCAGTAATATAGAACATAATACTTCTGCAACCACAGTTAGTACTAATGAAAACGTTGCGCTCATCCCCATAACACTGGGAAACTGAATATCTCCGCTAAACAGCATGTATAGTTTTGGAATTCCATGAACAAGCATCATTATACCAACACCAAACCTTAATAATAAAACAGCTATACTAACGGTGTTCTCGTTTAATTCAATATTCAGTAATTTTTTCATAATTCATTGCTTTGTTTCTAACCTATCTTAACTGAAGTCATAGTCAGTGAACCTCCAACAGGTTTGTCGTTAAATATTGTTATTTCTTCATTTTTGGTCTTTAATGCCAAGGTGTAAATCAACGGCATATAATGTTCTGGCGTTGGGATGGCTAACTCAAAAGCTTTTCCTTGGGATTTAAAGTCAATTAAACTTTTGTGATCTTCGTTAACAATAAAGTTTTTCATCTTTTCGTTGGCCTCAATAGTCCAATCGTAGGCATATACTTCGTTTAACCTTTTCCACGAAACCATGCGAAGATTGTGTACCATATTTCCACTTCCCACAATTAGAACACCCTGTGTGCGAAGGCTATTCAATTCCTTTGCTAATTCATAGTGATATTTTGCAGGCTGTGTATAATCAATGCTCATTTGAATTACCGGGATATCGGCATTGGGATAGAGATGTTTTATAACGCTCCACGCTCCGTGGTCGAGCCCCCATTTATCATCTAATCCAACATTTGTTTTTGTTATTATCGTTTTGGTCTGTTTTGCCAGTTGAGGGCTTCCCGGTGCTGGGTACTGTACTTCAAAAAGCTCCTGTGGGAAACCTCCAAAGTCATGAATGGTAGGAGGATTTTGCATTGCTGTTACATATGTGCCATTCGTTTCCCAATGAGCAGAAATACAGAGTATTGCATTGGGGCGTACCAATTCATTTCCCAGCTGTCTAAAATTTGCCACAAATTCATTTTCCTCAATGGCATTCATAGGGCTTCCATGACCCAAGAATAGTACATGCATTTTTTCTGTACTACTCATTGTTGCAGTCATTTTATTTAAATCTTTCAAATTCATACTTGAACCTATTAGCGGCAATAGTGCCATTGATTTTAAAAATTGTTATCTATTCATTGACGTAATCTAACTAAGAAACTTGCTTTGCGAAATGAACTTCGAACATAAAGGGCCACAAACCACCCAACATCTTTTGCTATTAATCATTTTAGAAAAAGTGTGCTGAATGGTTTTTTAAGAATGCAAGGTTAAAAACCAACCAAATTATGAAAAACACAAAACCTTACAACTTAAAATTTAGTTGCGACCCTCTACCATCTGTTAAGCATTCATTCCACCATCAATCACTTGCGTTGTGCCAGTAATGAATTTGCTCTCATCACTTGCCAAAAATTGAACAAGCTGTGCAATTTCAACCGGATCAGCGTATCGCCCTAAGGGAATTGAATTTTCAAAGGCTTTTTTCATTCCAGCTGCATCCTCAGGATTGTAACCAGCTTCCAAAGAACGCATCATTCTATTATCTACCGGAGAAGGGTTGATGGTATTGACGCGAATGTTTCGAGGGGCTACCTCCAAGGTAAGATTTCTCATCATACCTACAACGGCATGTTTACTGGCAATATAGGCCGTTACATTTAAACTGCCCGTAATTCCAGCTACTGAAGAGGTAAGGATAATACTTCCGCCATCGTTCATATGGGGTAAAACATATTTGTTTCCTAAAAAAACACCTTTAACATTTACGGCAATGACCTTGTCAAACACCTCTTCTGGATATGCTACGGTTGGTTTTACTACACCTTCAATTCCAGCATTATTGAAAAATATATCAATTTTCCCAAATGCATTTACCGCTTCTTTTACATAGCGTTTCACATCGTCCGGTTTGGTGACATCGGCTGCTGAATACTTTACGTTTTTACTGCTTAATTCTTCTACTACCTCTTTAAGGGAAGCCTCATTGAGATCGACCAAAAATACTTTTGCGCCTTGGCCTAAAAACAGTTTGGCCGTTGTTTTACCTATACTGCCAGCACCACCCGTAATGATGGCTATTTTGTTTTCTAATCTTCTTACTACATGTTCCATGATCTTATATTTTTATGTTAATACCATTTAATGATACAAAGTTCGCTATTAGGATAGGGTTATAACTTACACTTTTAGGTAGTAAGGGTGTAATATTGGGAAAAGAACTAGTTTTATCGGAAAGATTCCTACACAAATTCATAATTACCAGAAATTTCCATTATTTCTATAGGGTCAAAAATTTCAACCGGAATAACACATACTCCAGTGTTTATATTACAGTACTTTGGGTATTTGGTGAATATAGGTTTCATATTTTCGTTTTTTGAAAGTAATCAGTAAAAGCTATTATAACTTTAAACTATATAAGTTGCCATTTTTAGTTTCAATTCTTTTAAGATTTTCAGTTCTGTGCAACTCATCCAAAATCTGTTTGGCTATTATGATGTTTGTATCGGCTAATTCCGCATATTCCTTTACTGTGAGTGATGGATAGAGGGAGAACAAGTTTTTTAATGAAGTGTCATAATTCGTTTTCTTACAGATGGGCAATAACTTCTGTATTGCTATCTCATAATCCGTATAAGGTCTGGCCCCGTATACATTTTGTTCGATTCCGTCCTCATCTATAAAAATAATTGTTGGGAAACCTCTTATTCCTAATTGCCGAGCAAGTTCCAAATCCTCAAGAAAATTTTGTTCCGCGTTGCCGTTTAGATAATCTTCATTCAATTTATTTACATCCAATTGGGCATCGACAGCCGCCATGGCTATATGTTCCCATTTAGCAATATTCTTCTTTTCAATAAACAATAGTTCTCGCATTCGCCGCAAAAATAGCAGTGCCTTTTGCTCGTCCTGCAATTGTGCGGCCTTAAAAGCTATTGAGGGTGGATAGGAAGAATGCAAAGGGTCTTCCAGCCAGATGTCTCCATTTATGGGCATTTGAAAGTAATAGCTTACATCATTCCAATGTTGTGCAACATCTTCGGGTTTAGTAATAATACCGTCGTTATAATTCCAGTCGCGTAATAGCCCTCCCATTCTATATTCAAAATCGATTAGGTGCCCATATTCTAGCTTTAGCTTACGCAATTGTGGTTCAATGCCCCAACAGCTTGAGCAAATAGGATCCGTATAGTAAATTACCCGAATAGGTTTCGTAATAGCCTTTTCTGCTTCAATCTTTTCGAATATATGCTCCATTGTAGGTATTTCACAAACACCTGTTTCTGGATCACAAATCAGTGGGTTTTTTACATTATTAGGCATAGGAATTTTTTATGAATTTTAATTACAATTTTATAATATTAGCTAAAACAAAGGCGCTATCTATTTATCTGGGTAAAACTTTGATTTAATAATACTCTTTTCTACAATGCCGGTAAACAATAATAGGCCCGCTAACAAGAGTAGAAAATAAAATAGAAAACCTGTTAATTGTCCTGTTAATACTATTAAGATAAGACTAGCTGCAATCCAATATCTCACACACACGTCTTCTTTGCTTATCTTTTGGATTTTAAACTTTTTCATGAATTCTTAATTTAAAGTTTGAATAACATCCTTTCAAATAGTTTTACTGTTTGGCGAACTGTAGATGAACTACAATATCCACATCCTTACCAATACCAGCTGCGGTAGGGTCAAAATTAATGTTGTAGTCAAACCTGTTGATAGTGGTTTTCGCTTTCAAACCTAATTTTTCACCTTTGTCGCTCTTCGCGGTTCCACCGTAGTACACATCAAAAATTACTGGTTTTGTAACCCCTTTAATAGTAAGCTCGCCATACAATAAAAAATATTCTGGTTTACCTGTCGCCAAAATTTTAGTGCTTTTAAAGGTCATAGTCGGATAGGTTTCCACCTCAAAAAAATCGGCACTTCTCAAGTGCTTGTCCCTCGCATCTACATTGGTGTTGATACTTGCCACCTGCACGTTAAAATTAAATTGTGCATCACGCAAGGCCTCGCCATTGGTGGTTAAACTACCTGTGTAGTCTAAAAACTTTCCATTCACCAAACTAATGCCTGAATGCTTGATGCTAAAGTTTAACGAAGAGTGGTTTGGGTCTACCTGCCATTGGGTCTGTGCAAAAGTTCCTATTGTAAATAGAGACATTACAACTAAAATCAGTACTTTTTTCATAATCATTTAGAATTAAATTGTTAATTAATTATTTGATTACAAAAATAGTAACACAAAGGATGTTAAGAATTACACTTTTCGGTAGTAGAGGTATAATTTTAGGAAGTTAACAGGCTTTTCATTTCATCCCGAAACTCACCTGGTGTTTGTCCCGATTTTTTTTTGAAAACATTAGAAAAATAAGAATTTTCATTATAACCCAATTCGTAGGCTATTTCGGCAATGGTTTTATCTGTGGAAGTCAGAAGATTTTTGGCTTCAATCAATTTTCTGGTTTCAATGATTTCCGACACACTTTGCTGTAGAATATTTTGGCAAATCAAATTTAAGTTCCGTGTGCTCATAAACAATTTTTCTGCATAATACCCCACGCTCAAGGGGCGCCGAAAATTTTCTTCCAAAATGGCGAGAAAATTGGTAAACGTCTCATTTTGGTTTGAGGAAATAGCTGTGGTCTGCTGTTTCTGTTTCTCTGATAATACAATCGAAATAACGGCATTGAGCAAATGGCGAATGACGGAAAAATCAGGATTTGATTGCCTTAATTCATTATACATCATTTCAGTCAAAACCGGAAGGCGTCCCGTAAGCCTTTCAACCGGCCAAAATATATTAGCCTTATTGTGGAATGCAGCGTAAAGTTGAAAAATGATTTCAGCTGCAAATTCACTACTAAACCTAATGACCCAAACATCGCACTTACCATCTTTTACTATAGGCTTTACTCTGTGAACCTTACCTTTGCTTACAAAACAAACATAGGGAGCATCTACGGTTGTGGTTTCAAAATCTATGAAATGCTCAATAGAACCCTCCATTCCTATAAGGATTTCTTCAAAATCGTGGATATGAGGTTCATTAGTTGAAGAAGCAACTTTTTTTGCCTCTTCAACGTCAAACCTAAATATTTTTACTGGTTGGTCCATTGCTTAATTACTGATGTAGTGTAAAAACTAAATTTACAAATTTTAAATCAGTTCTCTTCATTATCCCCCACCACCTCTTATACAAGGGTAAATCCGTTAATATTTCCATAAATCTCAGGATTAATGGTTCTTTTCTGTGGAATTGGCAATGCAAACCCATAGTTTTGCCCCCTTATTGAACAATAATTGAAAAAACAAAATTATGAGTCAAGTACAAGGAAATGAAACCGTAAAACTCCACTACACAGGAAAATTGAACAACGGACAAGTGTTCGACAGTTCCGTACAACGCGAACCACTGGAGGTAAAACTCGGTGAAGGTCGTTTAATTCCAGGTTTTGAAAAAGGATTGGTAAATATGAAGGAAAACGAAAAGAAAACCATTACCATCCCAAAAGAAGAAGCTTACGGCGAAGTTCAAAAAGAACTTTTTCAAAAAATACCAAGTGAGAACTTGCCACAGGATATAAAACCAGAAGTAGGTATGGGACTAGTTTCCAAAAATCCAGATGGTAGTGAGCGTCAATTGCGCATTGCCGATGTAAAGGACGGTTTTATCATCGTTGATGCCAACCATCCATTGGCCGGTCAAGACCTGACCTTTGAACTTGAATTACTAGAAATTAAGTAATTCAAAAATATATTTTTAAAAAAAAAGACTGCCGAGAGGTGGTTTTTTTTTGCTTTAGGCTGTAGGCAAATATAAAATGTAGAAGCTTATTGCTTAAAGCTTATAGCCTAAAGCATTTTTCAAAACAATCGCATCAACACAATTTATTCCATCAATAGCCGCTGAAATAATTCCTCCGGCATAGCCAGCACCTTCCCCGCAGGGATATAATCCATTTATTTCAATATGTTCCAATGTTTCTGAATCGCGTGGAATGGAGACAGGCGAAGAAGTCCTGCTCTCGGGCGCATGCAAAACCGCTTGGTTTGTATAATAACCTTTCATCTTTTTTCCGAAGGCTACAAATGCTTTTTTCAAACGTTTTGAAATCATTGGCGGAAGCACTTCATTTAAATCTGCTGATACAATTCCGGGTTGGTATGAAGTCTTCGGAAAATCTTCAGAAACCTTTCCTTCCACAAAATCAATCATCCGTTGGGCAGGCACTTTTTGGGTCTTCCCTCCTGCTTCCCAGCAGCGCTGTTCCACAAACTTTTGAAAGTCCAAACACACAAAAGGATCACCTTCTTTATAATTCGGTAAATCTTTGGGTTCCACGCTTACTACAATGCCGCTATTTGCATACGGATTGTTCCGTTTGCTTGGGCTCCAGCCGTTGGTAACCACCTCTTCCTGCTCGGTGGCGCAGGGCGCAATAATTCCGCCCGGACACATACAAAATGAATAAACGCCCAATCCATCTACCTGTTCTACAAGAGCATAACTGGCCGGTGGCAAATATGGATTGTCAACTTCGCCGTGATATTGAATATAATCGATGAGTTCCTGTTGATGTTCCACCCGAACGCCAATGGCGAAGGGCTTGGCTTCAATTTTTATATTTTTAGCATGAAGCAAATAAAAAATATCCCTTGCGGAATGGCCGGTTGCAAGAATTACGTTTTCAAACTCAAACCATTTTTCGGCATTTATTTGAATCGCCTCAATGGTATTATCTTTCAGTTTTAAATCTGTCAATTTTGAATTGAAATGCACTTCACCCCCATTTTCAATAATGGCTTCCCGCATTGCAGTGATTATCTTCGGAAGTTTATTGGTGCCAATATGCGGATGGGCATCTACAAGAATATCTTCATCGGCACCAAAATGAACAAACCATTCCAAAGCTTTTAATACATTGCCACGTTTTTTGCTTCGTGTGTAAAGTTTTCCGTCAGAATAGGTTCCAGCACCGCCTTCGCCAAAACAATAATTACTTTCTGGGTTTACTATTTGGTCTTTATTGATCGCGGCCAAATCCCTTCTGCGCTCCCGGACGTCTTTTCCACGTTCAAAAACGATTGGTTTTAAGCCAGCCTCAATAGCTCTTAGTGCAGCGTAAAGCCCGGCCGGGCCCGCTCCAATTATTGCAATTTCTTTGGAAGAAGAAACATTCTGCGGAATAAATGGCGGAATAATTTCACGCTTTTCGCCTTTCAACCACATTTCAACTTGAAGGTTTATTTTGATAGGTTTACGGCGCGCATCAATGGAGCGTTTGCGGATGCGCCAGTCGCTAATGTTTTCTTTTCGAAGTTTTTCCTTTTCCAAGGCAAGTTCCAAAATGAATTCCAAGTCTTCTTGTTGCCGTGGTAAAATCGCTATTTGAACCAATCTGCTCATAGGCGGCAAAGATAGGGAGTTAATTGGATAATGTAATCAGGGATATACCTATTCCACCCCTCATTCTTCCGTTAAGAAATATGTAAACTTTTTAGCGGGCTCTTATTTTCTAATACTAATTGCTATTTTTAAAGAAAACTGTTGTAAAACAATTAAACATGGTAATACAACCTATACTGAAATTACATAAAGAATGAAATTACTTTACTTTCAAGCCGTGGCGACTTTACTGTTGACTGCCTTTTTTAATTTTTCGTACTCACAGGAAATAAAAGGCAAAGTCGTTTCTTATAAGGGTATTCCAATTGAGACAGTAACGGTTTTCTTAAAGGAAAAACAAGTGGCAATAACAGATTCGGAAGGGGTTTTTATAATTATGAATTCATTGGAACTTCCTGTTACTTTAAGGTTTGAGCATCCCAATTATTATAGTGAAACATTTCAACTTTCAAAGAACAATTCAACATTTATCCTTTATCCAAAAGTAAAATTGGAAAATTTAGAAGAGGTTATTATTTCATCAACCTACCAAAAGGAAAGCAAGGTTATAATTCCTACAGAAAAGATAACTTCAGCAAAATTTGAAGCATACAGCCCTATGGATTTGGTGGCAGCAATTAATGAAACGCCCGGTGTTTATATCCAAAGCGGCGCCATCAATACCAACCGAATCGTAATTCGGGGCATAGGCTCGCGCACGCTTTATGGTACCAATAAAATCCGTGCTTATTTTAATGGAATTCCGATTACGAACGGTATTGGAGAAACTTCAATCGATGCTTTTAATCCAGAAGACCTGCAATCCCTGGAAATAGTAAAAGGCCCGAAAGCTACTCAATACGGAACCAATTTGGGCGGAACTTTGCTGCTCAATTCAAAACAAGTGAATTTTGGGGAATCTTTTTTTAAAACCAACCTGACAGTGGGCTCCTTTGGGCTGATAAAAAACTCCGTTTCAACAGCAACTTCCAATGAAAAGTTTTCAGTCAATTTAAACTACGATCATTTACAAACAGAAGGTTTTCGTGAGAATAGCAACTATGACAGGCAATCGGTATTGTTAACAGCTACTTATACATTCAATCCACGAAATGAACTCAGTTTTTTAATGAATTACGTTGATTACTTTGCACAAATTCCAAGTTCCATCAGTAAAACCGCCTTTGAAGAAAACCCCGCACAGGCTGCATTTACTTGGAAAGCTGCAAAAGGATATGAAGATAACAAACAAACATTGGCTGGGTTTAGCTTTACACACCGTTTTTCTGAAAATTTCAGCAATACCAGTAGTGTTTTTTATACTTATTTAGATCATTACGAACCGAGACCGTTCAATATTTTGGATGAATTCACCAATGGTTACGGAGCGCGGACGGTTTTTGCAAAAGACTTTTCATTTTTAAAAAACAAAGCCAATCTCAGTTTTGGTGGCGAATTTTACAAAGACGAATACAATTGGCAAACCCTTGAAAATTTATATGAAGATAACAATGGCAACGGAAGTTTGGATGGCGATTTGTTGAGCGATAATATTGAAAGGAGAGACAATTTGAATGTTTTTATAACCGTAACGTTTCCTTTTACAAAAAAGCTAAAAGGTCAATTTGGCGTCAATTTTAACCAAACCAATTATGATTTTATGGACTACTTTAATGATGGAGAGGCAAACAAAAGTGCTGAACGTAATTTTGAACCCATTTTGGCACCGAATGTAAATTTGTTATACCAATTCACTGAAAACAGTAGCGCCTATTTCAACTTCAGTCGCGGTTTTAATTATCCTTCCATTGAGGAAACACTTACGCCGGCAGGAATTATAAATCCCGATCTTGGGCCCGAAAAGGGTTTTAATTATGAATTGGGAACCGAGCTTTTCCTTTTTAAAAGAAAGTTATCTTTTCAACTCAATGCATATCTTTTGGATATTGATGATTTATTGGTAGCAGAGCGAGTTGGCGACGATCAGTATATTGGCAGAAACGCAGGAAAGACGGAACATAAAGGTTTTGAGCTGAGTATTTCATACAATCAACCCATAAATCAGAATCTATACATTTCCCCCTATATAAATGCCGAAATCACTGACCATAAATTTATTGATTTTGTGGATAACGAAAATGATTTTTCGGGAAACCAACTTACGGGCGTACCCGATAAAAAAATAAACGGAGGAATAAATTTTGGATTTAAAAACTTTAAGTTGGACACAAATTTTCTTCATATTGGCGCAATTCCACTCAACGATGCCAACGAACTTTATTCAGAAAAATATACGGTTTTCAATACTAAAGCCTCTTTTAAAAAACAACTTTCAAAAAAGCTTACTTTTGAAATAAACGCAGGGGTAAACAATTTTACCAATGAAAAATATGCTTCCTCGGTTTTAATAAATGCTACAGGCTTTGGGGGTGCCGAACCTCGATACTATTACCCCGGAATGCCGAGGAATTGGTATGGCGGAGTTAAGGTGAGCTATAAGCTGTAGGCCGCAGGCTGTAAGCTTTTTTCCCTTTTCGCTCTTCGCTCTTCGCTCTTCGCTTTTCACTACAATATCCCTTATCTTTACAGACCAAACAAACAGAAATGATTTTTTTAGAAAACGAAGGCAACACAAACCCGCGATTAAACCTTGCATTGGAAGAATATGCACTACGGAATTTTAGTGCTGAAAACGACTATTTGTTGTTTTACATTAATGAACCTTCCATCATCATTGGCCGCAACCAAAATACATTGGAGGAAATAAACCACGAGTATATTGAAAAAAACAATATTCACGTAGTGCGAAGGGTTTCTGGAGGTGGCGCAGTATATCACGATTGTGGGAACCTCAATTTCAGTTTTATCACCAACCACGATGTAAAAAGTCTGAACAACTTTAAAAAGTTTACAGCACCCGTAATTAAGGTGTTGAACATTTTGGGCCTCGATGCCGAGCTTAAAGGCCGAAACGATATACAGGTTGATGAAAAAAAGATTTCGGGTACCGCTCAATTTTCAACAGGAAAGCGGATGGTAAGCCACGGTACGCTCCTATTTAATACAGATTTGGAAGAAGTGGTAAACGCCCTAAATGTGAAAATGAGCAAAATTGAATCCAAAGGACACAAATCGGTACGCAGCCGGGTAGCAAATATTTCTGAATTTTTAGGCAACCCATTAAAGATTGAAGAATTTAGAAAATTGCTGCTGGAAGGTCTTTATGAAGAAAGTGAGCCATTTGAAAGCTATCACTTAACGTCCGAGGAATGGAAAGCAGTGCATCAATTAAAAGAAGAGAAATACGACACTTGGGACTGGAATTATGGGCGTTCGCCAAAATTCAACATTCAGCGTAGCAAGCGTTTTCCTGTAGGCGAAATAGACCTTCGCATATTTGTAGAAAAAGGGCATATCAAGGAATTTAAAATATTTGGGGATTTCTTCGGAAAAGAACCCGTGGAAAACCTAGAAAAACTCTTGGAAGGCGCCCGCTATGAAAAAGAGCATATTTCAGAATTGTTAAAAGATATTGAAGTAAAGGAGTATTTTGGTGATATACCCAAAATTGATTTCATTGAATTGGTTTATGGGGCAGATGAAATTTAGTGAAAATGTGGTAAAATTAATTTCGGAAAAATAATTAGATGAGTAAAAACATCAAAATACTTTTAATGGTTATAGCCGCATTAATTACTATAATAGGATTCGTAACAGGTAAGTTTCTGTTTCTTTTTATCTGGCTGCCTTTAGGATTTCTATTTAAGAAGAAAGAAAAAGAAAATTGATTTTAGAAGGAATAGGAATATTCAATTCCTCCCCCAACACGGGTATCGGCAACGTTTGAAAAATCTACACCCCCCAAAACCGTAAAGGTTCCAAGTATTTCACTTTCATAAGAAAGCGAACCGAAGTTGTACCAATATTTCCATTCGGGGAAAAATGGCTTTCGGTAGGTTCCCAGATATTTAGCATAGGTACTTTTAAGTTTCCATTGAAATTTACTGAATGCTCCCATTACAGCAAAATGGTGTACTTTGGAGCGATTGCTTATAATCGGTGTATTATCACCGTCAATTTCAACATTTTTGTCAAATAGAATAAATGGTGCGCCAATTATATTTTCTTCATAGGTCCACCCGCTCCTGTATATAGAGTTACTAAAATAATTATCCTTTCCGCTTCCAACTGATATCCCACTTTGGTCCACAGTATCTATATATTCGTAAAGTATGGAACTTATAATTTTTTGGTTTTGTGGTTTAAAATAGATACCCCACAATCCATCGGGAAAGTTTGCCCATCGGGTGCCGCTTCCATCCTCTATATAATGATCGTGGTAAATTGAAAATGCCCCCAGAGTATTTTTAAATTCATATTTCAGCAAAAGGGTTCCCAAATGGTTGCCGAGCTTGTTCAGCGTCTCCCCTTCTATACCATATTCCTCAGTAGTATGGGCAAAAAAAACATTTACAAAATCCTTAAACCCACTTTTCAATTTTCCCCATTCAGGAGAAGTACCGCCCCATTGGGCATAGTGTTGCACACCCAGCGTAAGCTGGTTGTTTTCGTTAAATGTGGTTATCACACCCAATCGTTTGTAGTGCAACTGGGTATTATCCACATACCGCTCATCGTTCATTACGTAATGTCCTATTCCCCAATCAATGCGGAATGTATTTGAAATTTTAAAAGGGTTATTTGCCTCTATGAGTAAGCCAGGCAAAGGCCTAGCATTGCCAGACCATAAAAAGTTTTGGTTTGTTGCGGAAAGGCCGTCCAGCACTTCTTTTTGTTTTTTTGAACCCACCGTGGCTAAAAGCCAGGAATTTTCAAATTGAAGATATAAATCCCTTCGCTGTACATTATGCGCAACCCCATCCCTGCCATACACTGCTGCACCTGCATTCAACTTAAATTTTGAATACATTAAGCTTGCTTTCAACTCAGCCGTTGCCGATAGATTGGTGAGTTCCCCTACGGCATAATTTGTATTGGTGTGGAACCAAAACGGGGTTTCGTTTTCAGTTGATAAAATGGCCTTTGTTTCAATACTGCCGCCTATTTCAAATTCCTGCGAAAAGAGCAAGAAAGGGAAAAGAAGAAATATTAAAAGGATACATTTCATACAGAATAACCTAGTGTTTATTCATAATCCTTTTCAGCAATGAGCGTTCCTCCCTTGCATATGCATATCCGTATTTATTACCGTAGCCAAAATTATTTAAACTCACATTGTTCAGAACGATCGCCACATTAGCCAAGCGCCCATCTTCAATAGCATCCTGTGGGAAGTCTAGTAACCGTTTGTCTGTATAACCGGCACGAACCACGTATAAAGTAATATCTGCCAATTTGTTAATTAAAACAGTATCGGTCACAAGCATGGATGGAGCCGTGTCCATAATAATGTAGTCATACTCTTTCTTGAGGGCCTCCACAAACGTCTTGGTGCGTTTTTGCAACAACAATTCAGCTGGGTTTGGGGGTATGGCACCAGAAAGAACAATACTAAGATTTTCATTATAATCACTTTGCGCCACAACATCTGCTAGCTCTAAATCGTCATATACTATATATTCCGTAAGTCCTTTCTTTGATTTTAAATGCTCTGGCAAATACCGTTGTAATTGTGGATTACGAATATCTGCTCCCACAAGCACTACCTTTTTTCCTGTAAGTGATAAGGTCAACGCTAAATTGAAAGCCACAAAAGTCTTTCCTTCGCCCTTTATAGTTGATGTTACAATGAGTGTTTTCCCTTTCTCGTTTTCTTCCAGTTTATTGATAAATAGATACTGAAGATTGGTCCGCAATATTCTATAGGCCTCGGCCATAATACTGCGGTCGTTAAACTTTATTAATTCTGACTCCCCTTTTTGTATCTTCGGGATTTCCCCAATAATTGGAATCGACTTTAAATGTTTTTCAACGTCTTTTCTATTTTTTACCTTGGTACTGAGTAAGAAAAAGCTATAAATTCCACCAAAGGGTACTAGTAATCCCGCTAAAAAAGCACCTAAGTATATAATTGATTTTTTTGGCGAAACCGGCTCTTGGGGGCCATAGGCACTATCCACAATTTTAGCTCTATCTGCAGTAGCTGCAAGCGCAATGGAAGCCTCCTCCCGTTGTTGTAATAAAAAGAGATAAAGCTGCTCCTTAATGGTCTGTTGCCGTTCTATGCCCCTAAATATTTTTTCTTTCGCGGGAACCTGCGAAATTTTCGAGCTAATAATATTTTCCTGCATGTTCAAATCCTTCATCGCAATGCGTAAGCCATTTCTTGAATTTTCCAAACTCCCCAAAATATTGGCGCGCATTTGGGCAATTTGTTCGTTTACACTCTTTACTACAGGATTTTTGGAGGTGGAGCTTTGCAATAATTTATTTCGGTATAAAATAAGTTCGTTGTAATTATTCACTGCCGTGCCTACGCTTTCATTGGAGATTCCAATATTGGCGGGCAGCAATTCATCAGGATTACTGTTCTTTATATAGTCTATCATGGTATTGCTCAACTCCATTTGGGTAGAAACATCCAACTGCCGCTTATTAAACTCACTGGCATTTTCGAGGGTTATTTGGGCTTCCGCCTGAATATCAGTCAGCCTATTGGAGCTTTTAAAATCTTCCTTATTGCTTTCAACCGAATCCAGTTCCTTGGTAATAATCTGTAATCGTGACTCTATAAAGGCCGATGTTTTTTTCGCGATCTCATTTCTATCCTGCACCGCATCTTTATTGTACTGCCGTACCAGTTCATCTAAAAAATCCTCCCCCTTTTCTTTATTTTGGGTCTGTATAGACAATTCCACTACATTACTCTTGCCATCCGTATTAAGAATATTGACACGATCCTGAAAACCCAAGGCTACCTTCTCTACCGTATGGTAACTTACGAGTATGGTCTTATTTACATATCCTTCAAATTTTTCAGCATCTTCTAGGTTTGGTAATACGGTTATCTCGCCAAAAGGCAGTCTTATTTGTTCTCCAAAATTATAAGTATCGGCAGTTTCAATTCCCTCACTTTCAAGATGAAACTCGTTGCTGGACAAAATTTTGAAATAGAGTACGGGTACATCTGGACTTAAATCCTCATTAAAGCTTTGAAACTTAACCTCAAACGGTTTGTAGCCATACAGTTCAGAGGTCTTTATATTACCCACTACCTCATATTTAATATTGAGCTGTAACTCCTTTACAGTCTCAGAAATTAATCTTTTGGAGTTAAAGATGGCAAGCTCGTTGTCTATTTGATTATTCTTAAACCGGGATAAAAAACTTCCGAATTGGGAAAAGGCCGCCATTTCCAATGGACTCTGGGTTTTTTCATCCTTAATAATAATGGTTGCCTTGCTCTGATAAAGCTGTGGGGTATATCGTAAGTAAAGAAATGCGATCACCAATGCGATAAGCACCCCGATAACAAATAAATACCAAAATTGGGTATATTGTTCAATTAGCTCTCGCAATGAAAGCTCGTCTGAATCTTGCATTTTTTGATTCTCTTCCATAAAATTTCTTTCCCTCTTAATTATAAACTATTAAAGGGTGTGTTTTTTTGTAGTATTTAAAGCTATCTAAATATAATTGCCATAGCAGACAATAGCAGTGAGGCTACGCTTATATATACTACCGCATTTCTGTTAAAACTACTGCCCTGTACCTGAGCCCGATTGGGTTCCACATATACTACATCATTTTGTTGCAAATAGTAATATTCACTGTTTAAAACATCCGCACTTCGTAGGTCCAAATATTCATACTGTTTCGTTTTGCCGTCATCCCTTATCACCAGTACATTATCCCTTCTTCCATATATGGTCATATCGCCTGCCAGTCCCAAGGCAGCAGGTAAAGTTAGACGCTCTCCCTCCACATTATAAGTTCCAGGCCGGTTTACTTCCCCTAAAAGACTCACCTTAAAGTTAAGGATACGAATGGTAACAATAGGATCTTTCACATATTCGGAAATACGCTTTGTCAGCATTTCGCTTAATTCCGTTCGGCTTAAACCTGCTACCTCTAAATTTCCCAACACGGGAAAATCTATGGTTCCGTCCTGGGCGGTGAGATAGGCTTGTTGTTGGTTGGTATTGTTTATACTTATTCCCGAGACCTCAGGGGTGGGACGTGTCTCACTCATAAGGTTGAAAGGACGAACCGCATTTAAATCGTAAGCGGAAACAACGATGCTAAGAAGATCTCCGGGTTGAATTTTGGAACTTTTATATAGGGTGTCCAAGATCCTCTGCCCTTCAGTTAAATCTTGGAAGTAAACAATCTTTTTTGGGGAAACACAAGATACCCCCATGGCACCGAGGCATATAACCACCACTAATTTTATAAAATATTGCTTCATATTTTGCAAATATAATCTTTTATCAACCGTACCCTAAAGGAAATAACGATTTAAGAAAGTCCTTAAGTTCTTAATTACATTAATTTAAAAAATCCCCTAAAAATTATTAAAAAGAAAACCTTCACTAATATGAAGGTTAAAATGCTAATAACATAATAATATTAATTCTGATGCTGTAAATCCAAATGTTGGAATTCGGAATTTTGGCTAATAAACTCCGGTACCAATTCCTTAATTTTTAAAACTACTTCCATCTTGCTGGTTTGTTGGGTAGCCTTGATAATAGCCTGTATTTTTTCATTTACTGCGTAAAAATCTTCAGACGGTATTTTTGACACCATAATCTTGCTATGAAAGGTAGGTAAGCTCTGGGCTGTGTCGCTTAAAAGTTCTTCATACAGTTTTTCCCCAGGACGCAGGCCAGTAAAATGTATATCAATATCCTTATAAGGTTGAAATCCGGAGAGTTTTATCATCCGTTCTGCCATTTCGAGTATTCTTACGGGTTTCCCCATATCAAATACATATATCTCCCCCCCTTTGCCCATGGTACCTGCTTGCAATACCAATTGACAGGCTTCCGGGATGGTCATAAAATACCTAATAATATCCTTATGGGTAACGGTTACGGGGCCTCCTGCTTCAATCTGTTTTCTAAAATGGGGAATTACAGATCCATTGGAACCCAATACATTTCCAAAGCGTGGTGTAATAAAACGAGTATGCGTGCCTATTTTTTCCTGCAGGGACTGAACATACATTTCAGCGGCCCGCTTGGAGGCTCCCATTACGTTCGTTGGGTTTACAGCCTTATCGGTAGATATCATTACAAATTTATCTATTCCATGTTGTACAGAAAGATTGGCAAGATTCACCGTACCTGTAATATTTACCCCTACGGCCTCATACGGGTTTTTCTCAATAATCGGTACATGTTTATAGGCTGCCGCATGAAAGACGATATCAAACTTAAATTTGGCAAATATCATCTCAAGCCGGTCAATATTCCTTACATCTGCGAGGATAGTGCTAAATTCCAGATCTGGAAACGTATTTTCCAGATAAAGTTCCATTTCATATAAGGGTGATTCCGCATTGTCCAAAACCACAATTTGTCGGGGATTGAATAAGGCCAATTGCCTTATTATCTCACTTCCTATGGAACCCGCCCCCCCGGTTACTAATATAGTTTTGTCCTCAAGATCGTTTTTAATAATCGCAGAATCGATTTCAATGGGATACCTATCCAATAAATCCTCAATTTCTATATGCTTTATCTGCGTTTGTAAATTTTGTTTCTGGTTCCAATTTTCAACAGAGGGCATATTGAACACCTGTATTTTATTTGCCAAACAAGCTTCTACTATTTCATTGGTTTCTGCTACCGATAAAGAATCGCGCACCATTAAAACCCCATCAATGCGATGTTTCTCCAACAAGAAGGCAAATTCTATAGAATCCTTCGTAATAGACGTTAAAAAAACCGGTTTTCCCAGCACGTTAAGACGCTTGTTGGTATAATCTTCAGTAATAAACCCTACCAGCTGAAAAGCTTGATCAGACTCAGAGGTAAGAGCCCTTCCCAAATTAATGGTCTGATTGTCCATTCCCACTATCAATACACGCTTCTTGATCTTCCCAATATTCATTCTACGTATATACTGATAAGCCTCTTTTACCGCAATTCTAAGGAACAACATTAACGTAAATGAAAAAAACATGTACAATAGAACAGCAGTGGTAAGGAATATTTTTTCTCCCTCAAAGAGATAATAAACTGTATTAAAAAGCACCACCGTAATTCCTGTTAAAAAAGAAGCTGCCGCTACCCTGAAAATATCGGTAAAAGTGGAGTGTCTCACTATGCCCGAATACGTTCTAAAAACATAAAAGAATATTGCATTGGTCCCAAGCACAAAAAGAGTACGGAGAGATAAAGGCCAAACGGTCTGGAACTTTAAGGGTGTTCCCTCCAAAATCAAATAAGTGAACCCGACCGAGATCAAACAAATTGTAATGTCAAGCATCAATACCGCCCAACGTGGCAAATACCGACGGTTCAATAAACCTATAGTTCTAGTGCGCATCTTTAATTGCTCAAATAGTGATTTGTTATAAGGCACGTTTTGGTTAAATTTGGGGCTACAAATATAATCTATTTATCGATAAAAGGTATCAAAACATCGTTAATCTTAACTTTTTCTTCACTTGTTAGATTTGAACCCGATGGCAAACAAAGCCCCATATTAAATAATTTCTCAGCCACTTTTTCTCCGTAATATGGTGCGTTTTTAAAAACCGGCTGTAAATGCATCGGTTTCCATAACGGCCTACACTCAATATTATTTTCCGCCATTGCCAATCTTATTTCCTCTGAGCTAAAACCACAAATGGCAGTATCAACCAAAATACAAGACAACCAATGGTTTGAAAAATACTCGCTGCTAGGCTCTGCAAATAGGGTCACGCCGTTCTTTTTCTTAAAAATATCACCATAAAATTCGTGCATCTTTCTCCGTAAGGCCACGTGTTTATCCAGCACTTGCATTTGTCCACGGCCTATTCCGGCGGAAATATTGCTGAGTCGGTAATTATAGCCTATTTCGGAATGCTGGTAGTGTGGTGCTGCATCGCGCGCCTGGGTTGCCAAGAAGATTGCTTTTTCCTTGTGCTTTAAATTTCGGGATACCAAAGCACCACCCCCTGAAGTGGTGATGATCTTATTTCCATTAAAGGAAAGGATGGATATATCTCCAAAAGTGCCGCATTTTTGATTTTTGTAGCTGCTTCCAAGGGCATGTGCGGCATCTTCAACTATAGGAATTTCATATTGTTTGGATAAAAATTCAATAGCTTCAATTTGGCAAGGCATTCCATTTAGATGTGTAACAATGATCGCTTTTGGTTTTTTGCCTTTGGACACTCTATCTTTAATAGCTTCTTCTAAATGGATTGGACAAATATTCCAAGTATCTTTTTCACTATCAACAAATATTGGATTACCTCCCAAATAAACTATGGAATTGGCCGACGCCGCAAAAGTCATACTCTGGCAAATTACTTCATCTCCTCTTTCTATTCCCAATAAGATAAGAGCTAAATGTAGGGCGGCAGTACCGGAGCTTAATACGGCCACTTGGTTTCCTTTACCCAAATATGTTTCTAAATCATTTTCAAAACCTGTTACATTGGGGCCCAATGGCGCTATCCAATTGGTCTGAAAAGCCTCATTTATATATGTCTGCTCTTTGCCACCCATATGTGGGGAAGAAAGATATATTTTTGAATGCATAATCTATTTCCAGAAAATTAACCCTCTATCCAACATTAATAAATTTTAAGATTATTTTTTTACCAAACAAAAAATCACTTAAAAATTATTAAGCAATCCTTTGATAAAGAGGGCGCGAAGGTATGAAATATTTAGTTTAATGTAAATAGTTTCAAGCATTAAGAATAAGGATCCGGAAAAAGCTTTCCACTCACTCCTATCCCCTGTATCCCGGCATCCCGAAAGATAACTGTATGAAAGAAATAACGACGCCATAGGTTTATTAAACTACAGTCAGCTAATGTACCTTTTAATAAACATCCAGATAATACGAAGATCCTCCCAAAACGATTGCTTATAATAATACTCAAGGTTCATTCGTATCTTGTCGGGAAAGATAACCTCATCATTGTACTTTAGGGGATTCGTCTGTTGTTTTAAAAAGGCTTCCTCATTATAATATTTTAAAGCCGCCTTACTGATCAAACCCGGTTTCAGTTCCAATATTTTTCTTTCCTCCCCCTCCAATTTATCATAATACCCGGGAATATCGGGGCGTGGGCCCACAAAACTCATTTTCCCTAAAATAATATTTAGCAGTTGCGGCAATTCGTCCAATTTGAAACGCCGGAGAAACATTCCATATTTGGAAATGCTTCCACAACAATTTTGTAATGTCCGTATCTTAAAAATGGTAAATTGCTTACCATATTGCCCTACCCTATTTTGGTGAAAGAGCGACTTACCTGTATCAAAATATGCCAAAAGCATGAGGGTTAGTATTAACCATCCAAAAAGTAGGAGACCAATTATTGAAAACAATATGTCAAATGCTCGTTTAATAGGCTTTAAGTTTTAATAGAAATTTAGAGCTAAATAGTGAACCAAATAAAAATTCATTAATAATATAAATAACGAATGGCACTTTAAAGGTTACTTTATTATACGGTCACCTTGTCCCTTACCTCCCACAGTCGCAAAAATAAATTTAAAGTAGTCTTTCACGGTTAATTGGTTAAGCATCTCTGCATCTACTTCTGCCAAACGCACAGGTGTGGACATATCTATTTCATTAATTTGGGCCAAACCTGTAATACCCGGAAGATAGTTATAGACTCCACGTATATCCCGTTCCTTTACGAGTTCTGCTTGATTAAAAAGATTGGGGCGCGGTCCTACCAAACTCATATCTCCAATGAGTACATTAATTAACTGAGGCAATTCATCCAATTTTGTTCGGCGCAAAAAAGACCCGAATTCTGTAATTTCGGTTTTGCTTGCCAAATGAGTAGCGACTGATTTAGCTTTTAAATCCATAGTGCGGAATTTATATAGTGTAAATGGCTTCTTCCCCTTGCCTACCCGTTGCTGTTTAAAAATCGGTGAACCTGTATCAAAAAGTCCAATAATATAAAGTATAATACCTAAAGGCAGTAAAAACACAATTCCAAAGAATGAAAATAAAAGATCAAAAAATCGTATCATAAATCACATAAATTCTTAGGCTACCCACTAAAACTTTTAAATGTTTTTTGAAGCCCATCCTCAGCGGATAAAGGTAGGTTTTTTATCCCCAAGGCTGTTTTTATTTTTGAATTGGAAACCCTGTAATTTTCCGTTAGCTTATTTAAACGTTCTGAGTTTAGAGGAAGACTTAATTTATCCCCAATTTTGGCTGCTATATTGATCCACTTACTATGAATGCGCAAAAGTCTCGGATTTTTAGACTGCGATTCCGCAATAAGTTCAATAAGTTTGTTGGTGGCTATAAACTCGTCATCTGCCATATTATAAATGCCTGATTGCAACTTTGGGTGATGAAGCATTTCTAGAATAAGATAGTTAAGATTATCTATGCTCAAGAAAGATCGAGAATTATCAAAACCGGCTAAAGGCCAAGGAATTCCTTTACTTACCAATTTATAAAGTAAGTTAAGGTTGCCCTTGTTGCCAGGGCCATGGATCATTGTAGGTCGTACAATAAAAACGCGTTTTCCTGGGGTAAGCTTTTGACTGAGAATATACTCCTCCGCCGCAAGTTTGGATTTTCCATATGGGGTTTGGGGGTCAGGCATGGTAGTTTCATCTAGAATTCCTACCACACTGTCCTTAACTGCCTTTACCGAACTAAAATAGTGGAAGTCCTTAATATCACTTGTCATAAACAAATCGAAAAGTTGCTTCGTCAGCTCGGTATTTATTCTAAAATACTCTTCCGGAATAGATGTATTTTTGGTATCATGGGCCTTACCTGCTAAATGGATAAGGGCATCTGCACTAGTGTCCATTACATTTCCCCAACCATTTATTCGTAAGGATATGGGCTTTACGGAATGGCCGCTATGCTTTAAAAAATCCGACAGATTTTGTCCGACAAATCCTGATGCTCCTGTAATTATTATTTCCATGCGCTACAGTAATTCCGAATATATCCTTAAATGATTTTTAATCACAGTGACAACATCAAATTCCTCTACGGCCTTAATCCTAGATTTGTTTCCCATTTCCTTAATTAAATTCGGATTCAAGACGAGTTTTTCAATAGCATCCGCCAATGGCTGAACGGAATAGACTGGCACCTTTAAACCATTTTCCCCCTCGTCTACACATTCCCTACATCCAATCGCATCTGTTGTAATAATGGCACGACCAATTGCACAGGCTTCAATAAGGGTTTTGGGCATTCCTTCTCTATATGACGGAAGTACCACTATATGGGAGTCTTGATATACTTTTACCATATCCTTTTGATATCCTAACCAAACCACATAGTTTCCATCTTGCCAATCATTTAAATAAGACGCCGGTACACCTGCTTTATTATCTTCATCTGCTAAACCAGCCAAAATAAACTGAATTCGTGACTGATACGAGCTTCTTAAAATTTCAGAGGCTTCACGTAGTTCTTTTACTCCCTTATCCCATAACATTCTTATAGGCAATAGTATTTTAATAATTCCGAAATCCGGAAAGGAAGATTGATGGAAAAGTTCTAGATCAACTCCAGACCCTTTTATCCTTTCAATGTTATTTTTAGAAGATATTACACCAAGTTCCATCAAAACATTTTGATCATCCGCATTCTGGAAAATCAAGGTTAAATTGGGTCGGTTAAAACCATATCGCATCAACTTGACCATGACTCGTTGAACCTTACTCACTCTATCCCCAGTAAAATTGTATCCTAATCCACTAATTGCATTTACAACCCCCTTAATATTTAAATGTCGCGCAATAACGGAACCGTATATAACAGGCTTTAATGTAATATGGTGCACCACGCTCGGTTTAACCGATTTATACAATCTTAAAAAACCCAATAATGTGCCAGCCTCAGTAAGAGGACTGGTACCAGATCTTGAAAATCTAAAATCAATAAAACGAATTCCTTGTTTCTCTATTTCTTCTCTTCTACCCGTATCTTCGCAAGCCACAACTACATTCCAACCCTTTTTTTGAGTTTCTTTGGCAATACACAGACGATGTGAAATAAAAAACCAATCTACATTGGCCACCATCAACAATATCTTATTCTCTGATTTATTCAATTTTAATTTATCGGGTAAGAAATAATGTTAAAGCAATTTATATGATTTCGGATTCTATTAAAGGCGTACTTTAAAAAATGAAAATATTAGATTAGTTTTAAGCTTATTAATTATCTAGATGTTTATAAAGTTTAAGATGGTTTTTAACCATTCTTTCGATACTGTACTTTTTCGCCCTAGCCATACAACTTTTTGATATTTGTGTATAGTATTCATTATCTTTCAATAGCCTGTTGATTTTTGTGGCAAGATCGGTTTCCTCCCTAAGATTAAACAGAACGCCCGCTCCAAAAACAAGATTTGAAAGGCCAGGTACATTGGATGCAACTAAGGGGGTGCCGGAAGCCATGGCCTCGAGCCCGGACAAAGATAACCCTTCATAATGGGATGATAAAACGGCAACATCGGCCATTTTTATTAAATTGGGCACATCGGTCCTTACCCCAAGAAAAAAGACTTGTCCATTTAAGTCCAACGAATCTACCAATTCCTTCATTTCCTCCATAAGAAACCCCTGCCCTACCAGTAATAACTTTATGGGCTTTTCTATAAACGGGATGGCGCGAATAAGGGTTTCCTGATCTTTTTGAGGGGTAAAGCGGGAAACCTGTATGATTATTTTCGTGGCTTCATCCGCAAACTTCGTTCTGTCTGTTGGTTGGGCTTGATTTATTTTTTCCAGATCCACCCCATTCGCAATAGTAACAAAGCCGGAACCTTTCATTTTTAAATGCCTAATAAGCGCCACTTTTACTTCGTTGGAAATAGTCACAATTTTACAATACCGGCGGTAAATAAACCTATCCGTCCAAATCGATAAAAGATATCGGCGACGTTTGTTGGTGGTACTGTGTTCCGTATATAGTAATTTTGTTTTTGAAAAGAAAAGAATTTTCGCTAATGCTGTCCAATACAGGGCAGGAAACAGATGCACATGCACAAAATCATAATTCTTAAGAAAGGGTGCTATTTTAAAAATAAAGATAGGATTGTAAATGCTATGTTTCCCAAAGGTATAAATCTTCACCTTGTTATGTGTCCTGAGATCCTCTAAAAAAGGATGAGGCGTATCGTCAAGTAGCAATACATCCACTTTTACAGTCTCCCCATTTAGGCGTGGCACCATTTCAGCCAAAAGCCGCTCTGCTCCGCCTGGAGCAAGGCTGTCGATTATGTGAAGTATTTTTAGTGGGTTTTGGGCGGTCATTGGGGGAGGGATAATTATAATGATAAAATTAATTTTTAACTATAAATATGATCAAACTGATTTATAATGAACTTTTAATAAAAAAAAGACGGTTATGAGAGAATGAAATTTTCAGTCATTAAGTACCTCTTCATATAGCACCAAATAATCTTCAGCCATTTTTTCTATTGAAAAATCTTTAGATCTATTTTGACATCTTTTCATTATTTTTTTATAGAACAATCTATCACTTTGTAATTTTAAAATTAAATTGGCTAATTCTTCATAATTGCCTTTTTGAAATAAAAGACCATAATCTTTTATCACTTCATTCAATCCATCTACATTTGAAGCTATTACAGGCTTACCTGCTGCCATTCCTTCCACAGCTGTTAGACCGAAACCCTCATAATGAGAAGACTGAATGACAACATCGCAATAATTTAATAGTTCGGGAATATCTTTTCTATTTCCTAAAAAAATCACTCTTCCTTCTAAGCCATGTTCATTTACATATTTTTCATGTTGAGATTTTAGCTGACCATCACCAACTAAAATCAACGTAATTGTTTCAGGAAGCAAATTCATAGCTTTTAATAAAGTCATTTGATCTTTCTGCTTTCTAAAGCTAGAAATTTGTATAAGTCTAAAGTTTTCTTGAAAAAATTTAAAATTATTATTTACATCTTTGTAATCTTCAAGTCTAATAGAATTATTAATAACAATCATTTTATTAGTTCTATTCAAATGCATGCCAAGAGCCTTTTTAGATGATTTTGTTATGCAAATAATACGATCTACAAAAGAATACATAATACGATCTGCTAATTGGAAAAAGAAATTATGTCTTCTTTTATTAGAAGTACTATGCTCAGTATAGATAAGTTTTGGTTTAGGAAATGATAATATTTTTGCGATAACAACCCAATATAATGTTGGAAATAAGTGAGCATGAATTAAATCATACTGACGCAAATGTTTTATCAATTTAAAAATATAAATGGGATTATAAAGAATATTATCTCCTAAGTAGATAATATTTAAACCATTCAAATCAAATATACTTTTAGATTTTTTAAGAACAATAATATCTAATTTGCTAAATTTATTTTGGATTTGGCAGCTTAGCTCCAATGTTAACTTTTCAGCTCCTCCAGTATCCAATGAATTAATAACTTGTGCTATTTTCATTCTGACTTAGTTATATCTTATCTTTCATAAATATCAATAATCCCAGAGGTAAAGTAAGTAAAGAAAGGAATGTAATTTTTCTACAATTTTTCTTCACTAAGGAAAACTTATTAAATGAAAAACGCCATAGATTTATATATGTTCTCAATTTAATTTTTAAAGATAATTTTTTATATTCTAAAAATTCGGAATAATAAAGATTTGCATAAGTAGGGCTTTCATGTCTTAAACGAGCCGAGCTAGATGACAAACCATCTACTTGATATTCTGCTATATATATGCATTCATCAAAAAAAAATGAATCGTGTTCTTTTGCAATACGATTCCACATCAAACCTTCTGCACAATATTTTTGATTTTGGAAAAAAGGAAATTTATATTGTCTCATTATTTCCGTTTTATAAACCTCTGCTAAATCTCCTTTGATATTATCTACATAAATTTTCCTTATATGATTTGAAATAAATGTATAATTTGGAAAAGGCGTCCCGATTTTATTTAAATCAGAATAACACTTTCTTCCTACAACTCCTGCTGTTTTGTCTTCAACGTTTTCAAACCATTCAAAAATTTTTTTTATTGAGTCATTTGTTAAATAATCATCACTATCTACAATAAAAAAATATTTGCCATTTGCTTTGTCTAAACCTTTGTTGATTGCAATGTGTTTACCAGAATTTTCTTGTTTATAATACCGAATTGAAATTGCATTTTCATTAATATAATTACTGATCAAATTTTCAGTTCCATCAATACTACCATCATCAACAATCAACCATTCAAAGTGTTTGTTAGTTTGCTTTTTTAGACTTTCATATAGTCTTGGTAAAAGTTTTGCTCTGTTATATGTGGGTGTAAAGACCGTAATCATTTTATATAAATTGCATAATTAACGTAAATATCAAACCTCCGTAAAGAACATAAATCAACTTTTGTTTATTATTAGAAATTTGGGACTTTATTTCACTTATAAACGGTACTGTTACTATAATGGGCATCAGAAACCAAGACAGGTATGCAATCCGATTTGTATATGGGGCATAAATTAATAATATCCAAATCCCATTCGCAATAACATAAGTTCTGAACAGTTGTCTGTAAAGTTTATTTTCTAAACCCTTCTTGATAATTGCCCAATAGCCAATAAATATAGCTACTGCGCTATACAATACAAAATCGATCCTAAACCCGGTTTCATATTTTAAACTTTCCGCTTCTTTGGAAAAATAAATAACTGCTCTTTTATCCTGTATAATGGAATCGCCAGAAAAAATCAATTCCACTAAATTTTCCAAAAAACCCCTAAATAAGATGCTGATAGGGATCGTAACCAACCAAAACAACAATGCTTTCCTTTCTGATTTTATAAAAAATCCTGAACCCAAAAAAGCCAAAAACGGTAATAACATCGCTTTATGAAAAGTGATCGATAACAGCATGAGGGCATACATAATCCATTTTTTATCAAAATACTTGAGTGAAAACAAAAAAATGGAACTCGCCAAACCATTTCGCAATCCGTTTATTCCAAATGACCAAAAGGACATAGAAACCACAAAGGCTATAAGCACATAAATTGCATGTTCCCTAAACCATTTCTTAAAGGTCAAATATGGCAAGTACACATAAATAAATGCGCTTATCAAATAGAACAACTGAACCGATGCAAAGGAAGCAATCAATTTCATATACACATAGAAACCCATATCTTTTGTAAATTCGGTTCTATTACCAAATTTGATCTCCTGAAAAGTACGGGTATATGCCCTAGTATCACCAAAATATTCAAAGGCACCTAACGGATCCCTCAGTCCTATAAACAAAATTGCAATTGCCAATACTATAATAGTAAAAACATTTAGGGCAATCCGGCCATTAAAATCGATTGATTTGGCCATAAGTCGCGGTAAAAAGAACGCGATTAAAACCACGCACAGTGCAACGTAATATGCCGTTGTATAATCTACTACAGGAATCATTCCATGAGTTGCTTTAAATTTTCAATATATTGTTGCCAACTGCATTTTTGTAACACCCGCTGTCTAGCCAAAAATGATTGTTTCTGTAAAATAGGGGGATTGTCAATAATTTCCTTTATGATGCTGGTTAATTCTTTTTCATTATCCTGTGTTATCAACCACCCCCCATTTTTTGGTTCTATTGCGTCCGGAATACCACCTGTGTGGGAACCTATAACAGGGGTACCACAAGATTGCGCCTCTAAAAATACCAGCCCAAACCCTTCCACTTGTGTGGACTGTTCCACCTGTCTGGTAGGCAGAATAAATAAATCGGAGGCATTATAAAAACCCGGTAAATCCATATCGCTCACAAACCCATGAAAGTGGACCTGATTGGCAATGACGCTTTCTTGCACCAATATTTTTAAAGTGTCGGAAAAGGAACCAGTACCCGCAATATGCCATTCTATTTTATCACGGTATTGTTGCGGAAGCTTAGACATGGTTTGCAAAATAAAATCATGACCTTTAAATTGAAGAATACGCGATACCGTGCAAATTCTTAATTTAGCCGTAATCGTATCTTTCTTAAAAGGTTTAAAAAATTCAGTGTTTACTCCCAGTGGCAGCGCTTCTACATTTGCTGCAGGATTTATATGACGGACCAAATTTTTGGTATAATCGCTATTGGCGATTACTCTCTTTGATTTACCTAAAACCCATTTGGCATGTATGGGTAACCAAAAAAATTTTCTGAAAAAACTTCTCCCATACAAAAGTTCTGTGCCGTGGGCAAGGGTATATACGTTCTTAAAACCTGCTAAAACAGCAAGCGCCGCATCGGGATGCCAGGTACCACAAATAACATCTGTTTGCTTTTTATGCTTCCATTTTCTTAAAAACTGAAATGCCTTAAGCTCTGATAAAATTCTTTTCCGAGGCAGATAATTTATTTTAATATCAGGATGATCATTATAAGGTTGGGAAATTTTGTCTTTTTCTATAGTAAGGACCTCAACACTATCGTAACTATTTTTAATATTTGAGATAATTTCATGGCATAGCCGAGCTATACCTCCTGTGGAAGGGGGGAAATCATAGGATATTACTATTAGTTTAGCGTTCAAAGTTGATCATTTTTAATTGTCAAATGATTTAGGGCTTGCCCTTCCTTTTTACCTTTTAGATAAGCATTCCAAATAGATTTTGATTTATAAACCCGTAGATAGGACAGTACAAGTTTTAAAAGATATAGCTTGGCCGTGATTTGATAAAACCAGGGCAAATGGCGTTTTATAATCAAACTTCTATTCCTCGAAAGAGAAAAAATATATTTGTCTATTTCAGGCACTCGGCAACCGCCGGTTTCAGCAGCTAAATGAAACACGTGCGCATTATAATTAAACCAAATTTTATAGCCCGCTTTTTGTACCCTTAAGCAAAAATCTGTTTCTTCGTACAGTGCAGCACCTTTGGTCAATTGCTCGTCAATCCCGCCGACTTCAAAATAAACTGATTTTTTGACTGAGAAGTTTCCTCCCCCCGCGTGAAAAACTTCTTTCGTTTTGTTTATATGAAACCCTCTTGTGGGTGTAGCTGTTAGATATGAAAAATAACCGATTTTTGATTTTAGGTTTGGCTTATTTTTTTCAGTTATGCCACCTGCACCAACGGCAACATTTTCTTGAGTAAGACTTTCAAAATGTTCTTGTAAAAGGAAACTTCCACAAGAAATATCATCATCCAAAAACAGTAAATACTCATAATTGGCTATACTCGCACCATAATTTCTGGCTTCGGGCAGGCCTTTAAAATGAGTGATGTGATGATATTTTACATACTCATGTTTTTTTGAAACATCAATAATAGCAATGTCTTCATTATCTGATTGATCAATAATAAGAATTTCAAAATCTTTATCGTAATCCTGAACAATTAAATCTTTTAAAGTGTCTAAAAGAAATTCTGTGCGGTTGAGTGTTGGGATGATGATTGAAAAGCTGATCATGACCTATTTATAATTAATTTTGAAGAATGAAAAATTATATTTCTAATAATAGGCATTTGAAAAATGGAATAAGTAATTCTATTAGTCAAAAAAGATTGCAAAATTTTATGTTTGCGATAACTTATTAATTTATACTTAAATCCAACCCATAATATTTCTTGAGTTTGTTTCTTACTAAATTGCTTCGAAATCAGAGTGGTAGTTAGAATTTCTATTAAAAATTTTCTTAATTCTTTTTTTACATAGAGCACCAAGTTTGGATTATACTTCGTAGTAAAAGTTAATATTTCTTTAATGTAAACTATTGAAGCATTATAAAAAAAATTGCGCTTCTCTTTAATACGCTCATCATCAACAGTTTCCCTATAGAAAAAATCTGGACTATTCCAAATTAATTTATATTTTAACCTTACTATCAATGCCCTAGTGTGTAGCTCAACATCTTGCATTCTTCTATAATTTTCATTAAATCCCCCTAATTTATCTATAGCATCTTTACTCCAAAGAACGCTTGAAATATTCCAAGGAAGGGGCAGTTTATGAACAAGAAATTCTTGTAAAGGACATTTTTGATGTTTTGAATTTAATATAGAGTTATTTTTTATATCCCCTATTTTATTTTTAAATCTTTCAAAGTTTGGAAAAACAATATAGTCTAAATTATTATTAAAAAAGGAAACTCTTTTTTCAATACAATCATTTTTAATTAAATCATCACTGTCTAAAAACATTATAAATTCCCCTTTGGCTTTCCTTAGACCTTGGTTTCTTGCTTTAGCTCCTCCTTTATTTTTAAGGTTATGAATAATTTTAAATCTAGGATCATTACCTATTATATCATTAATGCTTTTTAAAGTTTTATCAGAAGAATTGTCATCGACTATGATACATTCAATATTTGTATAAGTTTGATTTCTAACCGAAATTAAGGTTTCAGATATCGTTTTTTCAGAATTATAAGTCGGTATTATTACGGATACTTTTTTCATTCTAAAGTTTTGAATATAAAAATTGCTTTTCTTTTTTATTTAATACAAACCAAATAATACCGATAAAAACGACAGAATATATCAATATTTTCACCAAAAGGTTACCCCATCCACTCTCAAAAAGTTTAAAAATTAAAAAACAAAATGTCAAACTGATTAAAAAAGAAACAAAAAGAGGCGCGGACTGTATAAAGAATAATGTAATATTCAGGCCTATTTTTATTTTATAAAATATATTCATCACGATCCAATGCAACAAAAACAAGGGTACAAATAAGCCCCATATCATTCCCAAAGCTCCATATTGGTTTGAAAGTATGCCGCCCAGAATCAACCCTATGATAGTACTAATTAAAAAAGACAGCGTTTTAAAGCGAAGTAACTTTTTCGCCTCTAAAATAGCATGTGCGTATCCTTGCGATATAGGCATAATATAAACGACCATTATTAATAAAGCTATTAGCCAAGCATCATTATACGTTCTGCCTACCCAAAGCAATATAAATTCTTTTCCTATCAATATAAATCCTCCCAATATAAATAATAATACCATTAATGAGATGCGACCCACCTGTATCAGTTGTTGTGATAGCATTTCCGGAGTGGCTTTTTCCTCTATATTTTTAACCGCTTTAGGCAATAGTAACCTATTAATTACATTTCCAAAGGTTGTAAAATAAATTCCTAACATGACCCCAACAGCAAATACCGCTACTGTCACTGTAGTTGTGTTTGCACCCAAAATAACTTGACCTGTGCGCCATTGAAATTCATAGACAAGCCCAAAGATGAAAATCCAAATAGAATAACCAAATATCTCCTTTATAAAGCCCCATTCAAACTGATGAAGCTTAATGCTAACTTTTAATTTTACAAGCACATAATAAAGGGAAGCTGCTATAAATATAAAATTCATAACAGTATCAAGAATCACTATGCCCAAAGCATCAGCTCCGTAATATAATATCACAACAACCAACACGGCACGTACCATATACTTTAAGATACTTAACACCCTAGGAAAGATAAATGCTTCATAACCGGTACAAATTCCTGTAATTGCCGCACCCGGTAATGTAAAGGCAATGTTTAAAATTAAAATAAGCAACATCAATTTTGCCTTACCCAGCTGTATAAGGGTTAAGGTATCCCCGAATAAATTTTCAACATTCCAATATAATACACCACCTAGAATTGCTATTAAAATTCCAATTACAATATATATTATGAAGCTTATAGCAAGAAAGTTTTCCTCTCCTTTTTTATCCTTATTTGCTCTGTAAAAGGCCGCATATCTAATTATTGCATTGTTCAATCCTAAATCCAAAACGGATAAATAGCCTACAAAAGCACCAATTAAACTATATAGGCCGTATTCTTCATCACCGAGCATTTTAATTACATAGGGGGTAAGCATTATACCCACTACGATTGTAATTCCTATATTCAGATATGAAAGCAAAACAGCAAGTTTTAGTTGCTTCATTATTTATAAATTTCTAGAATATTTAATATGTTATTTTTAAGTGTTTACTCTCATTATATTAACAACACCACTTTAATGACTGCAATAAAAAAAGACCATTCATCTTTAAAGAGTATTCAAAAAATGATTGGGTAGCATTCAAAAATTGGGGAAAATATCGGGCAAAGGTAAAGAAACTAGGATGAAAGTGCAGATACTTTCAGTTTTAAATAATTCTAAATGTGAATAAATAATATGTTTTCTCTTTTTCGTTAGAGGGCTGGCATGGATATTCGCCCCAATAATTATTGGGATGCACCTGTTCCTCCTTTGAGATTTGGGGATTTTTTAGTTCTATTCTGAGGATTAAGCGTCTTTCTGTTTTTGTGCCGGCTAACTTCTTCCAGCTCACTACGAAGCTTTGCCAACAAATACATCGGTGTTTTTGTTTTACTACTTACCCGGCGAATAATCTGTTTTTTGATTTTAGGATCTATGTATCGGGAGAACCAATCTTTCAAACCAAGTTTCTTCAGTAAATAAAATATTTTTTGGCTTTTAAAGGATCTTCCTTCATTCAGATGAGGAAAGGAAAAAAAGGGAAATCTTGAAATAGCTAAAAATTGCGCTACTTTCTCCAACTCTTTAGCGGTATTTTCCGTCAGGCCTTCTAAGGAAATTACTAAAACGTCCCTAAAAAAGTTCTTATAAATCTGTATCGGTTTTTGGTAACAACTCATATTCAAATAACTGTACCACGGTAATTTTCCTTGTTTATATAACTCAAGTTCCCTTTTCATAACAGCGGTAAATGATTTACGTTCCCTCCCAAGCCCCAAGTTCATAGTGTAATGAGAAAAAGCCCGCTCCAAGGGATCTCGTGTCAATATTATAATTTTTGCCGAGGGATTGTATTCTTTTATTCTTTTCGCGGAATTTGGTTCATGCAAATACGATGTACTGGCATCTACTAAATACTTTTGATGAGTGGCTAGCGAATACAATTTACTGTAAAGTTCTGGTTCAAATATTTGAGCACTGTGTAAAGGCTTGGGGAAGGTGTTTTTAAAATAGCCAGAAATCGTAAAAAAACGCGATCGATCTAAAAATTCCTTAGGAAGAGGATCGGAAAAATAATGTGGCTCCTTTATAGGCGGCCCATAGATGTCTTGATGTGAATTTAACATCTCCGAAAAAGAAGTCGTACCACATCGCATAGCCCCTACAATAAAGAGATTCACCTTTTTCAATTTTTAAAATCCCATTTTTAGTTGAAGTTTTAATAAGAGTAAATTAAAGTTTCCCTTTAAAAGATAACGTTCCACCCTATATAAATTCAATCTGGTAGCTCCAATAAGATGGTTACTGGCCGCTTTCAAACACGCTAAATTCAGATTGGAATTATTGTTAAGGCACAAAGCAAGTGGGATAAATTTGCTTAACCGAAATTCAATATATTTAATTTCCCAATCTTCCAATTCATGTTTCCATGCGTAAGCTCTATTTTTCTTGGCGCGCTCAAATACATTTCTATGAGCTATATTTTCTTTCTGCAATATAAAATTCTTCGCTACCGCCACCTTCTCAATTGATGCCTCAAGAGTTATATAAACAAGCGCTCTCTTTGTAGCTTGTATTTCATTTCTTAGCAAAGATTCATAGGTAACATTATAAATAGAACAAGTTTCGAGTTTATTTATTTTTTTTAAGTAGGACATATAATTGCTACAGCACATTTCAATATCATTCCAACCCATACTTGAATTCCCTTTTAAAAAAATTTTCGGGGAATGAAGTAAAGAATTGATACAACCCCGCGGATCTCTTTGAATAAATAAAATCTTGGGATTTGGAAACAACGATCGAATTTCCCCTACAAAATCTACCAAACCCCCATCCTTGATTAGAACATTTTTATAGTCAGAACGCTTCCTATTCTCCAAAATTAACGATGTAACTGCCATAATTGCTTCCAAATGGTTATTGCATAATCTTAAGGCGGTCATTAAGTTTTCTCTTGATACCTCAAAAAACTTAAATTTTGGATCTTCAAGTATTAAATGGGTTAAATTCTTGGGATCAAATTTTTTATAAATTTTGTAATGTGATAAAATAATTCTAAAATAATTTGATTCTGGTAGGATGGTTAAATCCTTACAATTTTCTGCCAGAACTTTGGAGAAATAAGTACTTCCCGATCTTGAAAAGTAAAGAAGAAATATAAAATTATAATTTTTAAAATTATTCACTCGGAAAATGTAATAATCAAACTTATTAAATCAAGTTACTCTTTAATTATCGGAACAGAATTATATAAAGTACGAGGCATATCGACTGCAACCATATACGATAATAATGACAATCCTTGGAATAATTTAGCCTCTCTCACGATGCTTCTCTTTTAGATAACGGATAATCCATCTGCCGCACTACATCTTGAATTATTTCCACATCAATTTCTAAATATTCTGCAGCCTCATACACGGTAATGGGACTATTTTTCTTCTTCTTTTTAATCTTTCTGATTTTTCGTAGGATACCGTTGCAGGTTTCCTTTGTCTTTCCGGTAAGTACTGCCAAATCCTTGGCATAAATACATTGTCTTATCATAGCTTTTAAATTTAATACAATAAAATACCTCCTACTCCTTTGGAAGTGAGAAAGGTTATTTTCTCTGTATCAAATCAAAGCTTTTATAACTTTAATTTTCAACCTTCCGCGGAGCAACTACCGCGTAACTTTTTCATAATAAAAGGTTAAAGATTAATATTTGGTTAAAAAAATAGACTAATGTCTAATACAATATTATTAAATTCTGCTGGCTAATAGGGCGTTTATTCCATCACATTATCAACAGAGTTATCAACAAAACACTTAGTACCAATATAGTAAACAAAACATCACAACACAAAAAAATGTTTATTACATTATTGATTATAAACAGGGCCTTGGATAATCAACCCCTCCTAGCACCGTAGGCCCATGGTACTTGCACTATACCCCCACCATGCTTGCACTTTACCGCACCTAGCCTACTGTAGAAAAAAAGATATAAAGTGGATTAAAAGAAAAATGATAGATTTAACACGATTAACAAATAGTAAGGAAATTAAAAAGATTCCTTCAAAATCTAGGATTATTAGAGTGAAATGAAATAGAATCTTCGCTACGACAGCATTTAAATAAGAACGAAAATTTCAACGTGAAACCCCCAAATTATATTAAAAACTATTCCAAAAAAGAAATCTACAATGTTCTGAAAAACCAGTATTTGCAAGACTTTCAAAAGCATCGTACTCTTGCTCTATGGCAAAACAAAAAGGCCCATTAAAAATTGTAGGTTCCCTTGAGGACATCAATTTTTACAAACTGAAGAAAGGATACGCAGTCCGCATGAAGGGCGGTGTGGACAAAGACCGTATCCTCAACGAAGCTCGCTTCGTAAGAACCCGTGAAAACATGTCTGAATTTGGCCATTGTGCCACCGCAGGCAAGTATTTACGAAAAGCAGCGGCAGGAATGTCCCTGTCAGCTAAAGACGGAACCGTTGTGGCAAGGCTCACGAAGGTTCTTACTCAAATTAAGAATTTGGACGGAATTTCCGATCGTGGTAAACGACGAGTTGAAATCGGTATTCAAACCCCCGAAGGTTTAGCTAAACTGAACGGATTTGACTTCAACATCGAAGCTCCGGCATTCCAAATGCTTAAGACTGCTTTTACATTGGATGTGGTTACTGGTGAAATCCAGATTCCGGAATTACAACCTGCCAAAGATCTTACTTTCCCCAATGCCGCAACCCATTTAAATTTAATGGGTGCATTTCTAAAAATTGATTTTGCCACAGGCAATATCAATATATCGGAAAGTCCCATTACAACACTCCCTGTTAACTTAACTGAAAGCGCAGTTACCTTAACACCTACGGGAGTACCTACGGGTACAGGAGTATCATTATTCTTGTTGGCAATTCAATTTGCTCAAGAAATTAATGGTGTTCAATATCCATTGGAAGACCGCTCTTTTAATACGCTAAGCATTATAGCTACTGCAAATTAAAAAAAAGCAAAAAAGGTCCAGTTTTTCAGCCTGCATTTTCTTAAAAAAGACAAACTAGAAAATATAAGGCATATGAGAAGTTGGACCTTAAGTATTAAATATAACAATCACCAAATCCAAAATTAACAAATCCCGAATCCCAAATTAACAAATCCCAAATAAACAAATCCCTAATCCCAAATCCCAAATTAACGAATCCAATTTTATCCCTATTTGTAAGAATTTATCTGAATTTTATATAAATTGTTGAATGATTCTAAAACATATACTATGAAAAAGATTTTTACTTTACTTACCATTGCATTTTCCGTCCCATTTGTTTGGGCGCAATCCGGCTCACAAGAATTTACGGCTTCAGGCGATTTCACTGTTCCTCCTGGGGTAACATCCATAACTATTGAAGTAATCGGCGGCGGCGGAGGCGGCGGGACAAACGGATCAGGCGGCGGAGGCGGCGGGGGTTATGCCATGGGTACTTTTACCGTGGTTCCTGCTGATGTAATACCAGTTACTATTGGCGCCGGTGGCGAAAGTGGTACAGCTGGGGAAACAACTAGTGTTGGAGCATTTATAGAAGCAACTGGCGGTGAGCCGGGAACATGGGTTGCCAATCCTGATCTTGGTGGTGGCGGAGCCGGAGGCGTTGGTTCTGGAGGTACATTAAACTACACCGGTGGTACGGGTGGCGGTGGTTATTGGACTTATTTTGGCGGTGGCGGTGGCGGTGCCGCTGGGTCTGATGGCGATGGTGCCAATGGCGGCGATACCATTCCCTGGGCTGGAAATTGCCAAACACCTGGAGGAAGTGGTGGTGACAGTGGCGGAATTCCCGGGGGTAATGGAGGAAAGGGCGCTGGTTTTGTTGATTCATCTTGTAATGTTACCGACCCTGCTGCCAATGGCAGTGCCTATGGCGGTGGCGGTGGCGGCGGAAATGGAATTGGCAGCGAACCTGGCTCGGGCCATAGCGGCTATGCTTTAATTTCATGGGGAACTGATCCCTGTACCACTCCTACTGACCAAACAGCAATAGATATTCAATTGACTTCCGCTATTTTGGATTGGACCGAAAACGGTACTGCAACTACTTGGAATTTAGAATGGGGCATCGCCGGTTTTACCCAAGGAACAGGAACTACAATAGTAGTGGAGGAAAAACCATATCTATTGGAAGGTTTAAGTCCAGATACATCCTATGACTATTACGTACAATCCGATTGCGGGGGAACCGGAAGCAGTAGCTGGGCTGGGCCGTATACGTTTCAGACCGATGTATTGGGAACGGCGGATTATGCAATTGATGGATTTACATTTCATCCAAATCCTATAAAAGAAGTATTGCAGCTGGCCGCATACAAAGAAATTCAAAATGTGGTTATTTACAATGTAATGGGCCAAGAAGTATTGAAACAGGACATTGGGTCAACAAAGGCACAAGTAAATGTATCTAACTTATCGGCCGGACATTACTTTATGAAGGTAGTATCGGAAGGACAAATGGGAATTTATAAAGTTATTAAGAAATGAGGCTTAGCTGGTGAATAAATAAGTATGTGAATTTCTGTGTCGTAAGTCATTAATCCTAATGCTTAAAGCCTAATGCTTATAGCTTATAGCCAATTTATACAATCATCCCCGCAGCAACAGTCTCATGTGTAGCATCGTCAATTAAAACAAAACTACCCGTAATTCGGTTATCGCGGTATTCATCAACCATTAATGGTCTTGTTGTCCGAATGCTGATTCGGGCAATGTCGTTCATTTTTAATTCCTTGTCCTCTTCTTCGCGAGCGTAAGTGTTTATGTCAATTTTATACACCACCTCTTTTATCATGGCTTTTTGCTCGTTGGAAGTATGGACAATAGTATATTTCGCGCGAGGTCTTGCTGGTGAATTGTTAAACCAACAAAGCATAGCGTCAAATTCCTGTAATGCTTTTGGTTGATTATTTTCCTTAACAATCATATCGCCACGGCTGATGTCTATGTCGTCTTCCAAGGTAATAGCGACAGACATAGGTGCAAATACTTCTTCCAAAGTGCCGTCCATAGTGTCAATACTTTTAATTTTGGAAGTAAAGCCGGAAGGCAATACTACTACATCGTCACCAGGCCTAAAGATTCCACTGGCCACACGGCCCGCATACCCTCGGTAATCTATAAAACCTTCCCGTTGTGGGCGTAAAACTGTTTGTACCGGAAACCGAGCATCAATTTTATTGATGTCGCTACTAATGTGCATGGTTTCTAAAGTATATAACAATGGAGCACCTTTATACCAATCCATTTTAGTGGAACGGTTTACCACATTATCACCATTTAAAGCGCTAATAGGAAGAAACTGGATATCCTTTACATATAATTTTGAGGAAAACTCCTCAAACTGGTTGACGATGTTTTCATATACTTCTTCTGAATAATCCACTAAATCCATTTTATTGATACAAACGATAATATGTGGAATCTGCAAGAGGGAAGCGATAAAAGCGTGGCGCTTGGTCTGTTCTATTACACCATGGCGCGCATCAATCAATATCAATGCTGCATTTGCCGTGGAAGCACCCGTAACCATATTTCGTGTATATTGAATATGCCCCGGAGTATCCGCAATAATGAATTTTCGTTTTGGGGTGGTGAAATATCTGTATGCAACATCAATGGTTATCCCCTGCTCCCGCTCATCGCGAAGTCCATCTGTAAACAAAGCAAGGTCAACACCCTCGTGGCCTTTTTTACGACTGGTATTTTCTATAGCTTCCAGTTGGTCTTCAAAAATTGCCTTGCTGTCATATAACAATCTTCCTATCAATGTGCTTTTGCCATCATCCACACTTCCTGCCGTGGTGAATCTTAATAATTGGTTTTTGTCTATTTCCATTATAATGCTTTAGGCCGTAAGCTATAGGCTTTAGGCTATTTTACTTTTTTAACTTTTTACTTAAATTATAAAGTTTTCTCTTAATATCATTTATTGACTTTGAAAGTTTTTCTTCAGATTCAGTAGAAATAATGGACAAGTCTTTTGCCAGAATGAAAAAATATTCCAGTTCATGGGCAGATCCTAATGCTATCTGTACAAATCTATTGAAATCCTTGTCTGAATCCCTTCCGCAACCTTCACAAAAATTAGAAGGAATAGAATATGCAGCCCTTTGCATTTGCGTTGTTAATTGAAACTTTTCCGAATCAGGAAACCCAGAAGTAATTTTATAAACTTCCAAAACAAGCTCGTGACTTAAAACCCAAACATCATATTTCCTAAAATCCCTCATAAATTAATGCTTTAAGCCCTAAGCTATAGGCTTTAGGCTTTGAGTCCTTTGCTTGTTATCTTTTATATTAAGTTTACGTCTTTGCAACCTAATTTTATTTTATTTACTCCTTTTGAACATTCTTAATTTTCACTTTATTAAATCGCATATAGCTTATGGCCTACAGCCTAAAGCCTAAAGCCTACAGCCTACAGCTAAAAATAACCCTGCCGCTTCCTGTCCTCCATAGCCGTCTCGCTACGCTTATCATCACTTCGGTTGCCACGCTCAGTTTGCTTCATTGCTGCTACTTCTGCAACAATTTTTTCCAAAGTATCTGCTTCAGACTCAATTCCGCCAGTGATTGTAATATCTCCCAGAGTTCTAAAGCGAATTTTCTTCGTTTCAATTTTTTCGTTGTCTTCCAACTTTATATGTTTAGATACAGGAATCCACGAATCATTTCGCCAAACCACCTCGCGTTGATGCGCCAAATACAAAGAAGGAATTTTTATATTCTCACGTTTTATATAGTTCCAAACATCCATTTCGGTCCAATTGCTTATAGGAAATGCACGGAAATGCTCACCTTGAAAATGTTTTCCGTTAAGTAAATTCCAGAGCTCCGGCCGTTGGTTCTTTGGGTCCCATTGCCCGAAATCGTCACGGTGAGAAAAGAAACGTTCCTTGGCACGGGCTTTCTCCTCATCGCGCCTACCGCCGCCAATGGCGCAATCTATTTTGTTGCTTTCTATGGCATCGAGCAAAGTTGTAATTTGAAGCGCGTTGCGTGTTGCATTTTTTCCCTTTTCCTCGGCAACCCTCCCTGCATCAATAGATTCTTGAACGGAGCCAACAATCAATTGCACTCCCAATTCCTTTATTAAATCATCCCTAAACTGAATGGTTTCGTGGAAATTGTGCCCTGTATCCACGTGCAACAACGGAAATGGAATCTTTGAAGGGTAAAATGCCTTCTTTGCCAAATAAGTCACAAGAATAGAGTCCTTTCCGCCTGAAAATAATATCACGGGATTTTGAAACTGTGCCCAGACTTCCCGAAGAATATAAATGGCTTCAGATTCCAGTTCGTCAAGATAGTTTAGATAGTACTTGCTCATATTTTGTTTGTTAACTCGTTAATTTGGGATTCGTTAATTTGTCAATTCGAGTTTCTCAGTTTGGGAGTTTGTTCATTTTTCATCATTCCTATTTTGAAGATACCTGATATATCCATTTATCAATTGTATGCATTTTTCAGTTTTTGAACGAATTTCATTTAAAGTTTCCAAGTTTATATAATCACAATCTTTTGCTTGAATGCAATGATCCAAAATTTCAGCAACCGAACCTCTTGAAAAACGTAAAAAATTGATATTCTCTTTGTAATGATACCTCCCCCAGCCTTCAGCTATATTTGCAGTTGAAGAACGTGAAGCACGCAAAATGTATGAATACAACTCAAATTTTTCAGTTTTTGGCAACTTTTCCAAAATATAAGTTTTCAAATCATAACAAGCTTGCCAACAATGCAGCTTTTCAAAATTTTCTGCCATAGTCCATCGTTTATAATGCTATCACTCTAATTCAAAACAAACCCCAAATCCCAAATTCCAAATTCCAAATTCCAAAATCCAAAATCCAAAATCCAAATCCCAAATTCCTAATTAACGAATCCCGAATCCCGAATTAACGAATCCCGAATCCCGAATCCCGAATTAACGAATCCCGAATCCCGAATCCCGAATTAACGAATCCCGAATCCCGAATTAACGATTCCCTTTATATTTTTTTTGCAATAAATTTCATAATCATCGCCACCGCTTCTTCTACAGAAATCACAATTGTATTTATTTCCACATCTGGAGCCATGGGGGTTTCATAGGGTGCGTTTACACCAGTAAAATTCTTGATTTCACCAGTCCTCGCTTTTTCATATAACCCTTTTACATCCCTACGTTCACATTCCTCTATCGGGGTGTTAACAAATACCTCCACGAAGTTTTCATAACCCACAATACGCTTTACATTTTCGCGGTCATCCCTATAAGGTGAAACGAAAGAGGCCAAAACTACCAAACCAGCGTCTATCATTAAGTTGGCTACTTCAGCAATCCGGCGTATATTTTCACTTCGGTCTTCTGGGGTAAAGGAAAGATTATTGTTTAATCCCTTGCGCACATTATCGCCATCCAATAAATAGGTGTGAACCCCTCTTTCAAATAAAGCTTTTTCAAGCGCGTTTGCAATTGTTGATTTTCCGGAACCGGAAAGCCCGGTAAACCAAATCAATAAAGGCTTGTGCTTGTTTAAATCACACCTTTGCTGTTGTGTAATACTAAAATTATGGGGAATTATGTTTTCTTCCATAAAAATCTATTTTCTATTTGGCAGCCCATAATTGGTGCGATACCAAACACGTTCGTGAAGATAGTATAAAAACATTTTTGTCAAAAGTTCCGAAAGACCAATCTTAAGTCCTGTTAATGGGTTGCCTGTGATTAACCAAGAAAGCAACATCGTATCCAGCGTGCCAACCCCTCGCCACGTAAAGGTTTTTAAAACATGGCGCTTGCGACTTTCGCGGATAATGCCTTTTTCTGACAGGTTAATGCTAAACCAAACCCGTTCGTGGAGATAGTAGAGTATCATTTTGGTTATCACTTCCGCAAACCCAATTTTAAGCCCCGTCAGCGGATTTCCGGTAATGAGCCAAGACAAAAATATGGTGTCCAGCGTACCAACCATACGCCATGTGATGGTTTTGGCTATGTGCCTTTTTCGGGATTGATCTTTCATGCTATGCTTTTACCAAAAAATAATTGTTGAGCAAATTGGGTTTATTGTACTTCATGGGTTTTTGGGTAGATTGGTCAATCACTGATACTCCCACAGCATTGCAGATTGCTTGTCCCGCGGCCGTATCCCATTCCATAGTTGGGGCAAACCGGGGATAAAGCTGCGCAAGCCCTTCAGCTACCAAACAGAATTTCAGGGAGCTTCCCTTGGAAACTATTTCAACTTTATTTTCTTTTTCTATTGTCGCTATGTAATTTTTAGTTTCTTCATTTAGATGCGAACGGCTGCCTACAATTTTAACTTCGGAAGAGGCTATGCTTGAACGGATGGTTTTGGCATTTTTAAAAATTTCATCAATCGAATCTTCTTCTGAAACAACAGTTATTTTTTTTGAAGCCTTCCCATCCGCAGAAGTAAAATACAATTCTTTTGAAACGGGAACGTAAATTACCCCAAGTACGGGATTACCGTTTTCAACCAAAGCAATGTTTACGGTGAATTCACCATTTCGCTTTATAAATTCCTTGGTGCCGTCTAATGGATCTACAATCCAGCAACGGTTCCAATCTTTCCTTTCGGAATAATCCAACTGCCTATTTTCTTCGCTTATAATGGGTATTTGGGTATGCTTTAAAAAGCTGTTTATTACTTCATTTGCATTTTTATCGGCCTGGGTTAGCGGGGAATCATCGCTTTTGTGTTCCACATCAAAGTTAGTGTTATAGACTTTTAGGATTTCGATACCAGCCTTTAAAGCGGCTTTTATCGCAACAGCTAATAGTGATTGCATATTTAGTTTTTTTGGGCTAGAAAGGTACAATTTTGAATTTAATGAGGTTGTTTGGAAGGATTGAAATACTTATAAAATACTTGCTGCCACCGCAAAATCTTTTGTATTTTTAAAGAAAAATATACTCATGGGAAATACAACTGACGGATTCGGAAAAAAGCGTGACCACAACCAATATGGAGAGGTGGAAAAGGATAAGGACGACATTAAAAAAGATACCAAATTGCCAAAACCGCCTAACCAAGCCGAGAAGGGTAATACTGAAAATAAAAAGTCTTCAAAATAACCGTCACTTTAAAGGTGGTCAACCTATATCAGGGACGTACACCTACTCACTACTCACTACTCACAACTCACAACCCACGACTCACGACTCACGACTAAAACAAGATGTGACTAGACACTTATATGAGTTAAAAAAAGGCTAAACTATTTCTTAAAATTGATTGCTATTCTAAGGTTAATTATCTTTGAGGGGAACCTTAAAAAACAATATAATGAGCTACTTAAACCTCGATAAAAAGAAAACTACCGCAACTGCCAAAGAACTAAATGTACTACTCGCAGATTACCATTTGTACTACCAAAAACTCAGAAATTTTCACTGGAATGTAATTGGGCATAATTTCTTTGATCTTCACATCAAGTTTGAAGAAATGTACGACGATGCAAAGTTGAAAATTGATGAAATTGCAGAAAGAATATTGACACTACGTTTTCAACCTACCAGCAACTTTACCGACTATTTGAAAATGAGTAACATTAAAGAATCTCCTTCTGACACAAAAGATATAAAGATGGTTGAAATACTTCTGGATGATCACGGAAAATTACTAAAGCAAATGCGTACCGTTGTTGAAAAAGCTGATGCCGCTGGCGATGAAGGTACTATTGATTTGATTGGTGGCTTTATAGGCCACATTGAAAAAGTAAGTTGGATGCTAGACGCTTGGACAATGAAAACTGGCGAAACCCACCCAGGAGCATAAACTAATCATAAAACTAAGTGTGGGAAACATAGAAAGATTCATCTGTGTTTCCCACATTTTTTTTTAATATGGTTTCTAAAAATCAAAGCCGAGCCCAAAAGTAAGTCGGGTGCCTTCCGTAGAATTAAATAGACTGAGGTTTGCATTCAAACCACCGGAACCGTTAATCCAAAAGCCGCCTCCACGCGAATTGTGCCATTTTTCTGAATCGGTATCGGGCAGCCAAACCCTTCCTAGGTCTGCACCGCCATATATTCCAATTTGAAAAGGCAATAGCCCAATTTTAAATTTCGGAAAACTATACCGCAAATCTGCGCTCCCTACCAAAAATGACTTACCGGTAAAACGATGTTCTCTATAACCCCGTAAGCCATTGTCGCCCCCCAAACTTGCAGCTTGATAGAATAGATAATTTTCTCCAATGTTTATTTGATAATTTACATTGGTTCTAAGCACTAAGGTTCTGTTTTTGACCAAAGTATTGTAAAAGCCTAAACGTGTTTTTAAAAAGCCAAATACATCGTCCATATCTTCCAAATTGTCGGTAACACCCACGTTAAGGTCAAACATCATCCCGATGGTTGGATTGAGTGGATCATCAAAACTGCGGTAATTATAGATTCCTTCCACGGTTCCGAAATAGCTTGTCTCTCCTTTATTTTGAACTGTTGCTTCGGAAATAAAATTGGTGGGGGAATTGCCTACTTCATAAGCATCAAAAGTAGTTTGCAGCTTGAAGAAGCTACCAAAATTACTATTGCGAAGTAAACCCACATTGGCAGATATTTGCTGTACTTCTATTCTATTGTAATCATATCCTTTATCATCTTGTAAATTTTCAGTCTCGTTTCCAAAGCCGAAGAAATTCATTCTATAATTGGGGCTTGTATACCGGGCGCCAAAGCTGAGGTTTAAATCGTCCTTAATATTTGCAAATTCTCCAGAATAAGATATTTCATAACTGTTTATATCTGTAAAGTATGCTGCATTAATTATATGTTTTTGTGAAAAGGGATTCCGTTGAAAATTATCGACCCTGTACGCATACTGTAGGGCTGCTCGAAATCCGTCATCGGGATTGTACCCAATTGCTGAAACCAAACCCTGTGAACGATCTATCTGTTTGCGATAATTGTAGGTATTTAAATTATACACATCAGTAAAACGAAGACTTCCGCCATTTTTTTCTTCAATGGTATTAGGCATACTTTCAGAATCGTAAACTTTTAACCTTCTACCTTGTTTTAAACTAAAAATGTCTTCATCCCTTCCGCCAATTAACCTTAGAAAAATTAAATCATCATCCTCTCCATCGACAATAAATTTATCATTGCCGTTGAGGCCGTATATCCATATTTCTTTAGTATCATTTCTTGAAAATGTTCTATCAATTAAAGTATCTGATTTTATACCGTTAATTGTAGTAAAACTTCTCACATTTGTTCTGCCATCAGCAAGTCTTGTAACTTCAAATAAATCGTCATAATCTGTCCCAACAATGGTCTGTAAGGTGGAGAGATAGGTATAATACTTATCGGCAATGGCAACCAGATTTTTTTTACGCTCCTTTAATTTTTGTTTTATATCTTCCAAAGATTCATTCTGTACCTCTGGCGGAATATTATTGAAAGCTTTCTCAATGATAGCATCGGTAATGCTGTCTTGAATTGATTTGGCCAAATATTTCCATTGTTCGCGACCCGAATTTTTTAATAGTGCCCGGTCCAGAATTACCCCTTCTTTATTAAACCAAACCAGATCATTCAAATTTCCGCCATATACGTGGGTTTGCAGCGACCCATTAAAGATTGAGCGGGTATAATCAAATATATTTCCTTCAAAACTGGAAAATGCGTTGTCGCGGTTGTTAGGTATGGGAACGTAAACATTCTTTTTATATCGGTTGTAGAATTCTGCCCATTGCCAGTGGTTTGGCTCACGGTCCCAATCGCCAATTAGCATATCAAACAATCGGGATTTTATATAATTTTCTTCATCAACTTGAACGTTTCCTGTCTTTCGAAGTTTGATCAGTATATCATCGGTTGTTTCTACATCATCGGGATACTTAAAGAGTCCTTCCCCTTCAATTTTTTCGGAAGGTTCAATAGAAATTAGGTACAGATCATTTCCGAAGCTATCGTTGTAACCCTCCAAACTTTTTTGCTTGGGAACGTAATACAATTGAGGGGTTGTATAAAAAATATTTATGGCCCGCGCCATATCCGGAATTGCCATGATAGCATATGGATGCGAAGCGGTATAAAAATTTGTATTTTGTCCTTTTACGGAAGGGACATCAGACTTTTCAGTATCTGTAGGTTTGTCTTCAGTATCTTCAAAAATGAGTTTTCTTGAAACCTGCAAGGCGTTTTTGCCCATTGCGCGCATACGATATTGGTTGCCATTTTTGTCTTCCATTAAAAGTGAATTGTAATCCATTCCCTTATTTTCCTGAATCACTTTTAACCCTCCATACAAAGTATCTAAAGAAGCAACTTGAGCGGTAACTGGCGTTGAGTATGCTTCTTTGTATTTTGCGCCCCAAACCGTTTTAAAAAATAATGCATCATTAATACTGTCTTGCTTATAGATGGGGACTGTATATTGTTGCGGAAATATCTCTGGTAATTCAGAAATATCTTTTTTTACCGGTGCGGGAACAACTTCTTTTTGGAAGATCATTTTCGGCTGAAAGTTTTCACCTTTTACAAAATAACGCACCCAAGAGGAACCATCTTCAAACACATCCAGCATGGCAAAACCTTGCATGCCAGTGCTAAAGAAACCATCTTTCCCTAGGGCTGCATATGATTCTTTTGCGCCACCCCCAGAAACAATCTGTTTTAAACCATCTTTTTCTATATACTGTAAATTATGGTCGTGGCCCGATACAAAAACCAATCGTTGATTATTTTTTACCAGCTCCTGAAGCCTGTTCATTAAACTATTATAAAGTTCATTGTACCTATCCTGAACCGAAACCCCTCCCTGAGAACGTACCTGAACTACCAAAGAGGAAAGAAGGGGCATAGGGATTTTTTTTTGAAAAGGATATAAATGTTTTTCGAGCGCAAAATAACCACCGTGATTGCCATTGGTAAACATCGGGTGGTGCATGGCGAAGACAATTGTTTTATTTTGGTTTTTTTCTAATTCCAAGGCTAGCTCAATAAAAAACTTTTCACGGGTTTTTATGTCGCAGTTTTCATTGATGGTGGGGTGTGCGTTCCAATCTTCCAGATACCATTGCGTATCTATAATGAGCAACTGAATGTTTTTAGAAACCGCTACACTTTCCAACGGACACCCATTGCTGGGTCTAAAGGCATCCTGTTCTGGGAATAGTGCTTCCACATAATTTTCTTCACGGGCAACGCCTATTACACCATTGTTATACCATTCGTGGTTACCGGGAATAAAGATTGTTTGGCCTTCGTAATCCTTAACCGCCCTGTATTGGGCATCAATCATATTTTCAGACTCCTTTCGTCGCGGGTGACCCTCGGGGTCCAATCCGGATGGGTAGATATTATCACCCAGATAAATTGTATAATTACCCTTTGTCTTTTCGTTTTTAAGATAATTATTGAAGGTAGCCAGCGCATCACTCATCCCGTCCATTGGTGAAAGTCCTGCATCGCCAACCAAGTAAAAAGTTTTTTCTATTTTTTTTTGCGACGGATACAATGGTGACGCATCCTTATCCTTAAACTGTGGCGCATAAGTAGCACAGGACGAAATAAAGAATGTTGCAAAAAATAAAAAATAAAACTTTTTAAAAATCATAAATTCTTACATTGAAAAAGCAACGCCAAAGGTGAAGCGTACTCCTTCTTCCCCAGTAAAGACATTAAACGTTCCGCTTAACAAATCTGCAGTATTTACCCAAAATCCGCCTCCATAAGAATTATGAAACACATCGGAAGTATCATTTGGAACCCATACCCTTCCCACATCATAACCTCCAAAAATACCCAACTGAATAGGTAAAAGCGCAGTCTTGAACTTATTGAAACTATAGCGCAGATCAGCACTCGCTACCGCAGCACTACGCCCCGTAAAGCGTTCATCCCGATAGGCTCTAAGCCCCGTATCGCTTCCCAATTGGGCACCTTGGTAAAATTCAAAATTATTACCGATGTTGAATTGCCCGCGAACGTCAGTTTTTAAAACTAGTTTTCTGTTTTGGGTCAAAGCATTGTAAAAAACTATTTGCGGCTTTATATAACCAAATATCCTTTCACTGTCATCTACATTTTGGGTTCCCCCAGCCTTAAGGGAAAAATTCATGCCGCGTGTGGGGTTTACCTTGTTATCATAACTTTCGTATTGATACGTTCCTTCTGCGGAAACGAAATACTTGGTTTCGTCAAGTTCGGTGGGAGGGGGAACAACTTCTGTTATATACCTATCATTGGTGCCTTCTACTTCAATACCTTCAAATAGGGCCTTGAATTGAAATGTACTTCCGTAAGGGGAATTTTTGGTTACACCAATAGAACCTCCATAGCCACCAATGCGAACACGATTGTAATCCATACCAAGATCAAATTCATAATTAGGGTTTATGGTTTCATTTCCAAAGCCGAAAAAGTTTTCGGAAAAATTGGGGTTTTTAAAGTAACCTCCCACTAAAAAATTCCAACTTCCGAAGATGTTTGCAAACTCGCCTTCGTAATTGATATTAAAGCTATTTGTGGCAAAATAATAACCTGCACTTATGCGGTGCTGTTGTGAGAAGGGATTTCTTTGGAATCCGTTGAAGGTTAACACATATGATGGGCCAATTTTAAAACCATCATCAGGATTGTACCCTACCGTGGGAAGAAAAAGGCTAATACTTTGCTTTTGCTTTTTGTAGTCGTAGGTATTATAATCATAATTATCCGTAAACTTAAAGGTTGCACCACCCTTTTCCTCTATTGTATTTTTCTTGCTTTTCTGGTCGTAAATTTTCACTTTTCGACCATTGGCAATTTTATAGGTGTCATTATTTTGCCCTCCTATGATTCTTAAAAAGATAGGGCGATCGCCTTTTCCCTTTACTTCAAAAACATCATCATCATCAAGTCCATATACCCAAATCGAATTGGTTTCGTCTGCATCAAAAGTTCTATCAACCATTAAACCATCCTTTTTTCCGTCTTTAATACGGTAAGTCTTGATATTGGTTTTTCCCTCTGGCAGACGGGTTATCTCAAAATAATCATCCTTATCGGTTCCTGTAATTGTTTGCAGCTTTGCAAGATATTCATAATACTCTTCCGCAATTTCAACTAGACTGTTGCGTCTTCCTTTCAGTTTTTTTATTATTTCGGAAGCAGTTTCATCCTGTACTTCTTTTGGAAGATCTTTAAATGCCGCCTCAATTACTTCATCTGTAATACTTTGCTGCACTATAGCTGCTTCTTCAAGCCACGCTTGCCTTCCATTGTTTTGAATTAAGGCATGGTCCAGTTTTATTCCGGCAGCATTGAACCATTTAGGATGTTTCAACTCCTCGCCGTAAACCTGAAATTGGCGTGAGGTATTAAAAACAGTCCTTGCCAAATCAAACAGCCCCCCGTCAAAATAGGAATAGACTTGATCGCGATCGCGAGGGATGGGCTCAAAAGTCACCGTGCCGTCTTCATTGTCGTGTTGTGTAAACCGCCACTGATCGTTATGACGATCCCAATCACCCACCAGCATGTCAAAAACCCGTGCACGTATGTAAGCTTTTTCGTTTAGTTTGTATTTTTCATCCTCGCGCAGTTTTGCCAATAAATCATCGGTACTTTCCATATCATCCGGATAATCGAAAATGGGTCCGGTAAAGGTTTCATCCGGTCGTTCTACTATCATATAGAGTGCGTCACCATAATCTGCATTGAAATTCCCCAAGGCTTTTTGTTTCGGAACATAAAAAAGCTTTGGTTTGGTATGCAATATATTTGCGGCTTCAGCCAGCTTAGGTATCGTAAAAGCTCCATAAGGATGTGCAGCCGTATAGAAATCGAGAATTAAGTCTTCAGGTATGGTATTTAAAAAATCATTTTCTATTTCCTTATCCTTAATAATAACTGTTTGTAGAAATTGTACGGCGCTCTTTTTCAAAGCTCTCATATTATAGGTTCTGCCATCTTTATCTTCCAAACGCAAAGAACGGGTTTGGTGCCCTCCCCCGGCACGGATTACCTTTAGGCCACCGTACAGCGTATCGAGCAGCACAGTTTTAGCAGTTACTTCTGTTCCGTATAATTCCCGGTAGTGTTCGCCCCACAAAGCTTTGTAAAAACCAGTTTTATCTACCATTTCATCTGTATATACCTGTGATTTTACAGTTGGGGGGAAGTTTTCGTGCAGGGTTGAAAAATCGTACGTTTCAATCGGCGGAAAGATTTCCTTTTGAAACATCATTTCATAATTACCATTGTCTTCAGATTTAAAAAATTCCACTTGTGAAGCCCCGTCTTTCCCCACCTCTAGCTTTGCGAAACCTTCGTGTCCATATACAAATTGTCCATACTGACCAAGGGCGGCGGCAGTAGCGCCAGAACCGGCACCAGATACAATTTGTTTTACCGTGCCGTCATCATTGTATTGTAGCGACTCATCATGACCCGAAACAAATACAAGACGATCCAAATCTTTGGTGAGCACTTTCAGACGGCTCATCAAAGCGTTATATCGCTTATTATATCGGTCTTGCTTAGAGATTGCGCCTTGGATTTTCACCTGTTTGATCAAGGTGCTGAAAAAGTCTTTGTGGATTGCGGGATATTTACCACCGTGCTCGCCATAGGTAATCATAGGGTGGTACATTGCAAAAACAATTGTTTTTGTAGCGTTCTTCTTTAATTCGCCTTCTATTTCAATAAACAATTTTTCGCGGGTTTTGATATCACACTTATCGTTCATTTTAGAATTATTGTCCCAATCTTCCAGAAACCATTGTGTATCCAGGGCAATAAGATGTAAATTTTCATTAATATCAATACTTTCCAAGGGGCAACCGTTATTGGGCTGCAACACGTCGGCATCGTTAAAACGTGCTTTTAAAAAATCTTCTTCCAGCTCTAGGCCGTCCACCCCTGACTTCCAGTCACGATTTCCGGGAAGCACAATTACCTTTCCCTTAAAGCCTTTCAGCGCGTCAATCTGCAATTGCATGGAATTTTCGGCTTGCCTTTTTGCCTCTTCATCCTTCGGTGGCATTCCTGATGGATAGAAACTATTTCCCAAAAACAAGACATAGCTGTCTTCCGTATTGTTTTCGGCAATATATTTTTTCAGGGATTGAAGTGATTTTGAAAGCTCGTTCCCAGAATTTCCGGCATTCCCGATAAGGTAAAAGGTTTTATCTACCTTATCTTCCGAAAGATTTGGGGATGGATTGTTTGTTGAGTTTCTAAATTGTGGTTCGTAGGTTGCACAAGCAGAAAGGAGCGCGGTGGCAACAAAAGTTATAAAGATGTTAATTTTAATCATATATATTTCCGTGCGTTGATTTTTTGTTACTTTGGATACCTAAATGTTTCTTATGAGCAATATTGTTGAAGCCGCAGATAATTTTATCTTCAAACTATTTAAAGACAAGCTTCCGAGTACTTATGTTTATCATAATTATACCCACTCAAAACGTGTTTATAAAAGTATAAATGAAATTATTGAAAACTCCCAAATTGATGTTAAAGATGCTACAATACTGCGATTGGCGGCTTTGCTTCATGACACGGGATATATTGTGGGGCGCGAAAACCACGAAGAGGAAAGTGTGAAAATCGCAAAAAAATTTCTTAAGGAAAACGACGTTGAGGATGCTATAATTGAAGGGGTTGAAAAGTGCATATTAGCCACCAAGTTTAAAGATACCGTTCCAAATGATGATCTTGAAAAAGCAATCCGCGATGCGGATTCTTCACATTTTGGCAAAGACTATTTTGAGGAAGCCAGCGAATTTTTAAGACAAGAATATCTATTTCAAAATATTCACAATTATACGTCCAAGGAATGGTTGGATGAGAATATTAAAGTGTTGGTAGAAGACCATCAATTCTATACCGAATATGCTTTAAAAAAGTGGCAGCCCGTTAAGGAAGAAAACCTCGCAGACCTTCTGAAAGACCGGAAAAAACAAAAAGCTAAAATTCAGAAAGAACGTGTTAAGGCAAAGCTGAAGGCAAAATACAAAAATGATAGCCCTGAACGCGGCATTCAGACTTTTTACAGAACTTCCCTCAGAAACCATATGAAATTGAGCGATATTGCAGATACCAAGGCAAATATTATGCTTTCGGTAAATGCGATTATTATTTCATTGGTGCTTTCAAATCTCATTTCAAAATTAGACAACAACAATTACTTAATAATCCCTACTGCTATTTTTATTCTTTTTAGCGCCATTACAATGATTTTAGCGGTAATTGCAACCCGACCCAACGTGACGCGAGGGGAATTTACAAAAGAAGACGTGGCCAATAAAAGTGTAAACCTTACCTTTTTTGGAAATTTCCACAAAATGGAGCTAGACCAATACGAATGGGCAATTGAAGAACTTTTGAAAGACAGAAACTACGTATATAAATCACTTACAAAAGATTTATATTTCTTAGGAAAGGTTCTTGACAGAAAATACAGAATTTTAAGACTTACCTATACTATTTTTGTGGCAGGAACCATCATTTCCTTGATTGCCTTTGCGGTTTTCTTTTATTTGGAAATGTAACTATTCTTCAATGTGTGATATGAGATCCTCGTAGGTATAATATTCCTTGATCTTATCATTGTTTTTGCTGTAAAGTACTTTTACGCGTAAAGCTTTCAAGCCCGTTACGCCCTGTAGATCTTCAAGTTCCAATATCTCAATTTGCTCATCGAGCATCTTTTGATTTTGCAGAAAGTAAATGTATTTTAGATATTCTTCTTCATCTTCTTTTTGGGAATAGATTATAGCTATTTTACCGGGTTGGGTGACGCGCTCTTCCGTGCCCTTTATATTTGCCTTATCGACCCGCTTTTTAACTACTTCATAGCGCGCGTTGTAGGTGCCATCTACATCAAAACGTTTTTCATCCATACGGAAACGCAATGACAAAGACCCGTTGAAAACTAGAATCATGGACGCTACATCTAAACTAATAGGCAAGGAATCCTTGAAGCGATAAAAACTGTTCTCCATCTCGCAAGTAACCTGTAACTGCCATAGTTTTAGGTTTTTCAGATATATTTTATTGAAAGATTTTTCCTTGGTAATAGCTTCCCCTATATATAAGTTATGCTCTACCCCATCAGTTTTAAACCGCTCAAAATAATGTGGATACATTCTTTGGGCTTCTTGTTGCTTCTTGTCCAAAAGCGCTGCGAGCCTTTTATTGGTTTGCATTACAGATTCATCATAATCCTTTCGGAATTTATACACAAACCCCGTATTCATATCAATCATCTTATAATATTCGTCTACCCAAGCTCTGTGCGTGTCATTTCTTTGCCTGATGTGCTTGAATAGCGGAATGATCTCAGAAGATATAAAATTCATGATCTTCCGTTCGGTATCTACTTGCAGGTTCTCTTTGATTTCTTGTGAAAAACTTGCTATGGCGAACTTCATCTGTTCAAAAATAGGCAGGGAACTTTGATTTGATAATTTTCTTAAAAGCTCATCAATATAGGTCAGTTGAAGGATCAAATCCTGCTTGGTTGCTTCATTTCTTGCTTCGGATGAACCTTTGATATCGGTTTGTCCATATAACGGATAGATGTCTTCAAAAATAATTTCCCTGAAAAAAGTGGGACTGCCTTCATTGATTGAGTGTAAATATCTACTTGCCTCTTGTCGGAATTTCCAGTGCACGCTACTGTGAATTGCCGTACATTCCTCCTGGATTATGAGTTCCAATTCATTATCAAGATTTTCTTTGGAACGCACTACAGAGTCAATTAAGAAAGGCATGATATCACGCAGTTTATTTGCGTTTATCGTATTTAATTCGTTCGCGTTGGGTGAAACAAGTTCCAAAACGCCCAAAATCTTATCGTCGGAAACAATGGAAGCGAATATGGCGCTTTTCATTCCCTGATCTAGCATCTTTTTATAAAGCAGATTTTCAGGATACATTGCATGGTAGCGCTCAGCGTCAGTTACGCAATAAAACTCTTTTTGTTTGAAAAGCTTGTAATAAGAAGCACTGCAGAGTGCATCTTTGCTTAGCTGTGATTTTTTATTATTAAGAATAAAACTGGGAATCTCTTTAAATAAAATTCTTTCAAAAGTTTCTGATTCCTCGTTGTAATCAGTAAAGCCTATCATCAAATCCTTCAAGTCGAAGATAGAACGAAAAATACGGCTGAATTCTGTATTCTCAAATCCTCCGTTTTTTTCCAAACGCAAAAGGTTTGACTTAAAGTCGGAAATTGAAACACTTAATGATACATCGGTAAGCGAAGCAATGACAAAGCCATTAAAAATCCAACTTTTAGGCGGAAACTTTTCTTTCCACACAGAAATATCCTCAAAGCTTTCCAAAAGCTCATTAATATCTTCTTCCGTAATTTCTTTTGCCTGTTCGGTTTTCTTAATTTCCACAAAATCTGCATTATATAGTAATCTATAATGCTTCATCATTCCCCTTTCATCGGGAATGTTATAATAATAAGAGCGCCTGAAATCCACCTTTTTACCATAATAAGTACTCAGTATAATACTGCAGCCCATAATGTAAAATTGGTCTTCATCAAAATTGATGATATCCAGAGAAAAATCCGGCCCCGCAGCTGCAATGATATTTTTATAACGCTGACTGCTCTTAAAGGCTACATCCTGAAATGGAATAGTAGCAAATTTTATTTCATTGCTTCCCAAAACCGACGGAAACAAAGGGTTTAAAATAGTATCTATTTGTTCTTTATATTTAGGAAGCAACTTAAAATCACTTATTCCAGAGGATAATTTTGGGAAGTTTTCTTCTATTGAAAGAATGGATTCAGCGAGTTTTTTTTCGGCATCAGTTTGTGGTGTACTTTCCCTATAGGCATCAAAAACCTTTTTAAAACCTATCTTTATTTTTAGCGGGAAATCCCTATTTACAGTATTCATTAAAAGTTATTTATGGGATAAAAATACGGCTTCTAAATGCGCAAATATGTTAATAAATAATAAAAAATTAGCACATTTCACACAATCAAAGAATAAACAGCTATTTTTGCCCAAATCTTAAAAAAAGACGTATTTATGAGACTTATTATTGCTACATTACTTGCACTTTCTATAATATCCTGCAATAAAGATACCAATACCTATAAACTGGAAGGAGAAGCTGTAGGCTTTCCTGAAGGAGCTAAAATATATGTGTATGGATTGGAAAACAAACAACCCAAGGCCATAGATACATTAACGGTTACTGGGGGTAAATTTTCAGCCAGCTACCCAAAGACTGAAGGCGCAACCTTAAATTTCTTAAGATTCGATGATATTAATGGCTCCGTGCTGTATTTTCCAGAAAATGAAGATATGGTTGCAACCATCTATGCAGATAGTCTGCAGGCCTCACGTATTAAAGGAGGTAAACAAAATGAATCTTATGGAAATTTTGTGGACAGGATGATTGTTTTCAATAACCAAAAGCAAGAAAGCATGAATCGCTTCCGTGAAGCCAGACAGAATAATGACACTGCTGCAATTACAAAACTCCAGAGCGAAAACCTTAATTTGGTTGGTGAGGAAACCGAATATAAAAAGCAATATTTAAAAGATAATAACAACTCCCTTTTTTCTATAATGCTCATATCAGAAATGGTAAATAAGAAGGAGATCACACCCCAAGAAGCCTCGCAGTATATTGAAAACCTAAACGATAAAATTAAATCTTCTGAACTTACAGAAGATTTAAAAGCTAGTCTTGAAGCCCTAAAAAAAGCCGAAGTGGGCAGTCCAGCACCAGACTTCAGTGCACCTACACCAAGTGGTGAAATGATGTCGTTAAAAGATGCCATGGGAAAATACACTATAATTGATTTTTGGGCATCGTGGTGTAAACCATGCCGTCTTGAAAATCCTAATGTTGTAAAGGTGTATAACAAATACCACGATAAAGGCCTAAATATTATAAGTGTTTCCTTAGACAAAGCTGAACAGAAAGACAGATGGATTCAAGCCATAAAAGATGACAATATGGATTGGTACCATGTTTCCAACCTACAGTTTTGGCAGGATCCAATTGCCCAACAATACAGTGTCCGATCCATACCCGCAACCTTTTTGCTGGATGAAAACGGAGTTATTATTGACAAAGATCTTCGCGGTGAAGCTTTGGAAGCAAAAATGGCTACCCTTTTTGAGGAATAGCAATTAAAATTTAAAAAAATAAAAAGCCTCGCTTCCTAAAAGGAAACGAGGCTTTTTTTATTGAAGTATTACTTTCTAATTCAGTAAAAAGCTAACGTTTACGGTTGTTCTAATTTCTATTTCTCCTAGTGCGATGGTTTGGTCACCACCGTTAGAGGAAGAATCCATCATTGCCATTTTATACATAGGCTGTGGTCCGCTTGAATTATTATACTCACTTATAGAAACGGCTTTTCCAACAGTTTGACTGAGAGCAGAAGCATATTCCTTTGCCTTCATCTGGGCATTCTCGACAGCCTTTTTACGGGCTTCGCTTTTTAAGGCATCTTCTTTTGATGAGGAAAAATTTACTCCGTCAATTCTATTGATTCCCGTATCTAATAAACCCTTCATGACAGGTTCGTACTTTTTTAAATCGCGAATTTTTACCGAAAGTGATTGATTGGCAGCAAAGGTGTATGTCTTACTATTATGGTCGTAGTTTTTGCTGAGGTTCATATATTCAGTGCGCACATCCTTTTCGGCTATGTCCATTTTTTTTAGAAATTTCAAAACTTCGCTGATGGTAGCATCGTTTTGCTCTTTGAGTGTTTTGGTGTTTTCTCCGGTGTTTTCCACACGAATGTTAATAGTAACTTCATCTGGAACTACACGAACAATACCTTCGCCTGTAACGTCTATGGTGTTTGGTGGAAGTGTGTTTTGAGCCATCGCGGTAGTTGTAGTTATTGCTAAGATTAAAAGTGTTTGTAAGGTTTTCATAGTTTTCTTTTTTTTTAAATTTTTCCTAGTTTATGAAGAACGAATAAAAGAATTAATGGAATGGCGAGTAATACCACGATCCATAAACTTGTTTGAAACAAATAAGGTGCAAAAACAAGTGTAAGTACATAACCTCCAATGGCCCCACCAATGTGGGCGTCGTGGCCAATGTTTCCCAATCTTTTTTTCATTCCGTATATAGAATACAACAAATATGCCATCCCAAAAAGCCAAGCTGGGATTGGGATAGGGATAAAGAAAAGATAAAGTCCCATATCGGGGAAAAACAAAATAGCTGAATATAATATGCCCATTACCGCACCACTCGCTCCTATTGCGCTGTAATGATATTCGTCTTTGTGGAAATAGAACGAAAGTAGATTTCCAATCAGCAGACTTGCCACATAGATTATCACAAAATACGTAACGCCCACACTCATTATAACCACAGGCGCAAAAAAGTAAAGCGTAAGCATATTAAACAGCAAGTGCGAAAAATCTGCGTGCAAAAAAGCAGAGCTAAACATACGTATCTGCTCGCCGCGGCGTATTCCGGCAATGTTGAATTTATATTTTTCAAAAAAGGAAAAATCATTGAAACCTTTCATCGAGATGATTACATTGGCAGCGATGATTACGATTGTTGCGATGTGTAAGTTTTGCATTGAGGTATAGTAGTTATTGTGTTATTATTTTATTGAATTTCCAATTCTAATTCTTGCAATAAATTTAGTTAGTTTTGCGGTAACTATTCCTATGCAAAGATTGCTTTATATACTGGCTTATCCAATTCTTTGGCTGCTTTCCATTCTGCCGATGCGCATTTTGTACATAAAATCAACCGCACTTTATTTTTTGGCCTATTATATTATTGGCTATCGCAAAAAGGTTGTGAAGGACAATCTTGCGTTGGTTTTTCCCGAAAAGACGCAGAAAGAAAGAGATCATATTGCCCAGCAATTCTTCAAGCATTTATGTGATATTATTTTTGAAACCATAAAAGCCTTTACCATTTCTGAAAAAGAAATCCGAAAACGTTTTGTGGTAACTAATGCTGAAATACTTGATCCCTATTATCAAAAAGACCGAAGCATTCTACTAATGGCAGGTCATTACGGCAATTGGGAATGGAGCGGAATTCTCAACAAATTGATGCAGCACCAAGCCCACGCAGTTTACAAGCCTTTGGGCAGCAAGCAATTTGATGCGCTTGTAAAAAAAACTCGGGAACACTTCGGTGGCATCATTGTGAGCAATAAAAAGATTGTAGCTGTCCTTTTCCGAAAGTGGAAAAAAGGAATAAAAACGCTCACCTACATTCTTTCCGACCAAACCCCAAAAAAGGGCGCCTTTAAACACCGCGACACGTTTATGGGAATTGATGTGCCCGTGTTTACCGGAACCGAGGAACTGGCAAAAAAGCTTGATTTTGCGGTATTGTATTTAAAGGTTGAAAAAGTAAAGCGCGGATACTATAAAACTACTTTTGTCCCATTGGTTGACAATCCAAAGGAATACCCAGATTTTCAAATTACCCGAATGTTTTTTGATGCTTTGGAAGCACAGATTCGTGAAAAGCCTGAGTGCTATTTATGGTCGCACAAGCGGTGGAAGTTGCGGAATACTTAATATGAATTGATCTGAAACAATTTATTTTTTAATATCTTTAATAGAATTAAATTTAATCGTAAATCAATTAAACAATCTTCCGATGAAAAACTTTACACTTCTTTTGTTTTGTTTAATTGGCTTTTCTTGCTTATCACAGGACATTCGGCTTTTTGAGCAAACTTGGATTTTACATGATTTGATTTTGGATGGACAGAGTTATATTCCTCCAATTAATAGTGAACAAAATCACGTTCCCGCAGATTTTATTGAGCCTAATGAATTTTATACAGGAGTATGTGGTGGTACAGGCGGAGCAGGAACTATTATATATAATGGAACTACCGAGTTCAGTTTTTCAGCTGGCATTTATTGGCTAGCGGGGAGTTGTAATCTTGAAGAGAATAATGTGTATTCCGATTTATATCAATCTTTCTGGAATAAACCACCATTCGATCCATTCCAATATGAAATTATTGAAACCGGTCAGGATAGAACTCTTATTGTAACAGCTTCAAATGGAGACCAGGCAATATATAGTAATAGTTACTTATCGATAAGTGAATTTAATAATCAATCCTTATCAATCTATCCTAATCCCGCTACTGATATTCTCAATATAAAATTCAATCATAATATTTCCATAAATAGAATCATTATCTATGATTTCCAAGGAAGACAGGTTTCATATAACACAAAAAATCTATCTCAAATAAATGTTGGGGATTTAAAGCCAGGTATATACTTTATATCAATAGAAAACGATGAAAATGAAATACTAAATAAGAAATTTTTTAAAAAGTAAATTTACAGCGTCTGAAATTTTCATTTCTAAACCAACCTTTTATATCCCCGCAACATTTTTAATCTCCCCAATAATCCTATCCGCCAAAGCATCTGCCTCTTCCTGGCTTTTCGCTTCGGTGTAAATCCTAATAATCGGCTCCGTATTTGATTTTCGAAGATGTACCCAGTTTTCCGCAAAGTCTATTTTTACGCCGTCAATCGTGTTTATTTTCTCTGAAGCATATTTTGTCTCCATCGCTTTTAAAATGGCGTCAACATCCAATTGTGGGGTTAATTCAATCTTCTTTTTGCTCATAAAATAAGCGGTGTATTTTTTCCGAAGTTCGCTCACGGCTATTTTTTCTTCCGCCAAAAAGCTTAAAAACAAAGCAATCCCAACCAAACTATCGCGACCGTAATGCAACTCTGGATAAATAATTCCGCCATTGCCCTCGCCTCCTATAACCGCATTGGTTTCTTTCATTTTTTCAACTACATTCACTTCACCCACTGCGCTGGCAGTATATGTTCCGCCGTGTTTTTCGGTAACATCGCGCAATGCTCGCGAAGATGACATATTGGAAACTGTATTTCCGGGAGTATTTTGTAAAACATAATCAGCAACCGCAACCAGCGTATATTCCTCGCCAAACATTTCACCTTTTTCATCTACAAAAGCAAGTCGGTCCACATCGGGATCAACCACAATTCCGAAATCAGCGTGGTTTTTTACCACACTTTCCATCAAATCGCCCAAATGTTCTTTTAAAGGTTCGGGGTTGTGCGGAAACTGTCCGTTTGGCGTGCAATGCAATTTTACGGGTTCCACACCCAAAGCCTCTAAAAGCAAAGGTACCGCAATGCCTCCCGTGGAATTCACGGCATCAACTACCACTTTAAATTTGCTACGTTTTATGGCATCGGCTTTCACCAAAGGAAGATTCAATATTTCATCAATATGCAAATCGATATAGGCATCGTTTTTATGAATTTCGCCCAAATTATCAACTTCCGCAAATTCAATGTTGCCGTTTTCGGCTATGTCGAGAATTTGCTGTCCGGCTTCCGCATTTAAAAACTCGCCTTTATTATTCAATAATTTTAGGGCATTCCACTGTTTGGGGTTGTGGCTTGCGGTTAAAATTATTCCGCCATCAGCGTGTTCCAAAGCGACCGCAACTTCAACCGTTGGCGTAGTGGAAAGGTTTAAATCTATTACGGTAATACCCATTCCAACCAAGGTGTTCATCACCAACTGCTGGATCATTTCGCCAGAAATACGTGCATCGCGACCCACGACAACTTTGTAGTCTTCTTTATTGCGTTGTTGTTTTACCCAACTTCCGTAGGCTGCGGTATATTTTACGGCATCAATTGGAGTTAGGTTTTCGCCTTGGGTTCCGCCAATGGTTCCACGGATTCCTGATATAGATTTTATTAATGTCATTTTTTACTGTTTTTGATTTGAGGTATTTCGTACTTCACACTTCGTATTTGGTATTTCGTATTTCGTATTTCGTACCTCGTACTTCAAAAGTTATTTTCTGAATTTATTTTTCAATTTTAAAAAATATAGCTCGAAATACGTATACGACAAATGAGCTATCAAAAGTGTGCCTGCGAAGGTAAGCAGGTGCAAAAAAATTATGGTTAAAGTTTCATTAAGGTTTTGGAGCATTTCCAGTTTCAAAAACAAAAATACAACAGCATTTAAAACTATGGCGTGAAACATATAAATTCCGTAAGAAATACTTCCGAAGTGATTTAAAATTTTACTCTTCACCTCCACACCACGATTGTTGAAAGCAAGCGAATGGATAAAGAACCCAAACAAGAAACAAGTGAACATTGCCCGAAGCCAGAGCGGTTCAAATAGAAACCAATCCGTTGTAAAATAAAGCAATGTCGCAATGCAAATCACCAAAGGAAAAACCGCAAAACGCTTTAAAAATTCAAGCATTTTCTTTTCTTCCAAAATTGCTATCACTCCGCCAGAGAACAGATAGAAAAATACAAAAGTATAGTTACGGAGTACCTCAAAAACATCGGACCAATAAATTATGAAATACCCAAGCAGCAACAGGCTCAATACACGTAGTATCCATTTCACATTTATAAAAAAGAGCAAAGGTGCAATTACCAAATAAAACTGTTCCTCGATTCCAATGGACCACAAAATTTCAAGTATGCCGCCGGGTTCATAGATTTTCGCAAATACATTCGGAAGAAAGAAAACGTTATAAAAAAAAGCTTCTTTCCAAGTGTAATTTATTTCAAAAGGAATATTCAGTAAAGGCAAAAGCACATTATAAAAAAGCAAACCAAACCCTAAAATGAGATAATAGAGTGGAAAAATCCGTAGAATCCTTCGAATATAAAAATCCTTTATCGAGAAAGCATCCCTGATTTTTGCACGATAAATAAGGCGAATAATCAAAAAACCACTGAGCACAAAAAACATATAAACCGCTTCCAAACCGCGGTGAAAGATAGGAAGGCTATCAAAATAAGGCAATCCCTGGTTGGCGGAAAGTTGGGGCAAGTGAAAGAGTAACACCAACGATGCGAGAAAAAACCGCAGTGGGTCCAAATTTGGTAATCGGTTCAATTTTCAATTTTTACAGCCCAAAAATACATATATTTATTGAATGAATTTTTTGGCCCACATCTACCTTTCCGGCAATGACGAAGAAGTTATAATCGGTAATTTTATTGCCGATGGCATCAAAGGAAAACGTTATTTAAAGTTTCCCCCTGCCATTGCAAAAGGCATTTTGCTGCACCGCGCCATTGACACTTTTACCGATGCACATCCCACGGTACACCAAAGCACGGCGCGACTCCACAAAAATTACAGCCATTACAGCGGGGTAATTGTAGATATTCTTTACGACCATTTTTTGGCAAAAAACTGGGATAAATATTCAAATGAACCCTTGGATGAATATGTGCAAAATTTTTATGGATTGCTTCGGAAAAATTTCACGATTCTTCCCGCGAGAATCCAAAAAATGATGCCTTATATGATTGCCAACAATTGGCTTTTAAGCTACGCCACCGTTGAGGGAATCAGTAAAATTTTGGCACAAATGAACGTGCGTACCAAAGGCGTTTCAAAAATGAATCTCGCCGTGGCAGAACTTGAAGAATATTATGAGGAATTTGAAGCCGAATTCACTTCCTTTTTTGAAGAACTGATTGTTTTTTCCCAAGACACACTTGATAGCTTATGAAACCAGCACATCTTTTATTGTTTGCTTTTTTGACTTTTGCCTGCAAGGAAAAACCGAAAGCTCAAGCAAGTATTGAAAAACCAAAAAGTGAAAAAGCAGCCGTAATTGCAGACAGCGCCATGGTAGTTTCTGCACGCGCGGAAGCTTCAAAAATTGGAGCCGATATACTTAAAATGGGCGGAAATGCCTTTGATGCAATGATTGCTACACAAATGGCACTTGCCCTAACCTACCCCAATGCGGGTAATCTTGGTGGTGGTGGATTTATGGTTTACAGAAGTCAATATGGTGAAATTGGCTCCCTCGATTTTAGGGAGAAAGCCCCGTTGGCGGCCACTAGAGATATGTATTTGGACCAAGAGGGCAATGTAATTGCAGAAAAAAGTACGGATGGTGCCCTTGCCGTAGGCGTTCCGGGAAGTATTGCGGGGATATTTGCAGTACACGAAAAGTTTGGAACCCTTCCAATGGAAATTTTACTAAAACCAGTTATAGACCTTGCAAATAATGGATATGTAATAACTGCAAAGCAAAAAGCACGTTTTGAGGAATTTAAAGAAGAATTTGAAAAAACAAACGATGAATCTTCAATATTTACTGAAATTTATAAACAAGGGGATACTTTAAAAAATATAGCACTCGCAAATACACTTTCACGAATTGCGAAAAATGGTCGCTCAGAGTTTTACGCAGGTGATACTGGGAAAAAAATGATCGATTTTTTGAAGAAAAAAGGAGGTATCATTACACAGGAAGATTTAGACGCATATGAGGCAATTTGGCGGGAACCTATAGTTTTTAAGTACAAAGATGTTAAGCTCATTTCCATGGCACCACCCTCAAGCGGGGGCGTTTGTTTGGCGCAAATCTTAAAAATGGTTGAGCCATACCCCGTTTCAGAATATGGGCACAATTCCACGAAATATATACAGCTTTTGGTCGAAGCCGAAAAAAGGGCTTATGCAGATAGGAGTGAATACTTGGGCGACCCCGATTTTGTTGATATTCCTGTGGATTCGCTGTTGTCAGAAAATTATCTTTTAAAACGAATGGAAAATTTTTCATTAGAAAAAGCTACTCCTTCAGAAGAAATTAAGCCAGGAAAAATAGGCGGTGCCGAAAGTATGGAAACCACCCATTTTTCAATAGTAGATAAATTTGGAAACGCCGTGTCAGTAACCACAACACTTAATGCTTCGTACGGCTCAAAGCTCTATATTTCGGACCTCGGCTTCTTTTTGAATAACGAAATGGACGACTTTAGTGCCAAACCCGGTGTTCCCAATATGTTTGGGCTTATAGGCGGAGAAGCTAATGCCATCGCTCCACAAAAAAGAATGTTAAGCTCAATGACCCCAACCATCGTAGAAAAAGACGGAAAATTATTAATGGTTTTAGGCACTCCGGGCGGTTCTACAATTATTACTTCGGTGCTACAAACATTTCTAAATGTATATGAATTTAATATGAATATGCAACAAGCAGTGGATGCTTCCCGCTTTCACCACCAGTGGTTGCCAGACGTGATTTTATTTGAAGAAGAGGGATTTTCTAATGAAACAATACATAATCTGGAAGCAAAAGGATATTCTTCTTCTACAGAAATGCTTCCACAAATAGGTTACATAGATGCAATATTGGTCTTGCCCAATGGAAAACTTGAAGGTGGAGCAGACAGAAGGGGTGACGATACGGCTATTGGCTACTAAATATTTTATTTACACCTTTAAACGAAATCTTGTGCATTATATCGAATGGTGTATATTGGGGCAGTAAAAAAGGTTAGATTTGAGGGAATTAACATGGATTTTTTAGAAATTTAGACTGATTTTTTTGATTAAGCTATGCTATGTACACTACTGAGAGGCATATATTTTCATTTAAAAAAAATCACCATAAAGAATTAAATTCTTTTTACAGATAAATTTCTTATTCCAAAAAATCCACTTAAATGTTTTAGCCTCATTTGTGGCTTTTTTTATGTATGATTAATAAATCTTTGCTTAAGGATTGGTATTCTACTATTGCGTTTGTGATAAGTGGTATAATCTGCATAGTATTAATTTTTCTGCTCTACAACAAATATCAAGACACAAGGGGTTTTGAAGAAACTTTAAAAAGAACATCAACTATATTCATTGGCATCAGCGGGTTTTTATCGGCAATTTTAATGGTTTTTTTAGCAGCTTCTGCAATGAGGCAAAAGTTATATACCACCAAGATAATCCATAAAATAAGCAAGACAACCCAAAAAATGCACAACTTCCGCAATATTGCTGAAATTTTGTTTCATTCAAATATTTGGCTTCCGGGACTGAAGGATTATATGGAAAAAGATTATGCTGATCTTTCCTATTTTGAGGTTAAGGAGTTTTACAAGGGAAAATCAAAACTGGCTATTGAATTTCTTCAGGAAACGCATCATTTCGGCGAGACCGAAAACCTTTATTTGGAGTTGAAATCACTGTTAATGACCAATCCAAAAGAAAAACACATTCCCGAAACCCTTAATTACCCTATCTTTTATGACAATAGCATCCTCGAAAAATGGCTAGAACATAAATGCGGTTCAGGGCTGTGGTATGTTTTTGGATATAAATTCGGAAATTACAAGGAGTCTTTAAATTTGGAAGCGGTTTTTGAACGTCATAGGGAAAAAATTTTAACGCTTGCCAATACCATAAATCCGGATATGTTTGAAGATTCTTCCTTTAACGAAGTTTTCTTTTCGAAACTATGGGAACATTTAACGAAAGATGTAATGCCAAAGCTCTCCCAATTCCAAAGTTACATAGATAGAAAAACTCCGCAGCTTATCTATTATTTATACATTGTCTTTTTGCTACTCACAATCTTTGGCGTTTTGCTTCCAATTACCTATCTAATGCTTAGTTTTTCAGTAGTTACACTTATAGTTGGCTTTTCGATTGTAATAAGCACTATATTTTATGTTGCAGTTACATTTCATATTTTTCTTTCCAAGGAAGTAAACCGTTAATAAAACGTCCCTATTTTCATATCAAAAATTAACACCTCGGTGATACCATGCATTCTTTATTTTCCAATCTATTGAGTACCTTTGCAAGCTATGTCGAAAAATGAGGATTTTATTGAAGTTTTGGGCGCCCGCGTCCACAATTTAAAGAACATTGACGTTCGAATTCCAAGAGAAAAGTTAGTTGTAATTACGGGACTTTCCGGCAGCGGAAAATCATCTTTGGCTTTTGATACCATTTATGCCGAAGGCCAGCGCCGTTATATAGAAACATTTTCTGCCTACGCCCGTCAATTTTTAGGAAGTTTAGAAAGACCTGATGTAGATAAAATTGAAGGCCTTTCCCCGGTAATTGCCATTGAGCAAAAAACCACCAGTAAAAGCCCACGTTCCACAGTAGGCACCATTACTGAAATTTATGATTTCCTCCGTCTGTTTTACGCGCGCGCAAGTGATGCATACAGCTACAACACCGGTGAAAAAATGGTCAGCTACAGTGATGCACAAATAAAACAACTTATACTCGAAGATTTTACCGATAAAAAGGTAAGCATTTTGGCTCCCGTAATCCGTTCCCGTAAAGGGCATTACCGTGAGCTTTTTGAGCAGATCGCCAAACAAGGTTTCCTAAAAGTACGCGTGGACGGCGAAGTGCGCGATATTGTAAAGGGTATGAAAGTGGACCGTTACAAAACCCATGATATTGAAATAGTAATTGATCGCTTAAAGGTTTCCGGAGAAAGTGATAATGACAAACGCCTCTCCGAAACCATTAATACCGCGATGTACCACGGCGATGATGTACTGATGGTTTTGGACAATGACACCAACGAAGCCCGCTATTTCAGTCGTTCGCTGATGTGTCCGTCTTCAGGAATTTCCTATCCTAATCCCGAGCCGAACAATTTTTCCTTCAATTCCCCAAAAGGGATGTGTCCCAATTGTAAAGGGCTTGGGAAGCTTTATGAGGTGAACCTTAACAAGTTGGTACCAAACCCCAAACTCTCCATAAAGCAAGGTGCTTTGGCAGCGCATGGCCCCCAAAAGAATAATTGGGTTTTTAAGCAACTTGAACTGATTGCGGAACGTTTTAAATTTAAATTGAGCGATCCGTTTGAAAGTATTCCTCAAGAGGCTAAAGATGTTATATTTTTCGGTGGAAATGAAAAGTTTGATGTTGCTTCAAAAGAGCTTGGTATTACCCGCAGTTATAAAATAGACTTTGAAGGGGTTGCAACTTTTATCCAAAATACTTTTGACGCAAACGAAACCACTTCACTTAAACGTTGGGCAAAGGAGTATATGGACAAAATCGCCTGTCCGGAATGCAACGGAACCCGACTCCGAAAAGAATCTCTTTACTTCAAGGTAAACGAAAAGAATATTGCCGAACTCGCCAATATGGACGTAGTGGAACTTGCGGAATGGTTTGCAAATCTGGAAAAAAATCTTTCGGAAACACAGCTTAAAATCGCTTCGGAAATTATAAAGGAAGTGCGCTCTAGGCTTCAGTTTTTGGTTGATGTGGGCTTGACCTATTTGGCTTTGGACCGCAGTTCAAAATCGCTTTCAGGGGGCGAGGCGCAACGAATCCGTTTGGCAACGCAAATAGGCTCGCAATTGGTGGGGGTGCTCTATATTTTGGATGAGCCCAGTATTGGCCTTCACCAGCGCGATAACGAACGATTGATATATTCATTAAAGCAATTAAAAGATATTGGCAATTCCGTTATTGTTGTGGAGCATGACAAAGATATGATTGAAAGCGCCGATTATGTGATAGACATTGGCCCAGCAGCGGGAAGGCACGGCGGCGAAATAGTATCGCAAGGCACGCCCGAGGAAATAGAAAAACACAATACCCTAACGGCAGATTATTTAAACGGAAAAAAAGAAATTGAAATACCTAAAAAACGCCGAAAAGGAAACGGAAAGAAACTGATTTTAAAAGGTGCAACAGGCAACAATCTTAAAAACATTACCGTTGAATTTCCATTGGGAAAAATGATTGGAATAACGGGCGTTTCCGGCAGTGGAAAGAGTACGCTCATCAACGAGACCCTCTACCCTATTCTAAACGCACATTTTTTCAACGGGGTAAAAAAACCGATGCCTTATAAAAAAATTGAAGGGCTCGAAAATATTGATAAGGTTATCGATATAAACCAATCACCGATTGGCAGGACGCCACGAAGCAATCCAGCTACTTACACAGGCGTTTTTTCTGAAATACGCAATCTGTTTGCAAAAACTCCCGAAGCAATGATTCGTGGTTATAAACCCGGACGTTTCAGTTTTAACGTTGCAGGGGGGCGTTGCGAGACCTGCAAAGGTGCTGGTTTACGCGTTATTGAAATGAATTTTCTACCCGATGTTTACGTGGAATGTGAAACTTGCCAGGGCAAACGTTTCAACCGCGAAACGTTGGAAGTTCGCTACAAAGGAAAATCCATTTATGACGTCTTGGAAATGACAATTAACGAAGCTGATGGTTTCTTTGAAAATATTCCGAAAATCCATCGAAAAATAAAAACCATAAAGGATGTTGGTTTGGGATATATAACCTTGGGACAACAATCTACCACGCTTTCGGGAGGAGAAGCACAACGAATTAAATTGGCAACTGAACTTTCCAAACGCGACACGGGAAATACGTTCTATATTTTAGATGAACCCACAACCGGGCTTCATTTTGAGGACATTCGTGTTTTGATGGTTGTGTTGAATAAATTAGTTGGCAAAGGAAATACCGTTTTGATAATTGAGCACAATCTAGACGTAATCAAAACCGTTGACTATATTATTGATATAGGCCCTGAAGGCGGAAAACAAGGTGGAAAGGTAATGGCCTTGGGAACCCCCGAAGAAGTTGCAAAGGACAAAAAAAGCTATACCGCACAATTTCTTAAAAAAGAATTACATTGAGCCCTAAAAAGAAATTTGAAATTTACAGTATATAAAAATAAAACTGCAAGAAATCCTGAATACTAAATAAATGAGAGACGAACAAATACCTAAAAACTGGAATCAAGTAAAAACAAACGACTCTTGGGCCATCTTTAAAATCATGGGAGAATTTGTGGGCGGATATGAAAAAATGAGTCGTATTGGGCCTTGTGTTTCTATTTTTGGATCTGCCCGCACAAAACCAGACCACAAATATTATAAACTGGCCGAAAACATTGCCAAAAAAATTACTGAAAATGGTTACGGCGTCATAACCGGCGGTGGACCAGGAATCATGGAAGCTGGAAACAAAGGAGCACATTTGGCCGGAGGAACTTCCGTTGGTCTAAACATTACCCTTCCCTTTGAGCAGCACGACAACCCTTATATTGACAGCGATAAAAGTATCGATTTTGACTACTTCTTCGTAAGAAAGGTTATGTTTGTAAAATACTCCCAAGGTTTTGTTGTAATGCCCGGCGGCTTTGGAACCTTGGATGAATTTTTTGAAGCCTTAACCCTCATACAAACACATAAAATTGATAAATTCCCTCTAATACTTGTTGGAACGGAATTTTGGGGAGGTCTTTTTGAATGGATAAAAACAACCCTTCTGGAAGCCAATAACAACGTAAGTGCAGAAGATTTGGATCTGGTACATTTAGTTGATTCGGAAGATGAAGTGCTTCAAATATTAAATGATTTTTACAACGAGTACAACTTAAGTCCGAACTTCTAATTTTTTAAAATTACTGAATGCTTAAAAATATAGTGACATTGGCTTTTTTAATTGTTTCGCTCTGCGTTAGTGCGCAAGGAACCATTAAGACAATGTTTTACAACTTACTTGAATTTCCCTCTGCACAGCCCAACAATCGTGAACAGATTTTAATGGAAATACTTGACGAATATGAACCAGATCTTTTTATGATTTGTGAGCTTGAAAGTGAATATGGCGCCGATTTAATTTTGAATACTTCCCTAAACGATGAAGGTATTAATTATGTAAGGGCTCCTTTTGAACCCAGCCAATCTGGCGATCCAGACCACCAACAAATTTTGTTTTACAGAAAAGGTATGTTTTCTTTGGAAGCAGCCGAAGTTATTCCCACGCAAGTGCGCGATATAAACCATTATACCCTTAAGCTCAGTACTGCAGATCAACAATCAGACCCTGTGGTAATTGAAGTTTTTGTGACGCACCTTAAATCGAGCCAAGGAAGCGGTAACCAAACATTGCGGTTAGATATGGTGAACCAGTTTACCAATAGATTGGAAACCTTGGACCCTAACTCATTTGTGATTTTCAGCGGGGATTTCAACTTTTATACAGCAAGCGAACCTGGATACCAAGAGCTATTGGACCCCACGAACGCTATCGTGATGGTTGATCCCATTGACCGTCCGGGCTCTTGGAACAATAACATTAATTTTCAGGATATACATTCTCAAAGCACGCGAATAAGTTCCGGTCCCTTTGGCGCAGGAGCGGGCGGTGGACTTGATGATAGATTTGATTTTATTACTATATCAGAAAACATGCGCAGCGACCCGAAACTAAAATACATAGATGATACTTATAAGTCATTTGGAAACAACGGCAATTGTTATGACAACAGTATAAATAGTACAGACTGCACCGGAGATTTTAGTCAAGAACTGCGTGAAAATCTTTATAATATGAGTGACCACCTGCCTATTGTCATGAATCTGGAAACAAATAAAGAAATCGTATTAAACACGAATGATTATTTGATTGAAAATATTATTGCTTTAGAAAACACCCTTGTATCAGAAAATCTTAATATTCGCTTAAACTCCAATTTTTCTGAAAATATTTCGTTTGAAATCTACAATATCCTTGGACAAAAACTTTTAGAATTTACATCAGAAAATTCCACCTATCTTTCTGTAGATGTAAGTAAGTTTTCCAATGGTATTTACTATTTAAAATGCAACCTTCCAGCCTCCCGCACCTTTAAATTTCTAAAATCTTTTTGATACCAAAAAGCATCCTATATCTTCTTTTACTTTGTTTGGCAATCCAAACACGGGCGCAGCATGTTATAAATATTGACGCCACGCTCAACCCTTCCCACAAAACACTATCTATCCAACAACAAATAACCTATAAAAACACTTCAGCAGATACATTAAGAGAAATATATTTATTTGATTGGGCCAATAGTTTCTCTACCAAAACCAGTCCCTTGGGAAAACGTTTTGCAGAGAATTACGACAGCTCTTTTCATTTTGAAAGAAATGAAGATCGCGGAAAAACTACTATTGGAAAATTATACGATGCCCGTGGTATTTCCTTACAGTGGCAACGTGCTGAAGAAGTAGATATAGTAAGAATTATCCCAGGCGAGCCCTTACTGCCGGGTGGTAGTTATACCTTCAGTATAATATATACCATAAAAGCGCCGGACAGCAAGTTTACGCGGTACGGCATAGATAAGCAAGGTAATTACAGGCTTCGGTATTGGTATCTTTCTCCTGCGGTTTATGACGGAGGATGGCAGGTGTATAGCAATAAAAATACGGACGACCTATTTTTGACGCCATCGGAGTTTTCAGTAGCACTTCATCTTCCTAAAAATTATTCGGTTACTTCAGACTTAAATGTGGTGGAGGAAAAGGTTTCTCAAAATATAAAATCAACTACTCTTTTTGGTGAAAATAGGACGAGTGCAACTTTGTACCTGGAAAAAAGTTCAACCTTCGAAACTATTGAAACCGACAAACTACAGATTGTAACCAATCTTCAAAACAGTAAGGTTAATCCACCTGTACAAGCTTTGATGATTGACCGTATCGTGCATTTTTTGGACGAAAGGCTTGGGGCTTATCCTTTCGAAAAAATGGTTGTCAGCGAAACCGATTATAAAACCAATCCCGTTTACGGCCTAAACCAACTGCCACGTTTCATAAGTCCTTTTCCCGATGGCTTTGAGTATGATATGGAACAGCTTAAAACCATTACAAGACGCTATATTGATAATACTTTAATAATGGATTCCCGCGATGATTATTGGCTTCAGGATGCATTGCAGATTTATTTGATGATGGAATATGTAGATACTTACTATCCTAAAATGAAGATAATAGGTAATCTTAGCAATTGGTGGATCATCCGTTGGGCGCATGCGGCGGAGCTGGAATTTAATGACCAATACCCTATTCTGTATTTGAATATGGCTCGAAACAATATTCACCAAGCGCTGACCACACCAAAGGATTCCCTTTTAAAATTCAATATGAACATTGCCAATGGCTATTATGGCGCTACAGGTTTGCGTTATTTAAAAGATTATTTGGGCGACGATATTTTGAACAGCAGTATAAAAGAGTTTTATGCTAAAGAAAAATTGAATCCCATTAAATCAGCTGATTTTGAAAACTTTCTTTCAGAAAAAACCGAACTTCCCATAAATTGGTTCTTTGATGATTTTGCCGATACCCGAACTACGATTGATTTCAAAATAAAAAGGGTAGAAAAGCAAGGCGATTCCTTAAAGGTATTCATAAAAAATAATAGAAAAAATGAATTGCCCATATCGCTTTACGGTCTTAACAAAGATGAAATTGTCTATAAAACCTGGACAAAACCTGTAGACAGCATAAGCACGGTAACCATTCCTGCACAAAACATTCGAAAATTAGCCCTCAACTATGAAGGCAGAATTCCAGAATACAACAGAAGAAACAACTTTAAAACAGTCGATGGTCTTTTGAACAAACCGTTACAATTCCGGCTTTTTCAAGATGTGGAAGATCCAAATTACACCCAGTTTTTCTTTATGCCCATCTTTGAATATAATTTGTATGATGGCGTTTCTGCGGGGTTACGGCTTTACAACAAAACTGTACTTCCCAAGGCGGTTATTTATAGTTTGGAGCCACAATTTGGGTTCCGTTCAAAAACCCTTGTGGGAAGTGCCTCCATCAGTTATACACAAACTTTGGACCAAGAAAATCTGTACGCAATGCGCTATGGTTTCTCTGGAAATTATTACTCGTATGATCGCGGTCTTTTTTACAAACGCTTTACCCCCTACATCACTTTCGCTTTCAGAAATGAAGATTTAAGAGACAATGAAAAACAGTTTATTAATCTTCGGAATGTGAACGTTTACAGAGATGAAAACCCCAATGATCCAGACCAAGAGCCCAATTACAGCGTTTTCAATATGCAGTATGTATATTCAAACCCCAACCTTATCAATTACTTTAGAGGAGTTGCAGATTATGAAATTTCTTCAAAATTCAGCAAACTTTCCGTTGATTTGGAATATCGTAAGCTCTTCTTGAGCAATCGCCAATTGAACCTCCGTTTTTTTGCGGGTGTATTTCTCTTTAATGACACACGAGAAAATGAAGACTTTTTCAGCTTTGCACTCGATCGTCCCAATGATTATCTTTTTGATTACAATTATTACGGGAGAAGTGAGGATTCTGGTCTTTTCAGCCAACAACTTATCATAGCCGAAGGCGGTTTTAAATCGCAATTGGAGCCTGCCTACGCAAATAGTTGGATTACTACGGTAAATGCAAGTACCAATATTTGGAAATGGATTTATGCCTATGGCGATGTAGGCCTAGTTGGCAATAAAGACCGTGGGCTTAATGCTGTTTTTGACAGCGGCATACGCGTTAGCTTGGTAGCCGATTACTTTGAGGTGTATTTCCCAATTTATTCCAATTTAGGTTTTGAACCAAATTTGCCCCATTATGATGAAAAGGTGAGGTTCATAATTACTTTAAGCCCAAAAACCTTACTGGGTCTTTTTACGCGAAGATGGTATTGATTGAGAATTCACAAATTTACAAATCAAAAATATGCAATTACTAAACAACTGGCGCATCATCATACTGCTCTGTCTAACTTTGGGTTTTGCTCCCTTTCTGCCAGAACCACACATTTGGGGAAAATTGAAATGGATTGCAGGGGGCGCCGAAGGGATGAAGGGGGCCGATTGGTTTGATGTATTATTGCACGGCCTTCCTTTTGTGTTGTTGCTTAGGTTGTTGATTATTAGCATGCTTCCTTCCAAAAAAGAATAAACTTAATATTCGTTGGTCTCCAAAAACTGGCTGTGGATAACTAAGCGTTGCGAAACACCCTCAATTTCGCTATTTTTGCAAAACTAAAACACATTGAAATGCAGACAGACCCAAAGACCAACGGCGAGATTTCCTTTGACGATTTCAAAGAAACAGTTATAAACGATTACAAAATAGCTGTTACCAGCCGGGAATGTAGTCTGTTGGGTCGTCGCGAAGTACTTACCGGAAAAGCGAAGTTTGGAATCTTTGGCGATGGAAAAGAAGTACCGCAACTGGCATGGGCAAAAGCATTTCAAAATGGAGATTGGCGCAGTGGTTATTACCGCGATCAAACTTTTATGATGGCCATCGGTAAACTTACCATCGAACAGTTTTTTGCAGGACTTTATGCCCACACCGATATAAATGCTGACCCAATGAGCGCCGGAAGGCAAATGGGCGGCCACTTTGCAACCCATAGTTTAAACGAGGACGGTAGTTGGAAAAACCTTACCCAACAAAAAAACAGCAGTGCAGATATTTCTCCCACGGCAGGCCAAATGCCCCGTTTATTGGGCTTGGCACAAGCTTCCAAAATTTTTAGAAATGTAAAGGGTATTGAAAACAAAACCAATTTTTCTATTAATGGAAATGAAGTTGCGTGGGGAACCATCGGGAATGCCAGCACCAGTGAAGGTCTTTTCTGGGAAACCATAAATGCTGCCGGGGTATTGCAAGTACCCATGGTCATGAGTGTTTGGGATGACGAATACGGTATTTCCGTCCACGCAAAATACCAAACAACGAAAGAAAATATTTCAGAAATTTTAAAAGGATTCCAACGCAGCGAAGAAGAAGATGGCTATGAAATAATCCGCGTAAAAGGTTGGGATTATCCAGAACTTATCGAGGTTTACAACCGTGCCTCAAAAATTGCCCGTGAAGAGCACGTTCCTGTTTTAATCCACGTACAACAGCTTACGCAGCCGCAAGGCCACAGCACAAGCGGTTCACATGAACGCTACAAAAGCAAGGAACGTCTGGAGTGGGAGGCGAAGTATGATTGTAATGTAAAAATGCGTGAATGGATTATCTCCAGTGATATTGCCACGGAAGAGCAACTTTCTGAAATTGAAAATGAAATCAAGAAAAAAGTGCGCGATGGCAAAAAAGCTGCTTGGGAAGCATTCATTTCACCTCAAAAAAAGGAGCAGGAAGAAGCCGTTCTATTATTGGGAAATCTAGCTGAGAATAGCGCAAATAAAAATTTCATTGAAAAAATAAAGAACGAACTGGCTTCCGAAAAAGAGCCGTTACGTAGAAATATTCTTGCTTCCGCACGAAAAGCACTTCGTTATGTGGTTGGAGAAGATTCTTCCGAAAAGAAACAACTACAGGATTGGATCGGGAATTATTATGAAATAATCCAGCCCAAATACAGCGCACACCTTTATAGCGAGGCTAAAGAAAATGCCAAGACCATAAAAGAAGTACTTCCCTCCTACGCCTCTGATGCCGAGGAAGTGGACGGAAGAGTAATCATTCGCGATAACTTTGACGCTATTTTTAGCAAACATCCGGAGGTATTGATCTTTGGTGAAGACAGTGGCGAAATTGGCGATGTAAACCAAGGCCTCGAAGGAATGCAGGAAAAATATGGTAAGCTACGGGTAGCCGATGCAGGAATTCGCGAAGCCACTATTCTCGGTCAGGGAATCGGTATGGCTATGCGAGGGCTTCGTCCTATAGCAGAGATACAGTATTTGGATTACATTTTATATTGCCTTCAAATTATGAGTGACGATTTGGTTACCGTCCGATATAGAACAAATGGCACCCAAAAAGCTCCATTAATAGTACGTACCCGTGGCCACAGGCTGGAAGGTATTTGGCACAGTGGTTCACAAATGGGCGGCTTGATACATTTACTTCGCGGAATGTATATTCTCGTACCTCGCAATATGACCAAAGCAGCAGGTTTTTACAATACCTTATTGGAAACCGACGAACCCGCTTTGGTAATAGAATGCTTAAACGGTTACCGTTTGAAGGAAAAAATGCCAAACAACCTTGGAGAGTTCAAGACCCCAATAGGCGTTGTGGAAACAATTAAGGAAGGAACCGACATTACATTGGTTTCCTACGGAAGTACATTACGACTTGTAGAAGAAGCCGCAAAGGAACTGCAACAGGCAGGAATAAATGCCGAAATTATTGACGTTCAGTCACTACTTCCCTTAGACATCAACCACGACATAGTAAAAAGTGTATCAAAAACCAATCGCCTACTAGTTATTGACGAAGATGTGCCAGGCGGTGCTTCAGCTTACATTTTGAACCATATAATGGAAGTACAGGGCGGGTATAAATATATGGACAGCAAGCCACAAACGCTTTCTGCAAAAGACCACCGTCCACCTTATGGCACTGATGGTGATTATTTCAGCAAGCCTTCGGTAGAGGATATTTATGAAAAGGTGTATGAAATTATGCATGAGGCCAACCCTTCTTCTTTTCCGAAGTTAAGATAACGCTAAAGTCCTGTTATTCTTCAGCTAAGGTCCGTATCTTATAGCGTATTATAAAACATACCGCTATGAGAAACATTTTTTCGCTATTGATAAGTATCTTAATTAGTATTGGTATCTATGCACAGGATGTTAATGATAATGTTCGCTACATACCAGAATCACAAGTCCCCCCACCCGTATTGGACCGTCAAGGAGAATTATTTCCTACCAACTTCGTTTCCGAATGGCAAGTGCAAGAAATGGATGGAATGCAGGATGCGCAAAACATACGCTACATTGCCAAATTTGAAGAGGATGGCCGCCCGGGCTTTTCGGCTTCCTATCTTCCCAATGGTATCCTGATTTTCAATTCCGAATTTATGCCCAGTGAAATTATTCCCGCAAAGGTTAGGCTGAAAGTAGATAGTGATTATAAAGATTATACTATTCGCCATGCAGACTTTATTACCTTTTACAACCCAAAACGGGAGATTTATATGATAAAACTCTTAGATGACATCAACGTTAGGTATGCGTTTTATAACACCGCAGGCAATAAAATTCCTAAAGATTCCCTTCCTCAGGAGATTGTATTATTGATGAATTGAAAACTAGTTAATCATTATATATTATGAATAGATTCATTACAATTCACTGTGACATTATAGAATATTGCACTTTATCGAATATTCAATAGTTTAAACTATTATTTGCGTTTTATTCAATAAATATTTGGAAGTATAAAATTAATTACTTTAAATTAGCAATTCAATTGCAAACAAAATCAAGTTTATGTATTTCATCAGTTTAAATAACAATAATAATAACGAGCTGCCGTAACAAAAACTTGTCGCGATATATAGCCCGTCAGGTTTTTTTACCTGGCGGGCTTTTTTTTGACTTAAAACGAACCATTAAAAAATAGAAATTATGTGTGGAATTGTATGTGCATTCAAACTAAAAGAGCCCGCAGAGGCTCTCAGACTCCAAGTATTGTCAATGGCAAAATGTATCCGTCACCGCGGGCCGGACTGGAGCGGAATTTTCAGTAACGACAAAGCTATAATGGCGCACGAGCGCCTTGCTATTGTTGACCCTACTTCTGGAAAACAACCGCTTTTCAGCAGCGACGGCAATCTTGTTTTGGCCGCCAATGGCGAAATCTATAACCATATGGCGCTCCGCAAGCAATTCAAAGATTACGAGTTTAAAACTAAAAGCGACTGCGAGGTAATTCTTCCTCTATATAAAGAGAAAGGCCCCAGCTTCCTCGATGAAATGAACGGCATCTTTGGCTTTGCGCTCTATGATATTGAAAACGACAACTATTTTATTGCCCGCGACCACATGGGCATCATTCCCCTATATATGGGCTGGGACCAAAATGGAACTTTCTATGTGGCTTCCGAATTAAAAGCTTTGGAAGGCGTTTGTACCAAAATTGAGCTCTTCCCTCCCGGTCATTACTTAGACAGCCGCGAAGGTGAATTAAAGCGTTGGTATTCCCGCGATTGGATGGACTATGAAAATGTAAAGAACAACGCTACCGAAATTGCAGAACTTCGAAAAGCATTGGAGGCCGCCGTGCACCGGCAATTGATGAGCGATGTACCTTACGGAGTTTTACTTTCCGGTGGTTTGGACAGCAGCATTACTTCCGCAATTGCAAAAAAATATGCCGACAAGCGTATTGAAAGCGAAGATACCGAAGGAGCTTGGTATCCACAGCTACATAGCTTTGCAATAGGTCTTGAAGGCAGTCCCGATCTTGCTGCAGCACAAAAAGTGGCAGACCACCTAAAAACCGTGCACCACGAAATAAAATTTACAATCCAGGAAGGCCTAGACGCCATTCGCGATGTAATTTATCATCTGGAAACCTATGACATTACAACCATCCGTGCCAGCACGCCCATGTACCTTATGGCGCGCGCCATCAAGGCAATGGGTATAAAAATGGTTTTGAGCGGTGAAGGTTCTGATGAAATTTTTGGCGGATACCTATATTTTCACAAAGCACCCAATGCAGAAGAACTTCACAAAGAAACAGTCCGCAAACTGGACAAGCTACATATGTACGACTGCCTGCGCGCCAACAAAAGTCTAGCAAGTTGGGGCATTGAAGGACGTGTACCTTTCCTCGATAAAGAATTTATGGACGTCGCCATGCGCATAAACCCACAGGACAAAATGATAAACGGCGAACGTATGGAAAAGTGGGTATTGCGAAAAGCCTTTGCAGACATGCTCCCCGAAAGCGTTGCTTGGCGCCAGAAAGAACAGTTTAGCGACGGTGTGGGCTACAGTTGGATAGATACTTTAAAAGAAATGGTAAACGAGCAGGTAACTGATGAACAACTTGCCAACGCCAAGTACAAGTTCCCCATCCAAACTCCCACCAGCAAAGAAGAGTTTTACTACCGAAGCATTTTTGCTGAACATTTCCCCAGTGACACCGCTGCGCTAAGCGTGCCCAGTGTACCCTCGGTGGCGTGCAGCAGCCCCATTGCTTTGGAGTGGGATGCCAGCTTTAAGAATATGAACGACCCAAGCGGCCGGGCGGTTAAAAACGTACATACAGATGCGTATGCCAAGTAGTAAGAAGTAAGCTATATTTTTTTTGTCTCGGCCTATTTATATTTTTTGTACATTTAAGTTATTCTTAAAATTTGCCATGGTTTTAAGGAAGGATTAAACAATTTATTAATAGGTCAAACGCCAGTGAAACGAAATCACTGGCGTTTTTTATTGCACTTTCTACAACCCTTCGTTAATAAGTTCCAACAAACTATTTTTTAACAAATTGGTTTTGGGTTATATTTGAAGGGAAACTATTAAAGATACAATAGGAATAAAAACCATATGGTTTTTATTTGCATGTTGTGTATAATGCAAAGAAAAAAATGCCAGAAAAAATATCTAGAGATACTTGCTTAATAAAATACCGGAATTTTCCTCTAAGAGATTTTATGAATAAAACTGACGATGAAATCTTTTATCATCCAAAAATATATTCGCAATACTGGTTAAGACTCGATCATAAATCTACTCGAGGGTTGACTAAAAAACTCTCTGTTGAAATTCCTAAAATATTAGAAAACCTAAATGTTGAAAATTTAATCTTTTTAAGCGATTATAATCAAAATTGGATTTCAAAGTTTACGGAAAATCGAAATGATTACAAACCCTTAATTGGAGCGATAGATTATTTCAGAACTCACAAAGTCACAAAACAATTTAACGGCGGCTTAAAAGTCAATATTAAAGAACTAGCTGAATTTATTAAATACTTTTTCATACTTACAAGAGCTGACGGAGGGTTTACCTATTACCATTTCTTAGACGAACAACAAAATATCTTAGGATTTATCCATTACTCAGGAGAAGTTTGTTTTGAAGTCTTAAACAATAAAATAAGTGAACAATTCTTATTAGAATTAAATAAGTCGGAATTTTTGAATACTTTCAGGGAAAACACAAATAGAATATAAAAGCACTACACACAACAAACATCTAAACTAAAAAACTAAATTTTTTACTTCCATTCACACGCAACTTCCCCAGCATACCGCAAACCCCTTTTTCACTTTCCACAACCCTTCGTTAATAAGATGCATAAAACTATGTTATAACAACTTGGGTTTTGGGGTATATTTGAAGGGAAACTATAAAATATACGCTGGGAATAAAAACTATATTATTTTAATTTAATTTACATCTTGGCAAACATTTGGACACAATGAAATTTAATTATATTTCTGAATTTTATTGTAATCACTTATTCTCACCAAACGGACTCTCTTTCAGAATTTTGACCTATGAGCAAATTGAAAACGAAATATAAAAACTCCGTAAATCAATTTTAAGCCGTAGCCATATCTCGAGACGAAACAGTCACAAGAATATTAAAAAAAACAGACTAAAATAATAATCAAAACTTCCTTGTCTTTAAAAAACCAACCAATACAAAGCACTATGGGCATGTTCCACTATTACGATTTCAAGGAGTCAGAAGTTTTCATCTTTGATAACTTCCTCGTCAACCAGGTTAAGGAAGGGGTTACTGTAATCCCGGTCCACAATGACAAACTGCGCAAAGTGATAGACAAACATTTTGGAACAAAAAAATGGTCTACATCTCAAACAGAGTCTTTAACTACGCCGTAGACCCACTCACCTATCTAGATACCTCAAAAATCCACAACCTTGTGGCCATGGCCATAGTAGCGAAAACTGATTTGGCAAAATCAAATGCCAAACTGGAAAGCATGTTCTACAAAAAGAAATTTGAAATCTTTGAAACCCTAAGCGAAGCCATGGCCTGGGTACAAAAAGAATTGGCAAACAGCGAACTCACCCAGGAAAATTGATTACGGCAACCACTTTTTGTCAAAATTAGGCTTCCTTTTTTCAAGAAAAGCATCACGGCCCTCTTTGGCTTCGTCCGTCATATAGGCAAGCCGCGTAGCTTCCCCCGCAAAAACTTGTTGGCCTACCATTCCGTCGTCAGTTAAATTCATTGCAAACTTTAGCATTTTAATAGAGGTAGGGCTCTTTGCAAGAATTTCCTGCGCCCATTCATAAGCAGTAGCCTCCAGTTTCTCGTGCGGAACCACGGCGTTCACCATTCCCATCTCAAAAGCTTCCTGCGCAGAGTAATTTCTTCCGAGGAAAAAGATTTCACGCGCCCGCTTCTGCCCTACCATCTTTGCCAAATAGGCACTTCCATAGCCGCCGTCAAAACTGGTAACATCGGCATCGGTCTGTTTGAAAATAGCATGTTCTTTACTGGCCAAGGTTAAATCACAAACCACGTGCAGGCTGTGCCCGCCCCCTACGGCCCATCCCGGTACCACACAGATAACAGCCTTCGGCATAAAGCGAATCAAACGTTGTACATCGAGAATATTTAAACGATGGTAGCCATCTTCCCCTACATAGCCTTGATGGCCACGCGCTTTTTGATCGCCACCGCTACAAAAACTATAAACACCATCTTTACTGGAAGGTCCTTCCGCAGAAAGCAAAACCACGCCAATGGAGGTGTCTTCCTGTGCATCGTGAAAAGAATCAAGCAATTCCGCCGTGGTTTTAGGACGAAAGGCATTGCGCACATCAGGACGGTTAAAGGCAATTCGGGCAACGCCGTTAGCTTTTTTATAGGTAATATCGGTATATTCTTTGGCTGTTTTCCAGTTGGGTGAAGACATAATTATTATTTTTGTTTTCAAAGATAATAATTCCCGCGAAGGAGGAATATCATTAATACAACTTCAAACATTATGCGCAACGTATTTTTACTAATTGCAATCCTTTTTACAGTAACCCTAACCGCACAAGAAGCTTACAAATTCACTACAATTGTAGATTTAGAAGCAACTCCAGTCATAAGCCAGGGAATTACCGGAACCTGCTGGAGCTTTAGCAGCACTTCGTTTTTGGAAAGTGAAATAATTCGCCTTACGGGGGAAAAAATTGATTTGAGTGAAATGTACCAAGTGCGAAACACCTACCCCTTAAAAGCTGAAAACTTTATTATGCGACAAGGAAAAGCGCAATTCAGTGAAGGTGGCTTGGCGCACGATGTGATGAATGCTGTTGAAAGAAATGGTTTGGTGCCCGAAGCGGCATTTAATGGTCTGGATAATGGGGAAACCACTCACAACCACGCTGAAATGGTTGCCGTGCTGGAAGCCATGTTGAAAACCTATGCTGACAATCCCGGACGAAAACTCAGCCCAAAATGGCGTACCGCAATAGAAAGTGTACTCGATGTTTATTTGGGAAAAAACGTATCCAACTTCACTTATGAAGGGAAACAATACACGCCACAAACCTTTTTGGCAATGACTAAAATCCAGCCTGCAGATTACGTGAACCTTACCAGTTTTACCCATGCTCCTTTCTATTCAAAATTTATCTTGAATATACCAGACAATTGGAGCAATGGCAGCTTTTACAATGTACCATTGGATGAAATGATGGCGACTATTGACAACGCTTTGGAAAACGGTTTTACCGTAGAATTGGATTGCGATGTAAGCGAAAAGACCTTTTCTTCAAAAGATGGTGTTGCGGTAATTCCCGAAACAGTTGAAAATAATATTAAAGCCTTGCAAGGCATTTATCCCGAAAAGAAAATTACACAAGAATACCGCCAGCAAGAGTTTGAAAACTATGATACCACCGATGATCATTTAATGCACATAACAGGCATGCTCCGGGATCAAAACGGAACAAAATATTACAAAGTAAAAAATAGTTGGGGAACAGACGAAACACGCGTAGCCAACGGCGGATATGTATATTTTAGTGAGGCCTATATGCGTTTAAAGGCAATAAGCATTACGGTTCACCAAGATGCAGTACCTAAAAATACCGCCAAAAACTTGAGTTTATAATAACAATTCTTTCACAACGTTTTGAATTTAGATTCAAGCTTAAACTTGGCCTAACTTTTGTTACCTTTGTCGTGATGAAAAAATTGTTACTTCTTCTTTTTCTGTTTCCGCTGCTTGCCTCGGCACAGTTGGATTTTGAGTCCAATAAGTATAAATTGGATTTTGTGAGCTTGCCAGAAGTTGAGAGTTTAATGAGCACTTCACTATTAACTTCAAATTCAGATTTTTCGAAAAAGATTTCAAACAAGCTTCCTTCATTTAAAATGAATAAAAACAATTATCGGGAACCGGTAAGTATGTATGATGCGATGGCAGCTAGTGAAAACTATGTGAAATCTGACATTCAGATTTCTTTGGATCCTAAAGAATATGGCGTATTTGGCAACAGCAGTTACAGCGCCGACGGTTCAACCAAAGTTAAGAACATTGCCTATAAAGACGCTTCCCGTGGTTTCCTTTTTGCAGACTCCTGTCCTCCTTACGGTGTTTGTCCACGTTGCGCTCCTTATCGCATAAACGGTTATTAAAATTTACAAGAGTTCTATTCCGTCTTCTTTAATTATAATCTGCTTGTCTTTGTAAAGCGTCCCGATTGCTTTTTTGAAGCTTTTCTTGCTCATCCCCAACATATTTTTAATAGTGTCCGGGTCTGATTTGTCGTGAAGCGGCAAAAAACCGCCAGCAGCTTCCAGCTCTTCCCTTATAAAGTTTGCGTTTGGTTCAATGCTTTTATATCCTGGGGTTTGCAGAACGATATCAATTTTATTGTCGGGACGAATTTTTTTTATAAAAGCCTTCATTTTATCCCCAGTGCGAATATCTTCAAAGATATCTTCAATATAAATTAATCCTTTGTGTAATCCGTTAACGATAACATTTGCTCCTTTTTCCGTCAAGTGAGTTACCAAAATATCCACTTCCTGAAAAGGTTCTACGGTCAGGTTTTCGTTCTGAAGAAAATGGTTCGTTTTGCTGCTTCCTACTAAGCGGTTGGTCTTTTCATCAATATATAAATAGACAATGTACCAATTGCCCTTTTTCATTGGGCGAGCCTGCTCCTTAAACGGAACAAAGAGCTGCTTTTCTAAGCCCCAATCCATAAAGGCGCCATACTCGGTAACATCGCTGCAATGCAAATAACCAAACGTATTTAGTTGCAGAAAAGGATCCAGCGTAGTGGCAATGGGGCGCTCTTCATTATCGAGATATATAAAAACTGATATCTCATCTCCTATTTCATATTCCTCGGGCTTATACTTATGTGGCAAGAGTACCACATTCTCCTCACCATCACCCAAATATAGACCCGGTTCGGTTTCCCGAAGAATCTCCAAAGTATTGTATTCACCTAATTTTATCATATCTGCAAAGGTACTGTATTCTTGACAAAAAAAGTGCTCACCACGTATATACAAATCAAACTTAAAATGTAAATTCACGTTGAAAATGGAAAAAATTGCTCCACATAATCTTCCGCCTGGTTTGCAGTTAAAGAAAAAACTGGAAACAGATATCGGCATGGTTTATTTCTATAACGGCATTGTTATTTTTGAAGCAAAAGAAGGTGTAATTCTTTCCTATAAGACTGGTTTTTCCATTGTGCTAAAAGGCCTTAACTATTTAGGAACGAAGCCTTGGGTCTATATTTCCAATCGCGTACACTCTTATTCCATTAAGCCTATGGATTACAAATATTTGAATAAAGTACCCACATTGCGTGCCGTGGGAGTGGTAAATTATAATGAAGTGGGACACACCAATGCCGAACTGGAGGCTAAGTTCTGTAAAAAACCTTTTCAGATGTTTGATAACCTTTTAGAAGCTGCTATTTGGGGAAAAGGATATTTATGAAATAAACTTGAAATATTCCAAAAGCACTTTATCATTCACAGTCGAAGGTGTGAAAATTTCCATCAAAGCAGGTTTTTCCTTTATACTGAAAAAATTTTTCAGCGTTATCTTTAAGTCTTCTTTTGAGTGAATTCTTTCGTATTTAAAACCATACATTTCCGAAAGCTGTTTTGCGCTTAAATCGTGTTTCGTTTCAAAATAGGTGTCAAAAAGCTGTGTATTCTTTTCGCCAGGCAGGATTCTGAAAATACCCCCGCCGTTATTATTCACAACTATTATTTTAAAATTTTTTGGGATATAATTATTCCAAAGCGCATTGCTGTCATAGAAAAAACCAAGATCGCCCGTTATGAAAACAGTAGGCAATTTTGAAGCGTATGCCGCACCAACTGCGGTACTCGTGCTTCCGTCTATTCCGCTGGTGCCTCTATTGCAGAAAACTTCGGCAGAAGGTGGAATCTCAAAAAGTTGGGCATAACGAATCGTTGCGCTGTTGCTCAATTGCAACTGAATATGCTCTGGAAGGCTGTGGAATATTTCACAAAAAACCATAAAGTCAGAATATGGAATTTCGTTTTCATATGCTTCGTGCCGTTGCAATCTGTATTGCTTTGTGGAAAGCCAATGTTTTTGGTAATCACTTTCAACCGAGATTGTCTTCGGAAGAAATTTCAGAAAGAAATTATTAACTGTTGCTTTAAAATGGTGCGTCAACACAAAATAAGTATCAAAGGCTTTTTTGGGATCTACGTGCCAGTGCTGTTCTGGCGGAAAACTACGCAGAAATGCTTTGATCTTTTTTGACACCACCATTCCACCGAAGGTGAGCAGAATATCTGGCTGCAATTTTTTAAAGCCTTCGTCCGTTAAGGGCGCGATAAGTTGGTCTATGGCCGTGATGAAATTTTCATTATGAAGGTTGGAAGTGGTCTCGGTCAGCACCAAAACACTTTCATCTTTGGCCAGTTGTTCCACAAAACTACGTTCCACACTATTTGGAGGTAAAACGCCCACCAAAATCATTTTTCGTCTGCTTGAGTTCCATTTGGATAAAAAAGGTTCCAAATTTTCTTCAAAAGTTTCTTTATCCAAACGTGCCGCTACATTTTGCGGCCAGACCATTTGGTTTTCCGAAGTGTGGTATAAAGGTTCAGAAAAGGGTATATTTATATGGACGGGGCCGTTCAGCTCGATGGCGGTATTTAAGGCAACATTTATTTCGGTTTCATTTTTAATCTGAAAGTCGTCACCTTCTTTGCAATTGGCGCTGTAAAGAATGTGGTTTTCAAAAACGTTTTCCTGCCTGATGGTCTGCCCATCGCCAATATCTATATAATTTGTAGGCCTATCTGCCGAAATGACAACTAATGGAATATCGCTGTAAAACGCTTCAGCGACGGCGGGATAATAGTTGAGCAAAGCCGAGCCAGAGGTACAAACAACTGCAACAGGTTTTTGTAGCTGTTGCGCAATTCCCAATGCGAAAAAGGCGGCGCATCGCTCATCTACTATGCTAAAACATTTGAAATCAGGATGTTCCCCAAAACTAAGGGTAAGTGGGGCATTGCGCGATCCGGGAGAAATAACTATATGGTCTATACCCTTGTCCAAACATAATTGAACAAGCGTTTGTGAGAGAATCTTATTTGAGAATTTCATGCTTCGCAAAGGTACAAAGACGCTGAAAATTATTACAGCATAGGCTGCAATACTTGAAGCATGGTCTGCATTTTATTTTGTGTCTCCTGCCATTCGTCACTTGGTTGTGAGCCAATGGTAATGCCGCCACCCACAAATATACGGGCAGTATTATTTACAATTTTCATACAACGCAGATTTACCATTAATGAGGCTGTTGCTCCATTTTCTTGTATAGGTCCTAAAAATCCAGTATAAAATTCACGGTCGTAGCCTTCATTTTCTTTGATAAATTCCTTAGCAAACTTTTGTGGTGTACCGCAAACGGCGGGTGTAGGATGAAGGGCAGCAGCTATTGTAGTCAATGTAGCTTTTCCGTTTTTTAGAATTCCAGTTATATCTGTTCGCAAATGCAATAATGAGCCAGCTCTATGGGTATGTGGATTTGAAACTTTTAAAACCGAAGTTACACGTTGCAAGCTATTGGTTATAGCATCCGTTACCAATTGCTGTTCGTCAAGCTCCTTTGGCCCCCAAACCACCGGTACTTTGTTTGTAAAAGGCTGTGTGCCCGCCAATGCCATCGTTTTAAAGGAATCCTTTTTCACCTGTACCAAGATTTCCGGTGTAGCGCCACACCACATCCCAGTTTGGGGATGGTACCAAATGTATCGAAAGGCGGTAGGGTATGTTGAAAATAAACGGTTTAAAAGCAATTCTACAGAAAAGTTATTTAATTGAAATTCCCTAAAGCGTGAAAGAACTATTTTATTGGCTTTTCTTCTTTTAATGTTTTCAATTGTTTTTCTTACCGTTTCTGTATATTCTTTTTGTCCCGCGGAGTTTTCCGCAATTGCTAACTTTGTCAATTCCACTTCGGTTTTTGCCAATTCTGCACTAATTTTTTCAGAAGCATTTTCAGGAATAAATAGCGCATTGCCAATGTATTCAAAAGGGGAAAAAACAAAGCCATTTTGGGTCATCTCAGTAAGTGTAAAAAGCTCTTGGTTTTTTTGGAGCAAAACGGAAACCTCATCTTCTTGTGGTAAGGAGTACACCACGAAGGGCAAATTATGGTTTAATTGTTTTGAAATTTTTTCGGTCAGTAGGTGAAAGTCCATTATGGTTTTTTTGGTAAGGTAAGGGTTGTGAGTTTTACCAGTGAGACAAGGGCACCGTTTTCATTCTTTATCTTAATCTGCCAAAGCTGTGTGGTTCTCCCTTTGTGTACAATACTCGCGTGGGCATATACATAACCATCGCTGACGCTTTTTACGTGGTTGGCGGCAATTTCAATTCCTCGGATTACCACATCTTTTGCATTTAAAAACATAAAAGCTGCAGCACTGCCCACGCTTTCCGCCAAAGCCACAGAGGCACCGCCGTGCAAAACACCATCTGGTTGATGTACCCGTGTGGTAACAGGCATTCTGGCTACTAAAAAATTATCGCCTACTTCGGTGAATTCTATCCCCAAGGTTTCCATTAGGGTATTCTGGCACATTTTGTTACAAGCTGCCAAAATTTCATCGTTGGTGTACTTCATCGTATTGGTTTACATTTGTAAAAATACAAAATTGAAGTTAACCATATGAGTACCCAAAAAGAAGCTACCTACAAAACTACGAATACCTATCATACACTCAACAATTTCACGGAAAAAACCAAATATATATGGGTTGTTTTTCATGGAATGGGCTATCTGAGCAAATATTTTATTAATTATTTTTCAGAACTGAACGCTGATGAAAATTACATCATCGCCCCGCAAGCCCCGTCAAAATATTACCAGGGAAAAGATTTTAAACATGTGGGAGCCTCTTGGCTTACGCGCGAGAACACACAGATGGAAACCCAAAATATTCTGAACTATATTGATGAAGTTTATAGCAAAGAAAGGGTTGGAAAAACAACTAATCTAATTGTCCTAGGTTATTCCCAAGGGGTTTCCATAGCAGCACGATGGGTGGCAAGCCGAAAAATCCAATGCAATAAATTGATTCTGCATTCGGGCGGTATTCCAAATGAACTAGAACCTGCAGATTTTGAGTTTTTAAGCACCCAAACAGAAGTGATCTATCTTTATGGCAATAAAGACCAATACATTACTGAAGCACGCGAAACAGAAGAAAAGCTTAAGGGAAGCAAGCTCTTTCAAAACCGATTGAAAATTGAGGTTTTTAATGGAACACATGAAGTGAACAGGGAAGTTTTGCTAAAGCTGTCCCAATAATTTCTGTTTTTTTTGTGTATTTCATCGAATAATTTTGTGTTTTAACTTCTTTTGATTTTCTTTTACTACGCTTTAACACTCAAATAGCCCCAAACTATGAAAAAGGCATTACTAACCTTCGTATGTATCTTTATAGCGTCTATAGTTTTAGCGCAAGTAAGCAAGGAAGAAAAACAAGTTCTTTTAGATCTTTATACCGCTACCAATGGTTTGGAATGGAACAAACAATGGAACGTAGAGCAACCCGTAGAATCCTGGTATGGAGTCACGGTTGAAAACAATAAGGTAATTGGCATCAATTTATTGTTCAATAATTTAAACGGGACGTTGCCTGTATCTTTGGGACAGCTAAAAAATTTAAAAAAGTTGGAATTGTCATTCAATCCAATTTCAGGAACCATCCCTGCGGAATTGGGCAATCTTTTACAATTAGAAATTTTAGCAATAAACGGTACTGCCATTAGCGGCAAAATTCCGGAGTCCTTGGGCAAACTTTCAAATTTGAAGCAGTTGCATTTAAGCAGTAATCAACTAATTGGAACTGTGCCCGAAAGCTTAGGAAATCTTAGGCAGATTGAGGTCTTTAATGTATTTGATAACGATTTATCCGGTGCATTACCACAAGAGTTGGCAAGTTGCCCAAATCTGAAACAGCTTATGGTAGCAGAAAATAATTTTAACAATCCGAGTGATTTTTCAGTGATATTGCTGTCAAATTCCGGAGCAAAATTAGACTTACTCAATAATTCCCCACAAATTGAGCCCGCCCAGTCCATAATAGCTGTAGAGCGGGACGAAAATGAAGATTAACACTATTCTATTTCCTCATTTCCAAGCGGTCTGTAACGGGCCGCTTATTTTTTATAACCACGGTAATAAACATATTTTATCGATAAAAAGCATTGCATAATTGAAAAATATTAGTAGATTGCGCTCGGTCTTTGAACCAAGTGGCCCCCACCCACTCCAAAGACCCTAAAGCTTAATATTTGGTTAAAAAAAAGAGCTTTTAAATTGGAGCGGCCTTTTTTGAGGTCGCTCTTTTTTTAATATAGCGTGACATTTTGGATAATATCAAAAGTATGGGGAGAAAATTAAATGTCATATCTAGTAAAGATGAAGACTTATAAATTTAATTACTATATTTCTAAAATAAAACACTAATCTTAAAATTTCAATTTTGAGAATCATTAAAAGTATTTTCCTTTTCCTCTTTATCGCAATGGCCAGTAATGTTTTGTCAGCCCAAGAATATCAGGTGCCACAAAACATCACTTTGGAAAGTGAAACGGATTTCAAAAATTATGAAACTGAAGTGGTAAATGCAATAACGTGGCTGGAAAATACCCCCATAAATCAAAATCCCGCGCAACGGAAAGATGTAAACTCATTTTTATTGCAATGGATGACAGGAACCCCAACAATATCCATAGAGTTGGGAGAATTCCAAACAGGGCTTACGGTTGATAATTCGGATTTATTGGTAATGTATTTGGCAGGTTGGAGCAAATTTGCCATAGAAAATCCTACCGAAAAGGAAAATAAGTTACTGTGCAACCTAGCGGGAGTAAAAAGTGTGCTAAACCTATATTCCAAAAATGTTGGCAAGGGAATCCAGAAAAATAAAAAACTCGAAAAACTGCTGAAAATGGATGAAAGCGAATTGAAGGTTTATGTTCAAAAAGAGATTAATTAAAATTTTTCCTTTAATTAAAAAAAAACCGCAACCTGATAGGGTTGCGGTTTTACTTTTAACTATTTAAAGAAAATTATTTCACTTCTTCAAAATCTATCCTTCGACTTCGCTCAGGACAGGCTACTTCACCTCTTCAAAATCTACGTCCTCAACGTCGCTGTTTTCAGCGCCGCCGCCTGTGCTTCCCTGCTCGGCTCCAGCTCCGGCATCACCGGTTGGGGCGCCTTGCTGCTCTGCTTGGGCTTTGTACATTTCTTCTGAAGCAACTTTCCAAGCTTCGTTAATCTTATCTAAAGCAGGCTGAATGTTGCTTACTTCTTTGGTCTCGTACGCTTTTTTCAGTTCTTCCAAAGCTTCCTCAATTGGCTTTTTCTTATCGTCAGATAATTTATCGCCAAACTCTTTCAGTTGCTTTTCAGTCTGGAAGATCATTGCGTCTGCTTCGTTCAGTTTTTCAACTTTTTCCTTTGCAGCCTTATCGCTTTCGGCATTTGCCTCGGCATCCGCTTTCATCTTTTTGATTTCCTCTTCGGTAAGTCCGGAAGAAGCCTCAATACGAATGTCCTGCGATTTATTGGTAGCCTTATCGGTAGCGCTTACTTTAATGATACCGTTGGCATCAATATCAAACGTTACTTCAATTTGTGGCACGCCGCGTTGTGCTGGTGGAATACCGTCCAAATGGAAACGACCGATAGTTTTATTGTCGTTCGCCATTGGGCGCTCCCCTTGCAATACGTGGATTTCAACACTTGGCTGGTTATCGGCCGCAGTAGAGAATACCTGACTTTTCTTGGTAGGAATGGTAGTGTTGGCCTCAATCAATTTGGTCATCACACCGCCCATTGTTTCAATACCCAGTGAAAGTGGGGTTACGTCCAAAAGAAGTACATCTTTCACATCTCCGGTCAATACACCACCTTGGATTGCGGCACCTACGGCCACAACCTCGTCTGGGTTTACACCTTTACTAGGTTTTTTTCCAAAGAATTTTTCCACGGCTTCCTGAACTGCAGGAATACGGGTGGAACCACCTACTAATATTACTTCGTCAATATCGCTTTTGCTCAATCCGGCAGCTTTTAGTGCTTTTTCGCAAGGCGCGATGGTTCTTTTTACAAGATCTTCAATCAATTGCTCAAACTTTGCACGTGTCAACGTTTTTACCAAGTGTTTTGGTCCGCTGGCAGTAGCTGTAATATAAGGCAAGTTGATTTCGGTTTGCGTTGAGGAAGACAACTCAATTTTTGCCTTTTCAGCAGCTTCTTTCAAACGTTGAAGGGCCATTGGGTCTTTCTTCAAATCAAAATCTTCTTCTTTTTTGAATTCATCTGCCAACCAATTAATGATTTTTTGGTCAACATCATCACCACCCAAGTGGGTATCACCATCTGTAGCCAATACTTCAAAAACACCGTCACCCAATTCAAGGATACTTACGTCGTGTGTACCACCACCAAAGTCAAAAACCACGATCTTTTGGTCGGTTCCTTTTTTATCAAGTCCGTACGCAAGTGCCGCAGCCGTTGGCTCGTTTATAATACGTTCTACTTTAAGTCCAGCAATCTCGCCCGCTTCCTTGGTTGCGTGGCGCTGGCTGTCATTAAAATATGCAGGAACTGTAATTACCGCGCGGGTAACGTCCTGTCCTAAATAATCTTCAGCGGTTTTCTTCATTTTTTGAAGAATCATCGCGCTCAATTCCTGTGGGGTGTACATACGTCCGTCAATATCTACACGGGCGGTGTCGTTGTCACCTTTTACCACTTTGTAAGCTGCGTGTTCCGCTTCAGATTTAGATTCGGAATATTTGTTCCCCATAAATCGTTTTATGGAGCTTATGGTTTTTGTAGGGTTTGTAACCGCCTGACGTTTTGCAGGATCACCTACTTTAATTTCGCCACCTTCCACAAATGCAATTACGGAGGGCGTTGTTCTTTTTCCTTCGGCGTTAGGAATAACCGTTGGCTCGCTACCTTCCATTACGGCAACGCAGGAGTTGGTTGTACCTAAGTCGATTCCAATTATTTTACTCATATTATTAGTGTTATATATTAAAACTTCGATTTTTAATTACGATTTCTATAAGTCAAGGAATGTGCCAAGGGAAAGTTTATGCCAAGCTGTCAGTTTTATGAGAATTTTTGTAAAGAAAAAAGGAATCTACCAAAGGGACGAAAAGGAAGATTTAGTGAACAATGCCGGAATCAACATCAGAAAAGCTGCAGTAGAATATTCCGAAGAAGAATACCAAAAGATAATTGGCATCAGCCTGACCACTCCATTTCTTTTAAGCCGAAAATTGTATCCCTTTTTGAAAAAATCTGGTAATGCTTCTATTATAAATGTTTCCTCGGTTTCCGGGGTGATGGACACTAAAACCGGTTCGCCGTACGGAATGTCCAAAGCCGGATTGATCATGCAAACAAAAAAATCTCGCTACCGAATGGGCAGGAGACGGCATCCGCGTAAATGCAATATCGCCATGGTTTACCGAAACACCGTTAACGAGCGACATTTTAAAATTGCAAGAACGCATCGAACCTGTGCTACAACACACGCCCATGGGCCGAATCGCCCAAGCAGACGAAATGGCCAGCGTCATTGCTTTTTTCGCAATGGATAAATCTTCTTATGTAACTGGACAAAATTTGGTTGTAGATGGCGGAATAACAAGTACCGCTATTTAAACCGAAAGCATCAAATAAAAAATTCCAAAAGTTTTTTTTTTGAAATTTAGGATTTTTTATTTGGAATTTATAGACAATAACTCCCCCCACTGTGTAGTATAGCGCGGACTCCTTTCCTTTTTTATGAGTTCCCATTCATGCAAGCGTGTTCCCACCAAACCTGAAGAAATGGTTGCTTTTCCAAATTTGCGGTTGATGGCATCAAAAGTTTCTATCAGCTTTGGGTTGTTCAGTTTTGATGGCTGGTGAAACAGATTGCCCTGCACATAATCCTGCGGAATGATGCCCGTAAGGTTCACCCCCACTTTTTTATAGCGATAGCCAGGCTTGTAAATTTCTACCAATGCCTTCCGCGCAGCTGAAATAAGTTTGAAGGTATTGTTGGTGGGAATCTCTAAAGTGACAGTACGGCTATTTGAATATTGCTCATCCACGTTGCTATGGTAATTTGTGATCACGAAAACCTGGAGATATGTGGCACAGGATTTTTGGGCGCGCAAAACTTCACTCACTTCGCTTATGTAATAGGCGCAGGCTTCCTCAATACGTTCCAGATCGGGCAACTTTATGCCAAAGGATTTTGCAGTGCCAATTCCCTTTTTGGGAGGTGGCTGCGTTACAAACTCATTGCAAAGTTCGCCTTTTAGCTCGCGCCAGGTACGCTCGCCTACCACTGTCATTTCCTTTCGCACCCATTGCAGCGGGGTTTCAGTGAATTGAAAAGCATCAAAGACTCCTATATTCTTCAACCGTTCGGCGTGCTTTCTGCCAATACCCCACACATCGCCAATCTTGCACCACCTTAAGGCTTCAATTCTTTTTTCTTCGGAATCGATCACAAAAACGTGGTTGTTTTCTACAATCTTTTTTGCCATTTTATTGGCCAGTTTCGCCAAGCCCTTTGTGGGAGCAATTCCAACGCCTACCGGTAAACCCGTATTCTTGAAAATAGTATCTTTAATTTCGTGTCCGTATTTATTTAGAGAAGCCTTTTTCATTCCTGAAAGATCCGCAAAAGCTTCGTCAATGCTATAAACTTCCACATTGGGCGAAAATGTTCCCAGAATGTTCATAACGCGCTGCGACATTTCGCCATAAAGTGTATAGTTGGAGGAGAAAAAGTTCACTTTATGCGCCAGCAATTGATCCTTTATTTTAAAGACAGGCTCGAACATCGGGATGTCTGTGAGGGCTTTCGCCTCCTTGTTTGCAGCAATCACGCATCCATCGTTATTGCTCAAAACCACAACGGGCTTTCCCAAGAGATCGGGCCGGAAAACCTGTTCGCAACAAGCGTAAAAACTATTACAGTCAACCAGGGCAATCATCGGGCGGAGTGGATTATGTAAGTAATAATTCCCCACACAATGAACTCCCCTTCTTCAGAAAAACCAAAGGGAATACGCTGTATTTTAAATTCCCCTTCCTGAATTATTAGCGCCAAATCATCAAAATTCCTGGATAGTGATCTATCGATAATCAACACATCCCTATCAAGAATATTGTATTCCTTAAAAGCATTTCCGTCAATCCGTACGAAAAAAGTAGCGTCGCGATTCACTACAAGTTCTTGGTTCAAGTCAATGGTCGGTTCCAAATAATGTGTAGCGGGGCTTGTAAAACCAGTTTGTTTTGACACGCCCGGCTCGTGCCTGCTTTTTACTTTTGTAAGCTTTCCTGAAGTGAAGATTTCCATAGTTCAAAAATAGGAATATTTCCTTTTTTATGGAATATTTCCAATATAAATTATAAACAATTCCTTACTTCCCTTTAGCAAGATCCCTTAAAATTTCTTAGGTTTGAATTAAGAATAAATTTATGGAAAGTATCAGCGTTTTTGACATGTTGAAAATAGGAGTTGGCCCGTCCAGCTCCCACACTTTGGGCCCGTGGCGTGCCGCCCTGCGATGGATTGGCGAACTGAAAGAAAAAAACCAGTTTGATGGAGTAGCCCAAATTTCAGTGGACCTGTACGGTTCGCTTTCACTCACAGGAAAAGGCCACGCAACGGATCTTGCGGTAATGCTAGGACTTTCAGGCTTTGATCCGGTAACTTTTCCTATTGAAAATATTGAAAAGGAAATTGATTTTATCAATTCTGAAAATAAGTTGAAGCTTAACGGCGAAAAGGAAGTACCTTTCTTTCCGAAACAAAACATAATCTTCAATCGAAAGTTTTTGGAATTTCATCCAAACGGAATGACTTTTCGTGCTACGCTGAATGATGGTTCCAAAAAATCTTCTTCCTTCTATTCTATCGGGGGCGGTTTTACAGTAAAAAAAGAGCGAAAACGCAAAAAGATAAAATTAGCAAAATTTGCGAAATTCCCCTTCCCTATTGAAAAAGGAGTTGAGCTTTTGGCGTACTGCAAAACTGAAGGCAAAAGCATTTCAGAACTAGTTCTAGAAAATGAAAAATCCCTTAGAAGCGAAGCAGAAATAAACGACGGGCTCAAGAAAATATGGGGCGTAATGCTAGATTCCATGTATGTTGGCGCACACACCAAAGGTACATTGCCGGGCGGACTGAACGTTACGCGCAGAGCTTTTGAGATGAACAAAAACCTAATTGGCGACCATAAATACACAAATGCCGAGGAATGGATTGCAGCAATTAGAAATACAGAAGTTAAATTTCGGCAAATCCTGAAATGGGTTTCGTGTTTTGCCCTCGCAGTAAATGAAGTAAATGCTTCATTGGGCCGTGTGGTTACTGCACCCACCAACGGAAGTGCGGGGGTGATTCCTGCCGTGATGATGTATTATATGGTTATTGAAAACCACGATGCCAATTTTGAGGATGTTCGTAAATTTTTGCTCACAGCAGGTGAAATCGGTAGTATTTTCAAAAAAGGTTCTACCATTTCCGCTGCTATGGGTGGTTGTCAAGCAGAGATTGGGGTGTCGTCCTCCATGGCCGCAGGAGCTTTGTGCGAATTAATGGGCGGGACACCGGAACAATGCTTGATGGCCAGTGAAATTGCAATGGAACATCATCTAGGCATGACCTGCGACCCTATTGCTGGTTTGGTGCAAATTCCTTGTATAGAGCGCAATGCGATGGGCGCCATCAAAGCCATCAATGCTTGTGAAATGGCTCTGGATAGCGATCCTTCCAAAGCAAAAGTACCGCTCGATAAAGTAATCACCACGATGTGGGAAACCGCAAAGGATATGACTTCAAAATACAAGGAAACCAGCGAGGGTGGCTTGGCTGTGCAGGTAAATATTAGCGATTGCTGATATTATTCAATTTTACAGCTCCCAATGCGCAAGGAATCTATAAGGTGTAATATTTTCCAGCTTTCATCGGTATACACAAGAGTGAAAGAGTTAGCCCCACAATGACTGAACTTGCCATCAAGATAATACTCATAGGGACTCCACGCATGGGCTATATTTCCATCGCTATTTACAATGTAATCAGTCAATTTTTCATCCCAAACTCGTTCTTTTCCCGTGGTTGCAGCATAAGTCAGCAATTCGGACGCCCGAACATACATTAAAACATTTTCTTGTTCGGTATTCACGTATGCGCGATTCATAGTCATATTGGGATGCATGACCGATTTCATTTTTAGCGTGTCGCCGGAGCGGTACCCATCCATAAAAATATTAATGATTATTTTAGCATTTTCTGAGGAAAGGGATTCCTGTCCAAAACTTTGAACTGCCAGTAAAATGGAAAAAAGAAAGAATACAGATTTCATATTCAAAAAATAATTGGTTACTTATCAAAAATAGTACTTTTACACTCTAATATATAGATATTTTAGAAATATGTCAACAGCCAAAAAAGAGTACAAACGTATTACCACCAAAACTTTGGTGGACATGAAAAAGAAAGGCGAAAAAATCTCGATGCTTACGGCATATGATTTTACAATGGCCAAGATCGTGGACAGCGCGGGAATAGATGTTATTCTGGTGGGCGATTCGGCTTCAAATGTAATGGCTGGCCATGAAACTACGCTGCCGATTACGCTGGACCAAATGATTTATCATGCGGCTTCTGTGGTTCGCGCTATCGAACGCAGTTTGGTTGTGGTTGATTTACCTTTTGGAAGTTACCAAAGTGATCCAAAAGAGGCGTTGCGCTCAGCAATAAGAATCATGAAAGAAAGTGGCGGTCACGCTGTGAAGCTTGAAGGCGGAAAGGAAATAAAGGAATCCATAAAACGAATTCTAAATGCCGGAATTCCCGTGATGGGCCATTTGGGTTTAACCCCCCAATCCATCTATAAATTTGGAACTTATACCGTGCGCGCAAAGGAAGAGGAAGAAGCTGAAAAACTGATTTCTGATGCGCTTTTGCTTGAAAAGGCAGGTTGTTTTGCTGTAGTTTTGGAAAAGGTACCTGCAAAATTGGCCCAAGAAGTAGCCGAAAAAATTAGCATTCCAGTCATCGGGATTGGAGCTGGAAATGGTGTCGACGGACAGGTTTTGGTAACTCACGATATGCTGGGGATGACGCATGAATTCAACCCACGTTTCTTAAGAAGATACCTCGATTTATACACTGAAATGAAAAAAGCTTTCAGCCAATATAGTGCTGACGTAAAGAGTGGCGACTTTCCAAATGATAGTGAACAGTATTAACCCACTAAATGTTGGGGTAATCATATTTTAGTTTGAAACAGTAATAGAGAAGCCAAAAAAAATCTACAATCCAACAATCTAGTATACATAGTACTAAAGATAATCTTCAAATTCTGTTTGAAGACAATCATTTAATTGTTGTTAACAAACGCCCGGGTGATATTGTACAGGGTGACAAAACGGGCGACGTCCCTCTTTCAGAGGTCGTAAAGGACTATATTGCCGAAAAATACAACAAGCCCGGAGCTGTGTATCTTGGGGTTGTTCACCGCTTAGACCGTCCCACGAGCGGTGTTTTGGTTTTTGCAAAAACTTCAAAAGCATTGGCACGTTTAAATAAAATGTTTTCCAAACGAGAAACCGAAAAAATATATTGGGCAATTGTGAAAAATCCTCCCCCAAAAATGGCGGATACGCTTACACATTTCTTAAAAAGAAATCCAAAACAAAACAAATCATACCCTCACATCAACGAAGTTCCGGGCAGCAAAAAAGCGATCCTCCATTATAAACTTCTGAAAAAACTTGACAATTATTATTTATTGGAAATTATACTGGAAACTGGCAGGCATCATCAAATTCGGGCACAGCTATCGGCTATTGGGTGTACCATTAAAGGAGATTTGAAATATGGGTTTGACAGAAGTAATACAGATGGAAGCATTCACCTTCATGCAAAAACGCTTAGATTAACCCATCCTGTGCAAAAAGAAGAAATTTGTATTGATGCGCCCCTTCCAAATGATGCAGTCTGGAATGCTTGTAATTAAAGATGAATTAGATTTTTTTTAAGAGCAAATATTACCAACCCTACCCTGTTTTTTATTTTAAACCGTTTAAATAATTCTTGACGGTATCCATCAATAGTTTTTGGACTTAAATCCATTATATTGGCTATTTCCTTATAAGTCATTTCAGAACAGGCCAATTTTATAAAAGTAAGCTCGTTTTCTTTAAAATCAAGAATTCTTCCTTCCTCATCGGGCGTTAGGGAATGCAGTAATGTTTCAGATACTTTTTCAGAATGGTAATACCCTTTTTCTATTAATTCACAAAGGGCTGTGTGCAGTGTATTTGGATTTATATCCTTTAACAGATATCCCTTCGCTCCTCTGCGCAACATTCTTAGAATGGCCTGCTCTTCATCTTCCATAGAAAGTATTAGCACACCTATACTGGGGTGATGTTGCATTAACCATTCAGCTGTTTCAAAACCATCCATGACGGGCATATTGATGTCCAGCAGTATGATTTCAGGCTTTTCGGAACTTCCTTCCATTATTTTTTGAAGTTGTTGCCCATTTTTAGCATAAAAAAGCACTTTGAAATCTGAAAACGAATTGATAAGTTTTCCCAAAGAGGTGGCAAAGAGCCAGTGATCATCAACAATGGCAACTGTATGTTTTGTGTTTTCGCTCATTAGATATTTTTGTATGGATAACTTAAATATAGTTGAGTGCCTTCTCCTTTTTTAGATGTTATGGTGTATTCAGCACTTATAAGTGCTGCGCGGCTCTTCATTGTTTCTATTCCTGAATTGTCACTTTTCGCCAAAGTGTCGAAGCCAATACCATCGTCCATTGCTGAAATATCCAAGGTTTTTTCTTTATATTCTAAATGTACAAATAATTTTGAAGCTCGTGCGTGTTTTAGCACGTTAGAAAGAAATTCCTGCAGAATACGGAAAAGGATAATTTCGCTCGCGCTATTTATAGGAATTATGTCGCCTGTTATTTTTAGTGAGGCATCTAGGTAGCCAAGTCGCTTAAATCGGTCAAGTTCTACCTTTAGGGATGCAAGCAGGCCGTTTTTTAGGACTACATCATTGTTGAGCACTTTAGAGAGAGAACGTATTTCTTGAACAGATTCTTGCACTATGCCCTTTGTTTCCTGAATTTGTTCGTGATAAGTAACCGGAATGGAATTCATCAAAACATTTAATTGAATATTTGCCACAGAAAGTAATTGGCCCACATTATCATGCAATTCCCAAGCAATATTTTTTAAGGTTTGTTCTTGTATCTCTATTTGTGAATCTGCCAATTCGCGCTGGTATCGCTTCTCTGCTTCATAACGTTCCTTTAAAAATTTATTTTTTCGACGCTGAAAAGCAACAAAAAACACAATTGCAAATACTGCAAAAAACAACAATACGGCAATAAAATAAACTATTAAAAGTTTTTCTTGGGGAAGTAAGGGTCCTTTTTCCGTAAGCATATTAAAAATCCAGCTATATAGATGGAATACAGTAAGTAGTTAGTCCCAAAGATAACCCGTCTATACAAAATGACAAAGTCAGGATCTATAGAATTACTGTAATAAGAACTATAAAGGAATAATGGGGTGGTACAAAGGTGGAAAATCAAAGCTCCCACCGAAACATAAAAAGGCAAGCTCTTTTGCACCAGTAGTATTTGGTCACTTTTCAGCAATTCCAAATAGTAAAAAGCAATGCTTAAAAACACGAACAAAGTGCCTAAAATATTGGAGATAGGTAAAAACTTTAGAAAGAACTCTTTTGTAAATATAATTTCTAAAATACTTACAACAAAAAATATAATTAAAACGAAATTTAAAATCTTTATTGACTTTTTGGTCGATAAATACCACTTAAAATAATTAATATAGAATAAGTAACTTATTATGGAATAAATATTCGCCCACCAATAATTGCTTTCGAATGACGTTTCTTGCAAAAAACTTAAAAATCCTGTTTTTACAAAATACGCATACCAACTAAAAAGTTCAGAAAATACAGTTATACCTAAAAACCACACCAGATATAAAGTAGGTTTGGTTTTATTTTTCTGATAATAAAATATTCCGGTAAGAAATGCTAAAATTTCGAAAAAGTTTATTAGTAGTCCGGCTATCACAGATTTAATAATTTTTTGGGGGAAATCCTGAAATACCCTTATTCAAAGGCTCCAAATTATAATTGTTCGGTGATCCCGCAGTTATGCCAGTTGTTGGTGCTAAAAATACAGTTGCTTTGTCATTAGTAGCATTATCATAAGCAGCAAAATAAATCCGAACGCCAGGCTGCGCGCCCATCCCCGATCCTGCATTTATATAATCTAAAAACTGTTGAAGTTCAGCAACGCTGAATAAAAACTCACGTGCATCTGGTGAGCCCTGTGCCCGTTCAATATCTACGGCACGTGTTGCTACCCAGTTATCTTGTAATTGTTTTGCTTCGGCTACGGTAATACAATTTGATGGTTTTGACATAATTGAGATTATTTTTTGGTTATAGAAGAAACGAATGTAGCAAAAACATTCAAAAAAGCGCACTCACGTCTAAATAAACAGGAAAAATCCTATATAAATGGAGGAATTTTCTTATAAAAAAATAAGGGTTTTTCCTTGAACACAATGGGTAAAACACTTCTAAAAAATAGTTAAAACACTGTTGTATAAAGAGTTAATAGTAAGTATATTTAATGATGCTTAAGAAGCATAGATTTTTAGCATCAAGGAAAGCAAAGAAAGTAATATGAAAAAAAACAAATATTTAGACGAACTCACCATTACCAAAACCCAAAAAAAAGACGGTGACAATATTAAAAAGGATGTTATGAAAATTCAGTCGTGGCTGTCTCTTTACGCAATTCAGCATCCCGAAAGCGGAACGGTCACGGGTATCGATGGTGATTTTGGACCGGCAACCGAAAAAGCAGTCAAGAATTTTCAAAAATCCATTCAAGTAGAGCAAAATGGGGTTGTTACTCCACAACTTTTTGAAAAACTCTCTCAAGGAATGAAAGATGCTTTTGAGAAACCATTGCAATCAAGTTCGCTGAGAAATGCTGTTGTGGAAGCGGCCGAAAATCATTTAAAAAATTCACCTTTTGAATTGGAAATAAAAGGACAGCAAAACAGTGGCCCTTGGGTGCGGGCATATATGGACGGTCACGACGGTTCGCCTTGGTATTGGTGCATGGGGTTTGCACAAACAATTTTAGATCAGGCTGCAAGTGCCCTTGGAAAAGATTTTCGCAGTTTGATGCCCCTCACCTATAGTTGTGATACTGTTGGAACTACAGGTTTAACTAAAGGCTTATTGACGCGCTATCAAAGTATTCGTAATAATCCTTTGGTAATGAAACCTGGGGATTTTTTCTTATTGCAAAAATCGAGATACGATTGGACCCATACCGGCATTATCATCTCTGTAAGCAATGACGTAATTGAAACCATAGAAGGCAACACCAACCAGGCAGGTTCACGAAACGGAATTGCGGTTTTGAAAAGAACCCGTAATTTCAGAAAATCGAAACTGGATGTCTTCTCAATCGGGCCATTGGTATAGCTCATCATTTTTCCAGAAAAGAAATTATTTTATATAATTACTTTTAAATTATAAACTTATAAATTTTTCGATGCAAGAGACTGAAGAAAAAAAATCTTGGATAACAAAGTTGATTGATGTTGTGCATCATCTTTTCAAATCTTTCAAAAACTTTTTTAAGTCTTCTATTTTAAGCCTTTTGGTCATTTTGATCATTCTTTTATTGTTGACCCAAATGGATCAAGCCTTCACTATGATGGTTGATTTGATAGAGCGCAAATGGATATCATTATTTTTGGCATTCTTTTTTATCAATGGCCTGGCTGTTGCGCTTTCCCATTATCCTATTTATACCTATTACGCTGCAGATTTAAACAACAGTGGCGATTATACCAAATGGAACGCAAAACACCCCCTAAACTGGTGGATTTTTAAAAAATTTACGGTTTATACTTTTACCACAGATAAAAGTTCAGGCTACAAACCGGATAATTGGGCTAATTATTTTCGCTATTCCACGGGAATCTTAATACACATTGTTTGGATCCACTTCATTATAAGCAGTTTTAAGCCAAACTTTATTTTTGAGGATTTTCCTTTTGATAAAGTGAAGATCATTATCTACGTGCTCCTTCTTGTTCCCTTTATACTTTATATCTATTTGAAAGAAAAAATTAGCAAATATGAAAGCGAAAAAACTACCGAAGAACTTCCTGAAATACTTATAAAATTATACAGAAAATTAGCCCTTTGGTATTTAATCATAGCAATTTTATGCGTGGTCCTGCTGCTCAACACACTTACGTGGGGAAATTTCAGTCCCGGGGGTTTTATACTGTTATTGTTGACGAGCTATGCGTGCATGTTCAATTATATTTTTTTCAGATTGTTGCGTTCCAAATTCAGTTTGATTTTAAATACTTTAACTAGCGCCAAATATCTTCCCGTAAGAATATTTTTTGAGAGAATTCACTTTTTGGAAAAATCAGAGAACTATCTGTTAATGTTTTATTTGAACTTTTTAGTGGCTGCAATTTTTCTTTTTGTTCTTACATTGGCCAGCATTCTTGGATGGCCCCTGATGAATGGTGTTCCCATTTTACTCGCTTTCTTCTACTTTTATTATTTTATAATGGCTAGTTTGGGCAAGTACTTTTTCGTAGCCCGAAAGAAGGAATTACTAAACACGAAAAGCTACCGCGCCTTTTTGGCAATTAGCTTAATATTATTCGTGCTGGTAATTATTACAAACTGCACCAATACCGAAGTAACAACCCACGAACTGGATCTAGTTGAAAATACAAAGACCGAAATACCCGAAACTGTATTTTTGGATAGTCTAAAAGCAAAAAAGGACAACACACTTTTCTTTATAGCTTCACACGGCGGCGGCTTAAAAGCAAACGTTTGGACACTGAATGTGCTGAACAAATTACAAACAAATACTGAGGGAAAACTTTTGAAGCAAAGTATTGCTTTTTCAGGTGCATCCGGCGGTTCGTTAGGCCTGGCATTATATACGGGGCTTTTTAAAGAAAATGGCCTGGATACCCTTCGAATTAAAAAGAAAATAGATTCCCTTGCAAAACAAAATTACACTTCTTTGGATTTAACCTTAACTTTTGGACTGGACACCTACCGCAAACTGTGGCCATTCAGCCAACGTATAGGCCTTCGCGACCGTCCATACTACGCAATGGTAAAATATCAAAACACTATCCAAAACACCCCTTCAAAACACCTTTCTGAAATTTCCTTTCGCGATTTCTGGAAAGAAGCCTTTTTGAAAGACGGTTACTTTCCATCATTAATTATGAATACTGCGGGTCAAAAGGGAAATCGTGGCATTCTCTGGTCAGTGAAGCAAAAACATTTTAACGCTATTTTTCCTTATGCAGAAAACCTTGCCGATTTGGCAGGCAATAAAACCATCCCATATTACCAAGCTGTTTCTACCACAAACCGATTCCCTATTTTTAGCCCCGCTGCAAAGATAAAGGGTCACGGCCACTTTATAGATGCAGGAGCTATTGACAACAGTGGGCTTTTGGGATGTTTGGATCTGCACAATTACTTGCTGCGCAATCAAATTTTGGGCAATAAACAGATTGCATATGTTGAAATAATAAACAGTAAAAGTCTGTACACAAATTATTTGATTGAAAAATTCAAAAAAGAAAACAAAATCCTGCACATCCACAAAAACGAAAATGAGTCCGATAATATCGTCGTTGATTTGGAAACGGGGCTCAATCTGGACAAAATCCCAAATTATCTCAGTGATTATTTGACTAACTGGGAAGAATCCGCCGAGGGAAACCTGCGATATTTTAAAATTTTTATGCCGCACAAAGTCTCCATTGATGATGTGGAAGCTTTTTTTAAAGGATCAATTACAAACGAAAGTACTCGCTTCAAACTTGAACTTTTTCTTGAAAAAGAAAATGATCTCATCCTTTCCTTAACTGAAAAACCGAACAAATCCTTTTTTGATCCGTGGGAGTTTTACGAACCAACACTTTCGAGGCATTTAAGTGAAAGTAGTCTGAATTACATTGATGCCATTTTGAAGCATCCACTGCTCGAAGAACAGTTTTCAGAAATTGAAACCCTTCTAAAAACAAAGAAAGTTGAGAAAAATACCAATCCAAAAATTACTTTTTAATAGACAGATTTTTCTTGCAAGGTATTCATAGCATAAATTGCAAAACTGCCAAGCCAATGGCCACCTTCATAAGTATCGCCCACTAAATTTGGGTAGGAATAGGCTATGTGCTCATTGGCAATGTTTTCTAAGTGTTTGTATTGTGGATAATGTTTTGCCAAACCATACAAGACCCAAGCCCTACTGAAGTTTAAACCATCTAAATGCACTAACTTTCCATCGGTTCGATCACTTACCTCTCCTACTTTTAAGTGATAATTTTTATTGACCAATTGCGCCATGAATTTGTCAAGCCAAGAAATAAATTCTTCCGAAGAAAGCACACGGCGCATTATATCAATTTCTTGCAGGCAGGGTGAGAGAAAATCGTATCCGCTGGGTTCCCAGGTTATTGGGCAGTTTACATCGTCTATATAAAAATCTCGGGCACGCTCTTCAATCAATTTTTTCAGCTGTAGGTCGCCTACCGTTTCGGCATAGTCATATGCGAATGCCAATCCGAAAGCAGTATTGGTATGTTCCCCTACACGGATGGGGTAATTCAGCTTCGGAAGAAATTCTTTATATCGAAGGACAATAATATCTGTTAGCGGTTTAAGGTTTTGCTCCAGCTCCTTTGCCAGCGGGTCGTGCCAATTGTGTAGTTCTTCGGAAAGTTTTAGAAGCCAAGCCCAACCGTAGGTTCTTTCAAAGGATTTATTGATGGGCTTTTCAAAAAAGGCAACCTCTGTAGCTACATTTTCTGCTGTGATTTTTTCTTTCAGCAATTTTCTAGCTTCCTGAGCCTTGTCCATTGCTGGAAACTGTCTCAGCAATGTAACTATTGACCAATATCCATGAACGGCACTATGCCAATCAAAACAGCCGTAGAATATAGGATGTACAGCGATTGGTTCTACCAAATCTGCTTTGCTTTCTAATGTCTCGCCAGGTTTATACGGATATTTCGTTCCCACACAGTGTAGGGGAAGTTCTAGGAGTTTATTAGCTTCCGTCACAGTAAATGTTGGTTTAGGAAATTCTTGATTGGCGGGATCTTCGTCCTTAAAAACTTCTGGGCTTTGATCTTGATTTTTACAGCTAAAAAACATAATTATGAAGAATAAAGGTATATAGAGTTTTTTCATAAAACTGTAAAATTTGTATAAAGATAAAAAATACAAAGCCACGCATTCAGGAATAATTTTTTATTCGTGAATGCGTGGCCAATAAATTTTTAATAATAACTTTTATAGTTTCACATCATCAAGCTTTACTTCCTCACCGTTTTTATCAAGCAGTTTTACTTCGTCAAAACCCATATCCTTAAATTGTGCAAACTGGGTTGCGGCATCGCCAACAACCAAGTAAGCCATTTTAGAAGCATCCAGATATTTATTGGCAAGCGCTTTATGTTGTTCCAGCGTCATATTTTGCACTATAGCTTCCTCTTTTTCAATGTAATTTGCCGGAAGGTTATATTCGTTGATTTCTTGTAACATTCCCAAAAGTGAACCCTGTGTCTCAAAACGACGGGCGTTAGATTTTATAAGTGCATTCTTCGTAAATTCAAGATCTTCGGGAGAAATACCTTCTTTGTATTTTGAAATTTCATCCCTAAAAATCTCTACAGATTCTCCTGTGGTATTGGTTCTAACGCTTGAAGAAGCTGTAAATGTTCCAGGAATTTTACTTCCGCTGAAACCGGTTCGTGCACCATAAGTATAGCCTTTTTCTTCACGCAAGATTAAATTCACATTTCCTGAAAAAGAGCCACCCAATTTATAGTTCATCACTTCCGCTGGGTAAAAATCGGCATCGGTTCTTGGCAATGCTATATAACCAACATTTATTACAGATTGCTTAGCGTTTGGAATATCTACAAAATAAAGGGAGGCTTTATCTCTATTATTTGAAATTGGATATTCAGGAATGGTTACTTCCTTTGCAGCCCAGCGCTCTTCCAGACCTTTTAAATCTTTCAAAACTGCATCTTTGTCAATTTTTCCAACTACTTGGAATGAACTTATGGAAGGCGAAAAATTCTTGTTGTAATATTCCTTTAAATCGTTCATGGTAATTGCCTTTACAGACGCTACGGTTCCAATAGCAGGATAACTGAAAATATGGTCTTCTCCGTAAAGAATTTTATTGTAGACCCGATTTGCAACTACATTTGGGTTTGCATCGGAACGTTCTATTTGGTTAATGGTTTTGGTTTTAATACGGCCCAATTCCTCTTCATCCCAACGCGGTTCTAAGAGGATTTCGGTTACCAAATCCATTGTTTTATCGAAATTACGGGTCAAGGTATTGCCTCTAATTACGATAGATTCATCCGTAGTGTACATATTGATGCTTGCACCCAAAAGGTCAATGGCTTCCTCCAACTCTTCAGGGGTTTTATTGGCTGTACCTTCCATTAAAATATCGCTCATTAAATTGGCAACCCCGTTCTTTTTCATATCATCCAATAAATGGCCGCCTTCAATTACCAAACTGAAGTTAACGGTTGGAATTTCGTTCTGCTCAATTCCAGAAACTTTTATCCCGTTTTCAAGCGTTGCATTCCAAATTTCAGGAATAGACAATTCAGGGGCTGTGCCTTGAACCGGTGGGGTGGAACGGTCAAAGCTGGAAGGTGTTTTTACAATTTCCGTATCTGCATTTTCAACGGGTTTAGTTACATTTTCTTTAATCTCCTCTTCTACCACATTTGCTTTTTCTGAATTTTCAGCGATAAGCTCTAACTGCCCTTTTGGAACAAAACTGGTCATTACGTAGGGTTTATCTTTTATATATTTATTGTAAACACGAACCACATCTTCCTTGGTCACTTTTTTTATGTTTTCAATATCTTCTGTAATAAAACCTGGGTCGGTGGTAAACACATTATATCGTGCCAATTGGAATGATTTACCCAACACGCTACTGATTCCGTTGTAAAATTGGGTTTCGAGACCCGCTTTAATTCTTTCAATATCACGATCCGTCACTCCTTCTTTTTCAAAAAGGATAAAAGCCTCATTTATACCACTTTCAATGGAATCTAGATCAACTCCATTGTTTGCTGTGATCGAGATTTGAAAATCGCCCGCCAATTCACTTGAGTTATTGTACGCTGTAGTTCTTGCGGTAAGATCTTTTTCTTTCACCAAAACTTTATACAGTGGCGCTTTTTTTCCTTGTGAAAGTATTTCACCCAAAAAATCCAGCGCATACGCATCTTCAGTATATTGGTGCACCGTTGGCCAAACCATATTTAGTTGGGGGGCTGTGGCAAAGTTATCTTCATGATAAAGCCTTTTTGTCTCCGCTAGAGTCACGGGTTGTGGCTTTAAAGGCTCCACTTCTTGGCGACGCTTTATTTCACCAAAATATTTTTCAATCATTTTTTTAGCTTCCTCGGTTTCAAAATCTCCCGCTAAAACCAAAGTTGCATTATTAGGACCGTAAAAGCGATCATAAAACTCCTTTACGTCTTCCACGGTTGCATTTTGGAGGTCTTCAAGTTCTCCAATTACCTGCCAATTGTATGGATGTCCTTCGGGATATAAATTTTTGTCAATTACCCAACTGGTGTGCCCATAAGGATTATTGTCAACCCTTTGGCGTTTTTCATTCTGCACTACCTCTTGTTGGTTATAAAAGGCAGATTCTGTTACTGTATTTATTAAATAACCCATGCGATCGCTTTCCAGCCACATTACGGTTTCCATTGCATTTTTGGGAACCACTTCATAATAAATTGTGCCATCTTTCCAAGTTCCGCCGTTAAGTGTTCCTCCGGCATCTTGGATTGTTTTAAAAAACTGGTCTTGCGGTACATTTTCAGATTCTTGAAAAAGCATGTGCTCAAACAAGTGGGCAAATCCGGTACGTCCCGTTTTTTCACGGTTGGAACCTACGCCGTATTGTATGGCGAGTGAAACAATCGGGTCGCTTTTGTCTTGATGAAGAATTACATCTAGGCCATTATCTAATTCGTACTTTTCAAATTCTAAGGAAAGTTTGGCGCTTTCATCGGTGGTTGCCTCTTGTTTTGATTTACAGGAAAAAGCTATCAATGTTGTCATAACTATCGCCACAACACTGATTTTAAGGGAGTTTTTAAACATAATTGAGTATCTTTTTAAGAAAGTTTTAAAGATACTATGTGAAGTGTGTTTAAATCTTAAAAATAAGTTAAAACCAGACGCTAGTTAATAATTTCGAAATATTATCCAAACCACCCATCCCTATCCAAACTTCTATATTGTATTGCTTCGGAAATGTGATTGCCATTTATTTCTTCGGAAGCTTCCAAATCGGCAATGGTTCTTGCAACTTTTAGAATACGATCATACGCACGGGCCGAAAGATTTAAACGTTCCATGGCGGTTTTTAAAAGTTGCAATGAAGCTTCGTCAAGTTTACAAAACTGACGAATCTGCTTCACTCCCATTTGGGCGTTGTAATGTACTTTTTCAAATTCCAAAAAGCGTTCCGCTTGAATTTTGCGGGCATTGGTAACCCGCTCCCTAATTACAATGCTGGATTCGCCACGGCGTTCGTCACTTAGTTTTTCAAACGGAACTGGCGTTACTTCTATGTGGATGTCTATCCTGTCCAAAAGCGGACCAGAAATTTTACTTAAATAACGCTGCATTTCTGCAGGTGAAGACATTACAGGCGCATCAGGATCATTAAAATATCCTCCCGGACTTGGGTTCATGCTCGCCACGAGCATAAAACTGGAGGGATAGGTAACTGTGAATTTTGCACGGGAAATTGTTACATCGCGATCTTCCAAGGGTTGGCGCATTACTTCCAACACACCGCGCTTAAATTCGGGTAATTCATCCAAAAACAACACGCCGTTGTGCGCCAAACTTATTTCACCCGGCTGCGGATATTGTCCGCCACCAACCAGGGCAACATCTGAAATTGTATGATGCGGACTGCGGAAAGGACGCGAAGTCATAATGCCGCCTTTTTCCATAGTGCGTCCGGCGACACTGTGTATTTTGGTGGTTTCGAGACTTTCTTGTAAAGTCATGGGTGGAAGAATGCTGGGCAAACGTTTAGCAAGCATCGTTTTTCCCGAGCCGGGCGGACCAATCAAAATAATATTATGGCCACCTGCTGCGGCAATTTCCATACAGCGTTTAATGGATTCTTGCCCTTTTACATCGGCAAAATCGTGTTCGGGATGTTCTAAGTGCTCGTAAAATTCGGCCACCATATCCACCTCGGTTTTTTCGAGGGGAATGTTCTCGTTGAAAAAATCGATTACTTCTTTTATATTCTCAATTCCATAAACTTCAATTCCTTCAACGATAGCAGCTTCTTTTGCGTTTTGTTTCGGAAGTATAAACCCTTTAAAGCCTTCTTCCTTTGCTTTCAGTGCGATTGGTAACGCGCCTCTAATAGGTTGCAAATTTCCATCAAGGGAAAGTTCGCCCATAATAATATATTCCGAAAGTGGATTTCGCTCTTCAATCTGTTCCGTGGCAACGAGAATACCCATCGCCAACGTAAGGTCATATGCAGAGCCTTCCTTCCGAAGATCTGCCGGAGACATGTTGAGAATCAATTTCTTTCCGGGAATTTTGTAACCGTTGTTTTGCAGGGCAGCAGCAATACGAAAATTGCTTTCGCGAATGGCATTATCAGGTAGGCCAACCAAATGATACCCTATTCCGTTATCAACGTTTACTTCTACAGTAATAGTAGTTGCCTCCACGCCAAATACGGCGCTTCCATAAACTTTTGTAAGCATAATTCAGTAAGTATAAACGGGGAGTTTACAACTGAAAGATATAAAAAATGTGGGAAGTTTGAAATTTGAAGTGCGAAGTTTGTAGCTATTTTTTCATGAATTTTTTCAACAAATTAGCGGTTGATCGGTTTTCGATCGTAGAGGAGTCTTTACTTTCAATAGCTCTTAGCGTTCCTTTTGCCACGGTTTTACCTAATTCCACTCCCCATTGGTCGTAACTGAAAATATTCCAAATAATGCCTTGAACGAAAAGTTTGTGTTCGTAAAGTGCAATAAGGCTTCCTAGATTTTTGGGCGACAATTTTTTTATCAGAATAGTATTGGTGGGTTTGTATCCGTCAAAGGATTTAAAAGAATTTTCAATATTTTTATGATGGGTTCCCTCCCAAAGTGCTTCAGTTTGCGCAAAAAAATTAGCCATTAAAATATTATGGTTTTCTTTATTGCCGTGTAAAGACTGGCTAAAACCAATAAAATCGGTTGGAATCAATTTGGTGCCTTGGTGCAAAAGCTGAAAATAAGCGTGCTGCGAATTGCTGCCCACATTTCCCCAAACAATCATCCCGGTTTGGTAATCTATTTTTTCCCCATTACGGTCCACGCTTTTGCCGTTGCTTTCCATTACCGCCTGTTGCAGGTAAGGTACAAGTTTGTGAAGGTATTGTGAATATGCCACAACAGCTTCACTTTCCGCTTTAAAAAAATTATTGTACCAAATTGAAAGTAAAGCAAGTATCACGGGAATATTTCCTGCAAAATCTTCATTTTTAAAATGGTTATCCATTTCATAAGCGCCTTTCAGCATCGCTTCAAAATTCTTAAAACTAATAGCACAACAAATAGAAAGTCCTACCGAACTCCAAAGTGAAAATCTGCCACCAACCCAATCCTGCATCGGGAAAATATTTGCTTCTGAAATACCAAATTCTTTTGCACCCTCAATATTTGCCGAAACTGCCACAAAATGTTTTTGAATGTCAGCTTCTGAAGCACTTTTTAAAAACCACTCCTTCACAACGATAGCATTTGCAATGGTTTCCTGGGTTGTAAAACTTTTTGAAACAATGATAAAAAGAGTTGTTTCCGGGTTTAATTCACTTAAAATTTCGGCAACGGCATCGCCATCAATGTTTGCGATAAAATGCGTTTTTAAATGATTCCTATAAAAATGAAGCGCTTCCGTGACCATCTCTGGCCCTAAATGGCTGCCGCCAATGCCTATATTTACAACATCTGTAATCGGTTTTCCAGTGAAACCTTTATGCGAACCCGATACTATTCCTTCCGAAAAAAGTTCCATTTTTTGAAGCGTGGCTTTTACTACGGGCTTCATATTTTCAAAATCACGTAAAGCAGTGTGCAGCACGGCACGATCTTCGGTTTCGTTAATCTTTTTTCCCGAAAATTGTTGGTATATGGCCTCTTTAAGTTTTACTTCATCAGCAAGTTTCAATAATTGGGAAATGGTTTCTTTTGTAATTCGATTTTTTGAATAATCAACGTAAAAATTCTGCCATTCAATTTTAAAATCATTGGCGCGGTCGGCATCCTTTTCAAAAATATCCTGCAACTGTTGCCCGCTCATTTTTTGAAAATGATTTTCAAGTGCTTGCCAAGCTTTAGTTTTTGTAGGATTTATAGCGGGTAAAAACATTTTGATTTACGATTTTTGAATTCTTTTTTTATAGTAACCAATCAAACCATCAATGGGACGTTGAACGATATTCCCCAGTTCTAGATTGTGCTCTATAAAACATTCCTTTATAATTTCTTCAGAAAAATGTGAGATGGAACCAATAAAATGAACGGGTACCTCGTGCGCTTTCTCATAACAAAGTATACGGCATTCCATAAAATTTGAAATGCCTTCTTTTATCAGCGCGTAAAAGTATGGGTTTATTTCTTTCTGTGTAAATATGAATTGGGCAAAAGACGCCAAATATGCGTTTGGATTTGGCTTTTTGTACAGATTCATTTTTATTTCATCGGCTTCCAGATTGAAACGGTTCTCAAATTCTGAAGCAATCTCCTTCGGCATTCGATGGTAATAATAATCGCGGATCAATCTTTTTCCGAAGTAATTTCCACTTGCTTCGTCCATCAAAATAAAGCCCAAAGCGGGGATCGGCGCTTGGATGTCAGTTCCATCAAAATAACAACTGTTGCTGCCTGTACCCAAAATGCACACAATTCCCGGTTCAGTTGTAGCCGCAAAAACTGCCGCAACCAAATCTTCGGAAACGGTTACTTTTGCATTTGTAAATAATGTTTCCAAAACTTCCGTCAAAATATTTCGCAATGTGGGCGTGCCACAACCAGCCCCATAAAAATCAAGAGCTTCAGCACTTTGGAAAACATTTTTTAAATCTTCATTTGAGGCAATGCGAAGCAATAATTCCTCTTTTGGAACAACCGTTGGGTTCAGACCTAAAGTAGCTGTTTTGAAAACTAGATTGCCGGAATTATCCAACAAAACCCAATCACATTTTGTAGAGCCTCCATCGGTTATTAAAATCATAATTTATAAAGTTGCAACGTGCGCGGCCAGATCAACCAATTTTGCAGAATAGCCATATTCGTTATCGTACCAAGCCACTAACTTAAAGAAATTATCATTAAGCGCAATGCCGGCATTGGCGTCAAAAGTACATATATGCGGGTCGGAGACAAAATCCTGCGAAACCACTGGGTCTTCTGTATAATTCACGATACCGTGATACTCATTTTCAGAAGCATTCTTGAAAAGTGCTTTTATTTCTTCGTATGTAGTTGCTTTTTTAGTTCTAACAGTTAAATCAACCACCGAAACATCTGTAGTCGGAACACGAAAAGCCATTCCAGTCAATTTTCCCTTTAACTCTGGAATAACTTTAGTTACCGCAACTGCTGCACCCGTAGTTGTTGGAATAATATTGCTCAATGCGCTTCTGCCCATTCGGTAATTTTTCTTTGAAGGCTGATCCACGGTGGACTGTGAGGCTGTTACGGAATGGACTGTGGTCATCAAAGCCTCAACAATTCCATATTCGTCATTTATTATTTTTGCCATCGGCGCAAGACAGTTTGTGGTGCATGAGGCATTTGAAATAATTGTATCCGAAGATTTTACCTCTGTATGGTTGACGCCCATAATAAACATAGGTGCCGTTTTGGAAGGTGCAGAGATTATCACTTTTTTTGCTCCCGCTTTTAAGTGTGATGAGGCAGCATCTACTTCCTTGAAAATTCCTGTACAATCAATGATTATTTCTGCGTTTACATCGTTCCATTTCAGGTCTGCTGGATTTTTTTCTGAAGTAACCCTTATTTTGTTTCCATCAACTATTAAGTTTCCATTTTTTTCTTCAATAGTGCCGGGATATTTTCCGTGCACGGAGTCATATTTCAATAAATATGCTAAATGATTTACTTCCAACAAATCATTTACCGCAACTATTTCAATATCTTTTCTTTGAGATGCTATTCTGAAAGCTAAACGTCCAATTCGACCAAAGCCGTTAATTCCTATTTTCGTCTTCATTTATTAATTTTATTTTTCTTTATTTTTTTAAATTGAAATGATATCTGCCACGCGAATCAAATCTTCATCTATTTCATTACTTCCCTTTATTGCTTCTGAAAAAGGAACTGAAACTACTTTATTGTGAACGATACCAATCATCACATTAGTTTCACCGCGCAAAAGTGCATCAATAGCGCCGACGCCCAGACGGCTTGCGAGCACACGATCATAACAACTTGGGGAGCCGCCCCGTTGTATATGGCCAAGTACGGTAACCCTAACTTCATATTCTTTTAAATTTTCTTCGATATACTGGGCAAGGCCAAAAATGTTTTTACCAATTTGGTCTCCTTCGGAAACCACAACAATACTTGAAGTTTTTCCAGATTTTTTACTTCTGCTTAGTGATTCAACCAAACGTTCGCGGCCCATATTCTGTTCGGGTATCAAAATCTCCTCGGCTCCAGCCCCTATTCCTGCGTTCAAGGCAATGTCGCCTGCATCGCGGCCCATTACTTCTACCAAAAAAAGGCGATTGTGTGAGTTTGCCGTGTCTCGAATTTTGTCAATGGCTTCCACCACAGTATTTAGAGCTGTATCATAACCAATTGTGTAATCGGTGCCATTTATATCATTATCTATGGTTCCGGGAAGACCCACAATCGGGAAGTTAAATTCCTTAATAAAAACGGAAGCGCCTGCAAAAGTACCATCCCCACCAATAACGACCAAGGCATCTATATTTTCGTTTTGTAGATTATTGAAAGCTTTTTTTCTACCTTCTTCAGTTCGGAACTCTTTTGATCGTGCAGATTTTAGAAAGGTTCCACCGCGGTTGATAATATTCTTTACAGTACGGGCATTAAGTTCTTTAAAATCACCTTCTATCAAACCTTGCAATCCGCGATAAATGCCTACACATTCAAGATTGTAATAAGCGCAAGCTCTTACAACCGCACGGATTGCAGCATTCATTCCCGGGGCATCTCCCCCACTGGTTAAAACCCCTATTTTTTTTGGTCTATTCATAAATGGAAAGTTACTATTATTGTTTACAATTCAAAATGATTTCCATCAGAAAAAAAATACGTGTAAGTACGTATTGTGGAAATTTATTTCCTATCCTATATTTGGATTATAGAATTAGTGGATAATGCACAAAGCAATATTTTTTGTGGGGATAGAAAATATTCTTGGTGCACTTTAAAGTTTACTAAGTTAGGTTTGTTAAAGACTCCCGGCCACTGGTCGGGAGTTTTGTATTATTAGGCTTTCCAAATTATCTTCAAAATCTTCTTTGACTCTTTCGTTACTTTAAAACGGTCGTCCATCCGGTGACCGATTACCCAAACTATTTTTTCGTCACATAAAAGCAACCATATATTTTCCTTTTCATTAAGAGCTATTTTTTCGTCTTTGAAAAATTTGCTGAGCTTTTTTTTTCCTGTCATTCCGAAAGGCTGAAAACTATCCCCTCTCTCCCACTTTCTTAGTTTTAATGGAAAGTTTAGTTTTTCTGAAGCAACGTAAATCAAGTTTTTTTCGGTTTCGCCAATATACTTTGAGGGTTCTATTTTTAAATTTATCGGCGTGGTTATTCCATCTTCGTAAATTAAAAATTCATAATTGGTTTTTTCTGTATCGATTTCCGTTAGTACTAATTCGTCTCGGTTCTTTAAAAGTCGATGCGTTTTTGAAAAAACCTGTTTTCCCGTTTGTGCGTCCAGCAAATTTGAAACATCTTTCCACTCCGTAAACCCAAAGTCGAACAACAATTGATACAGCAAGGCATCAGTATGTGGCAGTTCCAGAATTTTTGGGATATTTATATTATATGAATTTTCAGCTTCTGTTACTGTAAGTTTGTAGACCAAAGCCATATAATCATCAATGAGACTTTGCGAATCTTGTAGGTTTTGCTGGGTTTTTTGAAAATTTTTCAGAATAGCTTCGTTGGTTTCCTTAAATTTCGGCAGCATTTCCAATCGCAACTTATTCCGAAGATAATCTGTTTTTTTGTTGCTGCTATCCTCTCGCCATTTCAAACTGTTTTCATTAGCGAATTTTGAAATTTCTTCTCTTGAAAAATTTAAAAGCGGTCTAATGATTTTATTGTTCTGCTTTGGAATTCCTGTGAGTCCATTTAAACCCGTACCACGCGAAAGGTTGATAAAAAATGTTTCCAGATCATCATCCAAATGGTGGGCCGTCAAGAGATAATCATACTTAAAATCCTTTAAAATTTCAGCAAACCAAGCGTAGCGCAGTTCGCGGGCTGCCATTTGGGTTGAAATTTTATGTTCTTGGGCAAATGTTTTGGTGTCAAAAGTTTCAGCAAACACAGGAATTTCAAGTTGTTTTGCCAAACCGATTACGAACATCTCATCATCATCGCTCTCCTTTCCGCGGAGGGAAAAATTACAGTGTGCTAGTGCAATCTCGAAACCCGATCTTTTCATCAAATGTGTTAAAACCACACTGTCCAAGCCGCCACTGCAGGCGATGAGCAGTTTTTTTTCTTTTAAAAAAGAAAAATGAATTTCAATATCTTTTATGAATTGGGCTAACAATCTGATTGTAATTTAAAAGAAATTAATAATAATACCCGCAATAACGGCAATTCCAAAGCTTAGCATTGTCCCTATTAGCACATATTCCGTTTTTAATGTTTCATTGTTTCCGTAACGTAAAATAGATTTTGCGGCAATGAGAAAGCCTACTGCTGAATATTGTGAAACTAAAATAAATGTAAGTGTTAAAATACGCTCTAAAACGCCTATGACCTTTCCGGCATTGGGCATTTCATTGTCGCTACTAACTTGAATTTCAGTAGAGCTGAACACTTCTCTTATAAATATATTTGCTGGTTTTAAACAGACCAAATACCCCGTAACTATAAGCAAGTACCTAAAATTTATGGAGACCTCGATTGAAGGAATTATAGCGTGCCATTTATCATACCAAAAAACTACCAAGGTAAGGATTGCCAAATGTGCAGTCTGGTCTATAAAAAAAGCATAGCGTCCAAAATAGCTATTGTTATTAAGGTGGCGCTTAAACCCGTCTAATAAGAAATGGCTTATGGCGATTATTGCCGCAAAGAAAACAAAATTGATTTGCAACGAAAATAACCACGCCAATGCAAAGCACGCCAAACCGTGCCAATATAAAAAGGAACTTTTAAAACCAATTGTATTTTTCTGGTTTGCCAATTTATCTGTTTGGAAAAAGTAATCCAAACAAAGGTGTGCGATGAATTGAAGTAGCAATAATTCCTTTAATCCCATAAGCTTCTATTTTGAAATTACCATTTTATAATAATTTACCGCTTCTTCAATAGCATTCCAGCCAACGCTTGTAGAGTGCTGATTTACAGCAGACTGGCCAATGCCTAGGCGCTTGGCTATTTCATCTTCTTGGTTGTTCATTAATTTTAAGTACAAAACTTCACATTGTCGTGCGGTTGCTTTGCTCAATAAAATATCCAGCAATGCAAGTAAAGGTTGGAAATTTTTATTAAAATCTTCGTTTTTTGATGCAAAAAACAGGGTGTTTTTTATAACGATGCGTTCTTTGTTGTAGGTTGCCTCCCCACTTATTTCCCGACCTGAAAGGTAAATGGCCTCGCCATCAATTATACCTTCTTCCGGTTTGTAACGGCTTAGTTTTCCATATCCTATTGCTAGCCTTATTCCGTGGGTTTTGAACTGTTTTATCCTGTTATCTTCGCTTTTATAAGTTTTCATTTGGATGGGAATTGCCTTTACATAGCTTTTTATGGCAAGGGCCACTTGTAGCCCTTGAGAGGCATTCGGAACCACACATTCCAGATAGTCACCTTTTATAATGCGACCATACACATTAAATTCCTTCTTCAAGTTTTGGAGCAAAATGTTTAGATATTCTTCCACCAATTTGCGGTCTTGGATATGCAAACCTGTTGATGAAACAATATCGCCAGATATTACGGAGTAGTTCATTTTTTAATATTTATTCAAAGATACATTTTTATTAGCTTAAACACTAATAAATGTATTTTATTAGCTTAAAAACTAATAAATAGGATTTATAAGTTTAATAACTTATAAAATAGTATGTAATACCTCACGCATAGCTTTTGCCTTAAGTAAACATTCTTCGTATTCCTTTTCGGGCACAGAATTTATTGTAATGGCCCCACCAACGGAAAAACTTACATATTTAGTGGAAGAATTATAGAGAATACTTCTAATAACAACATTAAAGTCAAAATCTCCCGTGGGCGTGAAATAGCCGATAGCCCCGCTGTATAGCCCACGCTTGGCATCTTCTGTTTCTTCTATAATCTGCATTGCAGAAATTTTTGGTGCACCCGTCATGCTGCCCATTGGGAAGGTGTTTCTTAAAATTTCAACGCTGGAGGTATTTTGCGAAACACTACAGGTAACCGTAGAAATCATTTGATGCACTTGTTCAAAAGTATAGATGGCGCAAAGTTCCTCAACGGAAACACTTCCTTTTTCGGCAATGCGGGAGAGATCGTTTCGCACCAAATCTGTAATCATTATGTTTTCGCTGCGCTCTTTTGGGTCTTTTGCCAATTGCTGCGCCATTTCTATATCCTTTTTCTTGTTTTTCAAACGCTTGGCCGTTCCTTTTATAGGCTGCGAAATAACAGTAGTTCCAGTTTTTTTTAAATAGCGCTCGGGGGAAGCTGAAAGGGCAAAAATATTGTTTAGCTTTAAAAAAACTGAAAATGGAGGCTTGGAAATTCTATTGAGCTGAATAAATGCTTCCAATGGATTGATTTCAGCATCTTCGGCATAAAATTCCTGACAGATGTTTACTTCATATATATCTCCCCGCTTAATGTGCTCAAGCACCTCTTCCACTTTCTGAAGGTAGTTGTCTTTAGAGGTCCGGATGCTTATTTTTATATTTTTCTGATGGACAGGTTCTTCGGGGTGTTGATTAATTTCAGAAATAGTCCGGAAATCATTATCAATTTCATCTGCGACCATATTCAAATAATGCATCTCCACACTATTTTCAGTAAAAAGGAAAATTTTTTTTGGTTGAAAATAATATAGGTCCGGAAAACCCAAGCCATCAAAATTATTGGAATTCAACTTTTCTACATCGTTTTTAAGGTCATAGGTCATATAGCCAAAAATCCAATCTGCCGTTGAGTGTTGATAATCTTTTAATTTATCAAAAGCATTGTGAGCATCAGTTTTTATAGCGGTAAAAGCATCGACTGCCAGAATTGCCTGATAGGTGGCATGTTTTTGTGAATAATTGTTGCTGTCCATCCAAACAACCTCATCAAACTGTTGTGCCCAAAGCAGTAAACTTGTTTTAAGATTTTCGTTTAAAGAAAAAGAAAGTTTCTTTATGGTTCGCATTATTGCTCAATTTGATGCACAAAATTTTGAATAACATCTGTAAATCCCAAGAGTAGCACTTCGTTGGAAATTGAATTTGATTCTTCCGAAAAGTTTTCTGAATATGAAGGAAAACTAAAGCTTTCAACAATGGTAGCGCCAAATCTGGGAAGTACATTTTTTGTGTATTCCAAAGCAGAAGCAGCGCCGCGTTTTCCGTTTGAAGTGCTCATCAGAAGGATTTTCTTTTCTTTGAGAAACTGACGGTCCAGTCTGGAAAGCCAATCAATGGTATTCTTAAAGTAAGCTGAAACTGTTCCGTTATGTTCGTTGACAGAAATAACCAGTGCATCGGCTTCTTTTATTTTATTATAAAGCATTTTTAAATTTACTGAATACCCCTTTTCTCGTTCCATATCTTCTCCATACATAGGAAGATCGTAATCTGTTAATTTAATTAGTTCAACCTCATGCCCCATTATTTGTGATGATGCAAAACGAACGAGTTTATGGTTGATGGATTTGCTGCTGTTACTCCCAGCTAGGAATAAAATTTTTTTCATTTGTCAAAGTTATTGAAAACAAAGGTGTAAAAAAACCCGCGTCATAAAAATGACGCGGGTATCAAAAAAAATTGTTTTTAGCTTATTGCTTTACAATGCGTTTAACAATATTATTGTTTTCTGCATTTATTTTTACAAAATACATACCTGTTGCAAGACTTTCCAAAGAGAAATTAGTTTCAATTCCCGCTGTGGTTAAGTCTATTGTTTTAATAATTCTACCTTTTACATCTGTAATAACTGCGTTATTAAGTTGTGCTGTAGTTTTATTCAACAAGGTAAGTGTACCAGTTGTAGGATTAGGATATAACAAAATGTTATTTGAAAAATCATTATCTCCAACTCCCAAAACCTCATCAACAGTAACGGTAAAAGTACAGGTATCTTCATTACCAGCGCTATCGGTAGCAGTCATAGTCATAGTTGTAACACCAGGACCAACCATAGTACCAGCTGCAGGATCTTGAGTAATTACTGGATCTGGGCAGTTATCAGTTGCCGATGCATCAACAGTATAATCTGGCAAAGTAAATTGTTCTCCTAGTGGAACTTGGACCATAACATTTGCGGGGCAAGTGATAACGGGGTTTTCAGTTTCCGCGATAACCTCAGTAAGCGTACGCTCTCCCGCACATCCGGGGGTTCCTAGGTTTATATCACTATTTGGTGTGCCGAAATCTGCGGTTTCGCAAGTTCCGGTCCAATCAGCCGCTGCATTGGTATCACCCACTCTTCTGAAAGATCCTGAAGCGCACTCAGTAGTTAAGGATGCTCCTGTTCCTGTCCAATCAAGATCAGCAGCTGTAATATTAAAGCCACCAATGGTAACATTGAATCCGTTGATTTCAGCAGCACTGAAATTCCAGAATACAGAATCTACTACATTTCCTGAAGGATCGATTATAAGAATCCATCCTGTTCCACTGTTATCCCAAAATAAGTTATTTCCCCAATAGCCAGCACCACCGTCATCATTCCAATCCATAACAGAGTTTGCTGCCATATTTCCTAAAGTCTTAACAATCGGATTTACAGTATTTATATCTAGATATGGAGTTTCACTTACAGCAACTCTATAGCCAGTATAATCTGTTGCAACTCCTACATTTTGAATTTCAAATCTATCCGGAGTTTCTAGGTTAATTTCTGAAATTACGAGTTGAGATAGTGGCCCAGGAGCACTTTCCTGTGCATATACGCTAGTAGAGCCAGAAGGTGTAAATGTGTATGAAGTGCCTTCAAAAAGGAAATTACCTCCAGTGGGGGCATCAAACCATCGTATTACATTAGAAGGGTCATTTAAGGTGGCTGTAACAGTTACGGCCTCTCCAACACAAAAATCGGTTACACCGGTAGTAGTTGGGCCAGGGGGTACTGCAAGTACTTCAATAGTATCTGTTGCAGAAGATGCAATAGAACAAGGTCCGCCGGGAACATCATAAGTTATTGTATGTACACCAACTCCTGCAGCTGCTGGGTCAAAAGTGAAAGTAGATCCGTCGCCATTATCAGTTACGCCAGGGCCACTGTAGGTTCCTCCGCTGGGAGTTCCACCGCTAAGATCTGTCAAGACTTCTGAGGATGCACATACTTCTTCCAGTACAGATAAAGAAGCTGTTTGTGAGGGAGTATCAAAAGCTTGTGTACCGTCACTTCTGCTGCCCGAGGAGCCTTGCGTAGCGCTGAATCCTAATCCTCTTTTTGCAAATGCATCCCATAGAAGGCACTCATTAGCACCACCATACAATGCTTGATCTGCAGCAAAAATTGCATCACGGCCATCAACAAAACCAGGGCTACAAGGTTGTAATTTCATACCCTCAGTAACCAATGCCAACGCCTGAATATTTCCAGCATCTTGGTTTACATCACCAGTAAAATTATAAATATCTGGATCAAATCCGTGCTCATCAATCAATGCCCAAGTTACTTCCCAAAGCATTTCAGCCCATACAGAGCCGACACCGTGTGGTACGGCCGCAGTCTTTATAAAATCATACGTTTGTGGATTTACCCCCATATCAGTACTGTAAGGATAATCACGAATACCTCCACCTCCTTGGCCTTGACCAAAAAGATATGTCCCTACTGCTCTAGCATCAGTGCCTAAATCTCCAGGCTCTATAGTCAATAACACACCAAAGAAATCACTCCAGCCTTCTCCCATCTGTTCTTGGTTCTGCAAACAACTAGAGGCATTAGGGCCTCCTGTTAAACGGTTTGAAATACCATGACCATATTCATGGAGAATTACCAGATTATCAAAATCTCCATCTTTATCTCCGCAAATGTACATTTGCATTCTTGGATTACTTCCATCCCCAGGTGTCGAGAAATTTGCGTTACAAGTTCCTGATCCATCTTGCGCCTCGGCATTTACAGAGTCGCTTCCAGCGCCACCGTTTCCGTAGTTGTTTTCTTGGAAATTACCACCCTCTTCATCAAAACCATATTGATACATGATGTCATGAAAAATATTGTTCATGTAAAATAAGTTGGTAATAGCGGCATCTTCGTATTGGTTACCACTGGTATAAATTTGGCTGAAAGGATATCCTATAAAGTCTAAGTTTGCTCCGGCATCAGGTTGATAACCTGGATTATTGCCATCTTCATAGGCGTTCACATTATTACCACGTGTTACAGTATATTCTGCACCAGCAGCGCCATTAGTGTCATGCCATCCAAAAGGAGAAGCTGTAGCATTAGCAGGTTGACTCTCTATTGTGCGGCTACCATAATATGGGCTTTCAAGTGGTAATGCAAATACCTCATAACATTCATTACATCCAGCAGCATCTCGAATCAATTCATCGTAATTTGGAATATCATAAAGATTAGTGTTAAAGTTTAATTCTTTTACATCATCGCTATGATCGTGATTTATTGCACAAGTAACCGTCCAGTTAGCTCTATTAACAATAGCTCCTGTTGCAGCATCAACTCTTAAACTCCACCAGTTTTCTTGGCTTTTTTCTTCTATTGAAATATCCCAAGTTAAAACCAAATCTCCAGTTTCAGTAATTGCGTACATCAACCTTGCAGGTATAGGACTTAATGAAATTCCACCGTCATTAAGCAGTGTCTTTCTGTCAACTCCCAGGGCACTTTCCAAAATTGATAATGACCCGTTAACTGTATAGCCCAATTGTACTGCCGCGGCCTGTACGGCTTGTGCTGCCGTAAGCGCTGGTGTAGTTGAACCTTTTAGTTTTTGGGCAGTATTCTTTATAAATTTACTATTCTGCGATATGACCTCTCCATTAGATAGAAAATGAATACTAGATTCCGTGCCAAATATTTCAACACCATTCAATACCTGTCTATAGTAAACGTGCTGAATTCCGCTAATGCTACTAACAGTTTCACTCGTAATTTGCCACTGGACATCTTGTGGCAATAGTTCATTCTGCTCTACAAAATGCCCCAACTGTTGGTTGATTCCTTTTGAAAAGTTTTGTGCGATCAATGTGCTCGAAAATGAACACACCAGTGCCAGGAATAAAATCCGGGTAACTTTTTTCATTTTTTGATTTTGTTTAGATTAATACTCGTTTTAAGTCGGTTAAGTTTTTGTAAAGCTATTAAAAAATAGTTTTTTCACAAGGTTTTCTTAAAATTCAAAAGAAATTTAACATAGTTAATACATAAGACTGTAATTTCATATTAACTCCACCTCTAAATCAATTATAAATTTTAATTAATTATTTCTGTACATTTACTGAAAAATCAACCATCAATGGAACAACCTAACGATCTCATTATTGAGATGCAGAATGGGAGCGAAAAAGCCTTTTCCCGTTTATATACAATGTATTGCGAAGCTATCCAAGGAATAATTTACAGTATCGTTTTAGATGAAGAAACCGCAGAGGAACTTTTACAGGATGTTTTTATAAAAGTTTGGAACAATGCTGGTTCATATTCTATAGATAAAGGTCGTTTTTTTACCTGGCTTTTGAATATTGCACGTAACACGGCAATAGACGAAACACGCTCAAAAGCATTTAAAAATTCAAAAAAAAACCTAAGTACCACAAATTTCGTAGATATATTGTCATCCTCAGATAGTCTAAACAAAAAAACCAATGCCATCGGCATACAAAAGTTCGTGAATGCGCTTAAACCAGCTTGTGTAAAAATAATAGACCTTTTATATTTTAAAGGATTTACCCAGGCCGAAGCATCAAAGACATTAGAAATACCATTAGGAACACTTAAAACACGAAACCGAACCTGTATCAATGAATTACGGGCAATGGTTCTAGGATAAAATATTATGGATCCCGAAGAAATTATAGCCTCAGGCCAATTGGAAATGTATGTATGCGGCGCATTGCCTCCCGACGAGGCGCAAATTGTGCAACAAGGCGTTAATACTTATCCCGAAGTACGTCGCGAGCTCGAACTTATCGAGGAGTCACTCTTGCTTTTAGCCGAAACTGTTTCCCCGCCTGTTCAGGCCATGACCTGGACAGAAATTTTAAACGAAATCAGAAATAATAACAGCACCGCAAATGATAAAGTAAGATCAATTAACTGGGCTGCCATAACGGGTTGGGCCGCAGCAATATTATTTATGGGTGGCATCATGTGGATGTTGAAACAAAACAGTGATTTAAATAATTCAATTCAAGTTACAACCACTGAAAATACCATTCTACGCGAAGAAAAAGCCAATACCGAAACCCAGCTTGCTGAAAATAATGAAGTGCTTGAAGTTTTAAGGTCGAAAGATTACCAAGCATATACATTACCGGGCAACCAGGCTGTAGCACCTGAAGCATTTGCAAAAGTATATTTAAATAAAAAAGAGAGCATTGCATATATTGATACCAAAGGACTGCCTACACCACCCCGCGGAAAAGTTTATCAAGTGTGGTCGCTTAAAATGGAACCACTCACCCCAACCAGTGTAGGTTTGATCTCAGCGGAAAGTGAAATGGGAGAAGGTATCTATAAGTTTGTAAATTTCCCAGATCCAGAAGCCTTTGGTATAACCTTAGAGCCTGAAGGCGGAAGTGAAACACCAACAATGTCTCAATTATATATTTTAGGAATGATAACTATTTAAAAAAAAGATATTTAAGAAGCCCTGCATAGAACGTAGGGCCTTTTAATTTTAAGTAGCTGAGAAAGTATTGTGGATGAGCAAAAAACAAAGAAACATTCCCATTAAAAAAGCGTCCGCCAATGGCGGACGCTTCAACTAACAAAAAAACTCTGAAAAACCGGGATTAACCGGTTTCGTAAAATCTACCAATATCTTGGTAGATAACCAACCTCAACAATACTTACGTAAAACTGCCAACTATGGTTTTCAATTACTTACAAATTTTTAATTTCTTTTGCTTTTACAGGTCCCAGTTCGTAAGTGGCACCTAGCAATTCTTCTTTTAAAGTAGCTACTTTCTCCTCCATTCCGTTAGCTTTATAAACCAATGCAGAATGAAACAGTGCCTTGGGTTCCTCAGTTTTGCCCGCTACATATTCCTCAATGGTTTTTAGCGCCGCCTCCTTATGACCCGCCTTTAGTTGTACATATGCCAACAATTGGTATGTTTCTGGAGTGGCACGGTTGTTAATTTCCATCGCTGCTAATTTTAAGGCCTTTTCTGGATCGGTTTCAGCGTATAGATTAATTAAATACGTATTGTACATTGCACCATAATCAGGGTTTTCCGCAGTTTTTATAAATAATTCGTTTTGCTTTTCTGCCTCGGAAAAATTTCCTTCGTAGGTTGCTATTTCAGCTTTCAATAGGTGATAATCCGGTGCTTTATGGTTTACCATTATTGAATCTAAAATCCTATTCGCTTCTTTTGCATTTTTCTCGGAAGAATATACCAGCCACGCAATTTGTTTTTTGGCATAATGGTTGTCCGGCTCTAATTTCAGTGTTTTCAGATAACTATTGTACGAATCCGAAAGTCGGCCAGCGTGCCCATAAAAATCGCCAATATTGCTGTAAATCCACAATTTTAGTGCCTGGTCATTGCGCTCTTCGGCAACTTGCCTTGCCTGCTCCAAATATTTTATTGCAGCCTCCAAATTTCCGTTGTGATCGCTCCATTTTGCCAAACGGATTAAATAATTGAAATCTTTTGGGCTTTTAATTCTTCCCAATAGCGTATCTGCCCTCTCGTACTCACCCAATTCCATCGCCACGTCAAAAAGCATCATTTCCGTTTGCTTTTTATTATCTGGGTATGCATAAGCGCTATCAAGCAAAACCTGCGCTTCTTTAAAACGATGTTGCGAAATATAATTGTGGGCCAGACTCCGCAAATAAATATCTTTATTGCGAGCGGCAATATCATGGGATTTTTTTATTAATTTTTCTGAAATTTTTAATTGGGAAATATCGCCCGTACTACCAAAAAGTGCTGCGTGAATTCCAGATAAACGATTCATCTCCATCAAATGTGTGGAATCATTATTGAACTTTTCCTGCCAAAATTCATAATCTTTTTCTATCGCTTCTTTTGAAGGAATGTTTGTGGTAATTAAATATTTATTGTAATCATTGCTATCGGTGATTTTTTCAGCCTTTTCCTGACATCCAAAAAAAATAGCAATGAAAAGTATTGTGATAATTTTTTTCATAATTGATATTTTAAGTTGGTTTACCTTTTAAAATCTATTAAAGCAAAAAAGAGAACACAGACGGTTCTCTTTTCTGATTTTAAATTAGGTCTATTAAAATGGTCCAGCCAAATATGGGAAGCTACTTGAAAAAGCAACATCGTTTGATGGCACACCATCGCTGGTCAAGCCTGGATTCTCAGAGCCATCAGGACCGCCAAAGATCAATAGTAATGATACATCTATCACATCATCGCTCAAGGTTCTACCGGTCAATATTTCGGTACCGTTAAAGTATGTTGTGATACCTGTTTTTGCTACCCACAATACATCATTGGAAAGTACTGTTGTAAAAGTAGTGGCGTCAAGACCTAATGCGTTTTCAGTATATCCAGGATTTAAACCCAATAATTTAGTTTCAAATTTATCCTGAAATGCAGCTTGCATTTCTGAAGGTACGGTTACATTAAAGGTGTCTTTAAAACCATCTGTTCCAAAAACCGTGTTAATACCGGGGCGACCCATTTGGTCTTCCTGCATATAGGTTCCGCTGAAGTCAAGTACTTGCCCACAAGGTGTGCAGTCAGGCCCACCGCAATCTACATCTGTTTCCTCACCGTTCATGATTCCGTCGGTACAGGTTTCCTGTATTATTACGTTATCGTCGTCATCTTTACACTGCACAAATAAAAGTGATGTTGAAATTGCAGCAAAAAGGGTTATATATTTTAATGTTTTCATCTTTTTTAAATTTTTAAGGTTAGCAATTTTTATTGTTTTCTTTTAGCTTCAACCCACACATTATATATAGGTGTGTTGGGTGCAAATGGATTTACACCCGCTACGCCTCCTGGAAGCATGGATTTTGGAACTTCCACTACAACGCTCAATACGTTTGAGCCTGCAAAGGTGTCGGTACCCGGATTGTCAAAACTGGTTGCTGTACCCGCTAAAATTTCATTGTATTGATTGAAATCAAAGTAGAAAGGATCTTCGCGGGGTCCCGCAAAAAACTTCATACCATCTATTTCAGCTGTTTGGACATCATCCTTGGTAGAAATTTTTACGCTTCTGCGGGTTGAAGTTGCAATTGTACTTTGCAAACCTTGCGTTGCGGGTGCGGTTGGTCCAAAGAAATACATGGAGTCACCACGTCTAATAGCTTGAATAACTAAATCTTCCTTAAGATCGTTGTTATTGTCAATATTAATTTCAATTAAAACTGACTCGTCAAACTCAGCCTGCTCCGTGGGTTGCCCTGGAGCCAAGAGCCCTTGAACGTTTGTAGCAAAAACAAGGTTTCCGCTATTTTCACCCTGAAAGGCATAAAAGTCTGTTATATCCGCATTGGTTCCTGCTACTGCTGGAGCGTCAATGTGATCTGCGGATATTAAAAATATCGATAGTACGGCTACGCCTATTCCACCGATTACTGCAAAAATTTTTGATTTTTTCATCTTTTTTGTTGGTTTATATTATTTATTTTTACTTGTTCGCTTATACTTACGTTTAAATGTAACAGCATGGTTTTTATAAGAGCGTTAATCTTTTGTTAACGTAAAAAAACACTAATTTTGACTGCCCGAAAATAGTCAATTATTTACACGATGAACCCCTCCGCACCAGATTGGATCTTAAAATTTCTAAATCTTTTTGATACGAACGATCTCGTGGCACCTTATAATGATGAACATGAATTTTATGACGCTTTAAAGCAAACCGGTTTTATATATGGAATTTCGGTTGCTGCTCTACCTAAAAAATCGTACGGTAAATTAAAACTTACCAAGGAAGAACTTACAAAAATAAACCTCTTCCACGCTTTGCTGTTTCAATTTTATAAAGAAAATAAAACCGTAGATAATAAGGAAGCTGTGGCTAGTATTTTGTTATTCTACAAAGATCTGGAAAAGAAGAAAACTGGTTTTTTTCACAAATTTTCACTCAATCAAAGTCCAGTCAATAATTTGGAACATATACTTTCTACGCGTTTGCAGGAAGCAAATACTCTTCTTAAAAAGAATACCGTTTCATTACTTACCTATGCCCTTCTCTATTTAGACGTTTTGGCATACAAGCAATGGCTTTCAGAGCCAAATTCTGCAAAAAAATATTACAAACAACTGGAAGCCTTTGTGTTAACTGGCTGTTTTTATACTTTGAAATCCAAAAAGAAAAAAACAAAGTACGACAAACTGTTAATCGAACTATTTGAAACTTCTTCACAATATATAATTGATGATACTGAAGGCGGCGCGGCCACTTTTTTGGAAAGCCTAAATTATTTGAAGAATAGCAAAAATTCATTGGAGAAAAAATATCTGCTTGACCTTTGCTGCCTTACCGTGTGGGAAGATTTAAAGATGGATGAAATAGAACATCAATTTTTACAGCAGCTTTTGGTTACACTTGATTATCCTGAAACCGAACTTCAAAAAAGTCTGCTGGCGCTAAATACTTTTTCAAAAAATTATACAGAAAAAATCCTACTCTTTGAATATTCGCACCCAGTGAAGCAGTTTTACAAACAATCTGCTTCAACTGTAAAATTGTTGATTATCCGCAACAAAGACCGTTTGGCACGCGAACTGGAGGAAAGTGGCGAATTGATGGTGCTGCTTGGGCAGTCCACCCTCCGCGATCTTTCTGTTGAGGAAAAATCGAAAGTGAAAGAACAATTATTGGATATTTGTAAAACCATCCCATCGCTTACAATATTTCTATTGCCCGGTGGAACGGTGCTTTTGCCGCTTTTGGTGAAATTTATTCCGAAGCTTTTACCGTCTTCCTTTCAGGAAAATAGAATTGAAACTTTAAAAAGAAAAGATTAGCTACTCCAACCAAAGCTTGAAATCCTTAACACGCTCGCGGGCTACAATCACTTCCTGTCCCTTAAAACTATTAAGCTTTAATTGAAGCCGGGAATTTGTGTACGCAATTATATCTTTTATTGAATTGATATTTATGTAAAACTTCCGGCTTATTCTAAAAAACGTTGCCGGAGAAAGTTCCTGCTCCAGTTGTTCCAAAGTAGTTTCCAATAGATAATCGCGGCCATCTACGGTGTGTGCGTATGTCCCTTTGTTTTCAGAATAAAAACATTCTATTTCATCAACAGAAATCATTTTTATGTGCTGCCCTATTTTTGTGGTAAATCGCTTTTTATACTCGCGCTCCACAGGATTTACGAGCAGTTTTTTAATATCCTCAAAATTGAGCTGTACGTTTGCGGGGCTAGGTTTAAAGGATTTATACTTTTTAACGGCAGCCTGAAGCTCGGCTTCGTCAATTGGTTTCAATAGATAGTCAATACTATTCAGTTTAAATGCCTGCAAGGCATATTCATCAAAAGCCGTGGTGAAAATTATTGCACTGTTTACTTCCACCGTATCAAAAATTTCAAAGGAAAGTCCGTCGCTCAATTGAATATCGAGAAATATCAAATCGGGATGTTCATTGTTTTGAAACCACACCACAGCTTCTTCCACGCTATGCAGCATTTGGTTTACGTTTACCTTTTGCTTTTCGAGCATCCGCTGCAGGTAACGAGCAGAGGGTTTTTCGTCTTCGATGATCAGTACGTTCATAGGGTTGGTTTCTGGTTTCAAGTTGTAGATTTCTAAAGGTCTTCCTCCAAAAATTGCTTTATTTTTTTCTCTTCCCAGCGTTTTAGAAAATTATTGTTCACATTCATAACAAAGAACACGTACAGGGCGTGAGACACCAAACCGATGCCCCAAAAAATAGCGGTAACGTAATTGCTCCAATGTGCAAAGTTTATTTCCTTAGCATTAAAAACATTGGCCGAAACAAGGATAATCGCTATGTTAACAATTATATACACCGCCAAGTGACTGTAAAATCCCTTTAGGGTTTCCACTTTTTTCTTTGCCCGCAGGTAGGCCAAACTTTTCTTGGTTTCCATTGTAGTGATTTTTATTCTTCTTTCAGAAATTTTTTTAGTTGTCTGTCTTCCCAGTTTTTTAGGAACTTGAATTTATATTGAAAAACCTTCTCCGCGTGAAAGAGTAACCCGATGCCCCAAAACAGTGGAACTATCAAAATATTCCAATCAATCCACTCCACAAAATTTTTATCGTTCGATTCAATTTGAAAAAATTCCAAAACCCTTCCCCTTATAATAAACAGGGCAACATTTACAAGTATATAAACCAACAGATGTTTGTAGAATCCTTTTAGCGCATCTACCCTTCTACGGGCCTTTCTCCATTTTAAATTTTCAGAATACATTAGTTCCAATTATTTTTAGATTTTTGTTCCTCCTCTTCCATAAACTGTTTCATCTTTTTTTCTTCCCAGTCCTTGCCAATAAATGGCGCCCATCTAAATGTTTTAATGGCCTGAAAAAAGATCCCGATTCCCCAACCGAATGCTGCCCACAAAAACCATGGATACCTTAATTCATTGGTATAGTAATTCAGTCCTGCCAAAGCGCAAATGAATACTACATAAAACATCAAACTTGTGTAGAATTTCTTGATCTCTGCCACCCGTTGTTTGGCTTTAAAATATTTGTTGTCTTTGTTATTTTCGGTTTCCATAATTGTAGTTTTTAATTATAGTATAAAGGTATCAAAGATTAAAGGCTTCAAAAAAATACAATCTCCCAACTGTAGCTTTAGGGGGATGGACTGTCGTTTATTCATCCTTATCCATTAGCTCACGAATTTTACGCGCTTCCCAATCCTTGCCAAAAAACGGGTTGTAATTAAAAGTTTCCGCAGCGTGGCCCATAACCCCAATGCCCCAACCAACTATTGGGAAAAGCGCCCACGGGAAGCCCGCCCGGGAAATATAATTTAAGTAAATAAATACCGGAGCCATTAAAATATATAGCGTTAAGTGAATGTAAAACCCTTTTAGTTTTTCCACCCGTTTTTTGGCGAGTTTGTACTTTTTTTCTGAAATATAAGCATCCGGTGTGTTCATAATTTGAAGATTTTCTCCCAAAATGGGTATTGCAATGCTGAACTTTTTTTCGCTTTCGTTAATAATTACAGGGCGTTTCGTCAAAAGTGCATACCTGTCGCGAATGTTGCGCAACCCAACGCCCGTACTCTCTTTTAAAACCTGTTTCGGCTGACTGTTATTGGTGACAACCAAATTGCCGTTTTCTTCTGAAATAGTTATATAAAGTTTTTTCGAAGGCATAACCTGGTTGTGCTTAACCGCGTTTTCCAACAAAAGTTGAAGCGATAACGGAACTACCTTGGCCTGCGGGTTTTCCAATTTTGAAGGTGAAGTAAAAACAATACTGTCCTCAAAACGTACCGCCAGTAGCGACATATAAAGTTCCGCAAACCTCAGTTCCTCTTCCAGCGTAACCAACTCTTTATTTTTTTGTTCCAAAACATAGCGATACACTTTGGAAAGCGAAGTAGTAAAACGTGTAGCGGCTTCGGGATTTTCTTCAATTAAACTGGTGAGTACATTTAAACTATTGAAAAGAAAATGCGGATCCAGTTGGTTTTTAAGGGCATCAAATTTTGCCGAAGCCGTACCGGCAATTATTTTCTGTTCCTTTACAATAGTTTGCTGCTTATTTCTGTAGTAATAGGCCACATAAAAAATGGTCGTGACCACTACAGATATTACAAATGAAATGTAGTAATACTGCATCTTTTCGGAAGCAATAAACTCTGAAAAGCCCCTTCCATCTATAAGCACTTCCGTTATGATCCTTATTAGGAAAAGTGCCAAAAGAGTAACAAGAATTCCCCCGAAAAGTCCTTTTAAAAGGTTCTTCAGCTTAAAGACTTCATTAGGAAAAACCTTTAACAAAAAATCAAAATAATACGCATTCACCATATAAAGAATCACGGCATACAGCTGGTTATATAGAAAAGTGATAAGAATATCCCTTCCATTATCATACTGATATCCGTTGGCATACTGTATCAAACCCAGAATAATAAAAACTAGGGTTCCTACAAAAAAAGCCTTACCAAAATCCTTTAAAATACGCATTGAAATAATTATTTGTTAGCTACGAATTCACGAATGATTTTAAAAAAACACTCGTGAATTTGCAGCAAATTTTTTATTTACAGCTTTCTGCTTGTATCTGCTTTGCGCGTTCTTCGCCGTATGTTGGGTAAAATTCACCTGCTGGTTTAAAGGTAGCAAAAAGTTCAATGGCCCGCTGAATGTCTTTACAATAGGGCTCAATGGATTGCCCAAAATATTTTGCGCCGCCCATATCCCATTCGGCTTTTGCCAAAATTATACGTGGATTGTTAGGCGCGAGCGCCAAAGCCTTACTGTATAGTTCTGAAGCTTTTGGGGAGTAGGTCATTCCGTATTGTTGACCGTCAAAAACAATCCAAGCCGTATATAATTGTGCCTGTAAAACCAGTAAGTCTGGATTCTCTTTTGAAATTGCAGTCGCATCGTTAATGAAATCCTGTGCTTTATCCAATTGCGCTTTCAGCTTGGTTGCGTCTTTTTCAGGGAAGCTATTGATTACATTAATTTGAGCTACATAGTAAGGAGGCAACCAGTTATCTGGTTCTGCTGCCGCGATTCTTTCAAAAACATTTGCGGCTTCCCACGATTTGTTCTCCTGCCAAAGCTGAAAGGCTTTACGCATTCCCTGTTGGTATTTGGTTGGTTGGGCAGCTGCATTTACTGCAGAATCTGTTTGCCCCTGCATAATGAGGGCCGTGAAAAAAATCATTAAATAAGTGACTACGTTTTGCATGGTTTCTAATTTTTTAGTTAGTATTAATTGTTGTTCAAATTTCCCCTAAAAAACTCAGCTTTTAAAAATTGAAATTCTGAACTGTTGAATTTTACAGATGAATTGTGATTACTATAGATTATCTAGCTGGTTGTCCTTGCCGTCATCGCTAATGGTCCAGAAAAAGCCCACAAAAAAGAACTGATCTGCAGCGGGAAGTAACTCTCGGCGGGCAAAGTTTCCATTTATATCGGGAGTTTTGGCATATTGATACCCATTCACGTTTTTAAAAGCAAAAACATTGTTTATTGAAGCATAGAGAATTTTTTGTTGTGAAATTAAATACGCCCAATTCAAACTTAAACTGTTATATCCCTTGGTTTTTTTCTGAAGAAATCCAGGCTCGTTCAAATCGGTGTAAGTTCTGCCGCTACCGTATTGATAACTGAAACCTATCTGGCTTTTCCAATCATTTATCCAGTATTTCGCAACCACGGAAAGGTTGTGCGTATTTGCAAAACTCGGTGTGGCCTCAAAAGGATAATTCTTATATTTCCGTTGGGTATCCAAGTAGGAATAGCTTACCCAGTAATCTATATTTTTAAGCGTTTCATTGTCGCGCCAAAACAAATCAAGTCCTTGCGCAAAGCCATCGCCATTGTTTTTAAATGTTGTATTTATGTCTGGAAATTCATCATTATAAGTTACAAGATTGGTGTATTGCTTTCTATAGACTTCAGCACGAAAAATCCTATTATTGGCTGAGTATTGATAGTTCATAATATAATGTTGGGTATGCTGGGCTTCCAGATTGTTTGTGAATTTGAGCACTTCACTATCCGGTTGCTGAAAGAAATCGCCATAGGCCAAAGAAAGCTGGCTGCTCTTTCCAGTTTTGTACGCAAAAGAAACTCTGGGTGAAACCGTAAACTCTTTAAATAATTCACTGTACTCCCCACGAACGCCCAGTTTTAAGGCAAGTTTCCGTGAAAAAATAATATCGGCCTCTGTAAATGCTGCGGAAATATTATTGTTGAAACCTAACTTTGCATCAACATTGGGGTCCTCATAATCTTCGTTGAAGTCGGTCACAAATTGTTCAACTCCAAAATTTAATTTAAACCGATTGCTAAAACGTTTTTTCAACTTCAGTTTAAGATGTGCTGAATTCTCAGTATCTTTTATATTTGCTTCATCAATTCCAACTTTAGTTTTTCCGTAAGTGTAACTTCCACCACCAAAAATGGTCCAACCTTTATTTAGCATTTCACTGTAACTTGCGTTGGTGTAAAAGTTTTGGTTGTTTAGCTTAAAGCGTGTTCCTTCGGGCTGGTTTATGTCTTCTTGGGTAAGTTCAAAATCCGAAGTATCAAAAGCTCCATAAATTTTTAAGAGACCATCGCCTATCTTTTGCCGAAAAACCGCTTCTCCCGAAGCTGTTTCAAAAGGTTTTTGCCAATCATTCCTGTCTGGCAAAATTGCTATGTAGGGTCCTAAATTTATATAAGAAGCATTAACACTCAACGAGCTCTTTTCCCACTTTTCAGTATGGCCAAGACCACCACCTACGCTCATAATGGCGATATCAGTCTTTTCTTGCGAAGGTTCATCAATTGTATTTAATAATAAAACGGAAGACAGTGCCTGCCCATATTCGGCAGAATAACCGCCCGTGGAAAAGGTAATTCCATCAAACAGAAAAGGACTGTAACGCCCGCGTGTAGGAACATTGTTTGCAGTAGGTGAATAGGGCGTAAACACACGAATGCCGTCGATAAAAATCTGGGTTTCACCAGCATCACCCCCGCGTACAAAGAGGCGACCGTCCTCAGCGACAGTCGTGGTTCCGGGAAGGGTTTGTAGCGCCCCCACAAAATCGCCCAAAGCACTTGCGGTTGTAACAATGTCCAAAGGTTTTAAAACGGAGATTTTGCTGTTATCACCTGCGGAAAAAGATCCGGCGGAAATAGTTACAGTTTCCAGTGAATTAACGTCTTCGCGAAGCGTTATTTTGAGGTGCTTCATCGTTGAAACATCATCAATGATTTTTGTGGGCTCAAAAGAAACATAAGAAATAGTCAAGGTTTGTGTTCCGGTTTCGGAAGTTTCAAATGAAAATTTTCCGCTTTCATCTGAAGTACTTCCATCGTAAGTGCCTTCCAAATAAACATTGGCTCCAAAAACTGGAACTCCCTTATTGTCCATAACCGTTCCTGAAATGGTGGTTTGCGCCAATAGAAAGCTTGGAAAAATAACTAGTAAAAAAGTGATAACTGAAATCTTCATAAAATGGTTGGTTTTATTTTCAGTTCAAAGATGAAATATTGGCTACTCTTTTCAGAAATTAAAATGCTGAACTGTAAAAATGAAATGCTCAACTGTAATTTTGAGCTTTACATTTTTTTTAGAAGTATTTATTTAAGATCATTCCACAAATTCTAAAATATCTCCAGGCTGACATTCCAAAACTTCGCAAATAGCTTCCAGAGTGCTAAAGCGTACCGCCTTTGCTTTTCCGGTTTTTAAGATGGAAAGGTTAGAAAGCGTGAGCCCAACTTTTTCAGAAAGTTCGTTTAATGACATTTTTCGCTTGGCCATCATTACGTCCAAGTTTACAACTATTGGCATAATTAGATTGTTAGTTCATTTTCGTTTTGTATTTCTACTCCTCTTTTAAAGACCAATGCGATGATGTAAATGACACCCGCAAAAAACAAAAACGGTTCTGCCCCCCAATCAATTTGTAAAATTAACCCTTGTTTCATAATACGACTGCCGTAGTTTTCAGCTATTATAGCAACTACGCCAATACTGAGCGCGTAATAGCTCATATTTATTATTGCCGAGGCTGTTTTTTGGTTAAAGGGATAATTTATATCAAATTTCATAAAAAGTTTTATCACTAAATAAGCAAGATAAGTTTTCAAAGCCGACAACGCTATCAAAAAACTGGCTATGCCAAGATAATATTCCACGTTAAAATTGTAAACATTTAGCAAATCCAGCCCCATATAAGTATCCGCTGCACCATTTGAATTTATAAAAAGGGTCACAAAAAGAGAGACGAGCAAAGCTCCTGTTTTTATGCATAAACCAATGAATATTATCCAGAATATAATATTCATCACTTTCATTATAATATTTGTTTTCATTTTTGGTTGATTTTAAAATTACTTTGCGAAAATAGATAATTATTTATTGATAAACAATAAATATATTTTATTTATCAACAATTATTTTTAACAAGCCAATTTTTCTAAATACAATCATCTATTTTTTTTGGGGTCTTACGGTTTTTACTGAAAAATTCAACAAAGCTTTTTTAGGAAAGAAGAAAGGGAAAATTGTATCTTCGGAAGAAAAGAAATAGAAATGGACGATTCAACAAAAGTGGATGCCTTCTTTAAAAATCAAACCAAGTGGAAGCAAGAGCTGCAGAAACTCCGCGAAATTATATTGCAAACCGAATTAAAGGAAGAAATAAAATGGGGGAAACCCACCTACACTTTAGACGGAAAAATGGTAGTGGGAATGGCCGATTTTAAAAATCATATGGCCCTCTGGTTTCACCAGGGTGTTTTTTTGAAAGACAAACACCAAAAACTTATCAATGCGCAAGAAGGTGTTACCAAAGCATTGCGCCAATGGCGCTTTGAAAAAGGTGATGAAATCGAGCCCGATATTGTTATGGAATATGTAGAAGAAGCCATTGCCAACAGCAAAGCTGGAAAGGAATTGAAACCCGTGAGAAAAAAAAGTATTTCAATCCCCTCTTTACTTGAAGATGCTTTCAAAAAAGATGCTTCATTGAAAAATCATTTTCTAAAACTCACTCCCGGTAAACAGCGCGAATATGCTGAACATATTGGGCAAGCAAAGCGTAAAGCTACCCAACAGCGTAGATTGGAAAAGTGCATTCCTATGATAAAAAATGGCGTTGGCCTTCATGATAAATACAAAAACTGCTAATGGCATTAAAACCAAATTTTGAGAGATACACCACACGACAATTGTGGTTTTATGCCCGACGGGCTTTTTGGATTTTGGTAGCTTGGGTCATCATTTCAAATGTCATGTTTTTTTATGAATTTATCACCCTAAAGAGCAACGGTGTATTGAGTTCGAGCTACGATTTTTATTCAGCAGTAATGGCAAACCTAATTGTTGCTATTTCAGCTGGGCTCATAGGCGGCATTGTAACCGTAAATTTAATGGAGCGCTGGCTTAGGCGTGTGGTTTTTTGGAAAGCCCTTCTTTATTTAATAATCGCTTACACCGTAACCGCTTTTTTGGTAGGTGCCATTGGAGCATTGTATATAACAAGTGAAGACTTGGGAGTTCCTTTTTATACTTCGGAAGTGCTTCAGCAAACAGTTTCTTTTTTTGGCACTTGGCTTTTCATTAAGAATTATATCATCTGGCTTTTCATCGTTTTGGTAACGCTTATTGTTTTAATGGTGAATGATAAGTATGGACCGGGGGTTTTTCCGGATTATCTAATAGGAAGATATTTTCGCCCAAAGCACGAAAGGCGTATTTTCATGTTTGCCGATATTAAAAATGCTACGGGAATCGCCGAAAATTTGGGTGAAGAGAAATACTTTAATTTTTTGAAAGATTTTTTTAGGCATATTGCTCCTGCCATAGTACAAACTCGTGGCGAAGTTTATCAATACGTGGGTGATGAAGTGGTTGTGTCCTGGAAAATGAAATGGGGCCTAAAACGCGGAAATACTATACAATGCTACTATAATATGAAAAAAATAATTAAATATAAAGCCCCAAAATATTTAAAAAAATACGGTGTTGTTCCCGAATTCAAAGTTGGTCTTCACTACGGCACGGTAATGGTTGGTGAAATTGGACAGATAAAACGTGACATTGCATTTTCTGGAGATGTGTTAAACACTACTTCACGTATTCAGGCCATGTGCAAAGAACTGGACGTAGAAATTTTGGCTTCAAAACCATTTGCAGATATTGCCTATAAATTACCTAAAGGCGTTACCAAAAAAGAAATGGGGAAAGAAAAGCTACGCGGTAAAAGTGAGGAGATTGCATTGGTCACCTATGAAAAATTATAATACTACAAGACTATAAAATTTACAATTATGAAAACAGACAACTACACAAAAATCATTTTAACAATCATCGCTGTTTGCCTTACCATAAATGTGATGAGAGACTTTGAATTTATTCCATCCGCTCACGCAAATGAGACCGAAACTCTACCAAATAAAACTTTTACGGAGGTAATGGACGTACGTTTGGTTGATATTAACACTTATGACGAACTAAACGTAAACCTTAAAAGTGTTGACACTTATGATGAAGTAAAAGTAAATCTCAAAAAGATTGAAACTTCCGATGAGTTGGATGTTAACATTGATGAAATTGGTGGTGGTTGGGTTTCAAATGGTGGACCTATCGCGGTAAAGGTTCAATAAGCCACAGGTTGCATTTTTAAAATAACTCAACAACCAATAACAATTAATTTTTTTTAAATGGACGGATAATCAGCCGCGCAGCACGGTCATAGTTAATATAACTATATGTCCAATTAAAAAACGTTACTACCCTATTTCTAAAACCCACCAAAAACCATAGGTGAACAAACATCCATAAAAACCAGGCAATAGCACCACCAAAGTGCAGCTTGCCCAAATCTACTACTGCTTTATTTCTACCTACTGTGGCCATGGTACCTTTATCAAAATATTCAAAAGGCTCCATTTGTTCATCTCTTAGCATTTTTCTGAAATTTTTCCCCAGTTGTTTTCCTTGTTGAATTGCAGGTTGTGCAACCTGTGGATGTCCTTTGGGGTATTCCTCGGTTTCCATTAGTGCGATGTCGCCCAGTGCATAAATATTTTCAAAACCATTTATTTTATTGAATTCATCCACTTTATATCGATTGGCTTTTTCTATTAAAGCATCGCCATTTATTCCTTTTATAGGTGCTCCGGTAACTCCGGCAGCCCAAATAAACGTTGCGGTTTCAAATTTTTTTCCATCTTTTGTGGTAACCGTTTTACCGTCATAATCGCTTATAAAAGTTTTCAAATGAATCTGAACCCCAAGTTTTTCCAGAAATTTTTGTGCCTTTTCCGAAGCTTGTTCACTCATTGGCGGTAGTACCCGGTCCAATCCTTCAATTAGATGGACGTTCATTTCTTCTTCTTCCAGCTCGGGATAATCGTTCTCAAGAATTCCTTTTCTAAATTCAGCCAAAGCTCCCGCAAGCTCTACGCCAGTAGGCCCTGCGCCTGCAATCACAAAATTCAGCAGGCGCTTTCTTTCCCATTCATCAGTAGTTATATCTGCTTTTTCAATATTCTGAAGCATCAAGCTGCGAATGTTTAGGGCTTGAGGTACTGTTTTCATGGGCATACTGTTTGCTGCGATATTCTCATTTCCGAAGAAATTGGTGCGGGTGCCCGTGGCAATAACAAGATAATCATATTGCAAGCTGCCAATAGAAGTGTGGATTGTATTTTTTTCAGTGTCTATATTCTCAACCTCAGCCATTCTAAAGTGAAAATCGGCGTTTTCCCTAAAAATCTTCCGAAGTGGATATGCTATAGAATCTGGTTCCAAACCTGCCGTGGAAACTTGGTATAGCAACGGTTGAAAAGTATGGTAGTTGTGCCTATCAAAAAGTACGATCTGTACTTTTTCTTTTTGAAGTTTTTTTATAAAGGAAATACCCGCAAATCCGCCGCCTATTACGACTATTCGGGGCACACCGGTTTCGGGAATATTCATCTGTTGATTTTATACCCTAAATTTAGGCATTGTAGAGCGAGTTCGTTTAATTTTTATGATTTTTGTAACAAACCTCTTTGCATAAATACTAATCTAAAGCTAACAAACTACCATTGAACGAAGAACTGGAACATAGTTTTGTGACCCAACTAGAGGAGAATCAAAACATTGTACACAAAATCTGTAGGTTATATACCAATGACAGTGACGCTCATAACGATCTGTTTCAGGAAATAACCATTCAGCTTTGGCGCGCATACCCAAAATTTAGGGGCGATTCAAAATTTAGTACTTGGATGTACCGCGTGGCTCTAAATACCGCAATAACGCTTTACAGAAAATCAAAACGCAACATAAAAACACAGGATTTTGAAGGGATTAGTTTTAAAATTACCTCAGAACCTTATGATGATACAACCGAACAACAATTGAAGCTTATGTACAGTGCCGTGAAGGATCTGAACGATATTGACAAAGCATTGGTTTTTCTCTATTTGGAAGACAAAAACTATAGGGAGATTTCCGAAACCTTAGGGATAACTGAAGTAAATGCACGCGTTAAAATGAACAGGATAAAAGAAAAATTACGAACCATTTTAAATCCGTAACCCACAATGGATGAACTGGAACTATTAAAAAAACAATGGCAAAGCAGGGAGCATGAACTTCCGAAACTTTCCTATGAGGATATTTATAAAATGTTGTTGAAGAAATCCTCTTCAATAGTGAAATGGATATTCTACATAAGCATTGCCGAAATTCTATTTTGGACTCTTCTTTCCTTTATGGTACCAGAATCCAGTACCAAGTTTAGCGATGATATCGGTCTTCACAATTTTTTGGTGGGTGTAAACGTGCTTAACTATACGGTGTTTGGATTTTTTATAGTTCTTTTTTACTTAAACTACCGTAAGATTTCAACAACAGATTCCATAAAAGACTTGATGAAAAATATTCTGCGCACACGAAAAACCGTCAAGTATTTTGTGATTTACAATGTTACAGGGTCTATTTTGCTTATTATAGGAATTAATTTTTATTACTATTTCAATCAAGATATTGTATTCCAGTTTATGACCGAAGATTACGGTATCACAAATATTTCACAACAAAGGTTTATGAAAATGTTCTTTGTTATTCAAATACTTTTCGGAATTGTGATGATTGGCTTTATACTTTTATTTTATAGGATTGTCTACGGAATCCTTTTGAGGAAATTGCACAAAAACTATAAAGAGTTAAAGAAGATAGAAATTTAAAAAGGTTTCATTTATAGGCGAAGTGGAATAATTCAATTTTCAAATTAACACACTAGACACTGCAGCTAAGAACTGCTAATTTTTTTAATACCGCCATTGCCGTTCTTTGTTAAGTTCTTCTTCGCTTTGTATTTCAGAAGAAGGTATTACTTTCAGAAAAGAAGGGTGCTGTTCAATGGCGTATTCCAGCTTTTCCACAATCTGCTCCATCGTTTCATTTTCATAATCAATATCCAACGGTTGCTTAATTTCCATGGATTGAAGAATGCCTCTTTTCTTTATTCGAAGTCCTTTCTTATCAAAAGACCTTCTAAAACCATCAATAACAATGGGCACTACTACAGGTTTGTTTTTCTTTATAATGTGTGCAGTTCCTCTTCGTATGGGTTTCCATGGTTTGGTGGTACCCTGCGGAAAGGTAATAACCCAACCATCGTTAAGCGCTTTGGTTATATTGCTTACATCGCTCATCTTCACCTGCTTGTTTACTTCTTTTCCCTTTTCACGCCAAGTGCGTTCAATACTTACAGAACCAGCATAGGCAAGAATCTTTGGCAACAAACCATCTTTCATGGTTTCCTTTGCCGCAACAAAATAGATATTCAGTTTCGGGTTCCAGAGGTAGCCAACATTTTTAATGCTATCCTCTCGGCCGTGCAAGCTAGCATTAAATACATGTAGCATGGCCGCAACATCTGCGAAATAAGTTTGATGATTGCTTACAAAAAGTACATTTCTATCTGGAAGCTCTCTAAGAATCTCGCTTCCTTCAATTTTCAACTCATTAAAACCTTTGAACCTTCGGTGAGTTAATAGTCCTGCTATGCGTATTAGCCAGAGTTTTAAAAAAAGTATATGCCCAAAAGGATTTTTTTTAAAGAGACTCATTTTTTAATAATCAGTGGTCAGTATTCAATTTGCGTAATAAAAGTAGCCATAGATTGGAAATTTATGACAGCCCCCAACCACAGGCTAAGCAATACAAATATACTAAAATAAGCCATTACAGTACCTTTTTAAGCAATTCGCGCACTTCGTTGAGCATCATAGCTGTAGCTCCCCATACTATATGTCCGTTTAGTTTGAACGCCGGCACTTCGATGCTTTTGGCGTAGGATGTGGACAGGGTTTGTGTGGTTATATTCAAATCGTCCATCAAGTCGCGGAGGGTTACTTCTATCAGTGCTTCCACTTCTTCTTCCTGCGGAATAAATTTTGGGGATTGGGCGGTTATTCCTAAAAAAGGCTGCACAAAAAAATTACTGGGCGGTATATAGATTTCTGTTAGCGCTTTTAAAACCGAAATTGTATTTCGCGAAACGCCTACTTCTTCTTCGGTTTCACGTAAGGCCGCATCTTGTATGGAATTATCTTTATCTTCAAGTTTGCCGCCGGGAAAACCAACCTGTGCTGAGTGAACGCCTTTATATGTTTTCCGAAGAATTAAAATCAACCGCGTTTCAAAATCTTCCGACGGATAAAAAAGAGACATCACCCCTGCCCTTTTTGCTGTGTTTTTTCCGCGGGCAACGCGTTTCAGTTCCTGCAAACGCTCTATAGGCGCCATTTTAAATTGGACCGTTTCGCCTGGAAGTTCCATTTTTGTTACTTTTACAATCCGTTTTTCAAAATCGCGAAAATCCATTTATGAAGAAGTTGTTTGTTTATAGCCTGGGAATTGTTCTGTTCTTTGGAAGCTGTGAAGATAAGAAAAAGCAGTCCGAAACTGATGTTGAAGTTCAAAAGGAAAATAAAAATGATAGTGAGCAAAATATAAAAATTGATTCGGCAAAAACAGACTATCCTGAAATTACGAACGATAATGTGGTTTCGTTTTTAACCGAATACGGAAAGGAAAACCCCGAAACAAAGGTTTTGGTAACTACCCGTTTTGGCGATATTGAATTAGAACTTTACGAAGACACGCCGCTGCACCGTGCAAATTTTATCTATTTGGTGAAGCAGCACTATTTTGACGAAACCTTTTTTCATCGCGTGGTTCCAAATTTTATAATTCAAGCTGGCAACAGTGATTTGATTTCAACGCAGAAAAAACGCGCAGAGCTAGGGAAGGAATACTTGCTTCCCGCGGAAATCGTTCCCGGCCGAATTCATGAATACGGAACGGTTTCGGGCGCAAAGGAATACCGCGAGAACCCCGATAACAGAACAGCTCCGTATGAATTTTTCATCTTCCTTGGGCCAAAATCCTCTACAACGCATTTGAACGGAAAATACACCATCTTTGGGAAAGTGACCAAGGGTATGGACGTGGTAGAGGAAATTTCAAAGGTGAAAGCGGACGATGGGGATTGGCCTTTGAACAATATTTATATTAGTGCTAAGGTGATTGAGTGAGAAATCCCCAAATTTCAAGCTCCAAATTCCAAATAATTTTAAATGGAATTTTATACTTTTTATAAATTGAATAATTATTTATCTATTTTCCAACTCATCCTTCCTATAAATACTCGGCAACGAAAGATTGAAATAAACGGCAAACAAACGAACTATAATTACAATTGACCCAGAAATGATAACTATAAAATCTTCAGAAATTGGGGTAAAATGTAAAAGAAAATAGGCCGAAGCACCCAAAATACAAGCCGTGGCATAAATTTCCTTTCTGAAGATAATCGGGATTTCATTACAAAGAATATCTCGCAAAACTCCTCCAAAACAGGCCGTCATTGTTCCCAAAGCAACACAAATTATAGGGTGAAAACCTGCGGCAATGCCTTTTTCCACACCTACAATAGTGTATAGCGCGATACCGATAGTGTCAAACAAAAACAGTGATCTGCGAATGTAACCAAGTCTTTTTCTGAAAACTACCGCAAAAATTGTAGAGCAGAAAATAACGTAAACAAAGGTCAGGTTACGCATCCAAGCTACGTTTGCATCAATAAGAACATCGCGCAAAGTTCCACCGCCAACAGCAGTTACAAAGGCAATTATCAAAATTCCAAATGGGTCCAAGCGTTTGTTGAGTGCCGTTAGTACTCCAGAAATGGCAAACGCAATGGTCCCCAAAATATCTATTAATAATATCAGGTTCACATGTTCTGTGTATAATGATTATAATCGCGCAAAACGGTATCTATATATTGTTTGTCATATAAATCTGAAGAAGTTTCCAAAACACTTTCCACTTTCTTCCTAAGTGTATGTAGTGTTTTGAAATCGTTTGATTTGAGTGCGATAAGATACGTTTCCTTTATAAGTCTAGCGTCTTTATCGGTGAGCTTCGTGACGTTTAAAAACTTAGGTTGGTAATCTTCAGCTATTTCTTCTAAAATGGTATGGCTTATTTTTACTTTGTTTTTGGTGCTTATCACAACAGTTCCCGCAGCGTGGTCGCCTACTCTTTGTCTTTTATCTGAAAAAATTATGGAAAGCAAACCAATGGAACCCAAAAAGATCCAAATATCTACCAAACGCAGCATCCACAAAACCATGTAATCGCTCCAGCGGGCGGGGCTTCCATCTACTTTTACAACCCGCGTTTTCATCGCCATCTTTCCTACAGTCCTTCCATTAAAAAGTATGTGCATATATAAGGAATAGAACATTACGGGCAAAAGCAGCAATTGTTGCAAACCAAAAACCGTCCAATTATCACTAAAAGCCATATTCATAGCTTCAGTAGCCAATTCTACAATAAAAAAGTATACAGAAAAAAGGAAGATGTCTATTAAAAAGGCTAAGATGCGCTCCCCAACACTAACTATTTTATAGTCTAGGTTTACGTTTTGGGTTGTATTGATTTCTAAGTTTGCCATGTAAAAGCAAGTGGTTATATTTATCCAAAAATTTCAACAGATGCGCGAAGCAGCATTCGTCAAGCAAAATAAGGAAAAATGGATTGCTTTTGAAAAAGCAATCACACTTAATTCAAAAATAAGTCCAGACCAGCTTGCGGACCATTACATCCAACTTACCAACGACCTCGCCTATGCGCAAACCTATTATCCCGATAGCAAGGCGCTCCAGTATTTGAATTCATTGGCATCACAAGCGCATCAAAAAATTTATAAAAACAAAAAGGAGACAAAAAACCGTATTGTAAGTTTTTGGAAGGAAGAGTTTCCGTTGTTTTTCAAGGAGCACCAACGCATGCTTTTTTTCTCTTTTTTGCTTTTTGCGACAGCTACAGCCATTGGCGCCATTTCAGCATTGAATGATGATTCCTTTGTACGGTTGATTCTTGGTGATGGTTATGTAAATGAAACCTTGAATAATATTGACAAAGGCGACCCAACCGCCATCTACAAAAGCGGGAGCGAGATTGGCACTTTTTTGGGAATCACTATTAATAACATTCGCGTAGCGTTTTTGGCATATGCTTTCGGAGTAATTACCTCTTTAGGTACGGCTTACATACTATTCAGTAATGGAGTGATGCTCGGGGCATTTTTCACTTTTTTCTATAACCGCGATTTACTTTTTGAAGCTTCAAAAAGCATTTGGCTGCACGGAACCATTGAGATTTCGGTAATCGTAATTGCAGGCTGCGCGGGAATGGTGATGGGCAACAGTATTCTTTTTCCAAAAACATATTCTCGGAAAGTTTCATTTTTAAAAGGCGCGAAGGACGGCCTTAAGATTGTGGTTAGCACCATCCCCTTTTTCATCATTGCAGGGTTTATTGAAGGCTTTATAACCCGTTACAGCAATATGCCTGTATGGTTGGCAATGACCATTATTTTTAGCTCCTTGGCACTTATTATTTTTTATTACGTTATTTATCCAATTATCCTCAACAGAAAGCATGCAAGACAAATATATACCACTTAAACAGCAACGCGATGTAGGCGAAATGATTACTACCTACTTTGAGTTTTTCAAACAGAATTTTAAGCCTTTTTTAAACATCTTCATTAGTTACAACGGGCTTTTTATTTTAAGTTTCTTAGGAGTAAGCTATTTAATGGTTACAGGTTTCTTAGGTGCATATAATGCCTCAAATACCTATGGAATTGAAAGTGACAATTCAAGTTATTTTATAATGTTGGGCTTGGGGTTTATGGGATTTTTCATTCTGTATATAATTACAGCCGTGCTAAACTATAGTCTTGCTGCGGTTTACGTAATAGAATATGAAAAAAACAGGGGTGCCGCCGTAGAAAAAAGAAAGGTCTGGGAAATGGTAAAACAAAACCTCGGAAAAATTATTCTCTTCATAATATTAATGGTTATTGGTTATGTAGTTGCTATGGTTGCGGGAATGATCTTGGGGTTTATACCAATAATCGGAACCTTCGCATATTATTTAATCGTTCTTGCATATACCAGCTGGATGGGTCTTGCATTTATGGCTATGATAAACAGTAATAAAGATGTAATAGATGCTTTTGGTGAAGGCTGGAAACTTTTGAAAAGCTTTTTTTGGAAAAGTGTGCTCACAAATCTTATTATCGGGATGTTGCTTGGTATTTTAATGCTTGTGGTGATGATGGTTCCCGGAATTTTAATTGGAATTTATGCATTTCATTCTTTAGATAGCGGCGTAGATCTTGCAAATTCCGCAGGAGCCAGCGTGGTTTGGACCCTTGCCCTATCTATGCTATTAATACTATACACCCTTAATCAATCCATGATTCAGTTTGTAAACGGTATTCTTTATTTCTCCGTTCACGAAGAAACATATAATGAAGCCACGCGCGAGCGTATTGAAAACATAGGCGCCGGTGAGTAGATTTCTTTTCATACTACTTTTTCTTTTAAATCTCCTCGCGGCCAAAGCTGCGGAAGCGGACAGCCTTACAGTGGCCGTTGACAGCAGTAAGATTATTCCAAAACATTTCTCAGAAAATTTAAGTGAGAAATATTCCGGAAACGATTTTGATTACGATGTGATGGAGGGCGAAGCAGAAAATTATTTAGGCCGTGCCATCACTTGGTTCTTTAATAGAATGGGCGATATTTTTGGTTTCCATCTTTCACCGGAAGCCTATCAAATCATAAAAATTATCGTGTACATTTTGCTTATCGTTTTTGCCATTTACATACTGGTGAAATTGCTTGTGGGCGATAATGCTTCGTCATTTTTCAGCAGAAAAAGCAAAATGGTGGCACCGCTGAATATTCAAGAGGAGCACATTGAAAATATCGATCTGGACAGCTATATCAAGAATGCCCTAAAAGAAGAAAATTACCGACTGGCAATACGATATATGTATTTAAAATCCTTGAAATCGCTTTCTTTAAACAATATTATAGACTGGCATTTTGAAAAAACCAACAGTGACTATTATCGCGAAATTAAAAATGCAGCCTTAAAGGAAAATTTCAAAAAAACTTCTTACCTGTACGATAATATTTGGTACGGCGAGTATGCACTGGACAAAGCCGGTTTTGAAAATGCCGAAAAAGATTTTGAACGACTGAACCAAAACTTGAAAAATGCTGGATAAACGTTCAAAAAGAGTACTTTGGGTTTTTGGGATAGCGCTGCTTATCATCGTGATTACAGAGCTTGTGCGTCCAAAACCTATAAATTGGCGACCCAGCTATACTTCGATAGATAAAATTCCTTTTGGTGGGTTTGTATTTTTTGAGGAAGCCGCTTCCCTATTCAAAAATGCTGAAATAGAAAAGATTGACAAAGACCCGTATGAATTTTTAACGGATAGCACCTATGCTCAAAATTCAGCCTATATTTTTATAAATGATGATATTTTCTTTGATGAAAGACAGGCAGATGAAATTTTAAAGTATGTGGAAAAAGGAAATACCGTATTCATTTCGTCGCGAAGCATTGGGTATATTCTACGTGATTTATTAAATATTGATTCTGCCGCCAACTACAACATTTTAGAGGAAGAACTTCACCCAAAATTTTTTTCGCCATCGTTGAAACAGGATTCACTTCCCGCTTTCAAAAAAGGAGTTTTTAAAGCCTCTTTTATTGAAATAGACACTTTGAAAACCACTGCCTTGGGGTATTATGAAAATGAAGAGGCCGATAACGATTTGGGGGATTTGAATTATGTGAAGGTAAACTTCGGAAAAGGACAGTTTTTATTACACAACCTGCCCGAAGCATTTTCCAATTATTACTTGCTGAAAGGCAATGCGCAATATGCCGCAAATGTTCTTTCCTATATAGATGCCGATAAAATTTATTGGGATGAGTATCTAAAATCTGGCCGAAAAGTTGTGGAATCGCCTATGCGTTTTGTATTGGACCAAGCGCCGCTTACCTGGGCATATTATGTGTTGATGGGCGGATTGCTGATTTTTGTGCTTTTCAAAAGTAAACGCGAGCAACGCGTTGTGGAAGTGATAAAACCGCTTGAAAATACTTCGGTGGAATTTACCAAAACCATTGGCGACCTCTATTTTCAACACAAAGATTATGGTAATATTATTGCGAAGAAAATCACCTATTTTTTGGAAACCCTTCGCTCAAAATATTATTTAAACACCAATGATATTACAGAAGATTTCATCAAAAAACTGGCACTGAAAAGTGGAAACACCTTCGAAAAGACCCAGAAATTAATGCACTTAATAAAACATTTAAAAGAAAAATCAGTGCACAGCGAAGCCGATTTACTGGAACTGAACAAGCAAATAGAAGCATTTAGACTATAAAATTATGGAAGAAACACAGGAAAATCCGTTAGAATTCAACGCACGAATAGATTTAAAAAATCTGCAGGAAGCGGTTGAAAAAATAAAAGCTGAATTAGGCAAAGTAATCGTTGGGCAGCACGATATGCTAGAAATGTTAATCATTTCAATACTTACCGACGGACATTCGTTAATTGAAGGCGTTCCGGGCGTTGCGAAAACCTTGACCGCAAAATTGTTGGCAAAAACATTGGCAGTAGATTTCAGCCGAATCCAGTTCACGCCAGATTTGATGCCGAGCGATATTTTGGGAACTTCAATCTTTAACGTAAAAACGAGCGAGTTTGAATTTAAACAAGGCCCCGTTTTTTCAAACATTGTTTTGATTGACGAAATAAACCGTGCCCCCGCAAAAACGCAGGCTGCTCTTTTTGAAATTATGGAAGAGCGTCAAGTAACCATGGACGGTACCGAATATAAAATGCAACCGCCCTTTTTGGTGTTTGCCACCCAAAATCCTGTGGAACAGGAAGGAACTTACGCCCTACCCGAAGCGCAATTAGACCGTTTTCTTTTTAAAATAAATGTGCCTTATCCCACTTTGGAAGAGGAAATCCACATTCTTGAAAACGAGCATAACAGGAAAGATGCTTTGGTTTTGGATAGCGTGGCGCAAATACTAAACGCAAAACAAATTGCTGAATACCAGCACACCATTAAAAAAATAATCATTGAAAGCAATCTGCTTAAATACATCGCTGCAATTGTGGACAATACCCGAACAAACGCAAACTTATTTTTGGGAGCCTCGCCTCGAGCATCCTTGGCAATTATGAATGCTTCCAAGGCTTTGGCTGCAATGAACGGTCGTGATTTTGTAACTCCGGACGATATTAAAAAAATAGCTCCATCGGTTTTAAGACACAGAATTATGTTAACACCTGAGCGTGAAATGGAAGGAATAACCCCAGATAAAGTGGTGCAGCAGATTATTGAAACTATTGAAATTCCGAGATAAAGTTGAAAAGATTTCTCAAAAGCCTATACCTTAAAAAGCGATTTTTCATCGTGCTGTTCTCGCTCGCGGTGCTGTTTGTGGCTTCGTACTTCTTTCAGGAACTCTTTGATGTGGTCAAGCTTTTGTTTTATTTGCTGTTAGTACTTTTTGCTTTTGATGTGACATTGCTATATAGGAATAAGACGGGAATTCAAGCGGAACGGCTTTTACCTGAAAAGCTATCAAATGGTGATGATAATTCCATTGAAATTAAAATTGTAAATAGATTTCAGTTTAAAACTTCGGTGAAAATTATTGACGAATTGCCCATTCAATGGCAGATTCGCGATTTTAAGATTGAAGCAATTTTGAATATTTCCGAAGAAAAGAAATTTACATACCAAGTTAGGCCAACGGAACGTGGTGAGTATTACTTCGGAAATTTGAACGTGTTTTCCTCTACCGTTTTGGGATTGGTTGCCCGAAGACAACAGTTTTCCGCAGAAGCGATGATTCCAAATTATCCCTCATTTCTTCAGCTTAAAAAATATGATTTTATTGCTTTTACCAATAAATTGAAGCTTTTCGGACTTAAGAAAATCCGAAGAATTGGCAATACCATGGAGTTTGAGCAAATAAAGGATTACACCTCGGGGGATGATGTGCGGAACATAAACTGGAAAGCTACAGCCAAGCGAAACAGCTTAATGGTGAATCAATTTCAGGATGAAAAATCGCAGCCGGTCTATTCTGTGATTGATAAGGGAAGGGTGATGAAAATGCCTTTCAATAACTTGAGTTTACTTGACTACGCCATAAACGCCACGCTCGTAATTTCAAATATAGTACTCAAAAAACATGACAAAGCAGGAATGTTTACCTTTTCACGTAAAGTTGGGGATCGTGTAATTGCGCAAAGAAGAAGTGCGCAAATGCATTTAATTCTAGAAACACTTTACAATGTGGAAACCGATTTTTCGGAAAGTGACTTTTCGCGCTTGTACGTAGATGTGAAGCGACATATAAAACAAAGAAGTTTATTACTGCTTTTTACAAATTTTGAAACGATGGATGCATTGCACCGCCAGTTGCCATATTTGCAGGCAATCAATAAAACGCATCTTTTGGTGGTTATCTTTTTTGAGAATACCGAGTTGAAATCATTTATGAATAAAAAAGCAACCACGACCCATCAAGTTTTTGAGAAGACAATTGCTGAAAAATTTATTTATGAAAAGAAACTGATAGTTAACGAACTTCACAAATACGGTATCCAATCCATTCTTACCGCACCGGAAAATCTTACGGTGAACACAATTAATAAGTATTTGGAAATAAAGGCGAGAGGACTTCTTTAAATTTTCACTATAAATTATATTGATTAAATATGTAAATTTGCATAAATATAATTTACAATGACAATTACACAACTTAAATACGTTTTGGCCGTGGCCGAACAGCAGAATTTCACAAAAGCTGCCGAAAAAACTTTTGTTACTCAACCCACACTTAGTATGCAGATTCAAAAACTGGAGGAGGAACTTGAAATCCAGATTTTTGACCGAAGTAAAAAACCCATTGAACTTACGGGCGTCGGTAAAAAAATTGTAGAGCAGGCTCGAAACATCGTCAATGAGTCGGAACGCATGCAAGATGTTGTAGATCAGGAAAAAGGCTTTATTGGCGGGACTTTCAAACTTGGTATCATTCCTACGGTGATGCCAACTTTATTACCCATGTTTCTGAAAAGTTTTTCAAACCGCTATCCAAAGGTGCAATTGAAAATCGAAGAACTGAATACCGATGAAATCATTGCAAAAATTAACGATGGCTACTTAGATGCTGCCATTGCTGCAACGCCTGTGGGTCAGGAAAAAATTAAGGAAAGGCCTATCTATTACGAGCCCTTTGTGGGTTACATTCCGGAAAACCATCGTTTGGCCTCTAAAGAAAAACTGGAAATCATTGATCTTGACATCGAGGATATATTATTGCTGGAAGACGGACATTGTTTCCGCGATGGGATAATAAATCTTTGCAAAGCCTCTAAAAACAACAGCCACGATAAGTTCCAGTTGGAAAGTGGAAGTTTTGAAACCCTTATAAAACTTTCAGATGAAGGCTTGGGAATGACGCTCCTGCCCTATTTACATACGTTGGACATTTTGCCATCCCAAACCAAAAACTTAAAATATTTTAAAGAACCCTCCCCAGCGCGCGAAGTGAGTTTGATTTACAGTAAAAGTGAGTTGAAAATGCAAATTACCAATGCACTGCACGATATTATTTCTGGCGTAATCCGCGGGGCAATTGCTTTTCAGGACGTGAAAATCATCAGTCCAACTAAAAAAAAAGTCGGCTTTCAGTTATAAGTTATTAATGAAAACAACTTTATGACCCTTAACGCTTAATCAATTACTAAAAAATCCCGCTAGTAAAAGCGGGATTTTTTTATGGGTTTAAATAAATTAGACATTGATTTAATTGTGGGTTCTGCTTGATAAGCGAATCAATCCAGACTTTTAGTTCTTCTACTTCGTAGGGAAGCAATCTGGTTAACGCTTTCTTCAACTCCTTGCAAAACAAATTGACGTCAAAACTTACTTTTGAAAGTACAGCTTTGGTGTAATCAAACATTGCTCTTGCCATAGCTAATTGAGGTTTAGTTAAAAATTTAAGTAGGTAGATTTTTACAATAGGCAGAAGAAGTTTTGTATTAATGAGTTTTAAATATAACTAATTTTTTTCAATTAAATTCTGTTTGAAGTCTAATTCATTCTGTTAAAAAATTGTTAACCAACCCTCAAGACTATACAAATCCCTAAAAGATTGATGTTTGCATTATTTGACCTTCAGAGTCCATTCAAATTCAAAAATAGAAACCACATCTCCGGCCATGTCCTTTCCTACCGATTTCATCCAAATGGTTTGACCTTTACCCGTAGCAATAGTTTTATTAATGGCCTCATTTATCATTACACCATCTGTACAGGTAAACAGAATTCTGCCCCTAGCCTTTTTAGTGAAAGTTGCGCTATTATTCGCCACAAGCATGGAGATCTTTTTATTGCTTTCCTTTATTTTCGCCATAACCATTGCGCCGGTACTGAGCTCTGCAGCCATCCCCTGTACCGCCCAAAAAATGGATTTGAACGGGTTTTGGTTTATCCATCGATGTTTTACCGTGGTTATGCAAATGGTTTCTGAAATTGATTTTACACGCACTCCAGTAAAATATGCAGCAGGTAATTTAAACAATAGAAAAGTATTGATTTTAGTTGGGCTCAGTTTCATTTCGACTTAAATAGTTCACGAAGATATTCAATATATCCTACACATCCTATTTGTTAAAAATATGTTAATTTTAGTACTATGCGTAACATACTACTATCTTTTAGACATATATTTGCATAAGAAAATAACAAGCAATGGAAACTACAATTTCAGAAAACCAGAAAAACGTAAGTGCATTTATTCACTTATCTACCTTTTTAAAATACTTTTTCCCGTTCGCGAATTTTATCGCGCCATTATTGATTTGGACATTCAATAAGGAAAAGGCTTTTGTGGACGAGCACGGAAAACAGGCAATCAATTTTCAATTGAGTGTTTTGGTATATACCATATTAATAGGATTGATATGCCTTCCCTTCTTTATCATTTTCGCAACGGATTTTATCTCTTTGATTGAAACCATTGATCACAATGCGGGGGAGTTTTCAGTAAACAACATTCAAAATCTTTCAGGATACATATTATTGTTCGGATTGGCCATTTTATTGCTTCTGGCATTGTTCATTTTTGAGCTGTATGCCGTAATCAATGCCTCCATCCACGCTTCACGCGGAAAACTTTATAATTATCCACTTAGTATATCATTTATAAAAACCAACCTTAAAAACCCTATTCAAAATGAGCACATTAGTTAGTTACCTATTGGCCGCCATTTTACAGTTTATAGGTGTAAGTATGCCCACGGAACAGGAAACTGTTAGCGCATTGACTCATCAACAATGCGAAGAAACCACAAGTGTGCTCCCCTATTCATTCATCAACAATAGCGAACAAGAATTAAAAACAAGTAAAGAACAATTATGAAAATCGAAAACACAAAAGCACAGATGCGAAAAGGGGTTTTGGAGTTCTGTATCCTTTCCGTTTTAAAAGACGGCGAGGCCTATACTTCAGACATACTGGAAACCCTAAAGGACGCAAAAATGCTTGTCGTGGAAGGCACAATCTATCCGCTGCTCACAAGGCTAAAAAATGCGGGCTTGCTTTCTTACCGTTGGGAAGAATCTACCAGCGGACCGCCACGCAAGTATTATGAACTTACCGATACCGGTAAACTATTTTTAACCGAATTGAACGATACCTGGGCAGAACTGCAACAGGCCGTGAACAAAGTAACCAGCGAAAAAAACACAAAATGAACAAGACAGTAAATATAAATTTGGCAGGCACTTCCTTTCACATAGACGAAGATGCCTTTGGGAAACTTTCGCGCTACCTAGACGCCATCCGCAAATCGCTGAAAGGAGCTGACGGTAGTGAAGAAATTATGCAGGACATTGAAGCCCGCATTGGCGAACTTTTTTCTGAAAAAATAGAAAGCCCTTCACAGGTAGTCACTTTAAAAGATCTTGACGAAGTGATTTCAGTGATGGGACAACCTGAAGATTATGAAGTTGACGACGAAATTTTTGAAGATGTACCCCCTTCTTCAAAAACCTATACAAAATCAAGGGCTACTGCTTCACACAAACAGCTTTTTCGTGATGTTGACAACAAATATATTTCTGGGGTTTCTTCCGGAATTGGGCACTACATCGGCATAGACGCTATTTGGATCCGTCTTTTGTGGATACTTTTAGTTGTTGCCGGAATGGGCTCTCCAATAGTAGTCTATATCCTGCTGTGGATACTGGTTCCGCCAGCACTCACTACTTCAGAAAAACTTAAAATGACCGGCGAACCCGTGAATATTTCCAACATTGAAAGAAAATTCAAAGAAGGCTTTGACAATGTTACTGACCGGGTAAAAAACGTAGATTATGACAAATACGGCAACAAAGTGAAAAGTGGCGCATCCAGTTTTTTTGATAGCTTGGGAATCTTAATAATGACACTTTTTAAAGTTTTTGTAAAATTTATCGGCGTACTGATAATTATTGTTTCCCTTTCCACAATAATTGGTTTGGTTGTAGGCTTTTTCACCTTTGGATCGATAGATTTTTGGGGCAATTCAGAGTTGACCGAGTATATCGCGCTGGTTGATACAACCAATGTACCTCTGTGGCTGATTGCTCTGCTATCCCTGTTTGCCGTAGGCATTCCATTTTTTGTATTGTTCATCTTAGGGTTGAAGCTTTTAATTAGCAATCTGAAATCGATGAGCTCTACCGTAAAAATCCTACTGATTGTAGTTTGGGCATTGTCGGTAATTGGTTTGGCTGTTTTGGGAATAAAACAGGCAACAGAACAAGCTTACGATGGCAACTTCATTGAAGAGCAGACCCTTGCTGTTCGCACAGGAGATACCCTGAGAATTGCAATGCGCGCCGATAAACAATATAGTTATGAAGTGAGCCGTGAAAACGGTCTTGAATTGAAATATACCGAAGATGACAAAAGAATAATTTATTCAAGCGATATTCTATTGAATATTGAATCCACAAAAGATTCCATAGGAAAAATTGTAATTGAAAAAACAGCAGAGGGCAACAATCACCTCGACGCAAAAAAACGTGCAGAAGCTATTGAATATAAGTATTCCTTTGAAAATAACAGCTTATTGCTGGATGGGTTCTTTATTACCGATACAAAAAATAAATACCGCGACCAGCAAATTGAAATAACGGTTTATGTACCCGAAGGCACGGTAATTTATTCTGAAGAGAATGCAAATTCCTATTATGGCTATAATTCAGATTTTGATGAGTTAAGCAATTGGGACAACGAAGCGCACTATTACAGAATTTTAAAAAGCGAGGTACAATGCCTGGATTGCAAAGAGAAAGATGAAAGGGTTGATGAAATGGATTCCACAGAAATCTTCCATTCCGATAAAACTATTGACAGTGTAAAAACTATCAATAAAAACTGGGAGGAAGAAGTAAAAGAAGATTTCAATAATAAAAATACCGCATCCACAAATACCAGTGAAACCATAACAATTACCATAGATTAATAACCAAAAACCAATCGATATGAAAACAACAAATTTTATAATCGCAATAGGCGCAGCACTTATCTTGGGCGCCTGTAACCTGAATATTACCACAGGAGAAAACGGCAACGGAAAGGTTGTAACCGAAGAACGCGAAGTAACCGCAGATTTTACGGAAGTACGCGGCAGTGCCGGGCTTGACGTTTATCTTACCCAAGGTGATGAAAACAAAATTGTAGTGGAAGCTGACGAAAATTTGCTTCAGTATATTGAAACTGATGTGGAAGATGGAAAACTGCACATTACCACTTCTGAAAATATTGGGCGTTCCAATGCCAAAAAAGTTTACGTTACATTCAAAGAGCTCAATACTGTGGAAGCCAGTAGCGGCGCCGATGTTACCGGAAATTCTGTAATAAAAAGCCAGAATTTGAGCCTTAAAAGCAGCAGCGGTGCCGATTTGGAAGTAGAAGTCTTTGCCCAGGAATTAATCGCTAAAACCAGTAGCGGTGCCGATTTAAAAATTTCCGGCAAAGCGTCATCTCTCAATGCGGACGCCTCAAGCGGTAGTGAATTAAATGCTAAAGAGCTTTTAGTGCTAAATTGTAATGCGGAAGCATCCAGTGGTGCCGAAGTAACCGTAAACGTTCAGGAAAAACTTGAAACCCATGTAAGCAGCGGTGGAGATATAAATTATTACGGAAACCCTGTATCAGTAAATTCAAATAAAAGCCATTCGGGCAGTGTGCATAAAATGTAAAGCTATCGACATTATTTCATTTTTAAAACGCCTTGAATTGCCAAAAAGGCCTAACAGTTTGCTAAAACTTTGTTAGGTCTTTTATCATTTATAAAAATTTTAAGAGGTTTTCTCTACTTAAATTACAACATTAGAAAAAACAAAAAAATTATGAAAAAGATATTGATTTTATTAGCAGTAGTAGTAATTGCATCATCCTGCAGTTCTGATGATGATTCTGGCGATGCAAACACCAATGAATTTGAACAAATAGAAACCACCCTTCCTCAGGGCGAATGGGAAATCAGTAATTACTTTGATGGCCAATCTGACCATACAATAGATTTTGAAAGCTTTGTTTTCGATTTTAAGGAAGATGGTTCAGTAGTAGCACAAAATGATCTTTTGACCGAAAGTGGAACTTGGGCTTATGATAATTCTTCAAGTAGTGAGGAATTGGTGCTTCAGTTTGGGCAAATGACTCCGTTTAACCAACTTAATGATGATTGGGAAATCGTTTCAGTTAGCAATTCAACCATAGAACTTTCCGATGATAGTGGTGGAAATGGCGATATTGAACTATTGACATTTACGAAACTGTAAACTGGAAAATAAAAAAAAATAAAAAAGCCGCGAATACAGCGGCTTTTTTTATATAATGAAGATTGTTATGCCGTTACTTCCGTTTCAATTGTAGCAAGGTAACGTTCCGCATCAAGCGCAGCCATACAGCCGGTTCCGGCAGCAGTTACTGCCTGGCGGTATTCTTTGTCCTGCACGTCGCCACTCGCGAATACACCGGGTTTATTGGTTTTGGTAGATTTTCCTTTTGTTATCAAATAACCGGTATCGTCCATTTCAAGTTGTCCTTTAAAAATATCGGTATTTGGCTTGTGACCAATAGCAATAAACAATCCCGTGATTGCTATTTCTTTCTTTTCACCTGTTTGGTTATTTACCATTCGTAAACCTTCCACTACCTGCTCGCCCAAAACTTCATCTACTTCGGTGTTATAAAGTACTTCAAGGTTTTTGGTGTTGTTAACGCGGTGCTGCATCGCTTTTGAGGCCCGCATGTAATCTTTTCTTACAAGCATGGTTACTTTGTTGCAAATGTTAGCTAGATAAGTAGCTTCCTCTGCTGCGGTATCCCCTGCTCCCACGATTGCCACATCCTGACCTTTGTAGAAAAAACCATCACAAACAGCGCAGGCCGAAACCCCGCCGCCACGCAATCTTTGTTCGCTTGGTAAACCCAAATATTTTGCGGTTGCCCCAGTGGAAATTATTACGGTTTCGGCTTCAAGTTTTGTGGAGTTATCAACAGTGATTTTATGGATACCGCCAACTTCATCGCTAAATTCAACAGCTGTAACCATTCCAATTCTCACCTCTGTTCCAAATCGCTCTGCCTGTTGCTGTAATTGAACCATCATCGTTGGGCCGTCTATCCCTTCCGGATAACCGGGAAAATTGTCAACTTCAGTTGTGGTTGTCAATTGTCCGCCGGGCTCCATTCCTGTGTACATTACAGGTTTTAAATCGGCACGTGCGGCGTAAATGGCAGCAGTATATCCTGCTGGCCCTGAGCCAATAATCAGGCATTTTATTCTTTCAATAGTTTCGCTCATAATTGTATTCCTGTGTATTTTTTGAATGGTAAAAATAACAACTTTCAGAGGAATGAAAACCCAAAAGTTATGAAGAATTGTTATTTTATTATCATTATACGCTATTACAGTATTAATATTTTTAAGGTTTAAATCAAATAAAATATTTTAAAAAAAGCTTTTATTTTTCTCTTTCGATAATGCTTAATTTTAAAAGGCAAAACAATTTGTAGAACTTTTAAATTTCTTTATTTTTGCCGTTCAATTTTCGGGATGTGGCGCAGTCTGGTAGCGTATACGTCTGGGGGGCGTAGGGTCGCAGGTTCAAATCCTGTCATCCCGACTTTTTAAAAGAGCACTGAAATAATCAGTGCTCTTTTTTATATAAAGCCGAAATGCAAGGATTTCTTATTCCTTTCAACTGATAAATATCATTTTACAGCAACCGCACCATAGGTAATTTTGCGCCCATAAGAAAATGAGTGATGCAAAACAGTTTAATTTCAAAATACAACGTTCCCGGACCACGTTATACCAGTTACCCCACAGTTCCATATTGGAAAAACGATGATTTTTCTTTAAACCAATGGAAAAAAGGAGTAATTAAAAGTTTTTCTGAAAGTAATTCTAAAGAAGGCATAAGCCTCTATATTCACCTTCCTTTCTGTGAAAGCCTTTGCACGTTTTGTGGTTGCAACAAGCGCATCACAAAAAACCACAATGTGGAGACACCATACCTTGAATCTGTTTTAAAGGAATGGCGACTTTATTTGAAATTATTTACGGAAAGACCCATAATTAAAGAATTGCACCTTGGCGGTGGTACGCCTACGTTTTTTTCTGCGGAAAATCTAAAATTGCTCATTAAAGGAATTTTTCGAGATGCAACCATAGCCCCAAATTCATCTTTCAGCTTTGAAGGACACCCAAACAATACTTCCGAAGAACATTTGCAGACGCTTTTTGATTGTGAGTTTACACGTGTAAGCTATGGTGTTCAGGATTACAATCCAACCGTCCAAATGGCAATCCACAGGTTGCAGCCATTTGTGAATGTAAAACGCGTAACCGAAACGGCCCGCGAAATTGGCTACACATCAGTCGGGCACGACATTATTTTTGGACTTCCCTTTCAGAAAAAGGAACACGTTATCCACACCATTGAGAAAACAAAGGAGTTAATGCCAGATCGCATTGCTTTTTACAGCTACGCGCACGTTCCGTGGATAAAGGGCAATGGCCAACGCGGGTTTAAAGAAGAAGATCTCCCCAGTGCCATTGAAAAGCGTGATATGTACGAAACCGGCAAACGTATGCTTGAAGAAGCGGGATATATAGAAATTGGAATGGACCACTTCGCCCTTAAAACAGATAGCCTCTATAAAGCGGTTGAAGAAAAGACCCTCCACCGAAATTTTATGGGGTACACTGACAGCAAAACCCAATTGATGTTGGGACTGGGCGTTTCGGCCATTGGCGATAGCTGGTACTGTTTTGGGCAAAATGTGAAAAACGTAGAAGAATATCAAGATTTGGTAGCTCAACATATCATTCCTGTGTATCGCGGACATATTTTGAACTCAGAAGATCTCATCATCCGCAAACATATCCTGAATTTGATGTGCAAACTAGAAACATCTTGGGAGGATATATCACTTCAATTTGAGGAACTGTCCTTAGCGCTCGAAAAACTCAAAGAAATGGAAGATGATGGTTTAGTGGATATAGGTGAAAAAAAACTTCACATTACTGAAAAAGGGCGACCTTATGTACGCAACATCTGCATGGCATTTGATGTGCTTCTGCAACGCAGTAAGCCGGAAACACAATTGTTTTCAATGACTATCTAAATTATTTTCTCAATTTTTTACAGAATCTTTTAAATACTGACATGCGTCATATTTGTTATTAAAGCAAAATAAGACATTTGTATCTGAAATAAATTTATAGTATGTTTAATTCAAAAAATGCCTTCTTAATTATTCTGCTTTTTACTTTCATTAAAAGTTATTCACAGTTTACGGTAGATGCAGAGCTTCGCCCACGTTTTGAATATCGCCACGGCTACAAAAATCTTTTTCCAGATAATACAGAGCCTGCTGCCTTTGTTTCGCAACGCACAAGGTTGAACTTCGGTTACAAGACCGAAAAGCTTCATTTTTATTTAAGTCCTCAGGATGTAAGGGTTTGGGGCGATGTTCCGCAGCTAAATTTAGCAGACGAAAACGGATTTTCGTTGCATCAAGCTTGGGCAGATGTTGTAATGGTTCCAGACCTTTCCTTAAAAATTGGGCGTCAGGAAATTGTTTACGACGACCAGCGTTTTTTCGGAAATGTAGGCTGGGCGCAACAAGGAAGAAGCCACGATGCCGTTATTTTAAAATTTGAACCCAGCTTTTTGAAGCTACATTTCGGAGCGGGATACAACCAAGATGGAGAAGCATTGACTGGAAATATCCTTAAAACAAATACCTATAAAAGCCTACAATATGTTTGGCTTCACAAGGATTGGGAAAAATTATCAGCAAGTTTTCTCTTTTTGAACAATGGTCTGCAATACATCAACGAAACCGACGAATCAAAAAACGAGACGCGCTATAGTCAAACCGCAGGACTTCATTTAAACGCGAATTTGAGTAAATTCAACTTTGCTTCAAATTTCTACTATCAATTCGGGAATGACGTGGCAAATAATGATTTAAGCGCCTACCTTCTTTCATTGGAAGCGAATTATTCTGCTTTGGAAAATTTACGCATTGGCATAGGTGCCGAACTGCAAAGCGGAAATAATTATGGCGCCCCTGCCAATGGAGTAAACAAAGCCTTTAACCCACTTTATGGAACCAATCACAAGTTTAATGGGTTTATGGATTATTTCTATGTAGGCAATCATATTAACAATGTGGGCTTAGTAGATTTTTATGGAAATGTAAAATATTCCTTCACCAAACAATCAAACATCAATTTGGAGCTCCATCAATTTTTTGCTGCTGCGGAAATAAATGACAATAATTCCAAAGATTTGGGTTTTGAAGTAGATTTAGTAACTTCGTTCAAAACGAGCAATTTTACAGGTATTCAGGCAGGATATTCACACTTTTTTACTTCAAAAGGAATTGAAATCCTGAAAAATAATTTTGATGGAAATACAAATAATTGGGCATGGGTAATGGTGACGATAGACCCTGCTTTATTTACTTGCAAAAAACCAGAAATTGAAAATAATAACCAATAAAACCACCACTTTTTAAAAACCGAACCTATGAAATTAGTTATCAAACAAAAGTTAATTACCAATATGCTGCTGGGCCTTGGCGCGGTTGCTTTTCTTTCGGGCTGTGTAAATGACCAGTCAGAGAAAAAATACAACGATACTGTAGAAATTCCTGTAAATCAAGAAATGATTGCGGAACTTACTTCTCCACCAAATGTGCCTACTCCCGTAGGAAAACGAATGGCCAAAAAACTAATCGTGGACTTGGAAATCCAAGAACGTGAGGGTGAAATGACTAATGGCGTTAAATATGTTTATTGGACTTTTGGCGGAACCGTCCCGGGAAGTTTCATCCGAACCCGCGTGGGCGACGAGGTAGAATTTCACTTAAAGAATCACCCAGACAACAAACTTCCGCATAACATAGATCTTCACGCCGTGAACGGTCCCGGTGGTGGTGCGGAATCCTCATTTGTAGCTCCCGGCCATGAAAAAGTTTTCTCCTTTAAGGTGCTTAACCCAGGTCTTTACGTGTACCACTGTGCTACCGCGCCTGTGGGAATGCACATTGCCAACGGCATGTACGGGCTTATTTTGGTAGAGCCGGAAGGTGGTTTGCCTCCAGTGGACAAAGAATATTACATCATGCAAGGTGATTTCTATACCGAAGGCAAATATGGCGATCGTGGCTTACAAGCCTTCGATATGCAGAAAGCCATTGATGAAAAAGCAGATTATGTAGTCTTTAATGGAAGTGTTGGAGCAATGACTGGCGACAATGCCATTACTGCAAAAGTGGGTGAAAAAGTACGTCTCTTCGTTGGAAACGGTGGGCCAAACTTAGTCTCCTCATTCCACGTTATTGGTGAAATTTTTGACAAAGTTCACGTGGAAGGCGGTGATATGATCAATGAAAATGTACAAACAACATTAATTCCTGCAGGTGGTGCAGCAATTGTGGAGTTTCGTGTAGATGTTCCCGGAACCTTTATACTTGTAGACCACTCTATTTTCAGAGCGTTCAATAAAGGTGCTTTGGCAATGCTAAAAGTAGAAGGCGAAGAAGACAAGCGCATCTATTCTGGTGAAATCCGCGATGATATTTATCTTCCTGAAGGTGGAGCAATACAGTCTATGCCCAACGGTACGAGAAAAGAACCAAAAGAAGAGGTGAAAGCTTTAAGCCTTGAAGAACGTATGACCTTTGGAAAGGATCAATATTTAGCTACTTGCGCAGCCTGTCACCAAGCTGATGGAAAAGGGATTGAGAACGCTTTTCCTCCTTTGGCAAAATCTGATTATCTAAATGCCGATGTGGACAGAGCAATCGATATTGTATTGCACGGTAAAACCGGTGAAATAACTGTAAACGGTAAAAAGTATAACAGCGTTATGACAGCACAGGCGCTTAGTGATGAAGAAGTAGCAAATGTACTGACCTATGTTTATAACAGTTGGGGAAATTCTAAAAAAGAAGTTACCCCAGCAATGGTTCAAGCCGTTAGAAACAAATAATTAAATTGTAAAAATTGAAATTATATAGCTCCGCCCTTTTCTTAGTCTTTTCATTATTATTTTGCGAGGTCGCAGCCCAAAATGATAATATGGCTTTAGTGAAGGGCGGGGTTTATCTTCCGCTATATGGCGCCGAGGACCAAACTGTAAAGGTTGATCCTTTTCTAATGGATGTATATCCCGTAAGCAATGCCGAATATTTAAAATTCGTGAAAGAATATCCGCAATGGAAAAAAAGCAATGTCAAAACCCTATTTGCCGATAAAAGCTATTTAACAAACTGGAAGAATGACGAAGCTTTTCAAGGCCTTCCAAATGCTCCCGTAACAAATGTTTCCTGGTTTGCAGCAAAAAAATATTGTGAATGTCAAGGCAAACGGCTACCCACAATGGACGAATGGGAGTTTGCTGCTATGGCCAATGAAAATGTGCAGGATGCAAGAAGACTAGAAACCTACAACCAATTCATCCTAAACTGGTACGAAACCCCAAAAACCTTTAAAAACCCTATAGGCGAAACCTTCAAAAATTATTGGGGAATCTACGATCTTCACGGTTTGGTGTGGGAATGGACTTTAGATTTTAATTCGGTATTAATATCGGGAGAATCCCGAAAAGACGTTGACAAAGACTCCAACCTCTTCTGCGGAAGCGCGGCAATAGGAGCTTCAGATTTAATGAATTATGCGGCGTTTATGCGTTATGCCTTTCGGGGAAGTATGAAGGCTCGCTATTCTTCACAAAACTTAGGTTTTCGATGTGCGAAGGATGTTGAAAATTAAAAATTAGAAACATGAAAAAATTTAGATATTTGGTAATAGCATTTGCTTTGGGGAGCTTGTTTTCCTGCAATAGTAATTCAGAAAAAAATACAGACACCTCTGATTCTGCAAAAGTGAAAAAAGCCGTAAGTGAAGCCATTCCGGAAATGTCTATTTATAATCTTCCCTCCCATTGGACCACTCAAAATGGAGAAGAAATTGAACTGAAAGACCTTGAAGGAAAAGTAGTTGTTATGGTTATGATTTACACAACCTGTAAAGCTGCTTGTCCACGTTTGGTTGCAGATATGCGCAATATTGAAAAACAAGTGCCCGAGGAAAAAAAGGACGATGTACAATATGTTTTTGTAAGCATTGATCCAGAAACCGATACCCCTGAAAGGCTAAAAGCTTTTAGTAAAGAAAATGAAATGGAGGATGATAAATGGCTCTTCCTTCGCGGAACCGAAGCAGATACCCGCGAATTTGCAGCTGTGTTGGCAGTTAATTATAAAGAAATCTCTCCGATGGATTTTTCACATTCAAATATTATAAGTGTTTTTGACCATCATGGTGAAATGGTGCATCAGCAGGAAGGCTTGGGTGTTGACAATAAAGAAACGGTGCAAGCCATCATTGAATTGGCCAAATAAGAAGATAATATTTGAAAAACAGAAAAAAATAAATATTAATATTTTGAAATTCTAACCTTTTCTTTCGGGATTGTCATTCTTCTTTTTTCGATTATGAACCATGTTTTTTCGCTTTTTGCTACGTTTCACATAAAAAATTAGCCCAGCGATAAGAGCAAAGCAAACAACTATTGAAATTATAGTTGCTGCTACGCCACCACTAAAATCAACCAGTGGAATAGAGTTTATAATTTTCATAATGTATCAATTTTAAATGTTTTCATCTTTAGGGGTAGTTATTTCTTCGTTATTCTTTTTTTTACCGCCCATAACAAAGTTGATAACAATGGCGGAAAGCACAACACATAAAACTGCAAAGAAAATGATGAGGGCCGTACCCATATCCCAATTTGCCAAGGGAATCATTGTAGTTGTCATAATTTCAATATTTTAATGGTTAAAAATTGTTTTATCTTCTGAAGTCACGGTGTGACAGTTGTAATTGGCATCTACACTTTCGGTCATGGGTTTTGGTGAAATATACGGAATGCCCAGACCCATACCACGAACTATAAAAAGACAGCCTATAATTGCTACAAATATGGGAATTGCGCGGCGGATGCGCTGGCGTACCTGCCCGTTTAAAAAATTACCCAGATAAATGGCCGACGTCATCAATGGAATGGTTCCCAATCCAAAGATTGCCATATACAAACTTCCCTCAAGAGCATTGCCAGAAGCAATGGCTCCAAAAACCGCCATATAGACCAAACCACACGGCAAAAAACCGTTTAAGAAACCAATGGTCAAAAAAGTATCGGGGGTTTTCTTTTTGAGTTCTTTTCCCAGGGCCGATTTCACTTTGGAAATGATTCTGTAAATAGGTTTTGAAAAATTGTGATTGTTAAAGGTTTTCTGCGGAATGAAAATAACCGCAAGCATTAAAACACCAATTAAAATAGAAAGCTGTTGCTGAAAGCCGAAAAGATTCAAACTTTTACCCACCAAACCGAAAATTAATCCTATAATACTGTATGCGAGTATTCTTCCGAAATGATATAGTGAAATCTGTCCAACCTTTTTCAGATTATTACTTCTGTCTACGGGCAATAGGAAAGCAATAGGCCCGCACATTCCCACGCAGTGGAAACTTCCCATTAATCCAAATATGAGGGCGGTGTATAGCATTTAATGTCTATTAATAAACTATTTCTTTTTTATATAAATAATCTTTTCCTTCATAACTCCATTGAACAATAGTGTTCCATCGGCCGGCAACCAGACGTTCATCGGCTATTACTAAGCTGTTGGACGAAAGCTTCAAAGGCTCTTGAAAATCAAGATTTTTATTGGAGGGTCTATAAAGAAACACAGTACCTGTAATCTTGGTATAATCAAGGTTTTCGGGAAAAGTTAGCATCCAGCCTTTCTCAGTTTTTTTGCCTATAATGTTAGCCTCCAAGGAATTTGAATTTGCTCTGTCATCGATTTCTTTTTGAAATACTAATTCCTTTTTATAATATTCTTCCGTTACCAAATCGTAATCGTACTTTTTATCGGTACTTATTTTTATAACAAAAAATAAAATGAAGCCTATAAAAAATATCATTCCAATCACTAGTCCTGTTCCCCAATTTATTTTCATAACTTACTTTTTAATTTTTCTTAATTATAATTTCTTGGCCCAAGGAAGGTAACGCTGGTAGTTTCTATTAAGGCTCCATTGCTATACACTTCTATGACCACCCTGTTTTTATCGCCCGTTAAGGCAGCGTTATTAATTTCTATAAAAAGGGTTCCTTCGGCCAATCCCTGTGCTGGAACAACCAGTTCACCTTGTTTTACGGTATGAATCGTTCCTTTGTGCGACTTAAGTTTAAAGTGAATATTTTCAATATCCCTCGTAGTTTTGTTAAGCAATTTATAGGTGAAAACATTACTGATCATGTTATTCTCTTTATGCTCATACAATTGTCCCGGAAGACGCAGCACATTTGCCTCTACATCGCTCCTCAAAAATAAAAGACCCGTTAAAACCCCTATCAATATCACCAAAACTGCGGTATACCCCTTTAAGCGTGGCGTAAATTTGAATTTTGCCTTTTTTTCAATATTCTCCTCACTTGCGTAACGAATCAATCCTTTTGGCAGATTTACCGCTTCCATAATGCTATCGCACGCGTCTATACAAGCGGTACAGTTAACGCACTCCAACTGCGTACCGTTACGGATGTCAATACCCGTGGGACAAACATGTACACATTGAAAACAATCTATACAGTCGCCTTTGCCAGTAGCTTCACGATCTTCATTCTTTTTGAATTTGGCACGCCCCACTTCTTTTTCGCCACGTTTGTGGTCGTATGCCACAACTATAGATTTATTGTCCAGCAATACTCCCTGTAACCTCCCGTAAGGGCAGGCTATAATACAGACTTGTTCGCGGAACCAAGCAAATATGAAATAGAACACGCCAGTGAATATCAGCAAGGAAATCAAGGTACTGATGTGCCCCAATGGCCCCTCAATAACATATTGTATGAGGCGGTCACTTCCTATTAAATACGCAAGGAATATATTTGCAATTAAAAAAGAGATTACAAAGAATATAAACCACTTTAATACTCGCTTTCTAATTTTTTCAGCATTCCACGCTTGTTTGCTTAAACGTATCTGTGCTCCCCTATCGCCATCAATCCAATATTCAATCCTGCGGAAAACCATTTCCATAAAAATAGTCTGTGGACAAATCCATCCACAAAAGATTCTTCCAAAAGCCGCAGTGAAAAATATGATGAAAACTACCCCAATCACCATCATTATAACAAACAAATAAAAGTCCTGGGGCCAAAAGGGGAATCCAAAAATATTGAAACGGCGCTCCAAAACATTAAAGAGCAGGAACTGGTTTCCATTAATTTTCACGAACGGAGCAGCAAACAGAAAAGCAAGCAGAAAGTAACTTACATATTTTCTGTATTCATACAGTTTGCCGGAAGGTTTTTTGGGATAAACCCAAGCTCTTTTACCTTCTTCGTTAATTGTACCGATGCTGTCTCTAAACCGTTCGTTTTCGGGAGTATCCAAAGTGTCTTTTGTTTTGGTAAATTATTAATTTAAATGTTTTTACTTCCCTTCTGCTCGAAGATCGTCTACGACGGGCTCATTGTTCATTTCAATTTTAATTGTGGTAGAGTCTATTACTTTTACTTCCACATTGTCCACTGGCGCATTTTCATCTACCCACACCTCTCCTTCAGGTTCCTTACCATCTATAGGGTTGGTACCGTGGAGTGTCATAACATAACTTGCTACTTGGGCCATCTCGCTAGGTTTTAGGTCTGTTTTCCATGAAATCATTCCTTTTCCGGCTCGGCCTCCTTCACTTATAGTGTGAAAAATATTTTTGATTCCCCCGCCCAATATCCAATAATCGTCTGTGAGATTAGGCCCGATACCTCCTCCACCGCTATCTTTATGGCAGGCTACACAGTTTGCGACAAAAATGCTCTTTCCGGCTTCAATATCGCTAGCATCGGTAAGTAGTTCCACTGTATTGGCATCAATTAAATCTTTGTTATTCTTTTTATATTCTTCAACCTCTGCTTTTGCCTGTGCTATTTCTATTTCATATTCCTCTCTTTGATCTGTACCGTCAAAAATGTGATAGCGCACCAAATACACAACGGCGAAGATTATAGTTGCATAGAACATATATACCCACCAAGGTGGAAGTTTGTTGTCCAATTCCCGGATGCCGTCATAATTGTGATCCAAAACAATTTCCTGTTCTGTTTCAACAGGTTTTGCGCCGAGCATTTCGCTATATTTTCTTTTAAACCATCCGAAACGGTTTTGTTCTCTTAGCTTTTCAGCAGCTAGGTAGCGCTCTTTCGCTTCTGGATTCAGCCCACCGAAGAGAATACGCTGTAAAGCTGCAGCGATAGTTTCTAAAGCTATGGCGAAAAAAAGCAACATTGCCAACACAGCCCAAATGATCGGGTATTTTATTATGGCCCACTGTTCACCGGAATCAATGGTAAGCTCTAAGAGAAAGAAGGCTAGTATCGCAAAACCGATAACCCTTAAAAATGATGCTGTGGTTTTCATAGTATTTTTTCGTTTTGGTGGTTAGTATCGTCTTCCAATGGAATATTGCTCACTTCTTTGATATGTTCTTTTTTGGCGGTGATTACCCAATAAAAAAGCACCAAAAAAAATACGAAGAATATCAATAAAGAAATCATTGGATATATTTGAACGTTATCTATGTTCTCGAGGTTTCCTTTTACAAATTTCAACATAACTATTCGTTTTTGGCCGAAGCATCTTCGGTGGTTTGTACTTTAATATCTGTACCCAATCGTTGCAAATAAGCTATAACCGCTACAATTTCACGATCTTTCATTTCAATAAAATCCTCTCCATTCTCCTCTGCATATTTTTTACTTGCTTCATACGTACTTACAAAGTCGGGATCGCTGTAAAGGTTTTTCTCAATTTGGGTGCCTTGCTCATCCATCCATTCTTGCGCACGGGCTATTTCCTCTTCTGTATAGGGCACTCCCAAACTAACCATGGCGCGCATTTTTGTCTCGGTATCTGATTTATCCAATTCTGAATTTATCAACCATTTATAGGAAGGCATTATAGAACCTGATGAAGTACTCTGTGGGTCATACATATGGTTTAAGTGCCAGTTATCGGAATATTTTCCTCCCACTCTATGCAAGTCAGGCCCTGTACGTTTACTTCCCCAAAGGAATGGATGGTCATACACATATTCTCCAGATTTTGAATACTCGCCATAGCGTTCCACTTCACTCCTAAAAGGACGAATCATCTGAGAGTGGCAGCCCACGCAGCCTTCACGAATGTATATATCGCGTCCTTCCAATTCCAAAGGTGTATAAGGTTTCACACTTGAAATTACGGGAACGTAATCGTCCACCATTAAGGATGGAATAATCTGCACAGCCCCTCCAATTAGAATTGCAAGAGTTGCATAAATAGTCAATTTGATAGGTCTTCGCTCCAACCAAGTGTGGTAACCTTCCCCTGAAGTTTGCCTTTTGGTTACAGGTGTTAATGGTGCTGCTTCGGCAAGTTCATCGGTGACCTTACTACCCCTGCGCGCAGTCATCACTACGTTATAAAGTGCTATAAACGCTCCAGTAATATACAGACTGCCACCAATGGCGCGCATCCAATACATAGGGATGATTTCCGTAACCGTTTCTAGGAAATTTCCATAGGTTAATGTTCCATCTGGATTAAACTGGTTCCACATTGATGCTTGCATAAAACCTGCAACGTACATAGGCAGTGCATACATTATGATACCTAAAGTTCCTATCCAAAAATGGGCGTTCGCTAATTTAATGGAATACAGTTTTGTTTTGAATAGGCGCGGTACCAACCAATAGATCATACCAAAGGTCAAAAATCCGTTCCAAGCGAGTGCGCCAACATGAACGTGAGCAATAATCCAGTCGCTAAAGTGCGCTATCGCGTTTACGTTTTTAAGTGAAAGCATGGGCCCCTCAAAAGTTGCCATACCATAGCCGGTAATTGCCACAACCATAAATTTTAATACTGGATCAACGCGAACTTTATCCCAAGCGCCACGCAACGTTAAAAGTCCGTTTATCATCCCACCCCAAGAGGGTGCTATAAGCATTACCGAAAAAGCCACTCCTAAATTTTGAGCCCATTCTGGCAACGCCGTGTAAAGTAAGTGGTGAGGCCCCGCCCAGATATAAATAAATATCAAGGACCAAAAGTGAACTATAGAAAGCCTATAGGAATATACAGGTCTGTTGGCCGCTTTCGGCACAAAATAATACATTAACCCAAGGAAAGGCGTAGTTAGGAAAAAAGCAACCGCATTATGCCCATACCACCATTGTACCAAAGCATCCTGAACTCCAGAATACGCCGAATAACTTTTAAGCGCAGATACGGGAAGCTCCATGCTATTTACTATGTGCAAAACAGCTACTGTAACAAAGGTTGCCAAATAGAACCAGATGGCCACATATAAGTGGCGCTGACGTCTTTTAACCATTGTCATAATTAGGTTTAGACCAAAAGCTACCCATATTACCGCAATGGCAATATCAAAGGGCCACTCGAGTTCGGCATATTCCTTTGAGGTTGTGTAACCCAATGGAAGCGTAATAGCAGCACCAACAATTATGGCCTGCCAGCCCCAAAAGTTCAAGTTACTTAAAAAATCACTCCACATTCGTGCTTTCAGCAAGCGTTGGGTGGAGTAATAGACTCCCGCAAAAATGGCATTACCCACAAAAGCGAAAATTACCGCATTCGTGTGCAAGGGTCTTAAACGCCCAAAACTGAGCCAGGAAACACCATCAGCCATGTTTGGGAACAAAAACATATAGGCTAGCAGCAAGCCTATGCTCATACCAATGATACCCCAAAAAATGGTTGCATTGATGAATTTTTTGACAATCTTGTTGTCATAGTAAAACTGTTCTGTTTGCATAGTGTTAATAGAATTATTTTTCTGGATTGGTTTTATTTTCTTTTGAAGTATTCTTAGGGCTTGAAGAGCCTTCCTTTACCAGTTCATCGTCAAAAAGCATACGTACGGAAGGAGTGTAGGTATCATCATACTGGCCTTTTTTTACTGAAAAAATAAACAGTGCAAAAAAAATGAGCGCCACAAAAACACTGATTGCCAAGAGCATATAGATTATGGTCATACCTGATAATTATTTTTCAAAAATATTATTGTAAACGTCTTTAAAATATGACATTTGTCAATTTTACTTATTTATATCCGTTCTTAATTTCTTTCCCACATATTGGGTCGCCAAGGTTGTAAAAACCACTATACTTATAGAGCTTAAAGGCATTAATATGGCTGCAACTACGGGTTGTAAATGTCCTGTAACCGCAAATGCCAAACCTATTAAATTATAAAACAGCGAAAACACAAAAGCCCATTTTATGATGTTCACTCCTTTCTTTGAGAGGTTTAGAAAATCCCCAATTTTTTTGAATTGGGAAGCGTCCAAAATACCATCGCAGGCTGGTGAAAATACATTTGTATTTTCTGAGATCACAAAACCTACATTGCTCTGTTTTAATGCTCCTGCATCGTTCAATCCATCGCCAATCATCAATACCTTTTTTCCGCTTTGTTGAAGGGTTTTTATGAAATTAAGCTTATCATCCGGTTTTTGATTGAAATACAGTTTAGTTCCTTTTGGCAGTAATGCTTCCAAACGTTTGCGTTCGCCTTCGTTGTCGCCTGAAAGCACTATTACTTCTTTATCCGTTCCAAGCTGTTCAAAAATTTCGGCAACCCCTTTTCGGTATTCACTATTGAATATGTAGCATCCTTTGTAAACCTGGTTGGCACTCACATGGACAGTAGTTCTGTTTTTAACTTCGGAAATCATCCCATCATAATTTCCAACAAAATCATACGAACCTACTTTTATGGAATTATTATTAGAAGTGGCGGAAATCCCCTTCCCTACTTCTTCTTCAAATTCATCCAAGGTCTGGATATTATTTTTATCCAAAATGTTGTAGAGCGAACGGCTCAAAGGATGGCTTGATGCCCTAAGTGTGCTCGTGAGCAATTGTTTTTCTTCCGGCGAAAGCGCAACGCCTTCATAGGTGATCATATTTTTTTGGTTGGTTGTGAGAGTTCCCGTTTTGTCAAAAACCACGGTATCCAGCTTTGCCATTTGTTCAATAACCGAAGCTTCCTTTAAATACAATTTCTCCCTTCCGAAGATTCGCAAAACATTCCCTAAAGTGAACGGCGCAGCTAATGCAATGGCACACGGACAGGCAACAATCAAAACCGAAGTAAACACATTAAACGCTTTGGAAGGATCGACCACAAGCCAAAAAATGGTAGCAATAAAGGCTATTGAAAGCAAAACGACAGTAAAACGTTTGCTGATGCTGTCAGTTATTGATTCAAAAACGCCGGTTTTATCCTTGCTAAAAACATCGTTGCTCCACAGTTGCGTCAAGTAACTCTGGGCGACAGGTTTTAAAACTTCAACTTCCAAAATCCCGGCTTGCTGTTTTCCACCTGCAAAGAGTTTATCGCCACTTTGCTTGCTAATGGGTTCCGCTTCCCCGGTAACAAAACTGTAATCAATAAGCGCGTTCCCTTTGATTAAAATAGCATCTACGGGAATTATTTCGTTGTTGCGAATTAGCAAGCGATCGCCTTTCTGTATGGTATAAACCTCGGCCTGTTCTTCAGTTACTTTGCCTTCAGCGTTTCTGAAAAGTCTGGTAACGGCTATTGGAAAGTATGATTTGTAATCGCGTTCAAAGGAAAGGTAGCTGTAAGTTTTCTGCTGAAAAAATTTCCCCAATAACAAAAAGAATACAAGGCCCGAGAGACTGTCAAAAAAGCCTGTGCCCAAATCGAAAACAATATCTATCGTACTTCGAATAAAAAGCACAGCGATTCCCAACGCTATGGGAACGTCTATGTTTAAGATTTTGGAACGAAGGCCTTTGTATGCTGAAGTGAAATACCCACTTCCCGAGTAAAAAACAACGGGCAGTGAGAATGCAAACATCAACCAGCGGAAAAAGGGTTTAAACTGGTCCAGCCAAAATTCAGAATGTTCAAAATATTCTGGAAATGAGAGGAACATAATATTTCCAAAGGCAAAGCCTGCGATGCCCAGTTTATAAATGAGGCTTCGGTTTACGCTTTTTTCCTTTTTCTCGGAATCGTCCAGCGAAATGTAGGGTTCGTAACCTATTCGGCTTAAAAGAATCACTAGATTCTTCAGTGAATTTTCTTCAGCAGAAAAGGTAATCCGTACCGTTTTTTCGGGAAAGTTTACTTGTGAAGATTTAACCGCTGGGTTAAGTTTATTGAGGTTTTCAAGAATCCAAATGCAACTGCTGCAATGGATGGAAGGTATTAAAAAAGAAACAATCTGCGTATTGCCATCGTTAAATTCCAGCAATTTTTCAACAATCGCCTCATTGTCCAGAAAATCATACTTTCCTGAAATTTCCGTTGGGGAAATTCCAGGGTTTTTTTCAAGGTCGTAATAATAACTTAAATCGTTATCGTGCAGAATTTCAAACACAGTCTTACACCCATGACAACAGAAGGATTTTTCCTCATGCTTAATTTCAACGTCCAAACACGCATCGCCGCAATGGAAACAGTTTACCATCAATCTAAAATTTGCTCGTTATACCTTTTGCAAAGGTTGCAACAGATTTAATTTTGTCAAATGATATTTATCAACTTTGATTCTAATTATGAAAATGGAATGTTTACAATTTCGTGTTTTATGGAGTAAGATATAAATTTTTAAGGTTTTTTAAAAATAAAACTCCCACCGCAACTGGAAATGTGCAACTTAAAATTGCGATCAGTAAGTAATATTCCGAAAAAAAAGGAAGCCCCAACCAAAGTGCGAAAGCTTTGTAAAAAATGAGCAGCTCTGTGCTTGCGAATGCAAAAAGAAAGAGTCGTAGAAAACTATTGGGCAACGTAATTAATTTAAAGTATTTCAGGAACGCTAGCATTGTTGTGATAACGATGCCTAAGAAAACTAAATGTAGATATCCAATTACAAAATCCTTTAGTTGATAAGCTAAATCTGCAACATATGGAAATGCGGAAAAGAGCTGCATTATAAGTTTAGAAACCATTAATATTCCTGCTATTTTCAGAAAAAAAAAGGCATTTTTACCTACAGCAGTTTTTAAAACGGAAAAATGGGTTTTCAGTAAAAAATACAACTCATAAAAGGCTAAAAGCTGCGCCACTGCTGCAGCCAGTCCCAAAATATAAATAGCTGTGGGCGGAACAAACCAAAGAAAGGAAAGAAAGACTGTGAATAGTACACCAGCGTTCAAAAGAAGGAAAAATGATTTTAGTTTTTCAGTATTAAATTGAATTCCTTTTCCTTCTAAAACATAAAACAGTACCCCCAAAAGAGCAATTATAAACCATCCGTTATACTGGAAATGAAGATAAAAATAAATGGAAGATTTGTACCAAATAGACCCTGGGCCCAAGGTTGCCATCACACCCCCGATTGCCCAAGGACCAACACTTGAAATAACCAAATACCACAACGCAGTTTTTATAAGCTTCCAAGAAAACCGTTTCTTAAAATGCTGCGGAATATATTTTATCGCGAACCAGGCAAACCAATAGGAAGCAAACAGAAACAGCGTAGAGAAAATAATGGAATATAACGCATACCCTTGAATGGGAAAGGTTATAAGCATTCCCACTATGCACAGGTTTGTAAACACAAAAATACGTTGGTAGAGCTTCGGTTTTTGTGCTTCGGAAAGAAAAATTTTGAAGATCAAAGTTGTCAACCCTAAATAAATCCAGCCAAGAAGCGCCGTATGCGAATGTGCATGCAATATGTATTTATAATTAAGCGGAAGGGGGGTGACAAAAAAAAGGCGTAGCAAAACTCCCATAAGCGCCACCAGGAGAAAATAGAAAAGCGCAAAGGCTATGTGTTTTCTTAAATTCATCAAGATTCAAAATTAAAAAACAGTTCGGATTGTGGCTACAAACATTCAAAGTTGCCATAATACCGAACTGCTCAAAAAAACCAATCAAATAAAAAAGTCTAAGATTTGGGGCTGTGGATACTTCTAAAAACAGATTAGCTTTTCTTTAATTTCTTTTCTAAGTTCAAGGCTTTTGGGAAAAGAATATTATTTTCTAAATGTACGTGCTGGTGCAAATCCTGCTCAAACTCATCAAGCTTGGCATAAAAAGCCCTGTACGTATTGCAGGCACCCTTTGGTGGTGTGAAGTTATTGCTCAATTTTGCAATTTGACGCAATATTTCGCCAGCCTCTTCATGCTCGGCTTCCATCATTTTTATGGGGTTTTCAACAGTTCCAAAATGGATGGCGGGAATATCGCCACCTTCGCGTTCAGTCTTTACAAGTTTTTTAATAAAAGGGAAAAGAATCAATTCTTCCTTTTTCATATGTGAAGCCAACTCCTGCACCACTTGTTTTACCAAAGTCTCAATCTGTCCAAGCTCTGTGTAATGATGGCCGTGAACGTGGTTTACACGCTGGGCATACTGTAAAAGCAGCGGACTATTTTCTTCAACGTATGTATGGTGAATGTTGATAATATGGTCAGTAAGAAAATCCAGTTTCCAACTGTTGTAATCCTTGGTCCTATCCTGGATGACATCAAGGCCTAGCAGTTCCGCTTCCAACATAGCTGGATCAATTTTTGCTTTTTCACAGGCTTTTTTAATGCTAATGCCTCCACCACAGCAAAAATCAATGCCGTGTTTTTTAAAGATATGGGCTGCTTTTATATTGTCTGTAACCACATCGGCTACTGTTTTTTCTTGAAGTGTTGTCATAGTATTTATTTTTATGAATTGATTGGAACAAATTTCCACATAAAATGACAACCAAAATATGACCTATATCATAAAAGGATATTTTTATCTTAATAAAGGATTTGTAAAAGAAATTCTTAGTTTTCCCAGAAAGGGTCAGGATATTCAGGCCGGGATGGGTTTTCTGAATGGATTTCCGAAATTTTTTCAAGTTGGCTGGCGGTAGCCACTTTTTGGATTTCATTAAAAAGGATGCGTTCCTCAAAGCGAATGTGTGCATCGAGCTCCTGCTCCAATTGCCTTAGGGATTTTTCAGGATTTTCGTTTTCCTTAAAAAGGTTTTCTATTCGCCTGTGTTCTTTTAAGGCTCGATGTATCAATTCATTCTCTTCTTTCAAAACCGTAAAAACATACTTTTCCTCAGCTTCAAAATGTGGCTTAATTTCTTTCTCAAAAAACCAAGAAGCATATTTTTGAAGTCTTTCTGGATCAATATTTTTACTGAAACCTTTGCGCAGTTTCCAACTGAAAAGCAGCCCAAAATGATGCTGACGGCTTAAAGGTTGTAATGCTCTGTGACGTTTTATAGGCTTTTTCTTTTCCATTTCTGAACATATTTTGATCCTGTATTTGCGCGCATGTAATTAATCTTAAACTTTCAAAAACGTTTCGCCTTCTTCTAAATTTGCGGCGAGCTCCATTACCAACGTATTTTCACACATCTTTTTTAAACCGTTCCGCACGACCATAAATTGATCGTGAACAGGGCAGGGATGTTCCGAAGAGCATTCCCGAAGTCCCAAGCCACAACCTTTAAAAATATTATCTCCATCAATTGTTGCTACTATTTCAGCCAGTTTTAAAGTGGAGTCTTTTTCAAGATAAAATCCGCCATTGGGTCCTTTTTTTGAAAGAAGTATACCAGCACGGGCAAGCTGCTGGCAAACTTTGGCTGTAAATGGTTCTGGAGAATCTACAGCTTTGGATATTTCCGTAATATTTGGGCGCAAATCTTTTTGGGATTGCTTAGCTATAAATAGAACGGCACGAATACCATATTCACAAGCTTTTGAAAACATATAGATTTATTTTCTTTAAAAGTAAGTAATAACAATATTATTCAAGGACAAATCTGTCTTAAAAAAATAGCTCCTTTTATCCACTTTAAAAAAAGTAACCTTATAACTTTAGTTATGAAAACGCTTTCGCGCCTCGCGCTCCAAGGCTTCCCGGTGATCGGGATGCGCAATGGAAATAAGTGCCTTCGCCCGCTGTTCAATTCCTTTTCCAAAAAGATTAACTACTCCATATTCGGTAACCACATAATGAACGTGTGCCCTGGTGGTAGTAACGCTGGCTCCTTCCTTTAAGAACGGGGTAATTTTTGAAATGCCTTTATTGGTGACTGAAGGCATAGCAATAATAGGCTTTCCTCCTTCTGAAAGTGAAGCGCCTCGTATAAAATCCATCTGCCCGCCCACACCGGAATATTGATACATACCAATACTGTCCGCACAAACCTGTCCCGTCAAATCAATTTCAATGGCGCTATTGATAGCAGTTACCTTTGGGTTTTTACGAATGATAGCAGTATCGTTTGTATAGCCGGCTTCTTTAAAATGCACTATTGGGTTGTCATCAATAAAATCGTATAATTTTTGGGTACCCATCGCAAAACAAGTAACTATTTTGCCAGTTTTGATTTCTTTATCTTCCCCAGTGATAATTCCCTTTTCTACCAAAGGAAGTATTCCGTCGCTGAACATTTCGGTGTGAATTCCCAATCGTTTATGGTTGCCCAAATTATGAAGCACGGCATTTGGAATATTGCCAATGCCCATTTGTAACGTTGCGCCATCTTCCACCAATCCAGCAACATGCCTTCCTATTGTAGCTTCAATATCTGTTGGTGTTCCCAATATTGATGCGTGAATAGGCTCATCAATTTCTACGGCAAAATCTATATTTTTTATATGAATAATGCCATCGCCATGGGTTCGCGGAACGTTTGGGTTGATAAGGGCTACAACGTGTTTTGCTGTTTGTATGGCAGGCAAGGTAACATCAACTGAAACACCCAATGAGCAATACCCATGTTTGTCTGGGGTAGACACTTGAATGAAAGCCACATCCAAAGGCAGGATGTTTCTTCTGAAAAGCCAGTGGATTTCACTCAGAAAAACTGGAATATAATCGCCGTGAATAGTATTAACACCTTTCCGAACGTTATCACCCACAAAACAGCTTGAAAGCTTAAAAGCTTCGTTGTATGGAGCTTGTGTATATTTAGCCTCACCATGGGTGTGGATTTGGATTATTTCTACATTTTTGAGTTCGCGATAGCGTTCACACAAGGTGTCTATCAACAAATTGGGCGTCATTGCGGCTCCCTGAAAAAATACGCGATTATTAGATTTTACTATAGATATGGCCTCTTGGGCTGAAACGATTTGCATAATTTTTAAGTTTTATGCAAAGGTTGGGAATCTTATCTGCTTTTAAAATGACTTTGGTCAGATTTTTTGAAAATTGAACTTTTGAGCCACGACGGTTGGAGCCACGACAGTTGAAATTACGACTGTTGGAAGCACAACGGTTTGAAACCCGAGTGATAGTAATTATTCTTTTTGTCGTGGGTTAAATCGTCGTTTTGATTCCTTTTACACTTTTACATTCAGGGTTTCCAAAATATCATTAATTATTGAAACTCCCCTATCATTATTATACCACACTTGCAGCATTTCCTTAAAGGCGTCGTCAATTTTGCCGTGATGTTCCTTGTAATCGGCAACCAATTTTGTCGCGGCCTTCGAGCGCGGACCGAAAGTATTGATTACGTTGAAATCTTCATCAAGGATAATAACAACGGGAATGGAACGCGAACCATTGGTTAAAAATTCATCCATCAATTCCGGGTTTTCATCGCGAAGCACAATCTTCAAATCGATGTTTTCCGAAAGTTGCGCAATCTTGTTCAAAATCGGAAGCGTTTGCGCGGCATCGCCACACCACGGTTCGCTGATTACAAGCCATGTTTGTTTTTCAGAAATATTTTTGAAAACTTCAACGCTTTCTTCTGCAATTTCTGCGGTTTTATCCAATCGCTTGGTACGGCTAAAGTTCAGTTTTGTATAATCAATTTTTTCTTGGGTAGGTTCACCAGTGGTTCGGCCTTCCGCCACTAACTGTTTAAAAAGCAAGTTGTATTCGGAATAATCCATTGCTTTTTTAACCGAATTTTCTAGTAAAGTCTTCATAATTTTTCTGTTATATATGTTTTATAATCGTCATTAAAATAACCGCCACAGTTTTCGTTACGATTCATGGATTGCTGAATAATCAAATGCGCCACATTTACCATATTCCGAAGCTCTGAGAGGGGCGTATTTAATTTGTGTTTTTGGTACAGGGCTTCCATTTCAAAATACAAAACCTCCAACTGTGCCGATGCTTTTTCTAAATCGCTATTATTCCGAACCACGCCTGCATATCGTCGCATCAACCGTTGCAACTGCTCCGTTTTTTGTTGAAGAACATCAGAACCTTTCAACAAAACCGTGCCTTCGTCATTCCATTCCGGAATGGCTTTGGTCGTCCGTAAAGGCTTATGTTTACAGAGATACTGAAAAATGCGGTCCGCATAAACCAACGCTTCCAGCAACGAATTGGATGCCAGTCTATTGGCACCATGCAAGTCGGTGCAAGAGCATTCGCCACAGGCAAAAAGATTTTCCACCGAAGTCTTTCCATACATATCAACCACCACCCCACCGCACAAATAATGCGATGCCGGAACTACGGGAATCCAATCTTTTGCCACATTAATGTTTCGCTGCAAACAGGTTTCAAAAATAGTTGGGAAGTGTTTTTTGAAATCGACACTATCCAAATGCGTACAATCCAAAAAAACACAATCGTCGCCCGATTTTTTCATTTCAGAATCTATAGCCCGCGAAACGATATCGCGGGAAGCCAATTCGCCGCGTTCATCATATTCCAACATAAATCGTTCGCCCTTTTTATTCCGAAGAAATGCTCCAAAGCCACGCACAGCTTCCGAAATCAAAAATGAAGCGCCGTTATTTCCGTCGTACAGCGCCGTTGGGTGAAACTGTATAAACTCCATATTTTGGATGCGCGCCTTTGCGCGATAGGCCATCGCAATGCCATCGCCCGTTGCAACCGCAGGATTGGTGGTGTGCCCGTAAACCTGCCCCATTCCCCCGGAAGCCAGCGTGGTACAGTCGGCCTTTATCGTAAAAATATTCTCGGAAATTTGGTCCAAAACATAGGCGCCGTAACACGAAAGATTTTCAGTCCTTTCTTCGGAAAAGTGATGCTCGGTTATCAAATCTATCGCAAAATGATGTGGCAGCAAAGTTATATTTGGTAGTTGATTGACGCGTTCCAAAAGCGTGCGCTCAATCTCGTTTCCCGTCGTATCTTTATGGTGTATTACCCTAAATTTTGAATGGCCTCCTTCCCTGCCCAGCGTGAGTTCGCCGTCGGCATCGGTGTCAAATTTAGCGCCCCAATCCATCAGTTCGCGCAATCTTTTTGGCCCCTCTTTTATGACCATTTCCACAACGGTTTTGTCGCAAAGTCCGTCGCCGGCAATCAGCGTATCCTCAATATGTTTTTGAAAGGAATCTTCCTTTAAATCAAAAACTGCAGCTACGCCGCCTTGGGCATATTTGGTGTTCGATTCCGATTGATGGGCTTTGGTTACGACCGTGATTTTTTTCTTCGGAAATTCCGTAGCAAGTTTCACTGCGAGTGTTAAACCCGCAGCGCCCGAACCGATGATCAAAAAATTGGTTTCCAGCATTATTTTGATAGTTCCAGCATTCGCTCAATGGGCAAAATGGCTTTTTTTCGTATTTCCTCCGAAACCTCTATCTGCGGGGTTTCGTTCAGCAAACAATTGTAGAGTTTTTGTAACGTATTCATTTTCATAAATGCGCATTCGCTGCACGCGCAAGTGTTGTCCTCTTCGGCGGGTGCGGGAATCAATATTGCCTGCGGTACTTCTTGCTGCATTTTATGGAGGATTCCGGCTTCGGTGGCGACTATAAATTTTTCCGCAGGATGCATTTTCACATAATCAATCATGCCCGCCGTGGAACCGATATAAGTTGCGGTCTCCAAAATATGGCTCTCACTTTCGGGGTGCGCAATAATTTTTGAACCCGGGTGCTCTTTGTAAAGTTTTAGCAATTTATCCATCGAAAATGCTTCGTGCACAATGCAGGCACCGTCCCAAAGCAGCATTTTCCGTCCGGTTTTCTTCTGAATATGTTTCCCCAGATTTTTATCGGGCGCAAAAATAATCGGAACGTCCTTTGGCACGGAATTCACAATTTTTTCGGCATTGGAAGAGGTACAGATTATATCGCTCAAGGCCTTTACTTCCGCAGAACAATTCACGTACGTTATCACCATATGGTCCGGATGCGCCTCCACCAATGTCCGGAAAGCATCGGGCGGACACGAATCTGCCAGCGAGCAACCCGCCATCAAATCGGGCAACAAAACTTTTTTGTCGGGGTTTAAAATCTTTGCGGTTTCCACCATAAAATGTACGCCTGCAAAAACGATCATTTCGGCATCGGTTTCCGCAGCTTTTTGCGAAAGGCCCAAACTGTCGCCCACATAATCTGCCACTTCCTGAATTTCGGGCACTTGGTAGTAGTGCGCGAGGATTACGGCGTTTTTCTGCTTTTTCAGTTCAGTTATTTTTTGATGTAAATCCATCGGGAATCAAGTTTTAATTTTTTGAAGTAATGTTTTGAAAATAGGCGCTGCAACGATCAACAGCGAAACAAAAATCCCTATTCCAAAGATGAAAAACGAAATGTAGTACGGCACGATTGAATCCTGCATTTCCGCAAACGATCCTTCCTTTGAAACGTACATCCAGTAGCTGCGCTTGGCCCCGGCAATTATCAACGAAACGAAAAAGATAAACAGCGAAATATTGAATGCCACAAAACCCCTTTTTACCCATTTGGTATCGGTTTGCAGCGTTGGCCGCACGTAGTGGGCAATAAAGAAGAGCGCCGAAAAAAGGATCGTCGTGTTAATGCCTATCGTGGTTCCCATAGAATGCGCCACCGTAATATGCGTGCCGTGGGTAAAGAAATTGATGGCAGGAATGGAGAACAACAGCGCCAAAATAATATTTATAAAAATCCAAAAATCGGTTGCCAGCAGAAACCGATATGTCATGGGATGGTTTTCCTTTTCCACCTTTAAAACGGAACGTTTCCAATTGTAAATAATCGACGCCAAAACAATCCACTCGGTCATACTTATCGCATAGGCAACGTAGCGGATCCACGGCTGTGTGGGCAGTAAATAGGTATGGTGCGCCCAGCCGAACATCAAATTGGTGAGTCCCAAAAAGTAGAAGAAAAACGCCATTTTATTGGTAGCAACGTCGGTATCCTTTTTAATTTTGGACATCAAATAAATTGAAATACCGTAAACCAGCATATTCCACGAACCCGTAAACGAGCCGGTGGATTTCCATTGTACGGCGAAATCCTTTATGAAATGCAACCTAAAAAAATCGAAAAGCCAAAAATGCGCCTCCATCAAATGGTAGCACATAAAGGCGATGCCCGTGCCCCACATCCAAAAATAGACGGGCCAGCCCTTCATATTGGTGTAAAGCGTTTTGAAATAATTGATGCCGAAAAGTACCCAGCCCAGTAAAATCGGAATCATCAAAATGGGTTTAAAGGCGAAATATTCGCGCCCTTCGGTATAATCGAAAGCGAAAGAGAAATAAATGGCGACGCCCGTCAAAAGGAAAAGTATGAAATGCAGCGATTGTAATTTGCGAGAAAAAAGCTCAAACTTCTCAACCGAAGCGATAAAGAAATAGATGCTGCCAGTGGCGGCGAGCACAATCCACGAAGTTTCCGAAGTAACGTGATAGGGACGAAGTTTTGAGAAGGGTACCGTTTCCTTTAAAAAATCGGGCAAGAGGTATTGAAACGACGCGGTTAACCCAAAAAGCATCCCCAAAAACAGGGCGGTGAGCGCAAACAGCAGGAAATAGAGCGGCACTTTATTCTTCATTTCGGTATTTTATTTTAACCCAGCCCGTGGCCTCGATCTCGGCGTCATAATTTGGATAAATGCCCGTTTCATCCACCTGTTTCAGGTATTCCACGAAGGCATCTTTTTCTTCTTCGGTAAAATGGAATTGCGGCATACTCTTCACTCCGCTGTTCAAAAATGCCTTTATATAGTTTGGGCCTTTGCCTTCTGTAGAATACACGTTGGTTAAATCGGGACCCAAATATCCGCCCAAACCGTACAATTGGTGACAGGACCAACAACGGTTGCTTTGGAACAGCTGCTGGCCTTTCACTGCCACTGGGGATAATTTTTCGACGGCCACGTAGCCGTCGGTATTATAGATTACATAGTTATAAAAGCCAAAAAGGGCGAGCAAAATCGCCATAATAAAAATATAAGGCCTTGGATTGGAGACCATTTCAATTTGAATTATTTGGGCATAAAAATACCTTTTCACTGCTGTGCGAAATATGATATTTATCAGTTTTTAGGACTTAAACATCTTTTAATTTCGTACTTCCCAAAAATCCCTCGAATTCACTTTGCATTTCAACATCATTTCTAAAAAATATGGTCAACAACCAACTACTAAATCCGAAAAGTATCGCCATAATCGGTGCTTCCAATGACACCAAAAAACCCGGTGGCAATATGCTTAAAAATATTCTTGCCGGAGGGTTTGCGGGAAATCTTTACGCGGTGAATCCAAAGGAAGAAAGGGTTCAGGGCATAAAGAGTTTTTCTGAAGTAAAGGAAATTCCCCAAACCGACCTTGCCATTCTTGCCATTCCGGCAAAATATTGTCCCGAAACGGTAAAAATTTTGGCCAAAGAAAAAAATACGAAGGCTTTTATAATCATTTCCGCAGGTTTTGGCGAAGCGGGCGAACAGGGAAAACAATGGGAGCAGCAGATAGTTTCGACGGTCAATTCGGTTGATGGTTGCCTGATTGGCCCAAACTGCATCGGCGTAATCACCGAAAATTACAAAGGCGTTTTTACCGCTCCCGTGCCGCAGTTCAACCCAAAGGGATGCGACCTCATCTCGGGTTCGGGCGCCACGGCAGTCTTTATTATGGAAGCCGGCATGGCGCTGGGCGTTTCCTTCGCGAACGTATTTTCCGTTGGAAATGCAGCCCAGACGGGCGTTGAGGATATTTTGGAATATATGGATGATAACTTCGATGCCGAAAAAGACCCGTTGATTAAATTGCTGTATCTCGAAACTATTTCCAATCCGCAAAAGCTGCTGAAACACGCTTCGTCCCTCATAAAAAAAGGTGCGAAAATAGCGGCCATTAAAGCAGGGAGCACTACCGAAGGAAGTCGTGCCGCCACTTCGCATACTGGAGCGATTGCGAGTAGCGATATGACGGTGCGCGCGCTATTCCACAAAGCGGGGATTGTGTATTGCAGCAGCCGCGAGGAACTGCTGAGTGTGGCCTCCATTTTCAACTACAAAAAACTGGAGGGGAAAAACATTGCCATCATTACCCACGCCGGCGGGTCGGCGGTGATGCTGGCCGATGAGCTTTCAAAAGGCGGCCTAAAAGTTCCCGAAATATCCGGACCTGATGCCGAAAAGCTGAAAACCTTTCTCTACCCCGGCTCTTCCGTAGCCAACCCCATCGATTTTTTGGCCACGGGCACTGCCGAACAATTGGGCATCATCATCGATTACTGCGAACACAAATTTGAAAACATAGATGCCATGGCCGTAGTTTTCGGCAGTCCGGGACTTTTCGATGTGGAAAATGTCTATAATGTGTTGAGTGTGAAGCTCGAAATCTGCAACAAGCCCATTTTTCCCGTGCTGCCTTCCGTGGTGAATGCACAGCGCGAAATCAAATCGTTTTTGAAAAAAGGCCATATCAACTTCCCCGATGAAGTGGTTTTGGGGAAAGCGCTCTCCCAGGTTTTCAATACGCCAGAACCTGTTTCCAAAGCAATTTCACTCCCGAAAATTGACATCGAAAAAATACGAAGCGTTATCGATACGGCTTCCGAAGGTTATTTAAATGCCGCCCAAACGCAGAAGCTGTTGGATGCGGCAGGAATTCCACGGGTCACGGAAGTGTTTGAAAATTCAAAGGAAAAACTGCTCGCCGCGATGGATTCCCTAGAATTTCCGGTGGTGATGAAGGTCGTGGGCCCGCTCCACAAAAGCGATGCCAAGGGCGTGGTGCTGAACATTACTTCAAAAGAAGAAGTTTCGGAAACCTTTGATAGGCTGATGCAAATAGATTCCGCATCGGCGGTAATGGTGCAGCCGCAACTGGTGGGACTGGAACTGTTTGTGGGCGTAATGAAGGAGCCCGGTTTCAACCACACCATTCTCTGCGGTTTGGGTGGGATTTTTATAGAAGTGCTGAACGATGTTTCGGCGGGTTTAAGCCCTATTTCAAAAAACGAAGCCCAGCAAATGGTACAATCGCTTCGCGGGTATAAACTCATTCAGGGTGCGCGGGGCCGAGAGGGCGTTGACGAAAACCAATTTGTGGAAATCATCCAACGGCTTTCGGCTTTGGCAGAAGCTGTCCCGGAAATTACCGAAATGGACATCAATCCCTTGATTGGCACCTGGAAAAGTATTGTTGCTGTTGATGCGCGGGTGCGACTAAGATTACTGAATAATATTTGAAAGATCAAAAGTTATATTATAAAACATTTCCTAAAAGGGAAAATGTTTTATTCGATGCTGATAAAGTAGCTATAAAACGTTATTTTTTGTTGGTTGTCTCCAATTATTGAAATAATATCACGTTATAATAACAGGTATCAATATCATATAAAAAATCAATTAAAAATCCTTCCGCTTAGCAATTCTCCAAATAAAGAAAGTAGGAACTAAAACCCATAAGGTCAACAATACAGAAGAGAGCGTCAAACCTAAACTGGTTCCAAAAAATTTCTGAAAAACGGCACCGGTATATCCCAAAAGGGCAGAAATATCAAGTTTTAAAAGTATCAAAACCCGCGAAAGATCTACCGGGTTTAGCATGGTTGCGATAAGTGAAAATTTATCCAACGGATAATCCTCAAAATATAATAGCGACATTAAAAAGATGCCATCATAAATTACTGCCATAAACAACCACAAAAGTATGGCGTAACCAAAACCTTTGATTTTATTCTCGTTTGAAAGTGCTATCACAAAAGCCAACGCGGTAAAAATGAAGGTCAAAAACGCGCCGGTTACAAGCAAGAGTGAAAAATCCCAAATAGCGCTACTGTTAAAAATGCCGTAGAAAACGAAAGGCATTCCCAGGCCAATGACCAAACTCATGGAGAGGGAGGTTGCCACTCCAAAATATTGACCGAGAAAAATAGAACTACGTTTTACGGGCTGTGCCAAAAGCAGTTCGGTAAATTCGCGGGAGTTGTAATAATACATGACCCCAAAAATGGTCCCGATGAGCGGCACCAAAATAATGATAACGTTCATTAGGGTTATCACCGCTTTTGATAGATCGTTGTTCAAAAATAGAAGTACAACGCCAAGCAATAAATAGAAGAGAAAATAGACGTAGCTCCAGCGGCTGCGCATTAAATCGTAAAAACTGTATTTTAATATTTTAAACATAACTTGAGGATAAAATGGAGGCTATGGCGTGTTCAAAATCGGGTTGTTCGGTCTTTGCCTTCAAATCTGGAATACTACCCTTGAAATAAATTTTTCCTTCTAAAAGAAAAACAATCTCGTCGGCAATTTCTTCCACAAAACTTAAAATGTGTGAGGTTACCAAAATAGTTTTGCCTTTTTCCCTTTCGGAAAAAATTAAATTCTTTAACCGTAAATGTGAAATGGGATCGAGACCGCTCGTGGGCTCATCAAGGATTATCAAAGGACTGTCAAACATAAATGTCAGTACCAAATTCACCTTTTGTTTCGTGCCGCCGGAAAGGTTTGCCAGTTTTTTATTGAGAAAAGGTTGCAGTTTGAACAGTTCGATCAATTCTACATCTTTTGTTGCTTTGGCATCGCGCAGATCCTTGATCATATCAATAAGTTCGCTCACTTTCAAATTGCCCGGAAAGTTTGCTATTTGTGGCAGATAGTCTATTTCATTTCGGTACTTGAAATTGTTTTTCAACGGTTTCCCATCGATGAAAATTTGTCCCGAATCTGGCAAAACCATTCCCAAAATACATTTTATGAGCGTGGTTTTTCCAGACCCGTTTGGGCCGAGTACGGAAAATATTCCACCGCGCTCAATAGTGAGGTCGATGCCCTTGAGCACTTCGTTCTTGCCAAATTTTTTATATAAATTCTTAACTTCTATCATGTTTTATGGGCTTCATTTTTGGGTTTTCGTCTACCAAATTATCAGGAGTAAAAACGGGGGAAACTTTTTCTGAAAAATCTATAATGTCTATAAACAGGCTTCGCAGCAGAATGATGGTTTCCGGAGTACGGTTTACGATATAGGAAAACAATTTTACGGGACGGTACGGTACATCGCCAATGCCGTTTTTATCCAAATCGTAGCCCGTATAATTGCTCCAAAAATTATGGCTAAACTTATTGTCGTTCAGGTTGCTATTGTATGAAATATCGAAAGAATTATACAGGAAATTATTATTCTCAAAAATGTTGGTGTAGCAAGCACCGCGCACTTTTATTGCCCAACCATTGCTTATGAAATTATTGTTTTTATAAGCAATACGGTTGCTGCCTTCAATGTTTATTCCCACGGTGTTCTCTTTAAAAACATTGTTTGTTATTTTGGCATCGTTAATTTCTTTCAAAAGAAGTCCGAAAGCAGCAGTTCCCCAATTTTCCATAAAGACATTATTATTCATTTCAATAAATTTCGAAAACATGACTGCCACACCTGCCCCATTGTTCTCAAAAGTATTGTATTCATAAATATCGTTGTTGCTGAACATAAAGTGCAGCCCGTACCGCAGGTTGTTCCTGCTAAGATTGTGGCTGATTATAATATTGTCTGAAAATTCCAGATAGATTCCGTCGCGAACGTTCTGAACGTTGTTTCCACTAACCTCAACATTCTTGCAGTACCAAAGCTGTATGCCGTTGCCGGAATTGTATTCGTTCACGGCATCGCCTTTTATGGTGTTATTCAGCACTTTTCCGTTATTGGCTTTTTCTAGATATATTCCAAAGAAAAGTTTTTCGAGTTCCAGATTTTGGATCAAAAAACCATCTTTTTTTATTACTCTAACCGCAGCGTAATCTGAAGTATAGCTCGTGCCCACGTTTATAATTTTAAAACCATCAACAGTAACATTGTCTGCCACAATTTTGATGATTTCGCCTTTGTCAAGACCATCAATAATGGGAAGGTTTTCTCCCAGCAAAATAAGGCTTTTGTCTATGGTTATATTAAATTCTGGGTATCTTCCTTTTTTCACCACAACCGTATCTCCTTCCGAAGCCTGGTTTATTCCTTCCTGAATTGTTTTTATTGTACAGTTCTGGCAAACAGTTATTGTTTTTGTCCAGCCTTGAAAGAAATAAAAAACAAAGAAAATAAAAGTGAATATTTGAAGTGTGCGTTTCAATTTTAAGATAAGACTACTAATTAAAAAAAGGGTTTGTTTAGTCGGGATTTTTACTTAAGATTTTACATTATTGTTTTAAATGCTTTTGAATTTTTTCCCAAGAAAATACTTCTCCAGTAAATTTTTGCTTTGCGTTTTGGGCAGATTTTTCATTTTCAAAAGCAGAAAGATTTGCACCCATGGGGCTGGTAATTTGTTCACTCACTAGATAGAAAGCCATAGTAGCGTCTATCAACTGCCCTGCTTGGTTAAAATCGGCAACTAAATAGAGCGCAATTTCTGAATCATTTTTATCATCCTGTAAGGAATGGACCATACACTCAATGGCATCATATTTAAAGGCTTTTCCTTTAGTCGTCACAAGCTGTGCCGCGTGTTGACGGTCCACAATGGTCATATTACAGTAGTGGCAGGCGTCGGTTCCATATTCTATATGCTGTGGACTTACGTTGCACGATACAAGCAACACGGTAATTATACTTAACAAGAAAAAAAGTTTCATTATGCAGTTACTGTTTTAAGGTTTAATTTTTCTTAATTTTTTATATTCTTTCTTTCCAACAAAGAAAGCTACGACCGTTAGCATCATACCCACAAACATCATATATGCGCCTGTTGCCGGCCATGAATCTACATCAAAGTTAAGCATCTTTTGATAGCCTATAAGAGGTGGTTTATAAGTCATAGGGGTACCGTCTGGATTTAACAATTTCATAATGGCTTTTGGGTCTAGATTGGTACCATAGTCAATGAGCCAAGCGTTAAAATCATACATTCCAAGTATTCCCAACACTGACATTAAAATGAACCACCCCAGAAACCACTTGTAATTTACTTTTCCGAAGAAACCAAGCAAGCCAATAACTACGCCAATTGCAACCATAATAGCGATAACTGTAGGAAACACTTCAAACTCCCACATATCTTCAGGCTGTGGTATGGTTTTCATACCAATGTAATGGTTTAGCCCGTCAATATTTTTTATGTCAAATTCCTGAACGCCTTTTATCCCTTCAATATAAATATCCATTCCAAGCGGATCTGGATATTGCGGTGCGCCCAACATAATATTCCACAATGGAAATTTAAACAGACCCAATAGTAACAAAGAGCCAATTATCATTAATATTCCTGCTTTTCTCATTTTGTTGGATTTTAAATCTTAAACATCAGTACGGTTGGTTTTTCTGTTTAAGTGTTTGTGCAGATAGCTGATTTAATATTTAGGTAAAAGACAAGATCTTAGGTTTTTTTTTAAAGACGGGGGGAAATCAACGAACCCCCCGTCTTTCCTTTGAAAATACTATCTTCACTAATCCAGTATTTTCACAACTAAAAACTTCTTTATTAATCTTCTCCTAAAGACCATTTAAGCTCTGTATTGGAACCCGCTGGGCTTACGCGAACATAGCCTTGCATTTCTTGGTGCAGCGCAGAACAGAAATCAGTACAATAAAATGGCCATACTCCGGGCTGTTTAGGTTCCCAAACAAAGGTTTCGGTCTGGCCTGGCATAATTAGCAATTCAGAAGTATTTGCCCCAATCATACTCACACCGTGGGGCACGTCGTAATCTTGCTCGTGATTTGTTACGTGGAAATACACTTTGTCGCCCACTTTTATACCTTCAATATTATCTGGATTGAAGTGGCTTCGAATCATCGTCATATAAATATGAACTTCGTTTCCATTGCGCTCCACTCTTGCATCGCCATCAGAAAGTGTGGCATATTTGTGCTTGTTCTCGGCAAGTTTAAATATTTGTCTAGAATTTTTGGCAACAATATCTGCTGGAATACCGGCGGCGTAGTGTGGCTCACCAATTGTTGGGAAATCCAGCAAAAGTTGCATCTTATCGCCACTAATATCATACAACTGGGCAGATTGGGTAACCTCTGGTCCTGTTGGTAAGTAGCGGTCTTTGGTAATCTTGTTCATAGACACAAAATACTTTCCAAAAGGCTTGCGTGAGTTTCCACCAGGGATCATACCGTGACCTACAGAATAGTATGCTGGCTGACGATCTACAACTTCCCAAGTACCTACTTTCCATTTTACAACTTCAGAAGAAATGAAGAAGGTTGTATAAGCGTTTCCTTTACCGTCAAACTCGGTGTGCAATGGGCCTAAGCCTGGTTGTTTTACAGTCCCGGCAAGTACATCTTCAAATTTCAAGATTGGAATACCGTAAGCCTCCCCATCAAATTTCTTGTTTTCGATTGCATCAAGCATTTTGGTAAACGAGTGCACTGTTAAATCGGCAGAAAGTTTTCCGTTACCTACAATGTATTCTCCCGTAGGATCTACGTCACAACCGTGGGGTGATTTAGGGGTAGGAAGAAAGTAAACAGCTCCAGGAACATCCAAAGGATTAACTGTAAGTACTTCATCCATCATAGTTGATGTGGCAGTATGTGTTTCATCATCATAAACATTGTGAGCATATTTTGCTGGAACTTTTGTTCCGCCGCCATTGTTTACATATTCCTCGATTTTTTTCCAGTTAACGGCAGCAATGAAATCTTTATCGTTTTGTGAAGCGTTCACTTCCAATAAAGTGTTTGCTTCTTCAGTGTTATAGGTTGTAAAGAAGAACCAACCGTGTGATTTATCACGACCAGGATGCGAAAGGTCATAATCAAAACCTGGCATCATCAATTGGAATTTAATGCCCATTCGGCCGGTTTCTTGATCTACACTAATAAATGAAAGGGCGCCTTTAAAGTTTCCTTTATATTCTTTAATCGGCATATCGCGCTGTGGCACGGGCACTGAAAAACGTGTTCCCGCAACTACATATTCCGTGTTTTCAGTAATGAAAGAAGAACTGTGGTTACCGGCACTGTTTGGAATTTCAATAATTTCAGCAGTTTCAAAAGTGGTTAAATCAATACGTGCTATACGCGGCGTGTTGTTACCGTTTATGAAAACCCAACGTCCGTCCAATTCACCATTCGTTTGTGAAATGTCTGGGTGGTGACTATCATCCCAAGGCACAAACCCGAATGAAGTTTCTAACATTGGTTTGGTTTCCTCATTATAACCCCAAGCTTTTTCAGCATCTTGGGAGAAGACAGGAATCACTTTGAACAAACGCCCTGATGGTAAGCCATAAACAGAAAGCTGCCCACTAAAACCTCCAGAAATAAAGGCGTAAAATTCATCATGCTCCCCGGGAGCTACATACACTTTTTCAGCGGCATTGGTAGCTAAACCACCTTGCCCCTTGTTTCCTTTTTTGTTTCCACCATTGTTACAGCTTACCAAACCGGCAACCATAATAAGTGAAACCAAGATATTAATTGTTTTTCTCATTGTTTTTAATTTATATTATTCAATCGATTAGTTTGCTGGTAATATCACTTTATCAACCACGTGTACAATACCGTTACCGGCTGGCACGCTTGCTATAATCTTAGCGCCGCCCACAAATACATCATCTCCTTTTACCTCCACGGGAATGTTTTCATTGCTTGCCTGTCCCAATTTTTTAAATTTCTTCAAAAAATCTTTGGAATAATTACCCGGCGTAACATGGTTTTTTAAAATGTAGGCCAGTTTATCTTTGTTTTCTGGCTTTAAAAGATCTTCCACAGTTCCCGCTGGCAAGGCATCAAAGGCTGCATTGGTAGGAGCAAAAACCATTAAGGGCCCTGCATTCACCAAAGCGTTTTCCAATTCTGCTGCTTGTACTGCGGCCACAAGTGTACTGTGGTCTGGAGAACCTATTGCAATTTGGAGTACATTAGGTTTTGATTCGTCATTCTCAATAAATGCCTGGCCTTGTTTTTCTGAAGTGGAGCTAGGCGTTGCAGCACTGTCCGAAACAGTTGCATTACCTTCGGCAGATTCATTTTTACAGGCTGCTAAAACAAGGATGGCAGCTGAAAAAAATAGCAGTTTAATAAAGGTTTTCATATTGGTTTTGGTTTTAGCCCTTGCAGGATCTAAGACCCTGCAAGGGGTTGGTTATTTAAGTATATGTTAAAGCGTTCTAAAATATTCCAATACTTGTCTGGCTTCCTCTTCGGTGAGTCCCTGATTTGCCATCGGTGAACCATTAAACTCTTTTAAAAGTTCGTGCGCCAGCGGATCTTTTTGGGTCATTTCCTCTGGGTTTAAGATCATATTCATAATCCACTCTGGAGTTCGTCTTTTTAAAATTCCAGTTGGTGCCGGACCAATAAACTTTTTGTCGGGCTTGTGGCAAGCCATACATTTTGTTTTATAAACTTCCATTCCTTTGGCAGCCATTGCCTGGTCTATTTCCGGTGAAAGCTCTACATTTTTAATTGGGCCAATACCCTTATTGGTTAAGTCAACCATCTCTGAAGGTTTTTCCGTTGAGGCTGGTTCTTCTTTAGGGGTTTCGGTAGCTGCAGGCTTTTGGCCAATCTGGATGCTATCATTCTTTTTTTCTTCTTTTCCGCCACAGCTTATCAAGGTTAGGATTGCTATCGCGGCTAGGGATTTCATTATAATTTTCATAGTAGTTAAGATTAATTTATATGACAAATTTAGTGGTGAACCGTTTTATAAAATATGATTTTTATCATATAAGGATATTTTTATCTTTTATTTTTTGTCTCTAATTCCTAGCCCAATAAAACTTATGAAAAGGACAAAGATTTTGATTTTCAATCCCTTTAATTATGATTAAAATCATTTTAAATATTGATTATAAAAATTATTTTTGAAGAAAATCAAAAAGATGAAAAACATACTCTTACCCACAGATTTTTCAAAAAACTCAAGGAATGCGATTAGGTATGCTCTGAAATTTTTTGAAGCTGAAAAGTGTACGTTTCATATTCTCAACTCGCAAAAAACTTCGGGCTATATAACTGCCGATGTTCTTTATGGTGCTCCTGGTGCATCGGTTTATGAAGGCATTTTGAACGATAATAAAAAGGAGCTGGAAAAAATGGTCCAATATTGTGAATCAATTTCGGAAGGAGAGGAATTCACCTTTGTTCCAAAAATTGATTTTGACAATATTGTGGATGCTGTAAACCAAGCTGTAGCGTTAAACAATATTGATTTAATAATAATGGGATCCAACGGTGCAACAGGTGCTGCAGAGGTTATTTTTGGAAGTAATACCTTGAAAATTATACGAAACGTGGATTGTCCCGTTATTGTGATTCCTGAAGATTTTGTTTTTGAAAAAATTAATTCTGTTTTGCTATCGCTAAATTATCAATATGATTTAGCACACAAATCGCTCAATATCATTTCGGAAATAGTAAAGAAACACAACGCCTCCTTAAAAATTCTTGAAATAGAGGAAGAAAGTATTGAACTGTCCTCGCAAAGGAACCATACTGAAGAGGTATTCAAAGAAATAGGTTTTGAACGTTTTTCTATTAAAAATATACCCGCATCAATGGCCATTAATGCCTTTGAGCAGTTAATTCCCGTTCAACTGCATGCCATGATAGTGGAGCGTAAAAATTTTCTCGATCGCTTTATATTTGGCTCAGAAACCTCAAAAATCAATTATGGGTCACTTGTACCACTGTTGGTACTTCACGAGTAAACTAATTTGCAATTAGAAGGTTATTCCTTTTTAGCGTTTTCACAATTGTTTTTACATAATCACGAATTGTGGATGCAGCTCCCGGCGGATTGACAATGTCTATCTTGCCCCGCCAGATTAGTTCACGCTCCTTGCCGGGGCAGAGACAGTACAATGAAGTTTCGGTATTGTAAACTGGATAGTCTTCACTCTGCTCATTACCGTACACAGGTCTATTTTCCTTATAATAATCACTGAATGATTCAAAGGATTTTGTAAGGTTTCTATAAGATTGAGCGATTGTGACCATACTTTCCTGTCCGGTAACTTTTGAAAAAAGCACAGCATCAAAACCTGCAGTTAAAAGTTCATTTTCAATATTTTTTAAATTTTCTTCGGTTTGATTGTCTTCAAAAAAGGTACTTTTAAAATAATCAACACTTTTTACGGCAATTACATCTTCTTTTTCCAAGGCTTGTTGCAGGCTGTACTCAAATTGCCGCTGAAGCCCCTCATCTGGCGTTAAACCAACTACCAACACTTTATTTGCCTGAAAATTTGGAGTTTCTGTATCTCTATATTCGTCAACCAAACGGCTACTAGAACAACCGAATAATGTACAAACAACAAAGGGAAAAATGAGGCGCATTTTCATCTTGGAGGTATTTAATTGATTAAAATTAATATGTGGTATGTAAATATACGGTTCTCTGTTTCAAACTCCTAAGTTAGAAACAAAGTGTCCCATTTTCAAAAATTTTAATTATGATTATAATCATAAATAGGTTACCGAAAAAATACTTTTTTTGATATATAAAATAGATCACCATTAAAAGGCACAAGGAAAAATATATTATTATGAAAAAAACAATCTTAACACTAGGGCTCATTTCCGCTTTATTTTCAAATTGTAAAGAACCCAATCATAAGCCATCCATATCCGAAGAAAGAGAAACTATTGAGGGGTTAGATGAACACGATATTAATAATGAACAGCACACCTTCGAAAATTCCTGGGTAAATGAAATAACCCTAGATAATGGTAGTAAATGGAGCGCAAATACTGAAACAACAGAAGGTGTGGCCAAAATGATTGAGTTGATTAAAACCAATGAAACGACTTCCGTGGAAGACTTTCACTTACTTGCAAAAAAGCTTAATGAAGTAAAAAACGTTGTAGTTAGAGAATGTACTATGAAAGGTGCACCACACGATAACCTTCACATTTTTTTACATCCGCTAATTGAAAAAATTGAGATTTTGAGTAAGGTATCGACTATAGCGGATGGCAACAAAGTTTTAGCAAGTATTAAAATTAATCTGGAGCAGTATTACAATTATTTTAAGTAGTTTTTTTAGCAAATAAAATTTGCGCTATTGTTTCTATTAACTATTAAATAACACAAATGCCTAAGTTAGACCACTCTTAATGAACGTATTTACAGTTTATAGTTATAAAAATTTGATCGCAATTAAAAAATTTCTGCCACCAGATCAAAGTTTATTTCAATCTTCTCATCAATTACAATTAGACCGAACATCTTTTTAGGAGGTTCAAGATTAAAATCCCTAATGTCCAATTTTAATTTACCCACATAACGATTTATAGGTGAAGAGAAAAAGTCTATGGGAAAAGAATATTCTTTTTTTGTTCCTGCAATGGTAATTTTGACGCGAGCTGTGCCCTTTTTATATTCATTTAAAGTTATTTCGGTCAATTCAAGAGTAATAATCGGATACTCTTTGGTTTTAAGCAGAGAATGAAAATCTTTATTTATAGCGCTATTGCCACAATCAAAACCCTTATTTTTTAAAGAAAGGATCGCATCCTTGAATCTGATTTCATTTTCTTTTTTGGAGTAGGTTACTAGTTTAAACTCACCCAAATATAAGGTATTAAAATTACAGTTAAACTCGCTTATGTTAGTATCCCCTTTTATAAAAAGTTCACTACTAGCAAGAATTTGAACGGTTTTTGTCTTAAAATCATTTTGTGTCCAACCTTTTAGGCTGAGTATAAAAACCAAACAGCAAAGTATAAAAGGATTCATGGCTTTATAATTTAAAAAGGTGGAGAAGTTTTATTTCTCCACCTTACTTTTTAATTACATTGTATTTTTAAAAACTTATCACGGCTTCAACTACAACTCCGTCAAACTTACCTCCGTTTCTTAAATCGTTAGAAGGGAAGCCTTCATATTTCTGGTTTACATATTCTAGTTTAGCCAGGATATTTTTGGTCATAAACCAGCCTGCTGCCAGATTAAATCTTGTAATATCAATATCGGTTCCGCCCATCATTTCTCCTTCTACATAGTTATAACGTCCACCAATATATACATTCTCTTCATTACCAAAACGGTAGAGCACCTCAGCAGCATACTGGTTGAAAGTTCTGTCATCAAGTTCGGCATTTGCTTTTCCAGAGGCTTTTTCAAAGGTTCCAAAGAATTCAAGGCCACCATATTTAACAAAAGGATTTATCATAAAAGCGGTAAGCTCATTTCTAAAACCAGGGGCAAACCTACCAGAGGTAAAATTTGATGAAGTTGAAGCCTCTTCGTTTTCCAACACTAGGTAATATCTTGAACCTGCTCTATCTGCGTGGTACAAATATGCATTACCACTTTTATTGGTGTGGTATACAGAACCAGTCAGTCTAAAGCGCAAATCATCATTTAGTTGCTTATCGTAACCTAACTTAGCTATGAACGATGGGTCGGTTGTATCTGGGTTACCTACAGATTGGTTTAATTTACCGTTTGTAACACCCACCATACCTAAGAAACCACTGTTAAAATAATAAACCTCTCCTCCTACTTCGGTAGTAAAAGCGTCCATTATAAGATTTCCAACAAATGGGTTATAAATAGCCTGTGCATTATCACTTCTTCGAAAATGGGCATCCCCATAATTATTTTCCATATGCCCAATTTTAATCCGAACATTTTTCATTAATTCTTCCATAAAACCTTCACTTATAAAGTTCAGCTTATCAATCTGGATATAGCCGCCTTTTACATAAGGTTCAGGGTGGTGGCGAGAAGACAAATAGGTTCGTAAGTGCATCCTTACTCCATCATATAGATGAACGTCAAGGTCTAAGTTTGCTGTTGGTAAATTAAAATTATCCCCTATTTCAATAAGTGCAAGCGGATTTCCATCTCCATCTAAAGGTACACCTGTACTTTCATGGTTTAAAGCTTGAAACTGAATGGTTGATGCCCCACCTATGCGGACATTTACTCCATTAAATGTGGAGGCGGTGTCTTTTGGAGCTTCAAATTGATTAATACCTCTTTGGTCGGGATATCTAAAATTGTCCAAGTCTCGTGTTAATGATACTTGTGCAAATGTTTGGAGGCCGAAAAGCATCAATAATACGGTACAAAAATAAGTGGCTAGTGTTTTCATTTTAATTATTTTAAGGGTGAATATTTTGTTTTAAAATTTATTTTTATTGTTTTATGAAATTTGACTCAAATTTTACATCGATGGCATCACCTGTGGTAATTGTTCCAAATACTGCTGTTGGAGGTTCTACACCATAGTCTGTCATTTTAAGGATTTTTTTTCCTGAAAGTATAATTTTAGAATCTACAACCTTTACATCGAATGTGATATCTACAGAATTAGTAGTGCCAGCTATTGTAAGACTCCCATTGGTTGTGACCTTACAGCTATTATTTGATGTGCAGTTAATAGCATTAACCTTTTTTAGCTTATACACTATTTGTTTGTGTTTTTCAGTATTTAAAGCTTTATAAGTGTTTTTGTCCATACTGGACTTTCCACTTTTTAAACTTTCAGCTTTAACACTAAAATCAAGTTGATCAATCCTTACAAGTTTACCATCTTCAAAAACTACCACAATTTTACCTTGTTGATTTTCCGCAGTTATATCCCAATTATGGATATTTGATGTGCCATCTATTATTAAGGAAGAAGAAGCATTACTTAATTGATACGTTTGTGCCAAAGAAGTTTGTAGGGCTAAAGCAGTTAATAACAGGGTTCCAAATGCTAGTTTCAATTTTTTGTAAGTTCTCATAATATATTCTCTTTAATTTTTTGTAAAGATAAAATCGATTAAAGAGTGTAAATATGACCATCGTCATCAAATGGTCTGTATATGACCAATGTCAGAAAACTGTGTGTTTTTAATTAATGGCTGTTAATGTGAACTTTTTCTATATGTAAAGAGTGTTTTATCAATACCAGCGATTGATAGACAATAGAAAAAATAGTTTATAATGAAGCAATCTAGATGATGAACGGATAGCCTTGAAGCTATAAAAATTATACGCTATTATTTTATTTTTTTTAATATGATTCTACAAGAATTTCTTTAATCTCATATAATTTAGGAATAGTCACTTTCCAACCATAAGTATCATGTAACTTTACCCTAAAAGCATCCTGCGCTGTCGGCTCGCCGTGAATAAGGAATGTTTCTTCTGGGATGTTTTTAATGTTGTTGGTCCAATCCAAAAGCCCTTGTTGGTCTGCGTGGGCAGAAAGGCTTTCAATATGATGTATTTCAGCTTTTACGGGATAATATTTTCCGAAGAATTTCAACTCATACGCTCCTTCCAAAAGTTGGCGGCCACGAGTGCCTTCAGCTTGATAACCAACTAATAAAATGGTGGTGTTTGTTTTGTCAATCATTTGCTTCAAATAGGTCAAAACCCTTCCACCTGTTACCATTCCGCTACCGGCTATAACCACTTTTGGTTGCGGATTATCAATAGTTTCCCAAGTTTCTTTATAGGAAGTAATAATGTTCATTCTGTTATTCATTGCGTTGAAATCCTTCAACGGCAGTTTGTGCCAATCCGGAAAATTTTGAAATACAGAAAGCACGTTATTACCCATCGGGCTATCAATAAAAATTGGGATGTTTGGAATTTTATTTTCGTTGTACAATTTCCAAAGTAAAAACATAAGCGTCTGCAAACGTTCTACCGCAAAGGAAGGAATAATCAAATTTCCGCGATTGTGAATGGTTTTGTTGATGAGTTCTACCAGTTTTTCCGAAACGCTTTCCCGTGGATGAAGCCTATTGCCATAGGTACTTTCAATAAAAAGATAGTCTGCCCATTTTGGTTTTTCGGGTGGGAAAAGCAGCAAATCGTGTTCTCTTCCAATATCTCCTGAAAACAAAAAGGTTTTTCCAAAGATTTCTAGTTCTATAAAAGTGGCGCCAAGAATGTGGCCATTATACCGAAACCGATATTTTATGCTTTCTGAAAGTTCAATCCACTGGTCTTTTTCTTCAACGTGGAAAAAACCAAATGTAGCCTCAGCTTCTTCAACGCTATAAAAAGGTTCGGCTGGTTTGTGTTTGGAATAGCCTTCTTCATTGGCCTTCTCCGCTTCTTCTTCATGAATTTTTGCACTGTCCAGTAATATTATTTTCGTAATTGCAAGCGTTGGCGCAGTACCGATTATCTTTCCTCGAAAACCTTGTTTTATCAATCGCGGCAAATAACCGGTATGGTCCAAGTGGCCATGGGTTAACAAAACTACATCTATCTCTGAAACATCAATGGGCAAATATTCCCAGTTTTTTTCGCGCAGTTCTTTAACACCTTGAAACATTCCACAATCAATTAAGATATTTTGTTCCGTGGTTTCAATTAAAAATTTGGAACCGGTTACGGTTCCAGCTGCGCCGAGGAAATGAATTTTAATTTTTTTCATGATCAGTGGTTTTTGCACAAAAGCTTAATCTCCTCTAAAATCCGTTCTATCCGCTTTTGTGATATTCCCAAATGGTCCAAATAGAAATGATCATTTAACAATTGTTTGCATAGCACCACGTCCCGACTGAGCAGAAACTGTTTCTCGCGTTGGCTTAAAAGTGTGGAAACTGTAATAGGATAAAGGTTCAGACGGTCAATACGGTCCTTGATGCCATTATCTTTAGGGAGATCCCAACTTAAAAGATAAAGCCCCACGCAGGCACCATATTTCATGGCGTCTTCAGTAAAACGGGTATTGGTAACTACCCAACCCTCATTGGGTTTTTCCCCATGGTTTCTATCCCCGTAAAAATTAAGGATATCGCGATAGCGCGAGTGTATATACAATGGCACTTTCACATCACAATTTCGGCCTTCATCACTGTGGAATTTACATTCCGTCACTACATATTGGCCATTTTTATGCGCTATTACATCTATCTCGTGGGTTACGCACTTTCCCTGCAAAAATTGCCCAGTTTTTACTTCATAACCGCTATAAAAAAGGATTGCCCCAATAAATTTTTCAAACGGAAAACCTGTGGGCCCGAGCTCATAGATTGCTTTCTTCAACTTATATTTTGAAGCGTAGCCTTTTTTCTTTTTTTTGAGAAGTGCAAAGGCGCGATTGTAAATTTCTTTGGTAGAAATACCTTGGTAAAGCTCATCGCGCACATTATTTGCAATTTCGTAAACCAATGCTTCGTCCGCACCACTTTTCCGTAGCGAAGTTTTTAATTTTTCAATTGAAAACTTCGCCTTTTCGCCAGAATGTTTTATGATTTCGATATCCGAGAGGTTTTTTGCCATTTTGTTTAATTTCTTAAATCGTGCATCGCCAAAAGTGGCACATTAGTGTGCTTGCCGAGTTCTTTGACCATCGGGTTTGAAAACACACTTCCAAAGAAATTGTGCTTTTTGTTTACAATGGCAATCATCTCGCTCTGTCGGCTTTGTACAAAACAGCGTACACCATCATTGATTTCAATGTCATAAAGAGTATGATGGGTGAAACTGGCAGCTTCCAAAATTTTTTCCAGCAAAGCTTTATTTTCCAGTTGTGCTTTTGAAAGGTTTTTCCCTTTTTGAATATGCAAAATACGGATTGGGGAGTTGGTACAGCGGGAGATTTCAACCAATGTAGCGAGCTCCTTTTCTTTGTAATGGGTTCTGAAACTTGTGGGGAATACAATTTCATTGGGGTCCTTGAACAACACATTGGAAGGAATGGCAAGCACTGGGCAATTTCGTATTTTTTCCATCGCATTTACGGCATTGCTTCCCAAAATCACGGTTTTATTGTCCGTTTCACCCTGGGTCCCCATAATTACCAATTCTATGTCTTGCTTTTCCACAGTTTTCTTCAGTACATCGAAAAAAGACCCAAATTCATTCATATAATGAAATGTATGGTTGTCATTTTCCTCATAAAAACCCATTTGAACCTTCAGCTTTTCCATATCTTTTTTGGAAGCTTCCTGAATTTTTTTAAGATCTTTTTCAGTAGGCTCCGGACTCAATAAGTTCTCTTTTGAATACCCCGAAAGGTAATAGGTGTGCATAATGAAAAACTCCACATATTCCCTTTTATAGAGCTCCATAGCATATTTTATTGCATTCCAGGCATTTTTTGAAAAATCTGTGGGAATCAAAATTCTTTTTTTCATTTTTAGAAATTTTATTTTTTAATAGGAATTACCAATGTGGGTATGTGGGTATGTTTTCCTACCCTGCTAACTACTGGCTCCCGGAAAAGCTGCTTTAAAAAAGCATGTTTATGATAAACCAGGGCCAATAAATCCATTGTATTATTGTCTATAAAAGTGTGCAACGTTTTAGAAATACTTTCCCCTTTCGAGATGAAATGAAACTGTGTATTATATTCAGTAAGATCATTTTGGTATTTCTCCAGGTTTTGTTGTTGGTTTGTGTCCAATTTACTTTTACTGCCCACGTGTACCAAATGTAAAGTTGAATTGTACTGCCGTACCAACCGAACTATTGGTCTCAGTTTTGAAAGTTGGTAAAAATCATTGTAATCTGTGGCGAAGGCAATGTTTGAAGGGATTACGAAATCCACCTCCCGGGGAACAATGAGCAGCGGACAACCTTCCAAAGACTTGGTTATCTTCTCGGTTGTGCTTCCTACGAGTACATCCTCGGCACCCGTGCGGCCCTTGCTTCCCATTACCACAAGATCTATCCCTTCGGTAGAAACTAATTTATTAACAGTTTTTGATAAAGTCGCAGGCGTGGAAATAACTTCAAAATTGTGTGCAACTTTAGAGGAGTCGAGCTTGATTTTATGGACCAGCTGCTCCCCATCCTCATTAGATTGACGGTAGAGTTTTTCAATTATATTGTCGGAACGGCCAATATCCACACGGCTTGTTAGCTTGCCTACTTCTTCACCAAAGGAATGTAGAATTGTTATTTGCAATGCTTCATCACTAAATAGTTTTGTAACATAAAACAAAGCCGCATATGCATTTTTTGAGAAATCGGTTGGAACAAGAATTTTTTTCATTTTCAATATTTTAAAAGTTTATCTCGGTAGATTTTGAAGTACTAAAAAAGGAATGTCTATTTTGAGCCCTATCTTTTCAATAGTAGACTGGTAGAGTATGTTTTCCAAATAGGAATGGCGCGTATTTACCATTACCAACATATCTATAGGGTTTTCAATGATAAAGGTATTGATAGCTTTGGTAACATTTGTACCACTAACTTGATGAAAATTGATTTGGTTATCACAGAAAGAGGCTTCCAGAAATTTCTTGTTGTCCTGCTGCCGCAAGGTGAGTGACGGAAATTTTGAAACGTAAAGGAAATCCATTTTCGAAACAAAACATTTCGCAATACTGCTCACTAGTTTTAGTTCACGGCGTTTGTAGGGCAATTGATAATCTGTTGGGAACAATAAGTTTTTTGGATGTACATCTCCATAAACTGCCGGAATGGCGAGTACTGGGCATTTTACATATTTTATTACCTGAAGCGTATTGCTGCCGAAGGTTATTTTTTTATCGGCAGTTTCACCCTTGGTTCCCATAACTACCACGTCTATATTTTCTTTTTCTACATAATCATTTACCGAATCTACCAGCAGGCCAAACTCTGCAATGGTGTGAATAGTATGTTTTGGATTTGGTGAAAATCCGAAGATTTGTTTCCGTGTTTCCTCCAGATTACCCTGAGCTTTTTGAAGTGCCTTTTGTTGTAATTCCTCAAAAACCGCGTCGGCTAAACGGGCTTTATCTTCATATACCGAATCGGAAAAAGCATGGAGCAAATAAATTTCAGACTGCTCATATTTAAAGAGCTCTGTCGCATACTTAATCGCATTCATCGAGTTTTCTGAGAAATCGGTAGGGATGAGTATTTTTCGCATGGCAGAATGTTTTAAACAATTACGTAAAGATAAACATTACCGTAGTATTAAAATATGATAAATATCAATCAACAGGCTGATTTTTAAGGAATAATTAAGAGCAGACCAGCATTTATTTCGTACTTTAAAACTAAAAAGTTATGCATTTTTCTGCTATCACCTATCTTGTAATAACCACCTTTGTTTTGATTACGGTCGCAATCTTTGCCGCAATGGATTTTCCGTTTAGCTGGGTTTTTTACTTAACTGTATTTGGACAAGCTTTTTTAGTATTCTCAGTCTTTAAGGTTTTAAATGATAATTATACCACCAATAAAACTTTTGAAGATTTTTATGAGGATTATCCAATTGGTAAAGAAGAATGATTTTGTTCTGCCCCATTTAAATAGTAACTAATTTCACCTAAAGTTAGGCTATAAACACTATTCATGGAGCACCAAAAAAGGCACATCCGCAGTATACCTAACAGATTTTAGTGAAGGCCGCAATAACAATCTTTGAATAAGATTGAGGTTTTTGGCAACTATGGAAACTAGGCTAATTTCCCAGGTATTTACAAAATCCTGAATGCCAATTTCTAAGTCTTTGTTTTCCACAAAATGGAAACTGTGCTTTTTTTCCTTGAAAAAGTAATGCAAAAACCCTTTGTTGTCCGTTTGGGATGCAGTAAGATCTGAATTTTGAGCTTTGATGTGAAGCACTCGAAGTGGTGATTTGTGCAAATCCAGTGTCTCGGAAAGGGAAGTGATGACCCTGTTTCGTAAAAGGCAATTATAATCCGTTAAAAATGCAATGTTGTTTATACCATTGAACCTCGCATTTTCTGGAATTACCAATATTGGGCATTTTACCTTAGTGATCACATCACATGTATTACTGCCCATATTACTCCTATTGGTTTTTGAGGTTCCTCTTGTGCCCATCAAAATATAGTCTATTTCCTTTTCTTCAACGTATTTTCTTATGGCTTCCACCAACAACACGCTTTCGTAAAGGGGATAAAATTTGTGGTTTGGGTTTTTTGAGAACAATTCACACTTTTTTATTTCTTCCTTTAACAGTGCCGAAGGTGTTTGTAAAGTATGTTTGCCCCCAGAGGCTTCAAAGAACCCATCGGGTTCCAATTCTTTGTAAAATGAATTTTTCAGCGAAATGTGAAGAATATAAAAATTCACTGAAATATCGGCAAAATAGTCCAGCGCATAACGAATGGCATTGTGTGAATTTTCAGAAAAATCTGTGGGGATCAATATATTCATCATTGTATCATAATCTTCCCGACAAAAATATTTGTATGGGCCGGCACAGAAAATGATAAAAATCAGTTTTGGGGAAATTGTTTTTTAAACACTACCAAAAGCAACACGCCGAGTGTTTTTTAGAAGATTACTGAATGTCGCGCAGGCTTTCCAAATCTAAAATACGAATATCGCGACCATCAATCTCAATAATTCCATCCTTTTTAAAATCAGAAAGTGTACGGATTAGGCTTTCGGTGGCGATTCCTGCAGTGGTAGCAAGATCATTTCGAGAAATACGTAGGGCGGCATTTGGTTTTTTGTCCATAATCTCCACAAATTGAAGAATGGTACTGGCAGTCTTTTTCCGAACGGAGCTGTAAGCCATTTTAACTAATTGCTGCTTTATTTCGGAAAGATTATCGGTTAAAAGATTCATCAATTCCAAGGAAACATCTTGGCTTTTTTTCAGAATATCCTTCACATAGGTTTTTGAAATTCCTACAACTTCAGTTTCTTCCACAGCTGTAGCAGTTTCATTATAGGGAATGTTATCGTCAAAAGAAGTGAATCCCAAAAAGTCATCGGCCTTGTAAAGACCTGTTATAAGCTCTTTAGCGTTGGCGTCCATCGTATGTGTTTTCACAACCCCTTTTAAGATTAAAAACATACTGTTTGAGTGGTCGCCTTTTTGGTAAACGGTTTCTCCTTTTTTATAATTAGATGCTTCACCTTCATCACAAAAAAAGTTTTTCAACTGGTTCAGATTCTGTGGGTTTTCCTCGCCCCCATCGGCCTCCTCAACTTTATTTTTTTTTCGCATTGCCAATATACTGGCTTTTGCCAATCGGCTTTCTACGGCACTTAACAATTCCTCCTCGTCAAATGGTTTTGTAAGGTAATCATCAGCTCCCATATCCATGCCCTTGCGAATTTCTTTGTGCTCTGTTTTTGCAGAAAGAAATATAAATGGGATATGTTTTGTGCGTTCTTCAGAAGCTACGGCTTCCAGTACGCCATAACCGTCTATTTCTGGCATCATAATATCACAGATAATAATATTGGGAGGGGTCTTTTTAGCTTTTTCAATACCCACTTTACCGTTTGGGGCCGTAAAAACATTGTAACCGGAAAGTTCCAAAAGTTCTGCAGTGTTTTCTCTTAGTGCGATATCGTCTTCAATAAGAAGTATTGTCTTCATTTAATTTGTATGATTTTTGGTAGGAAAGGAAATTGTAAATATGCTGCCCTTACTCTGTTCACTTTCAAAAGTAATGGTACCGCCTAAATTTTCCAAATGGCTTTTTACTATGTTCAGGCCAATGCCCGTACCTTGATCCAACAATGCATTTTCCGCCCGAAAATATCTATTAAAAATATATTTCTGTTCCTTTTGCGGGATCCCCATACCTTCGTCAATTATTTGGATGCAAATATTTTCTTTTTCGGGTATTACTACTACATCAATAGTGGTGTATTCTGGAGAGTATTTTATGGCGTTATTTATAAGGTTTGTAAGGGAAAGCTCTAGTATTTTCTCATCAAAATCTACTATTATTTCATCAATATTGCTCGGATAATTTATTTTCTGCCCGTCCTTTAAAAGCATGTTTGCGTTATAAATAACCTCATTAACTACTTTACTCAGTGGAAAAACTTCAAATTTATAACTGGCTTTGCCAGACTCTAAACGCTCAATGGATAAAAAATCATTCAAGATATTGTTCAAATACTTTACTTTGCTTTGAATGGTTTTCAAATGCTTTTCACGCTTGTCCTGCTGCTCCGTCTCGGTATACTTTCCTGCAAGTGTCGCCGAGGTTAAAATCCCGCTTAATGGTGTCTTAAATTCGTGCGATACCAGCGATAGAAACTTTGTTTTAAGCTCATTGAGCTCACGCTCCTTCCGAAGCGATTCTTTTATTTTATATTCTGCCTCTTTGCGTTTTGCAACTTCTTCCTTTAATTCTTTTATGGTCTGTTTAAGTTCCTTGGTACGCTCATCTATTTTTTGCTCCAAGGATAAGTTAAGCTGAATAATTTCTTTTTCTTGATTTTTGCGTACAGAAATATCAGTAACCAAAGCCATTACATATTTACTGCCATAAACTTCAAAAGGGTTCAATCCGGCTTCAACAGGAAAAACACTGCCGTCCTTGTGGCGGCCATACAAATCGCGCCCATGGCCCATTTGCCGAGGATTACTTTTTTTCAAAAATTCATTAACCTGCTTTGGATGGGTGCTTCTATATTCCCTGGGTATTAAAATGCTCAGGTTCTCGCCCAAAAGTTCTTCGGGCGTATAGCCAAACATTCTGCTCGCGGCATCATTTGAAGTTACAATCTGCTGACTTTCGTTAACGATAACAATACCTTCCGAAATGGCCTCGGAAAGAATCCTGAAAATATTGCCCTCTTTTTCTTCAAAAACCTTCATTCCCCAAAAGTAAGGATTTTAAACAGTTTTTCTTAACTGATGAATGTCATAAAATTTCAATAGAAATCTATTTAGTTTTACAACCATAAAATAAACTTAAAATTATGGGAACCCTGGACAAACCCCAGCTCGTATTTTACCAAAAAATGGGCGAGCTTTTTTATTCCATAGCCGCTGCCGACAAAATAATTAGAAAGGCAGAATATGAGGCTTTGAAAAAAATTGTAATCGAGCAATGGAAAAATCTGGACGATTACGAAGATCCTTTTCATACCGATGCCGCTTATCAAATAGAAGTGGTTTTTGATTGGTTTGATTACGAACAGTTGGATGCAAATGACTGTTTTGAAAGTTTTGCAGACTATAAAAAAGAGCATCCCAAACTTTTTACCCATGAAAGAAAACAGCTCATTTGGAAAACCGCAAACACCATCGCCAATTCCTTTTCAGGAAAAAACAAAAGTGAAGTAATTATGCTTGCGAAACTAAAAAACCTATTGAAAGATTAAATTGTTTTAAAAATGATTTTTCTTCATAAAATTTGTTTGTTTAATTTTATGAACCTAAACCCCCATACCATGAAAATTCTTCTGACAGTCATAGCAGTACTTACCCTTATAGGTTGTAAAAATGATACAAAAAACGCAGATGTTCAAAGTGATCCTGAAGACAATCCGGAAGAAATTGTAGATTCCATCCAAGTTTCCGACAGAAATCTGGAAGCCCAACAAAAAACCCTCATCATAAAAAGGCAAGAACTACTTGAAAAAAATGATGCCAAGGCAGAACTGGAAAACCTGCTAATCTCAAAATCATTTTTAAAAGAAGGCGATTGGTACACTTTGGATTTTAAATACCCTTATCTAAACGAAAAAATAAAGCCACAATTTGAAAACTTTAACGAATACATCAGCAACTATTACCTGGATGCCAAAGGAGTTGAAAAACAGATTCTAGAAGAAAAACGGCTTTGCGATTCGTTGGGAATTCCAAAACAAAATGAATTGCGCAGGGTAGACTATAAAATCTACAACCTTAACGATAGGCTCATAAGTGTTCTTTTTTATAAAGAGAATCATTACACCGGTGCAGCACACGCAGCATACACTTTTGATTGTTTGAATTTTGATCTGGAACGGGCTGTTTTTATGAACTACGAAGATTTTTTCAACAATGGCTCTGAGGAAGAATTGCGCGAAATACTAAATACGCTTTTAAAGGAAAAAATAAATTCTGGCGAAATGTATTACGACTGTTGGGCAATTTCTGCCGATGATTTTTTTGACGCAAAAAACAACTTTGTAATAAATGATGATGTAGTAGAGTTCTATTTTGACGACTGCGTAATCTGCCCATCCTATACGGGAACTTATTCCATCAAAATTCCATTACAAACCTTGATGCCCGTTTTAAGAAAATACAAAAAAAATCCTTTGATTTTGTGAGAGAAAAGAATAACAATCAAGCAAACTAAAACCGACATCCGATAACCGACATCCGATAACCGACATCCGATAACCGATAACCCACAAAATGAAAAGCAATTTTAAAGACATAATCAATTCCGATACTCCCGTATTGGTTGACTTTTTTGCAGATTGGTGCGGCCCCTGCAAAATGCTTGCTCCCATTCTAAAGCAAGTGAAAGACGAACTGGGCGATACCGTAAAAATTGTAAAAATTGACGTTGACAAAAACCAGCCCCTAGCTGCGCAATTTCAAGTGCGCGGGGTACCAACGATGATTCTCTTCAAAAACGGCAAACAACTTTGGCGGCAAAGTGGCGTACTGCAGAAAAATGAATTGGTTTCCATCATCAATCAACATAAAAATTGATGCAACTGAGCCATTTCATAGACCACACCCTTTTAAAAGCCTCTGCGACTCCCAAAGACATTGTAAAGCTCTGCAATGAAGCAAAAAAGTACAACTTTTACGCGGTTTGCGTAAACAGCTGTTACGTTTCCTTAGCTGCAACTGAATTGAAGATCAGCAATGTAAAAATAGCTTCAGTACTGGGTTTTCCGTTGGGTGCAAGCAGCCAAAACGCCAAGGTTTGCGAGGCCGAACAAGCTGTAAATGACGGAGCCGATGAAATTGATATGGTACTGAACATCGGTTTTTTAAAAGCCGAATTGTACAAGCAAGTTCAAGATGAAATTGCCGCCGTGAAAAAAGCCATTGGCAACCGACCCTTAAAAGTAATTTTGGAAACCTGCTATTTAACCGATTCTGAAATACGGAAGGCTTGCCAAATTGCCAAACAGGCAGGCGCTGATTTTGTAAAGACCTCAACAGGCCTCGGAACAGGCGGCGCAACTGAAAATGCAGTAAAAATAATGGTTGATGAGGTGGGTGATAGTTTAAAAATAAAAGCCTCTGGCGGAATAAAAGATGCCGCTACCGTCAAAAAATATATAGCAATGGGCGTTAGCAGAATTGGAACTTCTTCGGGAATTGAAATTGTAACCTACACCAAAAAAGACACAGATGAGCACACATATTGAAGCAAAAAAAGGAGAGATTGCAGAATCAGTCTTACTTCCCGGCGACCCGATGCGCGCCAAATGGATTGCGGAAACGTTTCTAGAAAATGCCAAATGTTACAATGACGTTCGCGGAATGTTGGGCTATACCGGAACTTTTAAAGGAAAACCAATTTCAGTTCAGGGCACGGGCATGGGCATTCCTTCGGCTTTAATTTACTGCCACGAACTTATTAACGATTACGGCGTAAAGAATTTGATACGCGTTGGTTCTGCGGGAAGCTACCAAAAGGATATAAATATTCGTGATATCGTGATTGCCATGGCAGCATCTTCCACTTCAGGCATTAACAATACCCGTTTTGTAAACTGCGACTACTCGCCCACTGCCGATTTTGATTTGTTTATGAAAGCAGCGCTTTACGCAAAGAATAATAACATTTCCATAAAAGCAGGCAATGTGCTTTCAAGCGATCAGTTTTATGAAGATGACTTCAACAGTTATAAACAGTGGGCAGATTTTGGTGTGCTTTGCGTGGAAATGGAAGCTGCGGGACTTTACACCATAGCAGCTAAATTTAATGTGAAAGCATTGGCTATTTTGACCATTTCCGATTCATTGGTAACCGGCGAAAAAACAACCGCTGACGAACGCGAGGGTAGCTTTTCAAAAATGATTGAAATTGCCCTTAATACAGTATTGTAAAATGAAAAAAGCAGAAACCCATCTACGAAATTCCTGCTCTTTCATCGTTAATTGATGTCTCCAGCAATTAACTAAACTTTAAAGGTCATAACCGGCAAGTCGGAATGGTTTACAACGTCCTCGCCTATACTTCCTGAGAAAAAGTGTGCCAAACCTTGACGGCCTTGCGTTGGCAGTGCAATAATATCAGCATTGCTTACTTGGCTGTAGCCAAAAATCCCTGCTTCCACGGAATATTCGTTGTACTGAATTACGCTGTTCAGAGTTTCCAGCGGATTGGACTCTCCGGCGTTTTTCAGAAAATCAAGGATTCTTTTTTCAATTTCGCGGGTACTGCGGAAATCGCCAGAAAGATTTACATAGAGCATTTGCATTTTGATTCCTAGGGCGTCAAACATTTTCTGCGCGCGCTTGTAGGGACCCACTGAGTTTTCCAAAAAATCGCACGCAAAAACCCCGAATTCAGGATTGAAATTTTCATGGCGGTGCTTTATCACCAAGACAGGGATTTCTGATGTACGCACTACTTTTTCAGTGTTACTCCCCACAAAAACCTCTTTTAAACCTGAGCTTCCGTGAGAACCCATTATTATTAAATCTGCTCCAAAATCTCGGGCTACATCATTCAATTCACTGAAAATTTTATAATTGTGGACCGCGTCTGTAACTTTAACGCCTTCCAAATAATCTTTGTCGAGAAATTCCGCAAAACGCTTTTCCGCAAGTTTCATATAATACATTGCTTCAAAAACCTCCTTGCTTTCGTCGCGTGTAACCACAGCCTCACTAAGGCCCATCATATGTATAGCTATTACTTCGGCATTTTGTTTTTTTGCAATATTTGCGGCCACTTCCATAGCATATTCGGAATGACGGGAAAAATCTACGGGAACTACTATTTTTTTCATCTTAATTGGATTTAATGGGTTGTGAATTTAGCCTTTCGTTTTTTAAGCTGCTTTTCCAAATCGGAAATTGTTTCTTTAGCGGCTGCCTCAAAGGTTGCTTCTTTTGATGTTGCAAAGATTTTTGGTCCCGGAAGACTCAGTTCCATTTCACAAATATTTCCCTTGCCGTACACGTTGTTTTCCATCTTAAAACTTACATCAGCCCTAATGAGCCATTCATATTTATCGGCAAGTTTTTGTAGTTTCTTTTCTACGTATTCGTTCATAGCCTCGCTGGTAGGCATTTTCACATATTGAATGTTTATAGTCATGATATTTTCAATTGGTTTCTATTTTTCAAATATACCCCACAATTGGCAGTTTTAAAATGACCATGGTCATATTTCAACATAACCTGTTCCTCAATAACTGATTATACGTGAATATTGTCAATTGTCAACACCCAGTTTTTTTAAAATTTTTTCCATCAAGCACCACTTTGTAAAAGATGATTGCAGCAAGTTGACGCCCACAAACCCTGTGAACCACAACCAGTTGATATTTACATACACAGCCAAAAGAAGGCTAATCAAAATAAAAGTCCCGGCAATTGCCCTAATATATCTGTTAATCATAATTATTTAATTTAAGTTTATTAATTAGTGAATAGTGAATAGTGAATAGTGAATAGTGAATAGTGAATAGTGAATAGTGAATAGTGAATAGTGAATAGTGAATAGTGAATAGTGAATAGTGAATAGTGAATAGTGAAAATTAAATAACTGCTAATTGCTAATTGCTAATTGTTAATTGTTAATTGTTAACTGCTTAAATACTCCGTTCTATGGGTACTACCACCGCATGGATTGGGTTGTTGGTTTCAAGGTTTTTATTAAATTCCTTCACTAAGTCGAATAACGAATCAATCTTTTCTTCTTCGGTGAAAGAAAAAAACATACTGCTATCCGCCCCTCCTTTTTCCGATGGAAACCAACTGGAGTTCATCATAAAGGATGAGGCATTTTTATAGCCCTCAATATCGGATCCGCTGTAGCTCTCAATATTGGCTCTTTTGAAAAGGTGCAGCACTTCTTTCTGAAATTCGTCCACCACGGTTACTATTAGTAGTTTCATTGTTTATAGTTTATAGTTATTTTTTTCTCAATACTCAATACCCACTCCTCAATACTATTTATAGTTTTTTCGTTCAATCATATAATACACCAAAGGCACAACCAGTAGTGTTAGTACAGTAGAAACAATGGTCCCGCCCATCAGCGAAATGGCAAGTCCTTGGAAAATTGGGTCGAATAGTATTACAAATGCTCCAATAACCACCGTTCCCGCAGTCAATAAAATTGGGGTTGTTCGTACGGCCCCTGCTTCAATTACGGCTTGTTTTAACGGAATTCCCTCTGCGGTTCGCAGGTTTATAAAGTCAATCAACAGCACCGAGTTTCGCACCATAATTCCCGCCAAGGCAATCATTCCAATGAAGGATGTTGCGGTGAAAAATGCACCCATAATCCAGTGGCCCAGCACAATTCCTATCAACGATAACGGAATGGCAACCATCATTACCACGGGAGCCTTAAAGTTTTGGAACCAGCCCACGATCAAAATGTAAATGATGATGATTACACCCAAAAAGGCAATCCCCAAATCGCGGAATACCTCCAGTGTAATTTGCCACTCCCCATCCCATTTCACGGTGAAATCGTCTTCAAATTCGGGTTGGTGCAAATACAGTTCGTTCATTTTGTATCCCGCTGGCAATGTAATATTGTTCAGCTTATCGGTCATTCCCAAAATAGCATATACCGGACTTTCAAGTTCGCCCGCCATATCGGCTAAAACATACACTACCCGTTTTTGGTTTTTGCGGTAAATGCTTTTTGCGCGGGTACTTTCCTGCACAGTAACCAAATCGCCCACCGAAACCATATTGCCCAGTTTTGAGGCAATCTTCAACTGCGAAATATCCTGAATGGTGGATTTTTCCTTTTCATCCAAAGCAAGCAAAATACCTACTTGGTTTGTAGCATTTTCAGCATATAGATTGGTTTCCGGCTTATCTGAAAGCACCATATTCATTGTGTAAACAATCTGTTGTGGTGCTACGCCGTAGCGCATCGCTTTTTCTTTATCGACGATGAATTCATATTCTGTTTGGTCTGCTTCTACCATCCAATCCACATCAACCACATCCTCGGTTTCATTCAAAATATTTTCTACTTTTTTGGCAACTGCTATTTGCTGGTCATAATCAGGTCCATAGATTTCTGCAACAATTGTTGATAACACTGGCGGCCCTGGCGGTACTTCAACTATTTTGATATTTGCGCCAAACTTCTTCCCTATTTCCTGTATGTGTGGCCGGAGTTGTTTTGCAATGTCGTGGCTTTGGTCGCTACGGTCTTCCTTCCCTACTAAATTCACCTGTATGTCCGCCATATTGCTACCGCCACGTAAATCGTAATGGCGAACGAGACCATTAAATGTTATCGGTGCCGAAGTGCCCACATAATTCTGGTAATTCACCACCAAAGGCTGTGTGGAAAGGTATTGGCCGATTTCACGGGCAACCACTGCGGTGCGTTCCAAAGTGGTTCCTTCGGGCATATCGATCACTACCTGCATTTCGTTTTTATTGTCGAAAGGAAGCATTTTCACGGCAACCGATTTGGTAAAGAACATCATTATAGAACCTAAAAGCATCACGACGGTAATCCCCAAAAACAGCCAACGTGTCTTTTTGTTTTCGATCAGAGGAGTTTCCAGTTTCGAATAAATTCTATAGATGAAAGTATTCTCCAAAGGTTTTTCGGGCTTGGGAGCTTTTCCTTTTTTCTCTTTTTCACGAAGAAAGATATATCCCAAATACGGAGTAATGGTCAGTGCCACAAACAACGAAAGTATCATAGCTATCGAAGCCCCGATAGGCATTGGCGACATATACGGACCCATTAATCCAGAAACAAAAGCCATAGGCAAAACGGAAGCAATTACCGTAAACGTTGCTAAAATGGTGGGATTACCCACTTCGTTTATGGCGTAAATGGCAGCTTGCTTAAACGGCAAGCGTTTCATTTTGAAATGCCGGTGCATATTTTCCGCAATAATAATCGAGTCGTCCACTACGATACCTGTTACGAATACCAATGCGAAAAGGGTGATTCGGTTCAATGTATAATCGAGCAGGTAATAACTCAAAAGTGTCAAAGCAAAGGTGATGGGCACTGATAAAAACACTACCAAACCTCCTCGCCAACCCATAGCGAGCATCACTACCAAAGTAACAGCTATGATAGCGCCTATTAGGTGCATCAACAGTTCCGAAACCTTATGGGAAGCAGTTTCACCGTAGTTACGGGTGATTTCTACATGAACATCATCGGGAATCAGATTGCTTCGCAAATGTTCAACCTTGTCAATAATCACATCGGCAATTTTCATGGCGTCAGCGCCTTTTCGTTTTGCAACCGAAATGGTTACGGCGGGATATTCGGAAGGATACGTGGAAATTTTATCGCTCGCACCTCCAAACCCAAAGGAAACATATTGCCTCGGGATTTCGGGACCGTCAAAAATTGCGGCAACCTGTTTCAGATAAATAGGCTGGTTCTGCTGAACGCCCACCACCAAGTTTTCAACATCGGTCGCTGATTTTAGGAAATTTCCCGTTGTAACCAAAAACTCCGTATCGTTTTTGTCAAAACTGCCGGAGCTCATTTGCTGATTGTTTGCCTTTATCATTTCGGCAACGCCCAAAAAGTCGAGTCCGCTGGAAGCCAATTTATCCTTATCCAATATTACCCGCAGCTGTCGGTTTCTGCCCCCGATTTTATGGGTGGTGGAAACCTTGTTTACTTTTTCAATTTCCTGGGTAAGCTCGTCTGAAATTTGCTTCAGCTGAAAATCGTCGTAATTTTCGCTCCAAAGGGTGATTCCGAGCATCGGTACATCATCAATGGCGCGGGGTTTTACAAGCGGCATGGTAACGCCTGAAGGCATTAGGTCCATGTGCTTGTTCATTTCGTTGTAAAGTTTTACGAAAGATCGCTCAATATCCTCGCCCACATAAAACTGTACGATTACCATCGCCCCTTCTTTGGAAGAAGTGGAATACACATACTCTACGCCGGGAATGTTGGACACCAGTTTTTCCAATGGTTTTACAACACGGGATTCAACCTCTGTTGGGGAAGCTCCCGGGTAGCCCACAAAGATGTCCGCCATGGCCACATCAATCTGCGGTTCTTCCTCGCGCGGGATTAAAAACGAACTGTACACCCCAATGACCATAAACACGATCATCAACAGTACCGTAAGCTTTGAGCCTATAAATAACTTGGCAATTTTGCCTGCTAATCCGTCCTTCATGATTATTGTTTAATGGTTATTTTCACTCCGTTGTAAAGTTTTCCTTCGGAAGAAATTATATAGTTTTCATCTGCTGCCAAACCTGAAAGTACTTCCACATTATCGCCAAAAGTTCTTCCCACTCGCAACCAGCGCAGTAATGCCGTGTTGCTTTGGCTTACGGTGTAAATCCCGGTTAATTGCCCTCGTTTAACTATTGCTTCCTTTGGAACCAAAATTGTGGTAATATCTGCTTTCCTTTCTATGGGAAATTGAACCGTGGCGTACATACCCGAAAGAATATCGGCATCGGTTTTGTCCAAGACCACTTTTACCAAATATTGTCCCCCCGTGTTTTTAGCGGAAGTGCTTACTTCGGTAACCGTGCCGGGAAGTATTTTATCTGAAGATTTTACAATCACTTGTACTTCGGTGCCTGATTTTATTTTAGAAATTTCACTTTCGGGTACTGAAGCGGTTACTTCAAAATTGCCAGGGCCTTCTACTGAAATCAATGGTACTCCGGGATTCGCCATATCGCCCGCTTCAATAAATTTATTGGTAACTACGCCACTGAAAGGCGCACGAAGATTTACATAGGCAAACTGCGATTGCACTTCGTTCTTCATCTGTTTTGCGCCTTCCAATCTGGCTTTTGCCATTTCGTAACGCGCGCGTTGATCGTCGAGTTCCTTTTGGCTTGCGCTATTTTCCGCAAAGAGGTTTTTAAAACGTTGATAATCCTTTTCAGCATTGTTGAAAGCCGCCTGTGCTTCAGTGATACCAGCGCTAGTCTGCGCACTTTTTGCAGAAAGGTCTGAATTGTTGATGCTCACCAACAATTGTCCCTTTGTAACTTTTTCGCCTACATTCACGTGCACCTTGTCCACAAAGCCCATCATTCGGGTGCTTAGTGTGGCGCTGTTGGCGGCTTCTATTTTACCACTGGCGGTTAAAAAAGGTGTATTATTTTCGGCCGCTACGGAACTTATAGTTACTGGAACAGTCGAAGTGGCATCAATTTTCTTTTCTTCTGAAGAATTGTTACAGCTATTAAGGCTCAAAACGCTTAAAAAAAATAAGCTTATGTATATTAGTTTCATATTTATATTTTTAAATCTTGTTGATTGTAATTTTTATTTCGTTTTTGATTTCTATTTCTGTTTCCATAAGTAGGTTTCGACTTTCGCCTGTCCTGAGCTTGCCGAAGGGCTCAACCTGACATTCTGCTTTTAAATTTATTTCCCATTGTCACCCTGAGCGCAGTCGAAGGGCTTTTTAATCAACAACATGTTTCTTCTTACTAAGGGGTTCGACTGCGCTCACCCTGACATTTTTTTTTATTTTCAATTCTTGGTTAAAAATTGCAGATATGCCAAAGCATAATTATGCTGAAAAACAGTATTGTAATATTCCAATTGTTTCTGTGAAAACTGCGTTTCAGCCATTAAAAGGTCGGTGGTTTTTTCAAGACCTTCCTTAAATCTGTTGGTACGAATGCGGAGCGCTTCTTTTGATTGTTCCAGCGCCAACTCGGTCAGGTTTAAATTGTTTTTTGCATCTAGCAACATACGTTTTGCCTTATTCAGTTCCAATTGGCTTTCGGTCTTGTATTGTTCCAATTCTAAGTTTGCTTTATTGAATTCAGCTTTGCTTTTTTGAGTTTTTCCGAAACGCTTTGAGCCTTCAAAAAGATTCCACGTCAAGGCCGCTCCAAACAGATAGCCATTGGCATCGGCCTGAAAAATCTGGTCATCGTAAAGTTCGTAGCTTCCGAAAGCGTTCAGCCTTGGTAGAAAAGTCATTTTATCTGCTTTGTAATTTTGTCTGTAGGCTTCGGCGGCAAATTCCATGGCCTGTATATCGGCTCTGGAATTGGAAATTGTTTCAGCAGCCTTCAATTCCGAAGAAACCATCAACGAATCCGTTGGTTTTAAAACACCGGAAACCTCTTCATTCATTAAAACTGCAAGATATTCCGAAGCGTTTATCACATTGCTTTTGGCATATTGCAACTGATTTTCCACTTCGGTAACACGTACTTGCACCGCAAGCACATCGCTCTGTTGGAGATAGCCCTGCTTAAAACTATTGTTCGCCAACCGAAGGTTTTCATTGGCGGCCTTTAAAGCGGTTTCCAAAACTTCCACACTTTTATAGGCAAGTTGGAGTTGCATATAAGCTTTTTCGGTTTCAAGGGAAAGATAGTCTCCCGTGCGCGCCAACTGCATTTGGGTAGCTTCCCATTTTGCTTTTGCGGCTTTGCGTTGAAAAATGCCATCCACATTTATAAGTGGCTGTTGCACTTCAAACTTTGTTGCAAACAGATTGATCTGCGAAGGATTGTTCAATTTATTCGGATCAAAATCGGCTTGGGTAACTATTTCCTGATTCAACTTAAAACCAAAAGCCATCAACGGATTGGTGGTTGCCATTCCGGTATGCGACGCAGTTATATTAGGTAGGAAAACCGCGTTGGTTTGGTTGTAATCGCCTTTTACGGCAAGTACCTGCTGCTCGCCAATCTTCAGTTTATTGTTTTGCTGCACCACTTTTTCCAGCACTTCTGCCTTGGAAATGGGGACGGTTTGTTGCGCAAATAGTAGCGTGGGCAACATCGCTATTAGTGTAGTTATATTTTTAATCTTCATTGTAATTTTTAATTTGATGCAAACATACTTCAGAAATCAAGACAAGTCAGTAACTAATGTTACCGAGAAGGAGTGAGTAGTTAGTAGTGAATAGTGAATATTAAGTATTGATCATTGATAATTGATCAATGATAATTGAAAAGAGACAGCCTCTTCACTAACCAATAAAATCTGCACTTATCAGGAATGAACCAACCACGAAACGTCCCTAAATACTTTTAATGACTTTGGTCAATTTTTCTTGAACCTCTTTGGCTATGCCTGCCAACGAATCATTTTGTACCGCCATCATGGAAGCCGCGGGATCTACCGCCGAAATCTCAACGGTGCCGGGCTCGCGTTCCTGCACTATCACGTTGCAGGGAAGCATGGTTCCTATTTTGTTTTCCGCCAGTAATGCCTGATGCGCCATGTGCGGATTGCAGGCGCCAAGTATGGTATAATTGTAAAAGTCTGCATCCAACTTCTTTTTTAAGGTGGCCTTTATATCTATTTCGGTCAACACCCCAAAACCTTCTTCTTTTAAAGCTGCCGTTGTTTTTTCAATGGCCTCTTTAAAACTTGTGTTCTTTAATGTTGTACTGATGTAATAACTCATAGCTTAATTGTTTTAAATGAATAACTTAATTCAAATTTAAGCCTTTAAACCGGAGTGTTCAGTAACAAAGATTACACAAGGGAAATTTTTGAAGTAAGAAGTACGAAGCACGAAGTACGAAGTACGAAGTTTACAAAAAATAGTAAACCGTCTCACAATTCACCACTCACCACTCAAGTCTCACCACTCACTTCTCACGGCTCACCACTCAAGGCTCACGGCTCACCCCTCACCACTCAAGGCTCACCACTCAAGGCTCACCACTCACCACTCACCACTCACAGCTCACGGCTCACGGCTCAATACTCATCACTCACTTCTCACTTAAAGAGTATTTATAGTATGTATATAGTATATTTATAGTATGTTTATAGTATGTTTATAGCGTATTAAATAAACATAATACATATAAAATCTATACCATCCCGTCTCAATATCCCCTTTTCTAACCCTGAGCGTCTCCATGAAAGACTATTCTGAACAGCCTGTCCTAAGTTGGTTAGCCTACCTCGAGAGGAGTCGAGAGGTCATTGCGAAAGAGCGACCCAAGGAGCGACTGAAGCAATCTGTTGTTGTGTAGTTCCGATTATGATAACAAGAAGCCTCAAAAGATTGCCACGGCCTATCGGCCTCGCAATGACATCTTTTGCACATCATTGGAAACGTCATTGCGAAAGAGTGACCCAAGGAGCGACTGAAGTAAATCGAAGATTCAACGTAGTTAATCTGTTCAGGGAAAACGCCTACACCCATGGTATTGCCTGAACCCGATGAGATTGCATCGCTGCGCTCGCAATGACGCTTTTACAATTGGTCAAATGAAATACAAAAAAACCCACAAATCCTAAACGAATTTATGGGTGTTAATGGAGGGGTTAGCTAGTTACAACCGCTCGTATTCCTCATCTGCTATTTTTATCCTGTCCTGGCCTAAAATAATTACGGTTTCTTCCCCGCCATTAAAGTAGTTCAATACAAAATTGCTGCCATCAAAGTACACAACCCCCTCTCCCGTTTCGGTATTTTCGGTCTCGGTATCGGGCAAATCAGATACAATCTCGCAATCTGCGTTATATTCAATGTTGGTATTTATGGTGCTGTCTGTGATGCTATATTCAAACAAGGCCTCATATTCCCCCAATTGAAATTCATAGCTGCCGCTCATAGAGGTTTTATTTACTACAATATCTGGGCAATCTGTACTATAATGTTCCACATACTCCCCTACGGGCACATCTTCCTGAAACACTACCATTTCCCAAGTGCCTGCAAAGTTATAAACCCCTTCTAGCAAAGCCTCTCGCGTGGCAGTACATCCTTTACTATCGGTCACGGTTACCACGTAGGTCCCAGACCAACCGATATATACATTCCCTTGGGTACCGTCACTCCACTCATACTCATAGGGCGGCGTACCCCCGGTAGCCGTGGCGGTGGCCATGTTTTCCTCAATTTCTATTGATTCTATTTGGAGCCCGCTATTCTCACAGGAATTTTCCGGATCTGAAGCCTCATCAGTAGAGTCGGAACAGCCGGGCAGTACAAGGGCACAAAACATACATACTATTGAAAATTTAATCCTGAACATGGTATTATTTTTTTATCTCTTACAAACAAACAGGATTTTTTAGGCAAAGTCAATACCCTTTTTGGGGGATATTATTTGCCGTTTTTTCTAAGGTTGTGCTTCAAACCCCAGGTTTTTTTAGCCCATAATTTTGAAATTATGTTACTAAAAAGTGTAAATGTTTTAGGTTTTTTGCTAAAGGATTTCTATTTTTTTACCGGAAAATCGATTCTTAATAGAATCCCGATTTTATATTGTTACCAATAGATAACACAAAATATAATGTCCCAAAACTTTAAAGAGGTAGTAAACTTCTGGCAATCAGAATACTCGAATAAAATAAAAAACTATAAGGAATACAACACAAAAGAGCAGCTGCATAGATTTGCTACTTTTTTTACGATGGGCGAATCGTATTATTATGTGCTAAACATGCACAACTTGGAGCTTGATTTTATTTCCGATTCAGTGACTGATTTTACGGGCATAGCGCCGGAAGATGTTAATATGCTGCAACTTTTGCAACAGGCCTTGCCCGAAGAGATTGAACTTATACAGAAGAAAGAACGCATAATCAAGGACTTTTTTGTGAACTTTTTAAGGCCTGATGAACTGTTGGATTATAAAATACTATATCCCTACAAAATGGTGGACCATAAAGGAAAGCACCGTACTATGATTATGCAGTGTACCACCCTAACATTATCGGAAAATGATGCCGTAGAGCATGTGTTTACAGTGCATACCGATATTACACATTTAAAAACCACAAAGACTGACACTCTCTCCTTCATTCACCTGCACGGGGGCAAATCATATTATAACCTACCATTGGACAAGGAAGTTTTTAGTCCCCCAAAAAAATTAGACGATACTCCTTTTACCAGCTTGTTTACCCATCGCGAAAAAGAAGTTATCACTGCCATTGCCCAAGGACTTAACGCAAAAGAGATTGCCGAAAATTTTCACCTTTCCCCAAATACCGTGAAAACCCACCGGAAAAATATACTTGCCAAAAGTGGCTGCTCCAACGCTGCCGAACTTATTGCAAAAAGTCTGTTGTACAACGTGATCGAGCTAAATCTATAACTATCATTTAGCTGCGTTACGACAGTGGGTTATGACAACCCTAACGATTCACAATTCCCCAATTCAACAATTCACGACCCACGACCCACGACCCACGACCCACGTCTCACGTCTCACGTTTCACAATTCACTATTCCCGATTCACGATTCACGATTCACGATTCACGATTCACGACTCACGACCCACGACCCACAACCCACGTCTCACGACTCACGACCCACGTCTCACGTTTCACAATTCACAATTCACAATTCACGATTCACGATTCACGTCTCAAGCCTCACAATTATAACCTTTCCTTAACTGCCAGAAAAAAATAGAACCTTTAATTTAGAGGATAAAAGCGATAATTATGAAAAAACTGGAAATGAAAGAGAAACACAAGCTAGGACTAGGTGGCGTTGCCATTGGTACAGGCTTTGAAAATATTACAGAGGAACAGGCACACAACATTCTGCAACAGGCTTGGGATTTGGGCATTCGTTATTACGATACCTCCCCTTGGTACGGGCTTACCAAAAGTGAGCGCCGCTTTGGAGAATTTCTTAACAAACAAAATAGAGATGAATTTTTGTTCTCTACCAAAGTGGGGCGCCTTTTCAAGGAAGTGCCTAAGGAAGAGGTCCCACCTACTATGTGGGAAAATCCGTTGCCCTTTGATTATTACCACGATTATTCGGCAGATGCCACAAAGAAATCAATAGAAGATAGTCTAAAAAGAACGGGGCTTGATTTCATTGACATTGTATATGTACACGACCTTTCTGAGGATCAAGTGGGCGATCGGTACGAATATCATATGGAAATAGCCAAAAAAGGTGCGTTCAAAGTGCTTTCCGATTACCGTTCCCAAGGCATCATAAAAGCTTGGGGAATGGGGGTTAACAAGATACGCCCTATCTTGGATTGTATGGAAGCTGCCGACCCGGATATTTGTCTTTCGGCCACGCAGTACTCCATTCTTGAGCATGAAGATGCTGTGGACCGATTGCTGCCTGCCGTAAAAAAGCAGGGGGTGAAATTAGTTTCGGGGGCAGGCTACAATTCTGGTTATATAGCCGGTAGAGAGCGTTATAACTACAAGCCAACCATCCCGAAGGGAATGGCGGAAAAACGGGCAAACATAGCTGCCATTGCCAAAAAGCACGATATTGATATAATAACCGCCGCAATGCATTTTGTGTTGGCGGCAGATGAATTTGTGTCCATCATTCCCGGGGCAAGCAAAATAGAACAGGTTCAGGATAATGTAAAAGCCTTAAATACAAAAATCCCGGCAGCGTTTTGGAAAGAATTGAAAGACAAAAAACTTATTTATGAAAAAGCCCAGACTCCGCTTTAAGCCTATCTTATAAAAGTGGAATGAGATAATAATTCACAAGCACCTATTAAAACAAATATTTATGGAAAGTAGAAAAGATTCCACAAGACCAGAGCAACGCCCCATTGATCCTGAAAAAAACAACGCCAATCAGGAAAAGGAATATAGGAAGGATAAAAGGGAGGGAAAGATAGATGATTCCGAGGAATAAGATTAAATTCCCATAAGGGAGATATTTCCAATCACCTTTGCATTAAAATCTGTCTCACCCCTTTTAAATATCTTGTCCTGAACAAAAAATTCCCCTTTTGAAGAGACTGTCCCGAGCTTGTTAAGGGAGGATCAAAGGGGTGTTTCAAACTTACAAATCTGTCCTAATGCCTTGTTAAATAATATTAAAAACAAGATGGCTACACTTGGGTTTTTATATATTCCCATCAACAAAAGGATAAAAAGCGAGAAAAAATTGAACTCATGAAGGCAACTGCCGTGACGGACAAAGATGAACTGATAGGAGAACTTGCAGACGGGCAACGTACCGTAAAGAGTCTTCCAAATGGGGGTTTTTTGTTTTTGGAGCACGATGTGCCTTTTCTTCTTATTTATAGGAAGCGCCCCAATGACAAAGCAACTTTACGGCTAGCACGAACAGGAGCCAGCTACCTGATTATTGGGGAGGATAATTTTGAATATTCCCGTGAAATTATAAGTCAACTCACCGAAAGGATGAGCGCCCGTTTTGGTAGTTTTTTTCTTATGGAAATATACAGTGGGCCTGAAAGCAGTACCGAATTCGTGATTCGTGGTCCTTCGCACAAGCTTCCGGTTTCCTTGGACGTACTTCGCAAGGCACTTGAAAAAATTCAAGGTACAACCTATGGCGTAAAGTTAAATGCTAGGATAGAGCAAACCAAACAACGGCAGCAAAAAAACGAGTCTGCCTTAATGAGTATAGAAGAGATAAAAGACTGTGGCGGAACGCTCATAGGCTTAGAAGTACCCCCCGTATTTCGTGATGGCGAGGGTGAGGTATATCCACTTTATTTTAGGCAATTCCAAGAGAGCGTGGCCAAGGCTATTCAGCAATCGGTTTTTGAATTTATACGGGTACAGACTTCCAGTAAATTGGCCAGTTATTACGCTTTGGGGAAACGGAAAATCCATAAGGAAGTGTTTAGAATGGACCGTGAGCTTACACAGATAGAAAACAGCTATCAGTTTTTACTGTTGGTGGCGCCCGTAAACATACAGAGTATTCGAAACAGTTTTTTTGAAAGTAATTTTAAAAAGGTAGAAGAATATCACTATCGCCTCCTCCCCATTGATCCGGATATTCTCAAAAGGAAACTATACAACCTGGAAATAGACCAAATAGATGATCCCGCGCTCTCTTACCTTTTCCACGAAAAGCGGGAAGAATTGGATCAACAGCTAACTATGCTGAAGGAACGGGGCTCTAAAAACTTTTTTTACAGCAGTGTGAGACTCTATAAAGGGCTGGATAAAAACATAGTAACCGAAGCAGAATTAATACTTCAAAACATACCCGAAGACATTCAAAATAATAATGCAGAATTATTGGATGCAAATGCATTTGCTAAAATGGCGGAAGCTGAATTTGAGTTCTTTAAGCAACAAGATGCCAATTTTCAATCTAAAGTCCATATACGCCAGGATGTGAATGTTATGATGGTAAGTAATGGAGAACTCTATCTGCCGGCCGATTATACATTAACGCATCAGGAGGCACAGGCATTGATACAGCATGAAATAGGCACCCACGCCCTTACCCACTACAACGGCAAGCAACAGCCCTTAAGTCAGTTAGGTGTAGGCTTTGCAGATTACGACCCCCTACAGGAAGGCATTGCCGTACTTTCTGAATATTTAATAGGGAGTCTTTCCGCCAATCGTTTGCGGATGCTGGCTGGACGTGTAGTGGCTGGAGCGGCACTTATGGAGAATGCGGAGTTTAAAGAAGTCTTCAATCTGCTCTATAGTACCCATAATTTTTCAAAAGAAAACGCTTTTAATATTACTTCCAGAATGTTTCAGGGGGGTGGATTTTTAAAGGATATTATTTACTTAAAAGGCCTGGTTCAACTGCGTGAGTATCTTATGGAGGGTGGGAATTTGGAATTTCTGCTGGCAGGAAAATTTGCGCTTAAACACGTACCGATGATTACAGATTTATCTGCCCGGGGATTACTGCAGGCCCCAAAATTAAAACCAAGATACCTGCAACAAAAAGATTTTGAACAACGAATAGACAAACTTAAACAAGGGGTTTCCCTCTCTAAACTTATATAAATATGAAAATATGTTTTGTAATCAGTGATATTAAAACCGAGGCTTGCGGGACTTCGGTGGTCATATTGAAAAAAGCGCACGAGCGCGGCCATACCGTGTATGTAATGAGCGTTGGCGACTTTATTTTCCACCGCGATGAAAACATAAGGCTGCGCTGTAAAAAAATACCCGCCTCGGTAAAAGGGGAAACTGTAGAAGAATTCTGGCAACAAGTGCAGGACGACAAACTAAAAGCCAAGGCTGTGCCAAGTACAGATATGGACGTAGTGTTTTTAAGAAACAATCCTACAGAGGAAACTTCAGACAGACATTGGGCAGAGCATAGCGGAATTGCCTTTGCAAGAATGATACAGCAAAATGGTGTATTGGTATTAAACGATGCATTTGCAATGAGCCACGCCTTTATTGACAAACTTTATTTTGAGGAACTGCCTTCTGAAATAAAACCGGACAGTCTAATCACCCGCAATAAGGAAGACCTGTTAAAGTTCTGGGAAAAAATGGGTAAAAAAATGGTGCTAAAACCATTGGAAGGTTCTGGCGGGCAAGATGTGTATTTGATTGATGAGGACAAGAAAAACCTCAATCAAATAGTAGATACCATCAGTGCCAAAGGCTATATAATTGCCCAAGAGTTTCTTCCCGAAGTTAGTAAGGGCGATGTAAGAGTTATTCTTATGAACGGAAAAATACTGGAAGAAGATGGAGAAAAAGCCATTATAAGAAGAGTAAATAATGACAGTTCAGAGTTTAGAAGCAACCTTGCCCTGGGCGCTAAGGCTAAAAAGGCCAAACTTACCCCAGAAATAGAAAAAATTGTTTCACTAACGGCGCCAAAATTAATTAGAGACGGACTCTTTTTTGTGGGCCTTGATATTGTGAATGATAAATTAATAGAGATAAATGTTTTAAGCCCGGGAGGTTTGGACTATTGCGAAGATATTAAACTTCCTGCCTTTACAGATACCGTTGTAGCGGCTATTGAACGTAAAATAGAGTATAAAAAATATTATAAAAATAGCTTGACCAATAAAGAGTTGGCTACCATGGATTAATTATTAAGGAATAGGCCGTAAAAAAGATTTAATACGTAAAGCACACCGTGTAATGAATAATGATAAAAAGATAAATATTGAAATACCTAGGGTTATCGGAACCTACAGTTCTGGACTTGATGGCCCCTTGTTATTTATAACCGCAGGAATACATGGAAATGAACCCAGTGGCCTAAGGGCACTTCAGAAAGTATTTGAAATATTGGAAGCGGAAAAACCAAAGATAAAAGGCAGGGTAATTGGCGTATCTGGAAATAGAGCGGCCCTGCAGCAAGGTGTACGCTTTATTGATGAAGACCTTAACCGAACCTGGACCATTGAAAATATTAAGAATAAAATTATAGACAGTCACGAAAAGAAAGAAATGTTTGAGATTATTGAAATACTCAATCAATATCCCGAAGAAGAATTTACCAAGCGGTATTTTTTAGACTGTCACACTACTTCCTCTGCCAGTGCGCCCTACATATCGGTGCAAGAGGTAAACGACAATGATGTGTGGGCGCATCAATTTCCTACCCACATAATACGTGGGTTTTCCGATATCGTATTGGGGTGTATAGATCATTATGAAAGTAGAATTGGCATTACAGGTTTTGTATTTGAAGGAGGCCAGCACGAAAGCAACGTGGCGGAAATGAATCATGAGGGGATAATTTGGTTAGCCCTTGTAAATGCTTGTAAATTGGACCTAGAAAAACTTAGCCACTATCCCGAAGCAGCCGCCATGCTCCGTGATAACAAAAAGAAACAAAAGACTTTTGAAATAAGCTACAGACATCGCTTAGCACCCGAGGATGAATTTAGGATGGAAGCCGGCTACAGTAATTTTCAGCCTATTAAAAAAGGGGAACTTTTAGCATATCAAAACGGGAAACCCGTTTACAGTAAATGGGATGCATATATTTTTATGCCCTTATACCAAAAGCAAGGAAACGATGGTTTTTTTGTGGCGACTGAAGCTAACAGTGAGCCGTCATTGCGAAGCAGCAATCTAAGGAGCGATTCAAGCAAATCGAAGATTCAACGCAGTTAATCTGTCCGGAGAAAATGCCCATAACCATGTTATCACCTAAACCCAAAGAGATTGCTTCGCTGCGCTCGCAATGACGCCTGTAGTTTCTTAATGACCATGCCCGCCACCAGCATCTTCCTGTAAGAGCACAAATGCACCTTTGGTTAAAAACTTAGTTTCAGGTTTAAATTTCTCAGATTTCTCAATCGCCGTGAAGCCATTGTAAGTCTCTCCAATTTCTACTTCCACGGGAAGGATTTCCAATTCTTCTGCATTCTCGTTTTCAATCTTTAAAATATAGTTTTTACCTTCCATTTCCACCACGGCGTTTTCCGGAAGCGCCCATTGGTCTGAGGTGCCTGTAACAATCTGTGCCTCCACAAACATGCCAGCGGTAAAGTTGTGCTCGTCCTTTTCGTCTATGTGCCCGTGCACCATGGCAATTCGCATATTGGGGTCAATGGATGTTCCCACCAAATGCACCTCGCCTTTAAATACTTCTTTGGAGGCTTCGGGAACGGTAAAAAGTATTTCCTGTTCTTTTTTAAGCTGTAGGAGATCCTTTTCAAAAACCTTTAGTTCCAAATGAATATGGTCGGTGTTCATAATTTCCATAATCTTGTTGGCCGGCGAGACGTAGGTGCCCGTATTCACAAATACCTGGGTCACGTTGCCGTCAATGGGGCTGTAGATATTTACTGCTGAAACAATATTGCCAGCCTGCACCGATGCAGGATTTATGTTTAGCATTTCAAGGTTTTTCTTCAAACTGTTATAGCGAGCCAAGTTTGATTTATACTCGCTCTCGGCCTTTAGAAAGCTTTTCTGGGAAGTAATTTTTTCTTCATACATTATCTGTTGCCGTTCGTACTCCGATTTTAGATAGGATAGCTGTTCAGCAGTTTCAAGATAGTTTTGCTGCATAGTAATAAACTCAGGGTTTTCGAGGGTTACCAACCGTTGCCCTTTAGTAACCTTATTACCCACCAATAATGGGGTGTTTTTGATATATCCTCCCGCAAAGGCACTTATCACCGCCCTATTCTGTGGCGGCACATCAATCATGCCGCTGGTTTGAACCGTTTGGGCAAAAGGTTTTTCGGAAAGTTGCCCCACCTCCATTTTTGCGTTTTCAAACTGTGCTTTTGAAAGATGGATCATTCCAGAATTGTTTTCTTCCGAAGTCATTTCAAGAGTAGCTTCTTCTGATTTTGAATTGTTGCAGGCTGCCAGAACCAAAACGGAAAGCAACAAAAGTGATTTTATATAACTCATAACTAATGTTTTTATAATATTAAATAATTGAGAGCGATGACCGCCTGATTGTAATTGTTGAGATTTTCGAGATATTGGAGTTCAATCTCATAAGCGTTTTCAAGGCTTTGTATGTATTGAAAAAAATCTATTTCTCCATTTTTGAAACCGCTATTTGCCGCTTTCAGGATTTCCTCGGAAAGAGTTTTTCCCTCATTCTCATAATACTGAAGGGCTTCCCCGTATTTTGAAAGCTCATTGAGCAATTGTGCCTTTCGCGAATTGAGATGTATTTTATAGTCTTCAGCCTGTTGCTGGCTTACATCAGCAGCAATTTTGGAAGCTTTGATTCTTGAAGCATTTCCGCTGAAAAGCAATGGAATTTTAAGCCCAACTTGATAGGCATAGAGATTTTGGCTTAAGCCCGAATTGCTTCCCAAAGAATACGAAAGACTGATATCGGGAAGCAAAAGCTGTTTTTCCAGACTGCGCTTTGCCTCAAAAAAATCGGTCCTGTTATTATAGTAATCTATAGCGGGATGTGCTTCCATAGTAACCAGCGTAAGTTCTAATTTCTCCAAGGGTTGCCGGAAAATAACCAAACTGTCATTTGATTGAACAGCTGCCTTTAAGCGTTCCAATGCAATCTGCACCTCTTCCCTACTCTGCCTGTAATTGGTTTCCAACTGCCGCTGTTTGGCGCGGGCGGTTATTTTTTCCAAGTAATTGGTTTCCCCCAGTTCAAAACGGCGGTGGGCGGCGCGGGCAAAGTTTTGATAGAGACTGTCCAAACTGTAATAAACGCGTTCTTTATTTTTCTCAAACTGAAATTGATAATATGCTGCGGCAACTAAAGCTTCCATTCTGCGCTTTTGAAGCTCATATTGGCTGCTCTGCATTTCAAACTGCCGCTGGTTTACATTTTTTTCAGCGAAGTAAACCGTGGGAAAAAAAAAGCCTTGCTGCACGCCAAATACTTTGAGCGGTTCATTGTTGGGTGCTAAATTATTTTCGTCATATTCATAAAAAACCGTTGTTTTATCAAAATTGAAAGCACTGCCTATCAAGGCATTTGCTTCCGCTTTCTGAAGTGAAGCAGCTTTTAATCCCGCATTGTTTTCCAAAGCCATTTGCTGTAAATCATTTAAGGTTTTAGGGCTTTGCTGAGCCAGACCCGAAAAACTTAGCAGAAAAATTATTACTGCAACAGGTAGTTTTTTTCTTTTACTTTTAAAACGGATAGACTTCTTGTCGGAATCAAAAATGGAATACAGCACCGGCAAAACAATCAAGGTTAAAAGCGTGGCTGTAACCAAACCGCCAATAACTACTGTTGCCAAGGGTCTTTGTACTTCCGCCCCTGCATTGGTAGAAATGGCCATTGGTAAAAAACCAAGTGCGGCTGCGGCAGCTGTAAGCAAAACAGCCCGCAAACGATTTTTTGCACCTAAAATGATGCGTTCTTTTTTATCTGTCATTCCTTCTTTTTTTAATTCCTTAAAATGTTCTATTAAAACAATTCCGTTGAGAACAGCAATTCCAAAAAGAGCGATAAAACCAACGCCTGCCGAGATACTAAAAGGCATATTGCGCAACCAGAGCAACAATACCCCACCCACCGCTGCCAAAGGAATGGCCGAATAGATCATCAAGGCTTCCTTTATGGAATTGAATGCAAAATAAAGCAGGAAGAAAATCAACAACAAGGCTACGGGAACTGCTAACATCAGTCTGGTTTTAGCGCTTTGCAGATTTTCGAATTGCCCCCCATAATCTATGGAATAACCTACGGGAAGTTGTATGTTTTCATCAATCAATTTTTGAACATCGTCCACCACGCTTTGTAGATCACGGCTACGAACGTTTATCCCCACAACAATGCGACGTTTGGTATCATCCCGTGATATTTTTGCCGCGCCCTTTGTGTATTTTATATCTGCAAGCTCGCGTAACGGAACTTTTTCACCAGAAGGGGTATCTACATATAGATTTTGAAGGCTTGAAAGGTCGCTACGGTTGTTTTCATCCAAACGGACCACAAGGTCAAAACGTTTTTCCCCTTCAAAAATGCTTCCCAAAGATTTGCCGGCAAACCCCATGGCTATCATCTCATTTAAATCTTCAATGTTGAGTCCATAACGTGCAACTTTTGTCCGGTCAAAATTTACATTCATCTCTGGCAGGCCTACCACCTTTTCCACGGTAATATCATCGGCGCCTTCTACGTTTTCAACAAGACTTTTAATTTCGTTTGCTTTCCGATTTAAAACGTTAAGGTCTTCCCCAAAAATCTTGATGGCAATATCTGCACGAACACCTGTAATCAGTTCATTGAAGCGCATTTCTATGGGTTGGGTAAATTCCACCTCCACCCCAGGGATTACTGCCAAGGCATCCTTAAATTTATTGGCAAGTTCATTTTTGCTAGTGGCCGACACCCACTCGTCTTTGGGTTTAAGGGTAACTATTATATCGCTCTCTTCCATAGACATAGGGTCTGTGGGCACTTCGGCGGCTCCAATACGGCTGACTACCTGATCTACTTCGGGGAAGTTTTCAATCAGAATTTCTTCAATCTGCGTTGTAATTGCTATGGTATTTTTGAGAGAAGTACCGGTTTTAAGTACCGGTTGGATTACAAAATCGCCTTCGTCCAAAGTTGGTACAAATTCGCCTCCCATGGTTGTAAAAAGATATATAGTTGCTGCCAAAATAAGTATTGCCATTCCTAAGACTAGCTTTTTAGCACTCAATGCCCAACGAATACTTGGCTCGTAAAAACGGTTCAGGAAAGCCATAATTTGAACTGAAATATTTCTTTTTGAAGTTTCCGTAGGTTTTAAAAATAGAGATGCAGCGACGGGAACGTATGTAAAACAAAGCACCATGGCTCCAATAAGTGCAAAACTGAATGTAAGCGCCATAGGTCTAAACATTTTGCCTTCTACCCCGCTAAGCGAAAGGATTGGGATGAAAACAATTAAAATAATGAGCTGTCCGAAAATGGCGGAATTCATCATTTTCGAAGCACTTTTTACGGTGAGCTTATCTTTTGCCAATTGCTTTTCTTCCGAAGAAAAAGTGTTCAGTTTGGTTGCGTTCTTACTTATCTGAAATGCTACAAATTCAACAATAATTACCGCTCCGTCAATTATTATCCCAAAGTCAATTGCCCCAAGGCTCATCAAATTTGCATCTACGCCCACAAGATACATCAGCGAGAGTGTGAAAAGTAAGGATAGTGGAATCACAGATGCAACGACAAGGCCAGACCTGAGATTTCCTAATAAGAGCACCACTACAAAGATTACAATAAGCACCCCAAGAATGAGATTTTCCGCTATGGTAAAAGTGGTTTTGCCAATGAGAACGCTACGGTCCAAAACGGGGTTGATATAAACCCCTTCTGGCAGCGATTCGGAAATATTAGCAACGCGCTCCTTAACGGCTTTAATTACTTGGTTTGAGTTGCCGTCCTTCAGCATCATTACTTGTCCGAGGATTTTTTCGCCTTCACCGTTTCCGGTAATCGCGCCAAAACGAGGGGCGCTTCCGAATTGCACTTTTGCGATATCCTTCACATAAATAGGGAAGCCATTTTCATTTTTTACCACGATATTCCCTATATCTTGCAAGGAAGCCGCCAAGCCTTCTCCACGGATGAAATAAGCTTGATTTTCCCTTTCAATATAACCGCCGCCCGAAATACTATTGTTTTTTTCCAATGCTGTGAACACCTCTTGGGCAGTGATATTCATTGCATTTAGCTTGTTTGTATTTATGGCAACCTCATATTGTTTTAAATGTCCGCCCCAAGTGTTCACTTCTACTACTCCAGGAATTCCAGAGAGTTGCCGTTTCACGATCCAATCTTGGATTGTGCGTAATTCTGTGATGGAATAGGTATCCTTAAACTCAGGCTTTACATCGAGAATATATTGGTAGATTTCTCCCAATCCTGTGGTTATAGGCCCCATTTGCGGGGTGCCAAAACCTTCGGGAATATTCTCGGTGGCTGCCTGGATTTTTTCGGCTATGAGTTGGCGTGGCAAATACGTGCCCAGATTTTCCTCAAAAACGATGGTAACCACTGACAGGCCAAATTTTGAAACCGAGCGAATTTCCTTTACTCCTGGTAAATTTGCCATTTCCAGTTCTACGGGATAGGTAATAAATTGCTCCATATCCTGGGTGGAAAGATTGCGCGAAGTTGTAATAACCTGTACTTGATTGTTGGTCACATCGGGTACGGCGCCTATGGATAGCTGTGTGAGCGAATACACCCCAAAGCCTATAAGCAGTAACGTAAAGAGCCCGATGAGCAATTTGTTTTTTATACTGAATTGAATGATTCTTGTTAACATAACTAAATTATACGTTTGTATTCTTCAACTTAAAATTGTTGAAAAACGAAATAAAAAAATGATTTTGACCGCTGTGAAAACGGGACATTGTGACCGTAGATGAAATTGGAAATAATTATTTCCGAGAAAGGTCTGTTTAGTTATGCAAACTTAGGTGGCTGAAAAATAGCGAATTTTTCAAGAGAAGAATATAAATTTTGATAGTGGAAAACGTGTGGTTGCAATGCATTTATTTCCACTTTTACAATAGAAATTTCAAAGGGAACTAGCCACACATCGGTTAACGCGTGGTGACAGGAAATATGCTGAAAAGGGAGTTCTTGATGCTCCTGATCATCCTCATTATGATTTTGTTGATGTTCCTTTTTTAGGGAACCGTAATGTTTTTTCACAAAAGTGAAGAAGTCATCTCCATAGTTTTCAGAATGGTATTCAGCGTGCTTTACAAAACGTCCAAGCAGCAAAACATCAGCCATACCAAGGCCTACGCTTTGGAAAACGACAAGTAAGGAAAACGATATGGCGAAAATTGTTTTCAATTAGATTCAAAAATATGTATTCTTTTTCATATAATTTATGAGGAGCGTCAGTTTAGTATCCAGCTTTTCGGGTTCCGCCATGACCTCCAGCCACTATGAGCAATACTTTAATGCTCAAAAAGATAAATTTAAAAAATTGTATGATGGGGTTCATCATCACAAAGCGTTTGAATTTTGATATTCTTTTAGTCATGAGTATAAATTTTATTCTGGAATTAAATACCAAAAAGGTTTCATTTTGGCTTTGTAAATAAATGCATAATGCAATGCAAGTTTGAGCCAGTGGCCCGCAAGACCTATTTCACCAAAAGTCTTACCTAACTTTCTTCCCATGGTGTCCGGGTACTTTTTATAAATGTGGAACAATTGGGAAAGTGGTTATACTTACCCCATTGCCCTTTGTCATTCCAAAGCCCGCAGAGGCAATACACGCTGCGCCCATATTGCCCATAAAGCCCTTGTGATTTAATAAGACCATGACCGGAATCATATAGTATGAAATAATTAGAATAGTCAAAAATGATTCTAATTATTAAAAAAATCAGTAACTTTTGTTACACAGCAAATTATATCTATTGAATTTTTCTATTCATCGGTAAGAAATTATAACTTCGTATAAACTCCATTAGATCATGATTGTCCACGACTTCAGCAACGAAAAATCCATTCTCAACCAGTTTATCTTGGAAATGCGTGATGTGTCTATCCAAAAGGATTCTATGCGTTTCCGCAAAAATATTGAGCGAATTGGGGAAATCCTCTGTTATGAGATGAGTAAAACCTTGCAGTATAAAAAGGAAATTGTTAAAACCCCTTTGGGGGAAAAGGTAATGAACGTACCTGAAACGGACTTAGTGGTCTGCTCCATTTTAAGAGCCGCTCTGCCGCTCCACACAGGTGTTATAAGTTTTTTTGACAAGGCTGAAAATGCTTACATTTCAGCATATAGGCACCATCCGGAGGGCGGTTATGATTTTGAAGTTATTGTAAATTATCTGGCATCCCCATCCATTGAAGGTAAAACATTACTGTTAACGGATCCGATGCTTGCTACAGGCAAAACTTTGGAAAACGTGCTTAAAGCTTTTAAAACCCACGGCACACCTAAGCAAATTCACATTCTTTCAATTATCGGCGCCAAGCCCGGAATAGCATATATTAAAGATATTTTTCCAGAAAACACCCACCTTTGGATTGCCGCAGTGGATCAAAAACTAAACAGCCGGGGTTACATTATCCCGGGATTGGGCGATGCTGGCGATTTGGCTTTTGGTGTAAAACTATGATTATTTAAAATCCTCTACATCATCACTTAAATCAAATACATTCTTTTTATTTAGCTCTTTTTCAAGAATACTGTATCCTGCCGCACTGCGGTATCCGCCAGCACAGTGTACTACGATGGGTTTATCTATAGGAATTTCTTCTGCTTTTTCACGCAATTGGTTTAATGGAATTGCAATAGCATCTTTAAAAAATTTACCTTCCGCTACTTCACTATCATTGCGAATATCCACAATTGTATATTTATCAGTATTCTTTTTAAAATCTTCCAGATTCAAACTATCCGATTTTTCATGCGCGTCATCATCAATAGTAATAACTGACAATACATTTGTTTCATACCCAATTTTTGCGGTACGTTCAAGAATTTGTTCTGCGTTTTCAATAGAATCTACTACTATATGAAATTTTTCCTCGGGTTTTACAATGGAACCCAACCAGGTTTCAAATTTTGATGTTTCCGAGACCGCCATTATATTAATACTGCCTGGCAGATGATTCTTTTTAAATACTTCTTCGCCTCTAATATCAACTATTAAATCATTGTTTTTGGGTTCATGTACGGCTATTTTGAAATCAATCTTACCTAGAGCGGAACGCAAGTTTTTTGCACCATTTTTATTAATATCTACGTTGTAACCAAAGTAATGTGGAATAAAGGGTTGGGAATCCAACAGGTTGTTTACAAATTGTTCCTCGGTTTGCTTTTTAAATGCCCAATTGCCAATGCGCTCGTTGCCCAACGTACTTGACGAAGCATCCTCGCTCATTCCCTTTCCGCAGAGAGAGCCTGCGCCGTGGGCGGGATAAACATATGCAGTATCGGGCAAATCGGTAAATTTATTTTGAATGGTATCATACATCATCTTTGCAAGTTCTTCGCGTTTAGCTTTCATATGTCCTGCTTTTTCGCGTAAATCGGGACGGCCAACATCTCCCACAAAGAGCGTGTCGCCCGTAAACAGTGCGGTTTTGTTTTCTTCCGTGGCAACAATGGTCACGCTATCGGGGGAATGACCCGGGGTGTTTATGGCCCTAAAAATGGTATTGCCCATTTTTACCTCATCGCCATCATCAAAAGCATGGTGGGGATAATCGGCCCCCGTTTTCTCACTGCAGTACAATTTTGCACCCGTCTCTTTGTGAATTTGAAGGTGTGAGCTCACAAAATCGGCATGTGGGTGTGTTTCAAAAACGGCGACTATCTTAGCACCATTTTCTTCGGCATATTTATAGTATTGCATTGGGTTTCTTTCAGGATCTACCAGAGCCATTTTGCCATCGCTGATAATGGCGTATGAAAAATGTGAAAGGGGCTCGTATTCAAATTGTTTAATTTTCATAATGCTATATTTTTATTCAATTTAAAAAAGACTATCCAAATACTGTAATCAGAAGCTTAATTCTAACAAAAATTTAAATCTTATCTCCTTTTAAGTCTGAAAAATAGCTCATTTCCCGCCCGAGGAGCAACAGAATTATACGCAATCTCCATTTTTTCAATCTTGAATTTTTTTGAAAAAAGCTTTTTATATTCCACTTTATTTCCACCAAAAGGCGGTTTGTCGTCATTTAAAGGAATATTGAAAAGAAGCCCCACCAATCTCCCTTCCGGTTTAAGTAGTTGATGCATCTTATTAGCATAAGCTTCGCGAAGTGAGGGGGCTAATGCACAAAAAAAGGTCTGTTCCAAAATAAGATCGAAGGAATCCTCGAGTTCAAAAAAGTCTGCATGCAAAAGATTTTCCTTCGGAAATGATGGCACGCGCTTGGCTAAATTCATTAACGGAATAGAAGAAATATCAACCACAAAAACATTCTTAAATCCCTTTTTGAAAAGATATTCCGCTTCATAGGAATTGCCGCCGCCGGGGATCAAAATCTTTAAATTTTTATCTGAAAGTTGGTTGATGTATTCCTTTATTGGCGTAGAAACGTAGCCAATATCCCAGCCTGTTTCACCACTTAGGTATTTGTGGTTCCAAAAAGTTTCGTAAAAATTCATGTGCTAGTTTTCAAATCGAAAGCTCCAAATGCCACGTACTTCATTTTCGCCGTAACCGGTAGCTTTATCCGTTGGGTATAATTCCTCAATTTTGGACAAAGTGAGCGTTTCAAGTTCCTTACCAGGAGTGCCGTGGCATTTCAAACACATGGAATTGGTAATGATTGGGTAATAAAATTCTGTGTTCTTGCCCATTTCCACAATAATGGGATTTAATTCGCCGCCCGCAGCTACTTGCTTTTTGAAGTTTTCAAGATATTGTAGCTCTGCTGCATTGGCTTTGTTTTGTGGGTTTCTCGGTTTATCCGTAACGCGCTTAATATATGCTTTATGGACGGTAGCCATACTGTCCGTTATGTGCAGAGCTTGGACATTACAAAAGTCTAGGGCTGCAATTACCCCGTTTTGTTGGATTTGGCCCATCAGGTTTTTACCCAATTCGGCTTTAGTGGTTTGGGCTATTTGCATGCCGCGCTCCTTTACAGAAGGTTGAGCATTTGTATTTTGGTTTTTACCCATCCCTTTACCATTGCCCATTCCGCGACGCATTTTACCTTTCATTTGGGGTCGATTGCCGTGCATTTGCTTGTAGTGGGCGTCAAACCATTCGGGCTCTTCTATATGGTTATCAAACATATAATCTGCAATTTGCACAATAGTTTCCTCTGGGTAGAATTGATAGGGCATCAAACCAAATTTCTTGACAGCGCCCGGCATTTTTGATTTTTCTTCGGAAGGATTCTTGGCCCACGCCACCATTGCCTCAATAAATTCTTCTTTTGAAGTTTCATCAGTTATATAGTGCATCTTCACGGCTATCATTGGTGGGGCTATCATTGCTTCTTCAGCGGTTTTTGGATTGTGGCAGGCATAACAATTGTTTTCCATCAGCTTCTTGCCGGGATGCTCTTGATTTATTTCGGTTGCGGTGTTCTCAATATTTTCAGCAATCGCCAAATATTCCTTGCGAGGATTGGTATTGCAGGCACTTAATAAGCTGATCAAAAATAATGTGGCTAAAAGTTTCATATTTTGAGTATAAAGTTGTGGACACTTCAAAAATAAAGGGAAAACACACTATTGACAGTAACAAAAGTTACATTCCAAACCCATTCGAGGATAGCGCGCTAAATTTGAAATTTTAAAGCGAAACTATTTTAATACTATTTCTGTAAAGTTCAATTTTTCCCATAGATTCCAGTTTTTTCAACAAGCGCGAAACCACTACGCGGGAGGTGTGAAGCTCATAGGCAATTTCCTGATGTGTGGAATTAATCAAAGGGTCATTGGTGACTTTTTTTTTGTTCTGAAGGTATTTCACTAAGCGCTCATCCATTTTTAAAAACGCAATGCTATCAATGGTCTCAAGCATTTCAGTAAGGCGTTCGTGATAACTTTGGAAAACAAAATTGCGCCAACTTTTATATTTCCCTGTCCATTCCTCCATTTTTTGGATGGGAATCATAATCAAGGTTGTGTCAAGTTCTGCAATAGCACGAATTTCACTTTTTGTCTGCCCAAGACAGCAAGTTAAGGTCATGGCACAGGTATCGCCCCGTTCCAAAAAATATAGCAACAGTTCATCGCCGTTATCATCTTCCCTTAAAATTTTTATCGCTCCAGAAATAAGCAAGGGCATGGAGCGAACGTAATCGCCAATCTCTATTAATTTTTCACCTTCTTTTACCTCTTTGAATGTACCAACCTCATTTATTTCAGCAATAAGGGCCTCTTCAAAAATATTGTTGAAATTTTCTTTTAAATCCGTGAGCATGGAAGAATTTTTTGGTTGGTTTCTAAAGAACTAAAATACCAAATATAAATCAGTTTTCCTTACCTTCCTTCTTTTCCTGTCGCTCCAATTTTCTGAAATATCCGCGTAAAAGAAAATTGTGTTTTAGGGCTTCCATATTTTCATTCAATTTCTCGGCAGCTTCTTTTATGTTGATCATTGTAGAATCAATATTTTTTACCAAAACCGCATTTTGGGTAATATAATTCAAGGTGCCATTTCCCGTTTTAATTTCGGTGATGTAATCATCCAGATTTTTGGTTATTTCATTAATATCGTCGCTGGATTTTTCAAGCTTAGCAAAAACACTTTTTATTTGATTTGCTGCAACGGTATCACTCAAAAGTACCGCCGCGGCGCTTTCATCATAATTAACTTTTGAAATAATTTTATTGATTTGTGAAATTGTAGCCGAAGTTCCCGCAGTGGTTTTTTTGAGCTCTACCACCGTCTGTCTTAAGTCCTGTGCCAATAAAGTATCTGTAACCAAGGCGCCCAAGGTACCTTTGCCTTCTAGAATTTTATTGGTTATTTTCAACAAATCTGCTGTCAACAAAGCGGCATTTTCATTAGTAGTATTTAGTGTTGAAAGCATATCATCAGCGCCAATTTTACTGAATGATTGAATGGTATCGCCCGCAATAACAGGTTGTGTATTTTGAGCTTTTCCAGGAATAATATTCACAACCATACTTCCTACCAACCCATCTGACCCAATGGAGGCGATGGCGTCCTTTTTTATAAATCTTGAGGTCTTGGCCTCCACCTTCATTTGAACGGTGATGGTTCCTTCCTCAATCATTTCAATCTTGCTCACCGTGCCCACGTTTATTCCGGAATAGCGCACATTGTTGCCCAAGGTTAGCCCATTTACATTACCGAAAGTTGCATAGAGTTCAATATTTTTACTGAACAGGTGCTGTTGGTTACCTATAAAGTAAAGCGCGGCAACGAGCAGAATTGTACCTACGACGACAAATACGCCGACCCGTACTTTTTGTGAAGTTGATTTTCCCATAACATTAGTTTTTAAAGAATGCTTGAATTTGCGGATCTTTTGAATTTGAAAGTTCCGCAAATGTTCCTTCGGCATAATTGATTCCATCCACCAACAAAATCATCCGGTTCGATATTACCCGCGCACAGTCCACATCGTGGGTAATTATAAGCGAAGAGGTATGATATTTTAGTTGAATGGTCCGCATTAACTGTATAATTTCCTTAGCCGTAATGGGGTCCAATCCCGTTGTAGGCTCGTCATACATAATAATTTGGGGCTTTAGGATGAGCGCTCTGGCCAAGGCCACCCGCCGCTGCATTCCGCCGGAAAGTTCGGAGGGCATTAAATCTATGGCATTTGCCAGGCCCACATTTTCCAGTGCTTCCTTTACCAGGGTTTCGGTGTCCTGAAAATTTTGTATTTTATCCTTATGGCGCCGCAGCGGAAATTCCAAATTTTCCCGAACGGTCATGCTATCGTACAATGCGCTGCCCTGGAACAGAAAGCCTATTTCGGTACGAAGCACATCCAATTCTTTTTGACCCATTGCCGTAATATCTTGATTTTTGATTGTAATACTGCCACTGTCCGGCTGAAGCAACCCCACCAAACATTTTACCATTACCGATTTTCCCGAACCCGATTTCCCCATCACCACTAAGTTTTCACCATCATAAAGTTTGAGGTTAAAACCCTTCAATACGTGATTGTCCCCAAAACTTTTATGGAGGTCTCTTAATTCCAAAACGGGTTTTATGTTTTTCGTAGAATCCATTTATACTTCAATAAATATGTCGGTAACAAAAACGGCAATAAAATCTATTACAAACAGCAGCATAGAGGTATATACCACGGCCGCATTTGATGCCTCCCCCACTCCCACGGTTCCCGTGGAACAGTTATAACCCTTATAACAGCCCACGAGACCTATGGCAAAACCAAAGAAGAAGGATTTTATGGTGGCGGGAATTATATCGCTAAAGCTGAGAGCATTAAAAACCTGATTAAAATACAGCATATATGAAACCTCTCCCTTTAAATTTTCAACTATGGCCGAACCAAGAAGGGCTACCACATCGCCCATAATAATCAGCAGGGGCAACATTAAGGTTGTGGCCGCAATACGGGTAACTACTAGATATTTAAACGGGTTGGTGCCCGAAACTTCCATGGCATCAATCTGTTCAGTAACTCGCATAGAGCCAAGTTCCGCACCTATACCCGAGCCGATGCGGCCCGCACAGATTAGGGCGATTATTACGGGTCCTATTTCACGCACGATGGAAATACTGACCATTGAAGGCATCCACGATTGGGCACCAAATTGCATTAAGGTTGGCCGTGATTGCAGGGTAAAAACCAGGCCCAGAATAAATCCGGTAACTCCCACCAAAAAAAAGGAACGGTTGCCCATGTTATAGCATTGGCGCAGAAGTTCCTTAAATTCAAAAGGAGATGTGAATGCTTCCCGAAAAAATCTTGCCGTAAAAAAGGCCATATCGCCTATTTCAGCAAAGAAGGATTTGGTGCGGGTTAATATGGGGTTGGCTATATTCATTCTTAAAATCGGAAAACCCAAATATACCACGGGCCCATACCCTAAAAAATGACATAAATCATTTATCTACCGACGGTCAGATTAAAGCCTTCGTGGGTTTCAACCCGAAACCAAGCGATAAATCACGATAATAACTGCAATGCCAAATATTGCAGAGTAAATAAGCTTGTTGTATTTGGCTAACCAATTGGGAAGAAAAATATCGAAGTTGTCCCTCTTGGAATCGGAATATTTTCGGGCCATAACCGTAAGCGGACAAAACATTTTGAAGGCCAGCAAAACCAATGCTTCAATTATAACCAGACCGATACATATCCAAACCCAAACATCGATTTTATCAGTGATGGCGGCATATAAAAGATAGAAAATCACCACATTGAAAAAAAGCCAAATAGCCGTATGTACGATTTTTATAAAGAGAAGTTTTCTATTATTTGAAGTCGACATTTCCTCAATTTAATTTTTTCAAATTATACTGAACATCCTGTAAATAAAACTTTCCGTAAACAAAATCGCCATCGGGAAAATGATAAACGGCATCCGCCACAACAGGTAAATTATAACCATTGATTTTGCCATATTTATGTACCGGTGTGGAAAAAGGAATGGTCTGTTTTGAATTTACATCCATTCTATCGTCCGAAACAAAATTTATTAATTGCCCTTTTGCGTTGAAATACAATATTGCCGAAATGGGAGCTCCAATATTGGAATAAGTTGCTTTTACCGTATGTGCATCAATGGTTTCCCATTCAATTTTAGCATCAATCAAGGCTGCTGGCGCAAATAGACACATATCGTTAAAAAAGGTTACGGTTTCGGTTTTGTACATTTCGGGGTCGTTAATATTTACTACCGGAAAAATGGAAAACAATTTTATATCCATAGAAGCCTTTCTATCTTTATATCGATGATAGCCTTGGGTGGGCAAGCCTTTGAAATTGGCCTTCATAAAAAACAAGCGCGTGGGGTCTTCAAAATAATTATACTGTTCCGAAGTGAACGCAAACCAATCCCTTTCCCTTTTCGCGCATTTCCCCTTTAAAAATAGCTTTCGCATTACTGATTTTTGCCTTGCCGATAACATCTACATACTTCAAATAATTTTGAACCGGAATGGGAAGCTGGGCAATATCATTTTCAGAAATTATTTCTTCGGAAATGCCAACCTTTTCAAAGGATTGGAAAACATCTTTTTTAAATTTTCTTTCAAAATTCCAGCCAGCTATTGCCAATAGAGCTACAATAATAATGATCAAATTGGCGAAAGTGCCAAATTTGGCGTCCTGCCAATTCACAAAAATCAAAACCTGAGATACTACTACAGCGGCTATGGCCACCCAAAACCAAAAGTTACTTTTCATGAGAAATAAAACTCCCGCAACTGCAAAAGCTAAAAAAACCGTGAGCCATAAAAGACCTTCCGGTTTTGAAAATTTTTGTGAAAGCTGCGGAATTTCAGCAAAACCAAATGCTTTGAAGAAGCCCATCAAGTGAATAAGCCCATGAAGCAACAGAAAAATGGCAAATGCAATTTTCATTTAAAATACTTTTCGTGATTTCAGTCTAAAATTCCCAAACTAAGCCGATTCCAAATGAGATATAATTCAGTTTTAATTCCGAAGAAATATTTTCAATAGTTACATCTCTAGAAAGTGAACGGTAGCGTAGCATTGGGCGCAGCGCGAGATTTGCAGCAAATTCATAATCTACTCCAGCGGCCACTTGCCATCCAAATCCGTGTCCAGTATCAGCGTTAAAAGTGCTACTGTTATTTTCTATTTCTATGTGATTATAAATCGCTCCAGCACGTGCTAAGTAAGAAAATGAGGAAGTGCCTATGGGATGTATCATCTGAAAACCGAAGGTATATCCTGTTTCCTTGAGGGTAACATCTTCCTTTAGCAAATTATCTTCACCTTTAAACTCGTTTAAGCCCCAACCTACATAAGCAACCAAATAAGGCAAGATTTTATATGCACCTGTAAGTTCGAAACCAAAACCTACCTTGGCATCGGTATTACCCACATCACTCGTAGGAAAATTGAGGCCTGGTCTAAATTCCACTGACCATTTTTCTTGCGCTTTCAAGTTAAAAGCGAATAACAAAATTGTCATTGAAACCAAAAAATTGAACTTTTTCATATCAGTAAAGTTTAATTAAAAACATTAATTAAAAGTACTGTAGCAGAAAGACTTAATAAATGACGAAAATCAGTTCAGCCCTGTTTATGAACAACTTAAAACTATTTATAAAGTAAAAACAGATTATTTTGAAATTTGTTGGCGTTTCCACCATTTTACAATTTCATACCACAGAGCACTCATTAGGCCTACACCCACGCTGATGCCAATTAGGTTTATGTCAAGCCTCTCAAATTCAAAGAATTTAGTAAACGGCGGCACAAACAGAAGCGATAAAGTAATTGCAATAGTAATACCTATGATAATCGGCACCAAGTTGTTTTTATATTGAAAAGTGGTAAAAATGGAATAAATAAATGATCGGTTTACGAATGTTAAAGCAATATTTGCAGTTATAAGTGTGGTAAAGACCATAGTTCGCGTCACGGCTTCATTTGCATTGCTTTGTATGGCAATTTGATAGACAGTAAGCACACCCACGGTAATTGCCAACCCTTGGATTATACTGGTGAAAAGTTCGCTCCAATTAAAAAAGGTGCTGGAAAAAGGCCGTGGTTTTTGAAGCATGGAATCCTTTTCCAGCGGTTCGTTTTCATAAACTATCGAACAAGTCGGGCCCATAATTAACTCCAACAAAATTACGTGTACAGGCGTAAAAATATTTGGGTACACCCATCCCAAAACCAGCGGAATAAATACGGTAAGTATGATTGGTATGTGTATGGAAATGATATATTGAATGGCTTTTTTAAGGTTGGAATAAATTTTTCTGCCCATTGCCACAGCACCCACCATTTTGGAAAGATCATCATCAGCCAGTATCAGAGAGGCTGATTGTTTGGCGATTTCAGTTCCTTTCGTTCCCATTGCCACGCCAATATTTGCAGCTTTCAAAGCGGGTCCGTCATTGACGCCATCGCCTGTCATTGCTACTATATGCCCCTGTGCCTTTAAGGCTTTTATTATTTTTAGTTTTGCTTCGGGAAACATTCGGGCAAAAATATTTTTCTCTGAAGTGATTTTTTGTAATTCAGAAGGGTTTAAAGCAACTAGTTCATCACCGGACACAACTTTTTCTGAGCCTTTAAAACTTACTTTTTTCGCAATGGCAGCAGTGGTTTCTGCAATATCGCCAGTGATTATTTTTACGGCAATTCCTGCATTATAAAAATCGTTAAACACCTTAGATATATTCTCCTTCGGAGGGTCGTAAAAAGCGACCAATCCCTTAAATTCAAAACTGAAATCCTGCTGTTTTTTTGGCCAGTTGGTTCCATCAAATTTCGAAATTCCAACCCCCAAAACCCGATAGCCGTGGGCTGCCAAATCAGTTGTTTTCTTTTTTAAAGTTTCCTTTTCATTTTCGCTTAAATTGGAAACGGCAATCAAAGCTTCGGGCGCGCCTTTGGCGGCTATGATTCGATAGCCCTCCGTATTTTCAAAAATATGGGTCATCATGGGTGGCTTGCCCCCCAGAGGATATTCGTGGACCATTTTGAAATTGGGCCTTTCATCATTTTCAACAATCCTTTCATAAAAACTATGTAGCGATTGCTCCATGGTATCAAATGGAATGGGCTCACTGGCCCACATTGCAGTAATAATAAGTTCTTTCTCACTGGGAGTTAATGTTTCTGCAACCGAATTGGTTTGGTCAGTTTCCAAGGTATAAACCTTATCAAGGCGCATTCTATTCTCCGTAATTGTTCCCGTTTTGTCAACACAAATCACCGTAGCGCTGCCTAAGGCCTCAACGGTTTTCATCTGTTTTACAATAACACCCAGATTCATTAACCGCCATGCACCTATCGCCATAAAAGTGGTAAAGGCAACTGGGATTTCCTCAGGCAAAATGCTCATAGCGAGAGTAAGTGCCTTTAAAAGACTATCTAAAATATCTTGGGAATTGTAATAATTGATGCCCCAAACCAAAAGAAAGACAATCGCTCCCACGATTACCATCTTTTTTACAAAATTGTTTATTTGGAGTTCGAGTGTCGATTTTTCGGAAGTGATGTCTTCTATGCTTTTACCTATTTTTCCCACCTTGGTTTGATTGCCTATAGCACATATTTCAGCAATAGCAAGTCCTCCAGCTACTTGGGTACCCATAAAAATTTGATTATCCTTAGAGAAGGAATCTTTTTCGACAGAAAAGGATTCGCCAGTTAAAATAGCCTCATTGACTGAAAAATCGTTTGAATGCACAATCCTGCCATCGGCAACAATTGTAGAGCCCTCATCAACCATTAAAAAATCGCCAACCACCACATTTTGGCTTTTTATTTCAACTATTTCTCCATTTCGAATAACCTTGCAATGGGGTTGTGAAAGTTCCTTGAGTTTTTCGAGCGCATTATGGGTTTTGGCGTCCTGATAGAGTGAGATGGCTGCGACCAGAAGAATTGCAACGGCAAGAAAAATTCCATCACCAGTATTGCCGGTAAAAAAATAAAGCGTGGCAGCGACCAGCAGTAAAATCACCATAGGTTCTTTCACCAAACCCTTTAGAGCCTCTATAAAATGGTTTTTCTTTTTTGATTCAAGAATGTTGCTGCCGAACTTTTTCCGCGAAGCCAAGACTTCGGAATCTGTTAGACCTTGAATGTTAAAATTCTCTATTGCCATAGATGAAATAAAAAATCATTAAAGTTTCAATCTGTTAAAATAAGCACAATGCCACAAATATTCTATGATAAATATCAATGAAAAATTTGTTGCAGGCTTACTTATTCCATTTAAATTGAGATTCGTCCATTCATATTGCTACATTTTTTTAAATAATGGTTAACCTTGCAATACCAAAATCATAGCACAAATGGAGCTTATGGAAATTATAGGTTATTTTGGCGCCCTATTGGTGGGTGTTGTTTTAGGTTTGATAGGTGGCGGAGGTTCAATTTTAACAGTGCCGGTATTGGTGTATCTTTTTTCTCTAAGTCCTGTTGTCGCAACGGGCTATTCGTTATTTGTGGTAGGTACTGCTGCCCTCGTGGGTGCCATTCGCAATATGAAAAAAAAGCTCGTCGATTTTAAAACAGCACTTATTTTTGCTGCTCCTGCTTTTATTGCTGTCTATTTAACCAGAAGGTTCGTTCTCCCTGCGATACCTGAACATCTTTTTGAATGGAATAATTTTAAATTTACGAAAGATATTGCAATAATGCTTTTTTTTGCAATTGTTATGCTGGCCGCCTCCATTACAATGATTAGCAATAAAAGACCCGAGCCAGAAGTGGGTGCTAAAGTTTCCTACAATTATCCATTTATTATGCTGCAAGGAGTTTTTCTTGGTTTTGTAACCGGCATGGTGGGAGCTGGTGGAGGATTTTTAATTATACCCGCTTTGGTTTTATTGGCAAAATTACCAATGAAAAAAGCTGTAGCAACCTCATTGCTAATTATTGCTATAAACTCATTGATAGGTTTTACGGGAGATATTGCCACTTTGGATATTGAGTGGATGTTTCTTTTAACTTTTACCGCAATCTCTATTGTTGGAATATTTATAGGAATTAAACTGAATGCTTTCGTTGATGGAAAAAAACTTAAAAAAGGGTTCGGTTGGTTTGTGTTGTTGATGGGTATCTACATAATTATCAAAGAGTTTACCAACTGATTTCTTTCTTTTTTATAATGGTATATTGCCGTGTTTTCTATTGGGTCTTGATACATCTTTCGTTTCAAGCATTGCAAAAGCTTTCAGCAATTTTCTGCGTGTTTCCCGTGGTTGGATTACCTCATCAATAAACCCACGTTGCGCGGCTTTAAACGGATTTGCAAACTTTTCGGCATATTCCGCTTCCTTTTCCGAAAGTTTCAGCTCCGGATTTGCAGCTTCGGCAATTTCTTTTCTGAAAATAATCTCGCTAGCGCCCTTCGCTCCCATTACGGCAATCTCGGCGGTTGGCCAAGCATAATTCATATCTGCACCAATGTGCTTGCTGTTCATCACATCATAGGCACCACCATATGCTTTTCTGGTAATTACAGTAACACGCGGTACTGTTGCTTCGCTTAAGGCGTAAAGTAATTTGGCCCCGTTTAGAATAATTCCGTTCCATTCTTGGTCCGTACCCGGAAGAAAGCCAGGCACATCGACTAATACCAAAAGCGGAATGTTAAAACAATCGCAGAAACGAGTAAAACGGGCACCTTTTTTTGAACTGTCAACGTCCAACACACCTGCCAAACTCATGGGCTGGTTTGCAACAATGCCAATACTTCTACCTCCAAGCCGTGCAAAACCCACTATAATATTATCTGCATAATCTTTATGCACTTCAAAAAAAGAATCTGCATCAATTATTCCCTTGATTACCTCGTGCATATCGTAAGGCTTATTGGCTGAATCTGGAACAATAGTTTCCAATTCATCCCGAAACTCATCCGCGGTCTCAAAAGGTAATTTCTCGGCAACACATTTATTGTTCTGTGGAAGGTAACTGAGCAGGGTTTTTATTTGCTCCAAACATACTATATCATTGGCAGTCGTAAAATGCGTAACGCCACTTTTGGTGGCGTGGGTACGCGCGCCGCCCAATTCTTCGGAAGTAACGTTTTCATTGGTAACGGTTTTCACCACATTTGGCCCCGTAACGAACATATAGCTGCTGTCCTGCACCATCAAAGTGAAATCGGTCATCGCCGGCGAATATACCGCGCCACCGGCACAAGGCCCCATAATTGCCGAAATCTGTGGAATCACGCCCGAAGCCTGTACGTTTCTGTAAAAAATATCGGCATATCCGCCCAGTGAGCGAACGCCTTCCTGAATTCTTGCCCCGCCGGAATCGTTCAATCCAATAATGGGCGCGCCCACGCGAACAGCGTGGTCCATCACCTTGCAGATTTTTTCTGCGTGGGTTTCAGAAAGTGCGCCGCCAAAAACAGTAAAATCCTGCGCAAAAACATATACCAAACGACCGTTGATTGTACCATAGCCTGTAACCACCCCATCGCCGTAATACACTTCGTTTTGCATATCAAAATCGGTGGTTCTGTGGGTTACGAGGATGCCCATTTCCTCAAAAGAGCCTTCGTCGAGGAGATACTCCACGCGTTCGCGGGCGGTGAGTTTTTTCTTTTCGTGTTGTTTTGAAATTCTCTTTTCGCCACCTCCTTTTTTGGCTTCAGCAATTAGTTCTTGCAATTTTTTATTATTATCGCTCATATAATTGAATTCTTTTTCTCCGAGTTCTCTGTGTCTTTGTGTTTAATATTTCACCACGGAGGCACTGAGGGCACAGAGGTTTTACTTCGGCATACGAAGCATTTCTGAATCTTTTAAAAATTGTTTTAAAGCAAAAAGTGCTGCCACCTTTGCCTCTTCTTCATTTATAGCTTTTAGCTTTTCTTCGGAATAGTATTTCTTTACAAAATTGGTGTCGAAATTTCCACTGCGAAAAGCCTCATGTTCAAAGACAAATTTTCCAAAAGGCAGCGTAGTGCTCACCCCTTCAATATCGTATTCTGAAATGGCTTCCAGCATGCGTTGCATGGCTTCGTTTCTATTTTTACCATAGGTTATCAATTTTGAAAGCATGGGGTCATATTGAATAGGCACCTGCATCCCCTCGGTAAATCCATCGTCAACTCGAATGTTCTTTCCGCTTGGCGGACGATACACTTCCAGTTTCCCTACGCTTGGCATAAAGTTGTTCAGCGGATCTTCTGCATATACACGCAGCTCAAATGCATGTCCTGTGATTTCAAGATCTTCCTGTGCAAAAGAAAGTTTTTCATTATTGGCAACGTTTATTTGTTGTTCCACTAGATCAAGACCGGTAATTAATTCCGTTACGGGATGCTCCACCTGAAGGCGAGTATTCATTTCGAGAAAATAGAAATTGTGCTTATCGTCCAAAAGAAACTCTACCGTTCCAGCACCCACATAATCGCAGGCTTTTGCCACTTTTACAGCTGCCTCGCCCATTTGTTTGCGTAACTCTGGAGTCAAAACTGAAGACGGCGCTTCTTCCACCACTTTTTGGTGGCGACGCTGAATACTGCACTCACGCTCAAAAAGATGAACCGTATTGCCAAAATTATCTGCTAAAACCTGAATTTCTATATGGCGCGGCGAAGTCACAAACTTTTCAATAAAAACCGAGCCGTCGCCAAAAGCATTTTCCGCTTCGCTGATTGCTCGCTTCATTTGGTCTTCAAATTCATTTGCATTTTCAACAATTCGCATTCCCTTCCCGCCGCCGCCCGCGGAAGCTTTTATGAGAATTGGGAAGCCAATCTCTTTTGCTATTTCCTTTGCAGCGCGAACATCGGTAATGGCTTCATCGGTACCGGGAACCATGGGGATGTCGTACTTTTTTACGGCATCCTTTGCAGCAAGTTTGCTTCCCATCACGCGGATTGCGTGCGATTTCGGCCCGATAAAAATCATTCCACTTTTTTCGACACTTTCACCGAATTCAGCGTTTTCACTCAGAAATCCATAACCTGGGTGGATGGCGTCTACCTCCAATTCCATTGCAACTTTTACAATTTTGTTCCCCAATAAATACGATTCATTTGAAGGCGGCGGACCAATGCATACTGCTTCATCGGCAAACTTTACGTGTGGTGCATTCCTGTCTGCTTCAGAATAAATGGCAACCGTTTTAATCCCCATATTACGGGCGGTCTTCATTATTCGCAACGCAATTTCGCCTCTATTGGCAACTAATATTTTTTTAATCATTCTTCTCAAATTCAATTAAAAGTTTTCCTTTATCCACAGTTTCCCCTTTAACAATGTTTACAGATTTGATAACGCCGTCACGTGGTGCCGTGAGGGTGTTTTCCATTTTCATAGCTTCCAAAACACAGAGGAAATCATCTTTTTTAACTTCATCGCCTTTAGAAACGTTTACTTCCAAAATAATACCCGGCATAGGAGCATGGATTTCGTCCTCCACCGAAGCATTGCCAAGGGAAAGTCCCATTTCCTTAATAAGCTGGTCCAAGGGAGTGGCAATGTTTACTTCGTAAGTGTTTCCGTTTATTTTCACACTATATTTTTTGTCAACAAAATCACTTTTTAAAAGCTCAATTGCGAAAGATTTATTATTGTGAAGTAGGTGAATTTTTTGTGCCGAAAGTTCTGCTTGGTCAATTTTTTCAATATCCTTGGCACTCAATTGGAATTCATAATTTTCATCAACACTTATGCGATAGCTTTCCATAAAATTAGAAATTTTGGTTAAAGATAAGGTTTGTTAGAGGTTTCGGCAAAAAGGAATTGGGAATCCTTTTAGAAAATTCCTTTCAACTTTTGGTATCTTTAGCTAAAATCGATTACTATGAAAAGATATTTATTTTTATTTACCGCATTTGTTGTTTTTGCTTCCTGCGCCCAGCAGAAAAAGAAAGATGATGTAGCGCTAAAAACCGAACCGCAGTCTTATAAAATTGAAGAAGTGGTAAAAAACCTTTCAATTCCTTGGGGAATGACGTGGCTGCCAGATGGCAGTATGCTTATTACCGAAAAAGATGGACGGTTAATTCATTTTAAAAATGGTGAAAAAAAAGAAATAGCTAATGTCCCCGAGGTATACAACAGCGGGCAAGGCGGATTGATGGATATTGAATTGCATCCTAATTACAGTGAAAATGGATGGATTTATATGACCCTTGCTTCGGAAGAAGGTCCAGGAAAAGGGGGGCACACAGCTTTGATGCGTTGCAAGTTGGAAGGCACTTCGCTAACAAACATAGAAACCCTTTACAAAGCGGAGCCCAATACTACGGCCGGACAGCACTTCGGTTCACGGATTGAGTTTGACAATGATGGCTTTGTATATTTCTCTATTGGGGAACGTGGCGAACGCGAAGTAAATCCACAGGACATAACCCGTGATGGCGGAAAAATCTATAGATTGAATGAGGATGGCAGCATCCCAACTGACAATCCTTTTTACAATAAACCGAATGCCAAAAAAGCTATTTACACATACGGAAATCGAAATCCACAAGGAATGGCGAAGCATCCAGAAACTGGAAAGATCTGGATGCACGAGCACGGCCCAAAAGGTGGTGACGAAATAAATATCGTAAAAAAGGGTGCAAATTATGGATGGCCAATCGTTACTTATGGCATCAATTACAGCGGTACGGAAATTACCGATCAAACCACAAAACCAGGGATTGAGCCGCCCATTTATTATTGGGTACCTTCAATTGCACCTTCTGGGATGGCTTTTGTAACAAGTGATAAATACCCGCAATGGAAAGGAAAACTATTGGTCGGCTCTTTGAAGTTTGCCTATGTGGAATTGCTCACTTTGGAAGGTGAAAAAGTTATAAACCGTGAAAAAATCGCACAGGATATCGGTCGTGTACGAAATGTAAAAATGGGTCCTGATGGATTAATTTATATAGGTGTTGAAGGACAAGGAATATTCAGTTTGATTCCTGAATAATTTTAGCTACAAATTCACGAATTTTAATGAATCATTCGTGAATTCGTGGCTTATTTAATTTTATTACTTAGCTCCTTTTTTTCTTTTTCTATAAAAATCAAATGCAAACCAACCGATTACGGCAATTACGAAATACATTAAATAAGAAACCGGTTTTCCGCTACCGCCAACGGTGGTGAAAAGTCTTTCCCAACGCACCTTTTTATTCACGCCATCCCAACTCATCCAAACGAATACGGGCTTGCCTACTACGTGGTTGAAAGGTACAAATCCCCAAGTACGAGCGTCCTCACTGTTGTTACGGTTATCGCCCATCATCCAATAATAATCCATTTTAAAGGTATAATCAGTAATTGGTTGATCGTTTAATAAAACTTGAGTTCCAGATTGGGTTATTTTATTGTCAATACCTATTTCGCTTCCCTCATATACCTCTATAATTCGTTTGTACAGTGGTAACGTTTCGGGCGTAATGGAAACGGTGGCGCCTTTTTTGGGAATGTATAAAGGTCCAAAGTAATCGTTGTTCCAAGGATAGTTTTGATTATTCGGAAATATTCCTTCGTCCCAAACTCCCTTTTCACCACGGAAACGCGAAATATTGACAACATTTGGATTGTTCTTCAACATGTTTAAGGACTCTTCCGAAATACCGCCAAAACGATATGTGTTATTTCCAAAACCATAACGATCGGTAATATCATAACGATTGTAAAGCATTTCAGGGTTTAGCGGGCTATTAACCTGCACATCATAACTAAACTGAAGCTTTGCTCTATCGGGCAGCTCATTTTGTTTTCCGTTGATAAAAACGTAACCATCGCGAACCTCCAAAGAATCTCCCGGAAGACCCACACAGCGCTTTACGTAATTGGACTTTTTATCGATTGGTTTGTAGTAATATTTACCATCTCCATATTGCTGAAAGGCATTTACCGTATCTACGGGCCAGTTGAAAACTACAATATCATTCCGCTTTATATCCTGGAATCCCGGAAATCTAAAGTATGGAATCTGTGGTTTGGACAGGTATGATTTCGTTTTAATTACGGGAATGGTATCGTGTACCATTGGGAAAGAAATGGGCGTCATTGGCGTGCGCGCTCCATAATGGAATTTGCTCACAAACAGGAAATCACCAACTAAAAGGGTCTTTTCCAAAGAAGAAGTGGGGATGGTAAACGGCTGCATAAAATAGGTATGCACAATGGTGGCGGCAACTACCGCAAAAAGTATGGAACTCACCCACTCTCCCGTGGAAGTACGCGGTTTCAAGCTTCTATCTTTTATGTGGGTTACTTTTTGGGTGTAATTGATGTAATAAATATAGAGACCCAAAGTCAGCAAAACCAAAACCGTATCGGTTGTGGAATTACGGCCGAAACTGCGCAAGGTTTCCACCCAGACCACTGGAAACATAATTAAATTTACGATGGGCACAAAAAGCAAAATGGTCCACCACCAGGGGCGGTTGATAATCTTCATCAAAACCACGGCATTGTAAACCGGTACGGCTGCTTCCCAAGCTTTTCTACCTGCTGTTTGGTACAACTTCCACGTGCCAGCAAAATGGATTACCTGAACTATCAAAAAAAATATAAACCAACCTGTCCAACTCATCGTTTATTATTTATTATTATTTTTTATTCTTTATTAAAAGCTGTTAATTCGTTAATTTGGGATTCGGCAATCTACAATCGTCCATCGTTAATTTTTATTCCTAACACGTCTTTCATTGTAAAAATACCTTTTTTATCCTTTAAAAACTCCGCTGCCAAAATAGCCCCCAAAGCAAATCCTTCACGACTGTGCGCTTCGTGTTTCAGTGAAATGGTATCGATGTAGGAATCATAGGAAACTATATGTGTTCCTTTTACATCTTCTTCCCGTTTTGCTGTAATATTTAAAGTATTTACTTCGGAAGTATTTAGCTTCCAATCCTTTTTATCGCTGTGTTTCAAAATTCCCTCGGCAATGGTAATGGCCGTGCCGCTGGGAGCATCCTTCTTTTGAAGGTGATGTATTTCTTCCACTGAAACGTTATATTCTTTCCACGGCGCTATCAACTTTGCGGCATACTCATTTATGCTGAAAAAAAGATTTACCCCAACGCTGAAGTTGGACGCATAGATGAAGCTTCCGTTACGATTTTCACACAACTTTACCATTTCATCATATTTATCAAGCCAGCCTGTTGTACCGGAAACAATTGGTGTTCCAGCTTCCAATGCTTTTGAAATATTCTTAATAGCCACTTCTGGGGATGAAAAATCAATGGCGATATCTGCGTCTTCAAATTTCCCTTCAGAAGTTTCACTCATGCTTTTAAAAACGATGGAATGACCTTTTTCCAAAGCCAATTTTTCAATTGTCTTGCCCATTTTTCCATAACCGAGAAGTGCTATTTTCATAGAAAATTCATTTAAGTCGATAAGTCAGCGATATTCCGTACTGCGGTTGTGCATTAAATTGATTGTAATCAAAATTGGGTTGCAGCGAAAGGTCTTCACTTACTTCGTATTGCCGTAAATGTGCATCCACATTGGCATCAACTACATTCAGCAAATAAAAAGCAACGGTAACAATAATGCTGATGCTCTTGTTTTTTTGTGCAGATTTTTGGGCATTTATCAATCGGTCGTCAGAAATTCCTTGAAATTCATCATCGTCATAGCCCGCAAGTCTTCGTTTGTAAGCATCCCGGAAACGATCGTATTCATCATCTTGCTGTTTATAGAAGTAAACTCCAGCCGCCATCCCTGCGTAAATAATAGGGATTTTCCAGTATTTTTTATTGTAAACCTGCCCCAGACCCGGAACCACCGCGGAGTAAAATGCAGCTTTTGCAGGAGCCAACGGATTGTATTCCTCTTTTGGTAAAATTGAATCATTCACCACCATTGCTCTTTCTTCTTTCTTTACTTTTAAGGAATCAGTAGTTTGCGCAAACAGTGCTGTGGCGAAGATTAAAAAAAAAATATTTAGGAAATTATTTTTCACTTTTGATTAGCTTCAAAATACGTTCGAAGTCTTCTTTGTTTTTGAAGGGAACAACTAGTTGTCCTTTACCGGATTTTGCGACTTTTACTTCAACTGAAGTCTCAAAAAGATCGGTCAATTCCTTCTTTGCCTTTTTGGCAAATGGTGGCGCAGTGGCTTTTTGTGGCTTAGTTTTTTTTTCAGGATTTTTATAACCTCGCACCAGTGCTTCGGTATCGCGAACTGATAGGCTTTGGCTCAAAATCTTTTCGTAAATATCGAGTTGGTCATTTAAATCATCAACATTTATAAGCGCACGGCCGTGGCCCATGCTTATGAAGCCGTCGCGCATTCCAGTTTGGATGATCGGATCCAGTTTTAGTAAACGCAAATAGTTAGCGATTGTTGAACGGTTCTTTCCAACTCTATCACTTAATTCTTCTTGAGTAACGTTTATTTCCTCAATCAAACGTTGGTATGAAAGTGCAATTTCAATTGGGTCTAAATCTTGGCGCTGGATGTTTTCCACCAAAGCCATTTCCAAGGATTCTTGATCATTGGCAATACGAATATACGCGGGAATAGTTTCCAGCCCAACCAATTTTGAGGCACGAAAACGGCGCTCGCCACTTACCAATTGGTATTTATTGAAATCGAGTTTACGAACGGTAATCGGTTGTATAACTCCCAATTCCTTAATGGATGAAGCCAACTCACGAAGTGATTCTTCGTTAAAACTTGTTCGAGGCTGAAAAGGGTTTACTTCAATACTGCCCAATTCCAGCTCTACAATGCTGCCCACAACCTTGTCGGCATTTTTGTCGGCAACAGATTTTATATCGTTGGACGGATCTTTCAGCAATGCTGAAAGTCCGCGGCCGAGGGCTTGTTTTTTGGTTGCTTTCGCCATTTATTCTTTTTCGTTTTTCTGGATTAATTCATGCGCCAGACTTAAATAATTATCGGCTCCTTTGCTTGCGGCATCGTAACTGATGATGCTTTCACCATAACTTGGCGCTTCACTTAAACGCACGTTTCTTTGAATGATTGTCTCAAAAACCATTTCATCAAAATGCTTTTTCACCTCATCCACAACTTGGTTTGAAAGACGTAAACGTTGGTCGTACATAGTCAACAATAATCCTTCAATATCGAGGTTTACGTTGTGTATTTTCTGAACGCTTTTAATAGTATTCAAAAGTTTTCCAAGGCCTTCCAAGGCGAAATATTCACATTGAATTGGGATGATTACCGAATCTGCCGCTGTAAGCGCATTCAAGGTTAATAAGCCCAACGAAGGTGCGCAATCTATGAGAATATAGTCATAATCTGCCTTTAGCTCTTCTATGGCTTTTCTCAGCATATACTCGCGGTTTTCCACATCTACCAATTCAATTTCAATAGCCACCAAATCTATGTGGGAAGGTATTAAATCTAAATTTGGAGAATTTGTTGAAACGATTGCTTCCTTTGCCGTTGCGCTGTGCTCAAGCAATTGATAGGTTCCCATTTCAACAGTTTCAACGTCTATGCCCAAACCCGAGGTGGCATTGGCCTGTGGATCTGCATCTATGAGTAAAACCTTTTTCTCCAAAACGCCCAGTGAGGCCGCTAAATTTACCGAGGTCGTGGTCTTTCCCACGCCTCCTTTTTGGTTTGCAATTGCAATTATTTTACCCATTAATTTGCTTGAAATTTTAGCAGTTAAAAGTACAATTATTTATGTGGATAGAAAATCATTTTTGTTAACAGGAAGTAAACAATGACCCTGCGGGAAAATCCCAAATTTTGAAATCCCCAATTCCAAATAAATATTAATCTTTAAAAATCAAAATTCAACTGTCTTGGAATTTGGTGCTTGGGTTTTGTTATTTAGATTTTTTTTCGCGTACCATCGCCTCCAGCATATCCCACATTTGTTGAGGAACTTCTTCCAAAAGATTCATTTGTCCAGCGCCTTTTAGCCATTCGCCGCCATCTATAACTATTACTTCGCCGTTTATGTACGCTGAAAAATCGGAAACGAGATATGCGGCGAGATTAGCGAGTTCTTGGTGTTCGCCCACACGCTTTACGGGAACTTTTTTTGCGGGATCAAATTTCTCCTTCAAATCGCCCGGTAGCAATCTGTCCCAAGCGCCTTTTGTCGGGAATGGCCCGGGAGCGATGGCATTAAAACGGATTCCGTATTTTGCCCATTCTACCGCCAAAGAGCGCGTCATTGCCAAAACACCTGCTTTTGCTATTGCGCTCGGCACAACGTATGCTGACCCCGTGAAGGCATATGTTGTAACAATATTCAAAACAGTTTTATTGGTTTCTTTTTTATCAATCCAATGTTTTCCGAAGGCAAGGGTGCAGTTTTTTGTTCCTTTTAAAACGATGTCAATTATAGTGTCAAAAGCGTTTGCGGAAAGTCGTTCAGTTGGTGAAATAAAGTTTCCCGCGGCATTGTTCAAAAGAACGTCAACTTTTCCAAATTCTTTTACCGAAGCTTCCACCATTGCCTCCACTTCTTCATAATTGCGCACATCGCATTGCACGGGCAAAACTTTTCCGCCAGATTTGGCTTCCAATTCTTCCTTTACGGCCTGTAGTTTCTCAAGATTTCGGGAAGTGATGACCACATTGGCGCCAAGTTCCAAAAAGTAGGTTGTCATTGCTTTACCGAGGCCGCTTCCGCCGCCGGTTACTACTATTGTTTTCCCTTTTAGCGCGTCGTCGCGAAGCATTTTTGAAGTATAATCCATGAATTTTTTTGTTTGCTTGTAAAGATAAGCAGTAATATTAGGAATGAATAATTAGTTGTAAAGATTTAATGGTCAAGAAACATTTCAGTTTAATTGCGAGAGCTAAACCCGAAAGTTAATAAAGCCATAAAATATGACTATTGATGGGTTAAAGGTTGTGAAACTACACGGTTTTCCCAATTACAACCAATATATTTAGAATATGGAAAAAATATTAGTAGCAGGTGCGCATGGCACCACGGGTAAAAAGATAATTTCAATTTTAAAGGAATCCGAAAAATACAAGCCGGTGGCGATGGTTCGAAAAGAAGAGCAGGTTTCACAATTTCAGAATGAAGGTGTGGAAACCATTTTGGCAGATCTTGAAAAAGATGTCAGTCAAACCACTAACGGCATTGACAAGGTAATTTTTGCAGCTGGTTCAGGCGGAAAAAAAGTAAAGGAAGTTGATCAGGAGGGTGCCAAAAAGCTGATGGATGCCGCAAAAGCAAAAAGCGTGAAAAAATTTGTTATGCTAAGTTCCATGGGTGCTGATAAACCCGAGGAAGCTGACGAAATTCAAGAATATTTAAAGGCAAAACACAATGCTGATGAATATCTAAAACAATTGGGAATTCTATATAGCATAGTGCGCCCAGGATCACTAACCAATAACGACGGAAAAGGAAAAATTGAACTGGACAACAAACTGAACAAGCGCGGAGAAATACCACGTAGAGACGTTGCAGAAACACTCGTTGGCGCGTTAGATGATGCTGTTGCAAGAAACAAAACTTTTGAAATTTTGGAAGGCGAGGTTTATATAAAGGCTGCGCTGGAAAAGATTTAATATTCTATTCTGATTATAAAAAAAAGCACCTTTTAAAAGGTGCTTTTTTATTCAGCTTTCCAAAGCAATTTTTGGGCTGTACCGTGATCTCCCAATTGGTAAACGCTTAAAGAGGCAGCCTGAAATTTGATTGGTTTAAAAACATTTTCAGCCAAGCTGTCCAAAAGTTTGGTCTGTGCTACTCCAAGACTTATGTGCGGATCAAAATTTCCAAAACTGTGCTTGTCAATAAACTCTGGAACATAAGTTACAGTAGATTCACTGATAGAGCTTCCATCCGGGTTTGTATAAAGGAAACTTGCGAGCCGTTTTTCACAGTATAAGGTTGAATAAGTTCGATGATTTTTTCGTGAAGTTTCATTAAAAAATTGCTCTTTTCAATAGCAATCATTGCGAAGCTTTCTTCTTTGTCTTCATAATAAAAAAGGCTTTCCGCATTTAAGGAATCGTTTTTAATTTTTTCAAAAAGCCCTTCAAATATATTATCTACTTCTAATGCGTTAGTAACTTTCGTCAAATCTTCCTCTTTTATGAAACACTGCAGAAGCGTGATATGCGGCACATGGTTTTCATCGAGCTTTATGGTTTCGGGATTGTTTTTATTTATAAGCGCATTCAGTTGAAGGGATTGCGCATACATTTCTTCCGAAGGAATTAATAGCACATCAATCGCGATTATATTTTGCTTTTTTGGAGCACACGAAAAAATGCACAAACAAACGCCAATAGCAATTACAAATTTTTTCATCCGTAAAAATCTTTACTCTACAATCATTTTTATGGTTTGCGTTGAAATACCGTTGTCCAATTTCAACAAATAAATTCCATTGGAAAGATTGTGGTTCCAAGTTAATTCCTTACTTGGGCTTGCCCATGTTTTTTGCATCAGTCTTTGACCGGTTATGCTGAAAACCGTGGCCGTTAAATTTTGTGTTGAAGTATTGCTTGGAATTACAATGTTGATGTTTTTTTGAACTGGGTTTTGAGCTAGAATGAATTGATTTGAAAACTGATTTTCATCTACAGAAAGTACTCCATCCCTAATTTCATCCAAAGCGAATTGAGCACTTTCAGCGGTTACGGTAACGTGTGGTTCGTTATCGTTTGGAATGTAAAAATTCACAAAAGGTGAATCATTCAAATTTGGTGTTGCAAACCAATCTGGATTGTTTATCGCCAAAGAACTCATAGTTGGAATGAAAGAATATAAGTCCTGTTGCAGTGCGTTTATAAAATCTATTAGCACTTGGTTGCCACCGCCATCGCCAAGCGCATCGCTTATACTTCCCGTTCCGCCCGGAGCACTGTCCACTCCTGCTGTATTGTTTGGCGATTGTGCGGTTGTTTGATATGTATTTATAGGAAAACCAAAAAAGTTTACGGTAACATCAGTAACCGTATTAGTCTGACTTGCAGCTGGGGTAAATTTCAATGCAACATCTACATCAGTCACTGTGTCAATTTCTAGGTTGGTATCGACAACTGTTATTCCGGGGCTGCCTGTTGTGGTTCCGTTTCCGGAGCCGTTTATCATGGTTACGTTTCTAACATTTGTAGGGAAACCCAAAACATCCAACTCTGCCTGAAATTCATTTCTAAAACCTGGGGCGCCCAAAGGCAATACTTTTGTTGGGTCTTGCTCATACGTTGAACCTGCCAATAGATGCCCGAGCAAATGATCCACGAGCATTTCCTTAGCGGCTGGGGAATTCAATAATTGGTCAACAACTTGTTGTGCGGTGGCATCGCCAACTTGATCTGCAAAATAGTTGATTAAATACTGAAGGCTTATGGGAATATTGGCTCCGCGGTGTGGCGCATCAAAAGAAATATATAGACGCGTTTCAGAATCCAAACTGTTGTCTTCCATATATGAAAGGGCGTAGCGAGCAATTAGTCCTCCCATACTTGGGCCTAACACTACAAGTTCGTTATCGCCAACTTTATCCGCGTTTAATTGCTGAATCATTGCTATCAAAACCATTGCGTTCCGCTGAATATAATCGCCGCCGCCGTCTATATCTTTTCCTCCCGTATTATAAAGGGGAGCGTTGAGAATTACAATATCAAAACCTTCGTCGCGAAGAATGTCTGCCATATTTTGCCCATCAAAACTTAAGCTTGCATAAAGACCGGGAATATCTCTGGAATCGCCCGGATCAAAACCATCTAGGACTATGATTGGTTTGTCCAGCACGCCATCCACATTGTCTAAATAGATTTCATATTCGCCTTGGCCGAAATAGGCTTGGGTTTCGTCATACCCTTGATACGCTATGTTTGCAGTGATAGTTTCAACCGCTATGCTTTCGGGATAAATTGCGTTTTCAGGGATATTTTGGAAGCGGATTTGGGCGAAGGTTAGTTGGGTGGTGGAGATTAAAAGTAGGATGTAAAGTTTTTTCATTGGTAACTATTTTGTTTTAGCTGAGTAAGTTAATGAAATTCTGTAGATATTTTTCTTCCAATTAATATCATTCAAAATTAAAACTTCATAAACCAGCGCATCAACTTCAATCGAAAAGGAGTATGCGGGTAATAACGGATGGAGGGATCGAGCCAAGTGGGTTTGTCCATCACGCTCTTGTAATGTGTAAATGCTTTAAAACCTGCTTCGCCGTGATAATTGCCAATGCCGCTGTGGCCCACGCCGCCGAAAGGCAGGTTTGAATTGCTGATGTGCATCACGGTTTCATTAATGGCACCGCCACCAAAGGAGATTTCTTTTAAAACTTTCTTCTTTATTGAACCGCTTTTTGTAAACAGATAGCAAGACAAGGGTTTTGGGAGGCTGTTTACTTTTGCTATGGCTTCTTCTATAGTTTCGTAGGTGAGAACGGGAAGGATTGGGCCGAAAATTTCTTCTTGCATCACGGCATCTTCCATCGTTACATTTTGCATTATTGTAGGCTGTATGTAGCGGGATTCCGCGTTTTTTTCACCACCGAAATAAATTTTTTCTTGGATAAGCATTTTGGTGAGACGCTCAAAATTATCGTTGTTTATGATTTGGAGGTAATTATCGTTTTCAAAAGCAAAATGCTGATTTATGATTTCCTTCTTTGTCTGTTCCAGAAATTTTTGTTCGATGCTTTTATGAACCAAAACATAATCAGGTGCAATGCAAGTTTGTCCTGCATTTAAAAATTTTCCCCAAACCAATCGCTTCACCGAAACTTTTAGGTTGCAACTTTCAGTAACAATTGCAGGACTTTTACCACCTAACTCTAAAGTTACGGGCGTGAGGTTTTCTGCGGCGGCCTTATAAACTATCTTGCCCACTTTGGTGCTACCGGTAAAAAATATTTTGTCGAATTTCTGCTTCAAAAGTTCTTGGGTCTCTTCTACTCCACCTTCAACTACCGTGAAAAATTCTGGATCGAAATTCTCCTTTACAATTTTTGCCATTGCGGCTGCGGTGTGTGTCGGCAGTTCACTAGGTTTTAGTATTACAGTGTTTCCAGCAGCTATGGCTGCGATAACCGGGGCGAAGGAAAGTTGGTAGGGATAATTCCAAGCGCCAATAACCAAACAGACGCCCAAAGGTTCTGGAATGATGTAACTGGAAGCGGGAAAATTTAGGATACCTGTAGAAACCGGCTTTATGCGCGAACACTTGAAAATATTGCTTTGGGCTTCTTTGATGTCTTTATACAGCAAGGAAAGCTCTGTAGTGTAATTATCGAACTCTGACTTTTTGAAGTCTTTATAAATGGCTTCGTGCAGAAGTGGTTCGTTTTCTTCTAATACTGTTTGAAGTTTTTTTAATTGCGCTTTTCTAAAGGGAAGGTTTTTTGTTGCGTGGGTGTTGAAAAAAACCCGTTGTTTCTTGACTATTTGTTCCATGGAATCAATTTTCACTAAAAATACTTTTAATGAAATTGAATGGTGTTAAAAAAAGAAGAAAAATGCTACTTCTCCCTATTCAAAATCTTGTATTCTTCATAACAACCACTGATGGCGTCGAGAATTTGAAGGTCGTTTGCGGTACGTATAAAATCTTTGGAATAGCTGCACTTGTTCAGTATTTCATCAATATCTGCACGTTCCAGCTGGAGCACGGCCATCAAGGTTTCACGGTCAAACTTACTTTGAAGGAGATTTCGGATTTCATCATCTTCCTTCATTTGCCGGAGCTTCCGCATCTGTTTCGGTCGTTTTCCAAAAACATTATAGAGAAAATCTGCTGGATTAAAGATAGAGCTCAGTACTTTACTAACGGCACCGGGCTGGTTGCTTCCGCCTTCATAACCCGTGTTTAAACCTGAAATACGGTATCGGTAATTATCGTAAATGGGGATTAGTTTTGCATCAATCTCTACATAGCCCGTTAGTTGAACCGGCTTTACCACTACTTCTTCGAGGGCGATGCCCAGTTCGGTCATTTTCACCTTTATATCGCCAAACTTCAACCAGTCATTGGTAACGCGAACCCGCAGGGATTTAAAGCCCAGATATGAAAAATATAGCGTGTCATTTACCGCAGCCTTGATTGCAAATTCACCCTTTTCATTAGTAGTTGTGCCTTTTACTTGATTAAGGTTTACAATGTTTACATTTTCCAAGACATTATCGTTGGCATCGTTCATTACGGTACCCTTTATGACATTTTCGTTTTGGGCAAAGGAATTTGCAACGGTTACCATTAGGGCAAAAAGTAGGAGTATTCTTTTCATACAATGTTTCAATATACGGAAAAATTTCACTGGGGCGAAACCTTTCTTTCGATTTCAATTTTAGCTTTCAATTTTTCCTTGACCCCGCCAAACCATTCGTCATTTAGGATGCTGAGGACAATACTGTCCCTTCTACCCGTTGGCGCCGCACAGTTATTACGCAAGATGCCTTCAACAGTACAACCTATGCTTTTCATCGCAGCAATGCTACGCTGGTTTGTAGCATCTGCACGAAACTCAACACGGTCTAGATATAAAGTTTCAAAGGCAAATTCAAGCATCAACATTTTGCATTGTTTGTTTATTCCGGTTCCCTGAAATTCCTTGCCGTACCAAGTATACCCTAATTGTACGGTGTTGTGGTTTTTCTGAAAATCATAAAAACGGGTGCTGCCCGCAATTTGCTGGGTACGTTTGTCAAAAACGATGAAAGGGTATGCCGTTTCTTGCTTCCTACCGAGTATGGCAGAATCAATATAGGCCTTTAGATTATCAGAACCACTGGCCGGTTGCAGGGAGTACTTCCAAAGCTCTGGTTGTTCTTCAGAAAAGTGAAGCAGCAACTCAAAGTCTTTATGGTGCAGGGGTCTCAGCCGCACACGGTCGTTTTCCAGTATGTATTCCTGCAGAAAGTTGAAGGTTTGCATAAGCTTAAAAAAACGGGCCTCGATTAAAAGGCCCGTAAATATACTTATATAGACGTTAAAGTGGTACTAAAGTTTAATAATTGGTTATTATCCTTTTCTTCGGCGTCTTCCGCCCGTGCCCTTTGCTTCTGGACGCGGTGCACCCCTTCGGCTCTTGCCTTTGAATTTTGGCTTGTCACCTCCATCAAAACCGCCACTACGTTTTTTAAAACCGCCTTTTCTTCCGCCGCCGTCGCCACGATCATTTCTATCACCTCTTCTTCTACCGCGATCGCGTCCGCCGCCACCACTTCTACCTTTGCTGCGTCCTGTATCTTTGGATATTTCAATGTTGATCTGTCTTCCGTCAAGTTTAAAATCCTTAAAAATACCCATCACCAATTCTTGGTGGGTAGTATCTGTGTTGAAAAAGGAGAAACTATCTTTTACGTCAACTTTGTAAACATCGTCTTTCCCAAGTTGTAGCAAATCGCGAAGGAAATCCTTAAGGCTCATCCAATCAAAATCATCTTTGTTACCGATATTTATGAAATACCGCGTACTGTCTTTTGCATCTTCGTCAGAAAAGTTGCGCTCTTCGGAAATGTTTAGGTCCTTACTGTTTTTATAGTAATTCAAGAAACGTGTAAACTCTACGGAGAATACTTTTTTAATAAGTTCTTCCTTCGAAAAATCTGCCAATACCTCGTTGATATTTGGAAGGTATGAATTTATTTCAGGGTTAATCTCGGTATCCTTGATGCTATTGGCCAAATGAAACATTTGCACTTCGCAGATTTCCATACCTGAAGGTATTTCCTTTGCAACGAATTGTTTCTGGATAATTTTTTCGATGCTTTTTATTTTTCGAACTTCACTTTTTGAAACAATAACGATGGAAACACCTGTTTTACCGGCACGACCCGTACGGCCGCTTCGGTGGGTGTAGGTTTCTATTTCATCTGGAAGTTGGTAATTTATTACGTGTGTAATATCATCAACGTCAATACCACGGGCAGCAACATCGGTTGCTACAAGCATTTGGATTTGACGGTTTCTGAAAGATTTCATTACCAAGTCGCGTTGGTTCTGACTTAAATCTCCGTGTATTGCAGCTGCATTGTAGCCATCTTCAATTAATTGTTCCGCCACTTTTTGGGTGTCGCGTTTTGTTCGACAAAAAACTACCGAAAAAATATCGGGGTTGGCATCTGCCAAACGCTTTAAGGCATTGTAACGATCGCGTGCATTTACCAAATAATATTCATGTGAAACTTGGTCAGACCCCACGTTTTTTGTCCCTACGGTAATTTCCACAGGCGTGTGCATAAACTTTTTGGCGATGGTGGATACCTCTTTGGGCATCGTTGCGCTAAAAAGCCAAGTGCTTTTGTCTTTTGGTGAATGTGAAAGAATTTCCGTGATGTCTTCGTAAAAGCCCATGTTGAGCATTTCATCTGCCTCATCGAGCACGCAGTATTCAATTTTTGAAATATCTACAAGACCCCGACCAATCATATCTTTCATTCTACCAGGGGTTGCAACAATAATCTGAGAACCTTTTTTAATCTGGCGGGCTTGGTCCGTAATACTTGCACCACCATAAATGGCGGTAACGTTTAGCCCTGGCAAATACTTGCCGTAAGCTATCATTTCATTTGTAATCTGAAGACAAAGTTCGCGCGTTGGCGAAAGAATAAGCCCTTGTGTGGTGCGGCTGTTCACGTCAATTTTTTGCAACATTGGAAAACCAAATGCTGCGGTTTTTCCCGTTCCTGTCTGGGCCAGGGAAACCATGTCGGTTTCACGCTCTAAAAGGATTGGGATTGCTTTTGCTTGTACTTCCGAAGGGGTTTCAAAACCCATGTCGGCGATGGCTTTTAGAAGATTTTCTTCCAAGCCGAGTGCTTTAAATGCTGTCATTTTTTATAATAAAGTTTTTATATGCGTGCTAATGGGAAGCTACTGGACATATAAAAAACGGACAGCTTCACTATAACACTCCTCACCCTGAGGATTTTTCCTGAAAACCATAAGCAATGGCTATTGATTTTTCAAGGGCGCAAAAGTAACTTAAAGTTTTCAGTTAGTAGTCACTGTTAGCAGTTTTTTGTGAAACTTTAAAAATGTTTTCAGTATTCAGTCGCAGTTGGTAGTCTTTTGTCTAAAACAATTGATTTCAAAGGGTTAACCATTGAGGTCTAAAACTGTGAACTGTGACTGCAAACTGTGACTTATTTAGAAAGATAATCAATCAATTGCCGCATTGCTTTTCCGCGATGGCCAATTTCACTTTTTTGCTGAAGTGTCATTTCTGCAAAGGTTTTATTGAAACCTTTCGGTTGGAAAATTGGGTCGTAGCCAAAGCCTGAGTCGCCTCGGAGTTCTTTAATTATTTCGCCTTCGCAAATGCCCAGAAACATAATTTCTTCGTGTTCCATATTCAGTGCAATGGCTGTTTTGAAACGGGCGCTTCTATCCTCTTTGCCTTCAAGATTTTTCAGCAGTTTTTTAATATTTGCAGCAGAATCGTGTGAAACGCCAGCATAGCGGGCGCTGTAAACTCCCGGTTCTCCATTTAATGATTGTACTTCCAGACCGGTATCATCGGCAAAACAGTTTAAATTGTAATTGGCACGCACGTAGTTTGCTTTTAAAATGGCGTTGCCTTCTATTGTATCTGCCGTTTCGGCAATGTCTTCTTGGCAGCCTATATCGTCCAGGCTTAACAATTCAATATGTTTCGGAAGCATTGTTTTTACTTCGGTGAACTTGTTTTTATTGTGGGTGGCGAAGACGAGTTTCATTTTTTAGTGTTGAGTATTTAGATTTGAGATGCGAGATTTTATTTTTTCTGAAATTTGCAGAAGTGTTTCAAAATCACAACTTTCGATGAAAATAGCAACCTCTTCTTTTTCATATTTAAATTTGAGTTGTTGCCTATCGTAATAATGATATTTAGGACCTGCAAAAAGTATAAAATTAATTGCCGTGATAAAAAAATTTGTTGATTTTATCTTCGCTTCTATTTCACTTATAAGGTCAAAATGATAAAACCGATTTGTATTGAATTTTGAATTATCTACCACATTAAATCCATCTCTTCTAAATTCAATTTCAAATAATGGATGAGTTCGCAAAATCATCTTTTCAGCAATCATTGCTTCGAGTTTTCAAGATAATACCGTTCAATTATCTCTTCTGAAGCCTTAATAGTCTTTTTCATCCATTCCATTTCAATCTCGAATTTTTCTGTATCGGAAAGCTGCCAATTTATTTTGCTCTGCTTCATTTTTGAAACCACGCTTTGCAAAATAATTGCCGCGGAAACTGAAATATTTAAGCTTTCGGTAAAGCCATACATCGGGATTTTAAGATAGCCATCAGCTGCATTCATTACCGTATCGCTAAGTCCGTCGCTTTCTTTTCCGAAGAAAAAGGCGCTCTTTTTTGAAACGTCAAATTTATGGAGCATGGTAGAATTGTCGTGGGGCGTGGTAGCAATAATTTGATAGCCTGAATTCCGTAAATTTTTAATACACTCAGTGATGGAATGGTACCGCTTTAAACTTACCCATTTCTGCGCGCCCATCGCAATTTCCTTATCTACACGTTTTCCCAAGCGTTCTTCCACAACGTGCAGATCCTGAATCCCAAAAACATCGCAGGTACGCATTACCGCGCTGGTGTTGTGGAGCTGGTATACATCTTCAGTAGCTACGGTAAAATGGCGGGTTCGTTCAGACAGCACTTTTTTAAACAAGGCAGTCCTTCGTTCGGTGAGATAGGTTTGTAAATATTGAAACAATGCTAAATCCAAAGCGGAAAAGATTTTTGGTTGAAAAAATATCGAATTTCGATTTCGCTAATATAAAAGTTATTGGGTTAATAGTTTCTTTCTTAAAACCGCAATTTTTAAATAACTTAGTAATTCAATAATTAATTATGAAAATAGCAGTATTGACTGGCGCAGGTGTGAGCGTGGAAAGTGGTATAAAAACGTTTCGCGACAGTGGAGGACTTTGGGAAGGGCACGATGTAATGGAGGTTGCCTCTCCCGAAGGTTTTAAGAGAAATCCGGAAGTTGTTCTGGATTTTTACAACCAACGCCGCAGACAATTATTGACCGTTCAACCAAACCCTGCGCACAGGGCATTAGCAGCGCTTGAAAAAGCACATGATGTGACAATCATTACACAAAACGTAGACGATCTGCACGAACGCGCCGGCAGCACAAATGTGATTCACCTTCACGGCGAATTGTTGAAAGCTAGAAGCACCTTTGATGAAGGCTTAGTGATGGAATGGAAAGAAGATCTGAATTGGGGCGATGTATGCGAAAACAACCACCAACTTCGACCACACATTGTTTGGTTTGGTGAAATGGTGCCGATGATTGAAGTTGCCGCAGAAGTTGTTGAAAAAGCAGATGCCATTATAATTGTGGGAACCTCCATGCAAGTTTATCCTGCTGCTGGTTTGATTCAATATGCCAAACCAGATGCACAAATCTTTTTTGTAGATCCAAAACCATCCATTTCAGAAAGTAAAAAAATTACGGTTTTTGCTGAAAAAGCTTCTATTGGCGTTCCAAAAGTAGTTGAACTTCTAAATTAAAAAGTATGTTGCCTGAAGATTTAAAACAAAAATTGATGGAGGTTGACAGTAGTAGACAAAAAAGGCAAGAGATTGCTTTTTGGGTTACAAAAAAACCCCATTATGTTCGCGAAACACTGCAATGGTGCTTTAATGAGGAAAGTGAACTTTTGGTGCAATCTGCATGGGTGCTGGAAATTATTTGTGAACACAAGGCAAAAAATTTCTTTAAATACATGCGTTTGTTTTTTGAAAAACTCCCGACCATTAAAAATGATTCCGCTTTGCGCTCTTGTGCAAAAATTTGTGAAATGCTTTGCCATTATCATTTTATGAAAGGCTTCGGGATATCTTATGATGTTTTAACCAAAAACGAACGAAAAATTATTACAGAGTGTTGCTTTGATTGGCTCATTACAGATCAAAAAGTAGCTTGCCAAGCTCCTGCAATGCAATGTCTTTATTATTTGGGATGGGATAACGACAAAAAATGGATTTATCCAGAATTGCGAAATATTCTCATTACAAATGCCCCACACAAAAGTGCTGGGTACCAAGCCAGGGCGCGGAAAATCTTAAAAAAGATTTCATAGAATCTTTCTTCAGTGTTAAAATAACCATAAGTGGTTTTTTAAGCCACTTGATTTTTTTAGCTTTATGTAAATTTATAAAACCACCATTATGAAAATTAAAGTCTTAATTGTGCTCACGCTCTTAAATTCATTAGCTTTTTTTTCCTGTAAAAATTCGACCAAGGAAAATGAGGAACCCATCATACCGACCGATACGAAAGCTACCATGGAATACAATGAAAACAGGCTGGATACAATTCCCGAAAACCGTGAGTTAACACGTGTTTTTAAAGGAAGTGGTGGGGAGCCTTTTTGGAGTGTAACTTTGGATGCAGATAAAATTCATTTTGAATCGGCCGTTGAGAGCTTAAAATCTTTTTCTGCGTCTATAGCAACCCCTGAAATTACAGGCAAAACCACTACCTTCACTTCAAATCCAGATAAGGGGACTATAAAAGTGATGCTTATAGAAGAAAAGTGTATTGGGGACATGAACGGAAAAGAAATGACCCACCAAGTAAAAGTTTCCATAAAATTGAATAACGGATCAGATTTTCAAAACTTTAAAGGCTGTGGCTCCTATGTTCAAAATTGATTCAATAAATTATTCTATTCAATTCCCACAAAAGAAAAATCGTAAAGCAAAATTGGGTTTTGCATAGTAAAATTGGATCAAAATGAAAAAGCGCCATAGAAAATTATTTTATCGCGCTTTTTAATTTTTTTTTCAAGCTGTATCCCGTGGTTGGTGCTTTTCTTTTCTTTCCTTCTCTTGGTAATTTATATCTTTCCCGTGTGTAGCACTCTTATTGATTGCTTGTTCTTTTTTGCTCTGTTTTTCCTGTTCAAGGTTTTTTTCTTTCTTTTCCATAACTTTTATTTTTATGATGAAATGATAAGGTACAGAATCTATCGCTGCCAATCAAAAAATTAAAACAGAATTAACACCTAACGCTCCACACCTTCAAGCAGCCATTCTTCCAATTTTACATCTTCATCCTTACTGTGAAGCACTGCAATATCTCCAGTAGATTCAAATATTACGGCACGCACCTGTGAGAGCTCCAAAACATTTGCTTCGCGAAGTTTGGAGCGTAAATCGGTTTCAGTGACTCTTGCCTTTTTTAAGTTTTCGTAAAGTATGTGCTGCCCATCCATTAACAGCAGGGGTTCGTTGTCAATTAATGTTTGTACAATTTTAAACCGTCTAACCATTGCCACTGAAATTTGGAGTATGTACACTGCCGCCAAACCGACCACTCCCTGAACCAAACTGACCGATTTTGATAAAACCGTAGTGGCAATTATAGAGCCAATGGCCACCGTCATAGCAAAATCAAAACTGCTCATTTTTGAAAAGCTGCGTTTGCCTGCCAATCTTGTAAATATGATTGTGGCAGCATAAATTCCTATGGCCGTAAGAATAATTGCAACAATAGATGTGGTAGATGCTTCAAACCATTTTATCATTTCAGTCGATTTAGTTATTAATTCATTTATCTGTTAAATTTATAATATTCCAAAAAGGGGTGCGGTGTTTTATTGATGGAATGGACAATCGCTTCCATCCCCATAACGCTGAAGGTAATGCCATTTCCGCCAAAACCCAAAATATAATGCTCGTTTTTATCTGGATCCGGTTTGCCAAAATATGGTAATCCGTCTTTTGTTTCCCCAAAGGTGCCCGCCCAAGAATAATCTGCCACGAAAGGAACGTCCGGAAAGCATTTTTGAAAACGTTTAGTAAGCTCCTTTTCCTTTCGCGAGAGCATGGCGTCACGACGGGTGGCATTTTTAAAATCCCGATCGCCGCCGCCCATTACAATACGGCCATCATCTGTGCTTCTAAAATAAAGATAGGGTGAATCAGTATTCCAATAAATTCTTTTAGCAAATGGTTTTGGAATTTTTTCAAAAGCTTCAGAAGCCAAGGCGAAGGTACTCTTTAAGGCAACTATATTTTCCTTAACCGTTTCGGTACTTTCATAGCCTGTGCAGTGCACCACATCTTCCGCTTCGATGCTAAAACCGTTTTTTGTTTTGGCAATTAATTTTTCATTTTGGGACTTTATGCTGTCTATTTCTGTTCGATCGTATATCTGTAGCCCATTTTTAAGGTTAAATTTTAATAGGTCATTTGCCAGTGTATAAACGTCCATTACTGCACCCGATTTTGATTCAATAGCTGCATAGGCTTTAAGGCCCAGCGTATCTAGTTCATCTTTTGTTAACCATTTCACCTTAAAACCATGCTGTTGCCTTGCTTTAAATTCATCTTTCAGAAAAGAGACATCTTTTTTTGAAGAGGCAAAATACAAACTGTATTTTTGCTGAAAACCACAATCGGAACAAATTTCTTTCACAATCTCCTTTAAATCGCTAATTGCTTTTTCACAATTTTGATAACTGGAGACGGCACATGTAAGACCTACTTTTTTAATCAATGTGTGCAAAGGAACGTCTATTTCATATTGAAGCATGGAGGTACTTGCAGCCGTACTACCGTTACAAACATCGCGACGGTCCACCATAATCACTTTTTTACCCTCCTTCATAAGTTTATGGGCAATCAAAGCTCCCGTAATTCCTGCGCCGATGATTAGAACTTCCGAAGAAATTGATTGTCTCAATGAAGGATAGCTTTGGGGTAAGGAATTTTTGATAAGCCAAAAAGGCTCGTTGGAGCGTACTTCCATATTTTTTTATTGAAATTTAAGCAATCTGCACCAGTAATGCTTTCTCTTTAATATTTATTTATAATATCTACGGCAATCGTTAAAAAGTTCTCAATTGTGATAATGATAAGATGCTCTCCCCCTTATGAAAAGTATCTTTAATTTGAATTTTAAAAAAAGAAAAGATATGAAAACAACTCATGAAAAAGCAAAAGAACACAATCACGAAAAGCTTGTAGACAATCTACAAGAACTCTTGGAGAAAAATTATGATGCCGAAAAAGGATTTACAAAGGCAATGAAAGATGCAGAAAATTCAAGATTGAAAACTTTTCTTCAACAACAAGCTGCGCAAAGAGGGCGCTTTACCAATGAGCTATCGCAGGAGATTATAAATCTCAACGAAAAACCAAAAGATAGCGGAAGTTTTACCGGCGATCTTCATCGCACATGGATTGACATTAAAAGCGCCGTATCAGGAAATGATGACGAAGCGGTTTTGGAAGAATGCATAAGAGGTGAAAAAGCAAGTTGGGAAGAATATGAGGATAAGCTGAAAAATTATAATTTTCCACCGAAAATTTCAAATCTGTTACAAAAGCAAGCATCCGAAATTCATACAACATTAAATCGTGTTAAAACGCTTGAAGATCTTGCAGACGATTAATTCCTTTTTTCAAGTTTAAAAAAAAAGTCCTGGAATATAAATTTCCAGGACTTTTTCAATTTAACTAATGTTTGTTTAATTTTTAACAAACTTCTTACTAATCACTATTCTATTTCCGTCTAAAATCGTAAGGTTATAAATTCCTTCACTTAAGTTATCCACTTTCACAGTGTTATCAATGTTTAATACATCATTTGTAAGTATCCTCCCAAGCATATCTGTTATAGCTACGGAATATTGGCTTAAATCTATATTATTTGCACTAATATACAGTCTATCGTTTACAGGGTTTGGATAGATTGAGAAAGATGCATCACTAAACTCATTTACTCCTAAGGGTGCAGATGGAAGCTCCAAAAGGTCACCACCAAGGGGGCTTGCCACAAACAAACCGAACTGCGGACCGTTTGAATTTTGTGAAGGATCCAAAAATCCAGATGCCAATACGGTCAATGCTGCGCCATCAAGACCCAAAGTTGCTAAAGGAGCTTGGTAAGCAGCTACCCCCACCGTGCCACTTGCATCTCTTATTTCAACCACATAATCTGAGGTAGGCAATTCAAGGTATCCTTGAAATTCAGTATAACTTATATCATCCACAATGGTCCCTGCGCCTACGCCAGTCTCAACCACATCCACAGTTGGAGCATCTGTAGAACCGTGATGTACCAATATATCCACATTTGCTGGGTTTGAAGCCATTTCAAGGGCCATTGGATAAACCTGCAAAGTCAATGGAGGTGCAGGGTTGTAACCTGTTGGACTAACAATTCCGTCTGCCACGACAATGTATTTTTCATCGGCCGTAAGTGTTACGGGCACTGTTAATAACACATCGCCTACATCGGTACTATTTCCGGGTGCGATGCCAATATTAATTTCTACACCTGCTGGAAGATCAAGAAAAGGTGTTGCTGTTCTAAAAGCAAAATCATCTAACGCTAAATCAGTGTTTATATAAACATCCACTTCTGCTGCAGCCGCATCGGCTGAGTTGTGTATCACTTGTACACGAGCTGTTTGTGCAATTGAAGCAATTGAAAATAATGCAATTGCAAAGATTGGTAATAATTTTTTCATAATACATAGAGTTTTTAGTTCGGAGTAAAACTAAGAATTAATTATTTTGTTTAATCTTTTTTTATAAAAGTTTAACAAAAAATCTTTATTCATTGAAATACAATGTATTATAAAAAACAAAAAAGCCCCAAAAGTACGATTGGGGCTTTTCAATTAAATATTATTAAAAACTTAAACTATACGGATGCCTGCATTTTTTATTGCTGCAAAACCACCCGCAACATCCACAACATTATGAATACCTCTATTTTTTAAAATTGAAGCCGCGATCACAGAACGATATCCGCCGGCACAATGCAAATAGAATTTATCTTTCACAGGAAACTCCTTTAAATATTCATTTAAAAATGTGAGAGGGGTATGTTTGGCGGTTGGAAGATGTGCCGTGGAATATTCGCCGTCATTTCGAACATCAAAAACTGGGGCATTGTTTTCTAGCTCTTTCTTCAAAGTCTCCGCATCAACAGATTCTAAAGTATCTATTTCTTTTCCGGCAGCTTTCCAAGCTTCTATTCCGCCTTGCAAATAGCCCAGAGCTCTATCAAAACCTACACGTGAAAGCCTGGTAATGGCTTCTTCTTCCCTTCCTGAAGGAACTACCAATAAAATTTTTTGTTCCACATCTGCCAATAGAGCACCTACCCACGGAGCAAAACCACCATCCAATCCTATAAATATTGATCTTGGAATATGCCCCTCTATAAAATCTTTTTGGTTACGAACATCCAGTACCACCGCGCCGGTTTCATTCGCAACTGCTTCAAATGTAGAAGCACTCAAGGGCGTGGTTCCCTGAGCTATTACTTCGTCAAAAGCGGTGTACCCCTCCCTGTTCATTTTAACATTCATGGGAAAATAAATGGGAGGTGGCGCCAACCCCTCAGTCACTTCCTCTATAAATTCTTCCCGGGTCATATCGGCCCGAAGGGCATAATTCATTTTCTTTTGGTTACCAAGCGTATCCACAGTTTCTTTCATCATATTTTTTCCGCAAGCGGAACCTGCGCCGTGGGCAGGGTAAACTATTACATCATCCGCCAGGGGCATTATTTTATTGCGGAGACTATCGTAAAGAATACCCGCAAGATCTTCTTGAGTAACTTCATTTGCTTTCTGCGCTAGATCTGGACGGCCCACATCTCCTAAAAAAAGGGTGTCGCCACTAAAAATTGCATAATCCTTTCCGCTTTCATCCTTAAGTAAGTAGGTGGTGCTTTCCATGGTATGGCCGGGAGTGTGTAAAGCTGTTATGGTAACATTCCCCACGTGGAAAGTTTCACCATCTTTTGCCAAGATTGTTTCAAAAGACGGATCGGCATTGGGTCCATAAACAATGGAAGCGTCCGTTTGTTGTGCAAGCGAAATATGGCCGCTCACAAAATCTGCATGGAAGTGTGTCTCAAAAATATATTTAATTCTGGCTCCGTCGTTTTTGGCACGATCCAAATATGGCTTTGTTTCGCGCAGAGGATCTATAATAGCGGCTTCACCATTACTTTCAATATAATATGCGCCTTGCGATAGGCAGCCTGTATAAATCTGTTCAACTTTCATAGTTTGTCCATTTTCGGCAAAGATAGGTATTGTATTTTCTAAATTTTATCATGAAATATTCAATCTTACATTTTTCACATAAATTTTGCATTAAGACTTTTAACTTATTTTATCTTTACCCAATAACCTAAAATAGATACTCCAGATGAAAAAAATGGCTTTTATTCTATTATCAATCGTTTTGGTAGCTTGCAGCACCGAAAAAAACCAAGAACAAGTAGTTCGCGACTTGGCAAAAAAAGATATAATTGAAAAGCTTCAGCTCCCTGAAGGCACAAAATTTACCGATGAAAATATTGAAGTGATAGAAACTGAGACTGGAGAAGGATCTCTCGGGGTAAGTTATTTGGTTAAAATAACCGTTAAATCACAAGATCGGGAAGGTAATGAGGTTACAAAAACTTATACGTTCAAATATAAAAAAACGGGTGATGGCGGCTTGTCTGAGCAGGATTATGAACTTGTTTCTTTTGAATAACAATAGCTCAATTTTTATGAAAGTATTATTTTTCGCGATTTTTTCATCCATCGTATTCTCGTGCAATTCTGCCCAAAATGCAACTGCTCAGAAAAAAGACAATGTAGCGTATGCCAAAACCATAACCGCCGAAGACCTTCAAAAGCATTTATATGTTTATGCAGGTGATGCCATGGAAGGACGTATGACGGGAACCAAGGGGCAAAAATTAGCTGCCGAATACATCCGTAATTTCTATATGGATGAAGGAATAGAATCTCCCATTGAAAAGAACAATTATTATCAAAATATTCCCCAAAGTTATTTTGAAGGAAGAAAAGATCCAAAATCTTCCGAAAACGTAGTAGCTTTTATTAAAGGTTCAGAAAAACCCGACGAAATTATTGTAATCTCTGCCCATTTAGATCACGTTGGGGTGGATAGCAAAGGCAATGTTTTCAACGGTGCAGATGATGATGGAAGCGGAACGGTTGCAATTTTGGAAATAGCCCAGGCCTTTCAAAAAGCTGTTAAAGATGGCAATGGACCCAAACGCTCCATCCTTTTTCTACACGTAACGGGAGAGGAAATTGGTCTGTATGGTTCCAGATATTATACTGAAAACCCTCTGTTTCCTTTGGAAAATACAGTTTGTAACTTGAATATAGATATGATTGGAAGAATTGATCCAGAAAAAAAAGATAGCCCAAACTATATTTATCTCATAGGAAGCAATAAACTGAGCCAGGAGCTGCAGGATGTCTCTTCTGAAGTAAATGAAAAATATACCCAACTAGAGCTAGATTATAAATATGATGACCCCAACGATCCCAACCGTTTCTATTACCGAAGCGATCACTATAATTTTGCGAAGAACAATGTTCCTATTATTTTTTATTTTAATGGAGTGCACGAAGATTACCATAAAATTACCGACACTCCAGATAAAATAGAATATGATTTAATGGAGAAACGCGCCCGGCTAATTTTTTATACCGCCTGGGAGATAGCCAATCGCGAAAAAAGAATTATAGCAGATAAACTTTAGCTACGGCTGAATTTTATCTGTTCACACCTTGGCTGTTAACCCAACGCACGTATTCAGCTTTATTTACATTGTGTTGGGCTAAACTTTTTGCGAATTTGTGATATCCAAAATTATTCACATCTGCAACAAAGTAATAATATTCGTGTTTTTCTGGGTTTAATACAGCATCTATTGAAGATATATCGGGCATTGTTATTGGGCCCGGCGGAATTCCAGCGTATTTGTATGTATTATATGGAGAATCAATTTCCAAATCTTTATAAAGTACCCTTTTAATAATTTGATTGTAATCATCGGTTGTGCGCTTTATTGCGTAAATAACCGTTGGATCTGCTTGAAGCAACATTCCCACTTTCAATCTATTCAAATACACTCCCGCTACCCTTGGTCGTTCATCTACTTTTGCGGTTTCCTTCTGAACAATGGAAGCCAAGGCCATTACTTGTTCGGGGGAAAGATTTAATTTTTTGGCCTTTTGCATTCTGGACTCGTTCCAGAATCGTTCGTATTCAGATTTCATTCGGTCGCGAAAGGTTTCCGCGGAACTGTTCCAATAAAACTCATAGGTATTCGGAATATACAATGAAAGCGCAGTTTCCTCATTTAAACCTACTTCTTTCAAAAATTCTGGATCGCGCATTGCCGCCAATAACGAAAGGCTATCTGCTTCAATCTGATTTGAAATATGACCAGCCAAATCCTGTAAACGCTCTTGATTATTGAATTTAACATTAATCGGAATATTTTTACTTCGCAAAGTATTTACAATATCGTTATTGGTCATTCCCTTTTTTAGAATGAAATGCCCTGGTTTGATATTTGAGCTGTATTTTTTCTGATTTGCTATGGTTATAAAAGATTCAGTATCCCTCAAAAGCGGCTCCAGTTCTTCAGCCACATCATCTATCGTGGCATTGGTAGAAATATAAACGTGAGCTTCTTTATTGTTGAAGGCTGTATTTCCAGAAAAGGCAGTGTTGTAAACATACCAAGCAAAAGCGCCCATCCCAACGGCACCGAGCAAAACAATGATTATCAATATTTTTTTTATGTACATTTTAATTTAGGAATTAGGGATTTGGGATTTGGGATTAATTGATAAAAGTATTCAGATTTGTATTTTCCTTCGGAAAAAAACCAGTCTTTTTTAATGCCGCTTTTTTCAAAACCAGCTTTTTCAAAAAGTTTGATGCTTCCTTCGTTTTCGGTTGTGATTCCAGCAAATATTTGGTGTACGTTCAAATTTTTAAAAGCATAATCGCAGGTTAGTTTTAATGCTTCCGAAGCATGTCCTTTTCTTTTTTCTTTTTCAGAAAAAATAACGATCCCAACCCCTACCCTTTTGTTTTTGGGGTCAAACTCGAAAAGATCGATAAAGCCCACAGCCGCTTCGTCGTCATTTTTGCAAATCACTAATCGTAATTGCTTTACATCATAAATATCGCGATGGCTGTTTTCAAGGTATTGTTTCAAAATATATTTGGAATAGGGTGTGGTAGTATTGCTTACTTCCCAAAGGGTTTCATCATTCTCCAGATTATATAGAAAATCCAAATCGGAAGGTTCCAAGGCACGTAAAAAAATATGTTCTCCTTTTAATGTTATCATTTCCAGATTCCTCTAAAAACTTGCGTTGCCGGCCCTTCCAAATACACATTTTTATAGCCATTGCCAATTTTATCAAAACGAACCTGTAACTGGCCGCCCGGGGTTTTCAGCAGTACTTTATTTTCAGAAGTTCTGCCGGTTTCAAACATTGCGATTGCAACGGCAGTTACGCCTGTGCCACAGGAAAGAGTTTCATTTTCCACCCCGCGTTCATATGTTCTGACTGAAAAAATGGCAGCATCATCTTGTTCCACAAAATTCACATTTGCACCTTCTTTTCCGTAGATTTTATTCCGAATGTTTCTGCCGCAAGTAAACACATCAAAATCCTGTAAATTAGAGACCATTTCCACATGATGCGGTGATCCAGTGTTCAAAAAAATATATTCTTCAGAAATATTTACATTTTCAACGTTATTCATTTTTAAAGAAACCCAATCATTTTTCACCGTTGCCTCATGCATTCCATCAACAGCTTCAAAAGTTACTTCTTCTGAAATAATTCCCAAGTACTTTGCAAAATGTGAAATACACCTTCCGCCGTTGCCGCACATGGAACTAAGATTTCCATCACTGTTATAGTAAACCATTTTAAAATCTGCCGAAGGATGATTTTCCAGCAATAGCAGCCCATCAGCTCCCACTCCAAAACGACGGTCACAGATTTTTGCCACAAGTCCTGTGTTTTTTTTGGGAAAAAATTCTTCGCGATTATCGATGATCACAAAGTCGTTTCCCGTGCCTTGATATTTGTAAAAGGTAAATTCCATAACTGCGCAAAGATATAAAAAGCCATTGCGAGTACCATTGCCGTTTTGACGTTAAATGCAAGTTAAAACAGTGTTTTTGGCATACTATTTTCAAGCTATACTTGTTAAATTTGTTGAAGTAATTAAAATTATTTCTTCAAAAAAAGGGTTTCTTCCTTTGTTCTTTCCAGGATCGGAAACTCTTAAAACAGAGAAAAATGGAAAACTTGAAAAAAGAGTTTTTGAATTTTTTTAAAGCATTATTAATTAAAATTTTTAAAAAATGAAGCAAACGATCCGTTTATTTCTAGTAGCATTATTTGCCGGAGCCATTACACTTGGGGGTTACAAACTTTTTGAAACAAAAAACCACATCTCTTTCCAGCCCGAGCAAAGTACAAATTTTGTTCCCACTAACCTTTCTGCTGCAGCTGCCGAAATGAATACTGATTTTACCGATGCTGCGGAAAAAACAGTACATGCAGTAGTGCATGTTAAAAACATGAGTGTTAGCACACAACCCACCAATATCTTTGAATACTTTCAAGGTGGCGGTCAACCCCGGGCCCGTGTAGGCAGCGGAAGCGGTGTAATTATTTCACCCGATGGATATATTGTTACAAACAACCATGTAATTGCCAACGCTACAAATCTTGAGGTCACCTTAAACAACAACAAAACCTATACGGCAAAATTGATTGGCACCGACCCAAACACCGACATTGCCCTAGTAAAAATTGATGGCGATGAAGAGTTTCCCTTTATTCCTTTTGGCGATTCAAACAATATAAAAATTGGCGAGTGGGTGCTTGCCGTTGGGAACCCTTTCAACTTAACCTCAACGGTTACCGCTGGAATAATTAGCGCAAAAGCCCGTGATTTAAACCAGTTTGACGGTAACCCACAATCCTTTATTCAAACAGACGCTGCCGTAAACCGTGGAAACAGTGGTGGTGCCTTGGTAAACACCCGTGGCGAATTGATTGGCATAAATACCGCCATTACTTCGGAAACGGGAAGTTATGTAGGGTACTCCTTCGCTGTTCCTTCCAACAATGCGCGCAAAGTGATTGAGGATATTTTGGAATACGGAAACGTGCAGCGTGGTATTTTAGGAATACAGGTAGGAAATATCAATCCACAAATTGTTGAAAAATATGGCATCAACGACACTGAAGGTGTTTTTGTAGGTGGCATTGAAAAAGGAAGCGGCGCAGATAAAGCTGGAATAAAAGAAGGCGATATTATAAAACAACTGGATGGTTACAAAGTTTCAAAATTTGCAGACCTCTCGGGGTATTTGGGCTCAAAAAGACCAAATGACGTGGTGGAAGTAACCATTCTTCGCAATGGACGGGAAAGAAAGGTACCTGTAACGTTGGTAAAATTGGAAACTTTTTCCATTGACGATCTGGGGTTAGAGGTGAAAAACACTTCTTCTGAAGAATTAAAGGAACGGGGCCTTCAAAATGGTGTTACGGTTACACGCGCCCTTACGCCAGAAATAGCACAATACAAATTAGAAGGAATCATAATTACCAAAATTAATGACGAAACCGTTAATGATATTGATGATGTAAAGCGAATTATGACACAACGCAATTATCGTTCGCCTATTAAAATGACATTTATGGACACGGCGGGAAATATCAATTCCTTTATTTTTAGGTAGTAGCCATGGTGAAGTCATTTTAAAATATCCTGAAATTAAATTTTCAAACCACGCATCCACGAATATTTGATAAGAATGTTTCGTGGATTCGTGGTTTTATTTTTAGTATATATTTCATCAAAACGATGAAAAAGAGTACTTTTGCACCAAATTTTAAACCCTTTTAAAAATCCTTCCATATGAGTTTTGATGACGTTTATGAAAAAGAACTTTCTTTTCAAACTGACCGCCGAAAAGCTTCAGTAGAATTTATTAAAATCGTTAGTGACCTTTGGTACGATAAGTCCATTGAACTGGTACTTTTCCGCAACCAACTTATAGACCGCAACGTGAGCGAAATTTTAAACCTTCACGAATATGCGGGCGAATTTGTTCAAAAGCCAATATCAATCTTTGATTCTGTTGAAATTGCGCAGGCCATCAAAACCTTGGATCTTCCACCAGCAAAATTGGATATAGGAAAGCTAACCTATGAGTTCCATTTGGAAGATGATAAATATTCAAATGCACTAGCATTCGTTTCCGATAAATTGAAAAATGCCAAAGAAACCAAAAACATTGTTCCAAAAGATGTGGTTCTGTATGGTTTCGGAAGAATTGGGCGTTTGTTGGCCCGTGAGCTTATGACACGCACCGGCCAAGGAAACCAACTTCGCCTTCGTGCGATTGTGGTACGCGGAAAAATGGATCAAACAGTCTTGGACAAAAGAGCAACCTTGCTTCAGTATGATTCGGTACATGGCGATTTCCCTGGAACTGTGCGAACCGATCTTGAAAACAATGCATTGATTATTAATGGAACTACGGTACATATCATTTCAGCCAACAACCCTGAAGATATTGATTACACACAATACGGAATTGAAGACGCCTTGGTTATAGACAATACCGGAGCTTTCCGTGATGAGGCAGCCTTGAGCCGCCATTTAAAGGCAAAAGGCGCATCAAAAGTGTTGCTTACCGCTCCTGGAAAAGGAGTGCCAAACATTGTTCACGGCGTTAACCAAAAGGAATACGATCCTACTAAAGTTGATATCTTTTCAGCTGCATCCTGCACCACAAACGCCATCACTCCTATTTTAAAAGCTGTTGAGGATTCTTTTGGAGTAGTTCGTGGGCATTTGGAAACAATTCACGCCTATACAAACGACCAGAATTTGGTAGACAATATGCACAGTAAATACCGCCGTGGCCGTGCTGCAGCATTAAATATGGTTATTACTGAAACCGGTGCAGGAAGTGCCGTTTCAAAAGCATTACCTTCACTGGCTGGAAAACTTACCAGCAACGCAATTCGCGTTCCTGTTCCAAACGGCTCTTTGGTTGTTTTGAATTTAGAAGTTGCAACCCCTACCACATTGGATGGAATTAATTCCACAATGAAGAAATACGCCCTGGAAGGCGATCTGGTTGAGCAGATAAAATATTCATTGAGCAATGAGCTTGTATCCAGTGATATTGTTGGCTCATCTGCCCCTGCTATTTATGACAGCAACGCAACTATCGTTACCGAAGATGGTAAAAATGTAGTACTTTATATTTGGTATGATAACGAGTATGGCTATAGTCATCAAGTAATCCGCTTGGCCAAGTATATTGCGCAGGTTAGGAGATATACTTATTATTAATAGTAATAAGCTATATATAAAATCCCGCTATGTTTGTAGCGGGATTTTTTTTGCCTATTTACTACACATGTAAAAACAAAGCCGCTTAAAGCGGCTTATATTGTTTCAGTATTTAAAGGGGCTAAGGGGCTATGCAGCGGTTACCATTATTGGCAGTAATGTTTTTATTTTTAATCCCATATTTCAGGTCGATTAATTTTCATCGCTCTTAAATATGATAGAAATTGTCCCGCGTGAACAGATTCGTGATATCCAATTCGCAATAAATATTTTCCGAGGGTTTTCTTTTCTCCATTTCCTGGGTGAACGATTTCGGTTTGGGTTAATTCTATATCTGAAAATTGTCGAACACTTTCCAAAAATTTTTCTCTATATGGTTCGGCAAACTCAAGTTCACTGGCTACGCTAATTAAGGGGCGATTTTTCCAAGGTGTTTGGTAATTTGTCATATCTCCTTGGTTGATAATAATATTCCATCCATAATCGGCTTCTAATACGTGCCTAATCATTTCTATCGCAGACATCGCTTTTTCGTCAGGTTTCCAATTATAATAGTTTTTTGGTAGCCCATTCCATAATTTTATACTCTTTCTCCTTATTTCAATAAAATTTAAAAGTATGAGGTCGGATTGGTTCATTTTCTTTGTTTAAAGATGTGGCTGCAGATTACTGCTAACGTTTAGTATAAAAGAAGTAGGCCTGTAAATAAGCAATTACCTTTTCGGATTATCCACAAGCCAAATATATTTTTTTTGAAGAACGGGATTAGTGCTTTTCATAGGAGCCATTGTTGCCAATAGTTTTTTTTAATTTTTATCGAAATGAAAAGTCATTATTTCCAATTCTACTTTTTTTTCCTTGTCTTGTGGAAGATGAAATTCATATGAAAATGAGGATTCTCCTCTATCGCTGATATATTTTGTAAAGTATTCGTGATTTGATATATCAGTTTTTATAGTTTTCAAAACATTGGAAAAATCTTTATTTTTCACGAAAATCATAACAGCTACTTTTGAATCTCTCCAAGTCAAATATCTATCAAAGAGTTGCGAAATAGCTTTAAGAAATTCAGAACTTCCGTGCCAAAATTTACATTCTGCAATAAATAAATTCGTTCCGTCATCTGCATATTTTAATATGATATCAGCTTTTCCACCTCTATTAAAAGTTTCTCCAGTAGCAGTTGTTCCTTCGTATCTTGTTTCTAAAACAAATAGAAATTGGTCTCTCAATCCTTCTTCATCTTTTCCAAGATATAAAGCAGGTTTTTTCTCCATACTTTTCCCGGAATCATAAATTACTTTCAAAACATCTTCATACATCTCTTTGCTCATTGAAGGAACAGAATTCAATTCTTTATTTTTAGAGGCTTTTGGTTGCTTTATAATTTTCTTTTTTATTGTTGGTGCTGTAAAAATTGATTGAGTATTTTCATTTACCTTTACATTTATAGCTGCGAAAAAATCATTTTCTTCTTTATACTTACTCTTTTCTTGAAGAAATAATGATTTAATATTATTTTCAAAACCAACATTAAATTGTGCAACGTGGTCATTAACTTTATTTAGATTTGTAAAAGCCTCTGAATAACAGGAAGATTTAACTTTATTAAATTCAGCAGCGTCTTGCCTAAAAATTTTTATTTGAAATGAAACTTTGCTATTTTTTCTGTCAACATCAATATCATAACTTGCGTAAGTATATGGATTTGGTTTAACCGCAAATAAATCTGAATTCCCTTGAAACTCATATGTAATTCTGAACGTCCAAGAATTAGCCATAAATTCTCTACCAAACATATCAGCTCTTCTTTCTTGAGATTTTATTGGGTTTGAAACTTCTTCTGTTTCAAAAAGTATTTTTAAAGGTTCAAGTCGATATTTCTCAATTAAATAATTTATGTATTCATTTTCATCAACTTTTAGGATGTAATCTTTTCCATTTGATGTTATTTCATCAATTATAGTTTGAGTATAGATTCTTGGAAAATCTAACCAAGATATTTTTGAAAATGATTCCATTTATTCGTTATGTTCAAATTATTGGCAACGGTCTCGGCTATGAGTAGTTGCGTGGTTTAGCACTTAAATTAGCAAGTACACATCAAACTGAAAATCCGATAGGATTTTCAGAAGTAGGCGAGAACAAGCAATTACTTATAGCCATTGTGCCTGTTGCACAAGTTAAGGATTTTCCGTAATTTCATGCCATGCAAGGAAAAAAGATCTACCAAGAAAAGCTCTTCAACGATTTCCGTTTGAGTGAGCGCGTTCCGGAGCACAATTTTTACCGTCGGCTACAATCGGCTTTGGACCTGAATTATTTATATGCACTTACAAGGGACTTTTATGGCGACAGCGGCCAAAAGAGCATCGACCCGATCGTATTTT